>Ga0105047_10002354_pt1 | contig 33787 bp, 23 predicted proteins | sample MAT04_FD_78384 | JGI IMG/M metagenome (GOLD analysis project Ga0105047, IMG submission 78384) | Freshwater microbial communities from Lake Fryxell liftoff mats and glacier meltwater in Antarctica - MAT-04 (megahit assembly) | ecosystem: Environmental > Aquatic > Freshwater > Ice > Liftoff... | reverse complement strand
GCGCGCTCCGATGCGTCGTCGGCGAAGGCCGAGGCGAGCGGGACCGCCAGGAGAAAGAGGGGTGCGAAGATGCGAACGTGCATGCCTCCACCACGCCGGATCGCGGCGCGCGGATGGTCAGCGGTTCGTAAAAGGTTTGGAGCTAGGACTGCGCGACGACTTCGCGGCCGTCGTAGCTACCGCAAGCCGGGCACACGTGGTGGGGCCGCTTGGGCGCCGCACAGTTGCTGCACTTGGACGACGCGGGATTCACGAGCGCGTCGTGCGAGCGCTGCTGCCGGCGGCGAGAGGATGACTTCTTCTTCCGAGGAACTGCCATGACCGGCCCGTACTAGGCGGGGTGTTGGTCCAAGTACAAGCAAAATCTAGCTCAGCTTGTCCTTGAGGGCCTCGAGGGCGGCCCAGCGGGGATCGACCATCTCGACCTCCGGAGGGTTCACCGCAGCGATCAGCGCGGCGGTCCGGTCCGCGCACCCGGCCTCGTCGGCGCAGGAGGGGTTCATCGCCACCTCGAGGAGGATCGCCTCGCGGACGATGCTGGGGAGATCGATCTCGCCATCGGAATAGGTGGCCTCCTCGGGGGACTCCGGATCGATCGCCTCGGCCTGGGCCTCCTCCTCCTTCTTGGCCTTCTTCTTCGACTTCTTGGTCGTCGCCCGGTCGGTCGGAGCGGCTGCTTCGTCGGCGCCCGGGCGCACCTTGGGGGTCGGGGCGGCGGGGAAGAGGGTCCACTCCACCGGGGTGTCGATCTCGAGCTGGATGTCGCTCAAGCAGCGGACGCAGGCCGTCGCGATGCACGCCTGGACGGTGCCCCGGACGTGCACCACCGGCCCGAGCGCGCTCTCCATCTCGAGGGGGAGGAGGTGGATCTTGGCGCTGCCATCCCGCAGCGCGACCAGGGGCGTTTCGTCGCTCAGCGCGCCCTCGGCCAGCTCGGCGTCGAGCCACGATTTGTCGAGCACGGCCTCGACGTCATCGCCGTTCTCCGGCAGCTGCCGCAGATCATAGACTTCGATCATGGGAGCGGTGGCGTAGCACGATCATGCATGCCAGCGCAGCTTGTTCTCGGCTGTGCGCGCCGCGATCTCTTCCTCGACCCAGGTCCGCGCTTCGGGGCGCGACTGGATGATCGTCGCGAAGTCGGCGGCGCTCATCGCGATCACCCAGCAGCGGGTCGCCGCGCGCACGCTGGCGGTCGCAGGCTGACCGCGCAGCAGCGATAGCTCGCCGGCGATGTCGCCCGACTCGAGCGTCGCGATCACCTGGTCGCGCTCCACCACGTCGGCGCGTCCCGCGAGCATCACGAACAGCGCGCTCACCGGCGCACCGGCCTCGATGAACACGCCGCCCGTCTCGATCTCGAGGAAGTGCAGGCGCGCCTTGATGCGGTGGGCGTCGTCCGGCGACAGCACCGAGAACAGCGGGTGGATCGCGATGAGCCGGTTGATCATGCGATCGCGCACGAAGCCGAGCATCGTCACGAGGACGTTCGAGTTCTGGTGGATGAGGCGGCGGATCACGTTGCGATCGATGGCGATGAGCTCGGTGGGGCGGAGCGCGATGGCGGTGGCGGTGCGCGGCTGATCGGTGATGATCGAGATCTCGCCGAACACGTTGCCCGGGCCGAGCTTGGCGACGCCACGGCGCGGCGGCCCCTCGTCCACCACGCCGATCAGCCCGTCGGATACGATGTAGAGCGAGTCGGCCTTTTCGCCCTGATGGAAGACCTCCTCGCCCTGGCTCTTCGATACGAGCGTGGCGGCGAGCACCAGCGTGTCGAGGCTCTCCGCGTCGAGCGCGTGGAAGAGCTCGACCTTGGGCACCAGCGCCTGCGCGCGCTCCGCGGTGCGGACCTCCGCCGCGACATCGGCGACCAGCGCCTCTTCCAGCGAGAAGTCCTCCGACGGCGCCTTTCGACGCGGGACCGCCCCTCCGAGGTGGAGCTCGACCGACTCGTCCTCGCCGCCGAGCGGGATGCGATGCACGCTCGGCTTCCCGAGATGAGCGCGCGCCTCGGGCACCATCTGGTGGAGCGGCATGCGATCCAGCGGGCCGGCCGGCTGGCTGTCGACGCCGTTCCGCTGAATCACCGACGCGATCCGGATGCTCGGCTGGGAGATGCGCGCCGAGAGCGCCGTGAGCGCCCGCCGCGCGCCCGGATGATCCGGCGCCAGCGTCAGCACGTGCTTGAGCGTCGAGATCGCGCGCAGCGTCTCACCGCCTTCGACGTGGATCCGCGCCACCCGCGCCAGCGCCTCGATCTCGTCGTTCTTGCGCCCGAGCTTGCGCAGCACGAGCGCCATGCCGCCGGGCCAGCGCGCGTTCTTCGGCTCGCGATCGCCGAGCTGGCTGTAGAGATTGAACGCGCGCTCGAGGTCGCCCTTCTGCAGCGCCTGGTCCGCGTCGTCACCGACCTGCGCGATCTGCTCGGGTGTCACCGCCAGATCTTAGTGTCCGCGCGCCGCGCGCGCCAGTCGTCGGCGCTAGGCGCACTTGCACGGCTTCGGCCAGCCGTTCTTTCCCGTGGGCTGGATGAAGCCTTTGCCGTTGCAGAGCGGACATACCGGCGGGGGCCGCGGCGGTTCGAACACGTGCCTGAGGTCGCGGTGGCCACGCTCCTCGACGGGCTGACCACGGCGATCCACGAGCTGGGGATGCGCGATACACCAGTTGGCGACGCACCGCTCGGCGCGATGGATGAGCTCGTTCCAGTCGATCGCGTGCGCGTCGGCGTCGGCCTGCGCGAGCTCCCTCTCGGCGTCCGAAGCGTCCTCGCGCTCCTCCATCTCGCCGAGACGATGCACGGCGATCCGGTCGGCGTCCAGACCGCTGCGGGCCTTCGCGAAATAGCCGACGTCGTCGGTGCTCAGCGCGCTGCCCTCGCTCCGGGCGAGCGTGTCGAGCACGAGGGTCAACAGCTTGCCGTAGTGGTTCGAATCCAGCGGGCCACGGTCGTAATAGTTGCCCATCCCGTTTCGGAGGAGCTCGGCGCGCAGGCGCTCGACGGCGCGGATCATCTCACCCTGAATGGAAGCGCACTCACCCGATCTCGGGACGAGCGCGGTCCACAACACCTGGTGATAGCTCTGGAGTCTTGGGCTCGACAGCTCGGTGCCGGTGGCCTGCTCACTCGGGTCGAATGGCTTCACGCACGTTCCACTAGATCCGGTGTGTAAGTTCGGGCAAGGGCCGCTGGTCAGCCGGTCCGAGGGCTCCTACTGTCGACATTCGCAGGCGCACTCGGTGGCCGTGCGGAGGAGGCTGGAGAACGTGAGCAAGTCTGGCGAGATTCGGGTGCTGCTGGTCGGTGATGAGAAGCGAGATCGCCTCTCGGTGACGGCGCTGCTCGGCCGCGTGCCCGGCTTTCGGTACGCGGTGGATGGGGTGACGACGCACCGCGAGGCCCTGGCCGCGATCAAGGGCGGCAAGTACGACGTCTGCCTCGTCGACTACGTGCGCGAAGCGGAGGACGGCGACGAGCTCCTCGCCCAGTCGATGGACGCGCACACGGGGACGCCGATCATCTTCCTCACCGAGAAGCCTGACATCGTGCTCGAGAGGCGGCTCCTCATCGCGGGCGCGGCCGACCACGTGGTGAAGGACAACCTCGATTCGGTGATGCTCGAGCGATCGATCCGGCACAGCCTCGAGCGCAGCGGGTGGTTGAGCACGGTCCGCGATCAGACGGTCAAGTTCCGCGCGGTCTTCGATGGCGCTCCCGACGCGATGCTGATCGCGGACGACGAAGGACGAAACATCGAAGGGAACGCCGCGGCGCTGAAGCTGCTCGAGCTCACCAGCGCACAGCTCGTCGATCTGAGCATCTTCGACCTCGTGGTGCCCAGCGATCGAGACACCGTGCGCGCCGGGTGGGAGGCCTTCGTGCGCGACGGCCGCATCGAAGGGGACCTTCGCATCATGCGCTCCGACGGCACCGAGCGTCTCGCCGAGCTGCGCGCCACGGCCCGATTCCGTCGCGGGCGTCATCTCTCGGTGCTGCGCGACGTGACCGAGCGACGTCTCGAGGAGGCGCGAGCACGACGCTTGGCGACGTTCGTCGAGTCCGCAGCCGACGCGATCGAGGGCATCAGCCTGGAGGGCATCATCGACTACTGGAGCCCCGCGGCGGAGCGGATGTACGGCTATCCGGCGGCCGAGGTGATCGGGACGTCGAAGTCACTGCTGTTCCCCAACGGCGCGACGACCGAGCTCGATGCGCTCCTCGGGCAGGTGAAGCGCGGAGAGCCGGTCCATCATGTCGAGACCGTGCAGCGCCGGAAGGACGGCACGACGTTCGCGGCTTCGCTCACCGTGTCGCCTGTGATCCAGATGGGGCAGATCGTGGCCGCGTCGGTGATCACGCAGGATATCTCCGAGCGAAAGCGGCTCGAAGACCGCCTGGCGGTGAGCGATCGAATGGCGTCGGTCGGCATCCTGGCCGCGGGCGTCGCGCACGAGATCAACAACCCACTCGCTTCGATGATCGCCAACCTGGAGTACCTGTCCGAAGAGATCGCCGCCTTCGAACGGGATCCGCCGCAGAAGTCGCCCCTCGGCTTCCTTCAGGGCCTGCGTGAGACGATCGAAGACACGCGCGCGGCGAGCGCTCGCATCCGGCATGTGGTGCGCGACCTCAAGCTCTTCTCCAAGCCCGATGAGGAGCGCCGCGGCCCGGTGGATGTCGAGCGGGTGATCGAGTCGACCCTGAAGATGGCGTCCAACGAGATTCGCCACCGCGCCCGCGTGGTGAAGCGGTACGCCGAAGTGTTGCCGGTCGCAGCGAACGAAGGGCGTCTCGGACAGGTCTTCCTCAACTTGATCGTCAACGCTGCGCAGGCGATCCCGGAAGGCGAAGCGCATCGGAACCAGATCACGATCACCACCTCGATGGACGTCGAGGGCCGCGTGGTGACCGAGATCGGCGACACCGGCGCGGGGATCTCGCCCGCCAACCTGGAGCGCATGTTCGAGCCGTTCTTCTCCACCAAGCCCGCGGGCGTCGGCACCGGGCTGGGGCTGTCGATCTGCCGGCGGATCGTGCACGAGTTCGGTGGCACGATCACGGTGGAGAGCACGCTCGGTGCCGGCACCACGTTTCGCGTCGCGCTCCCCGGATCCCGCGGCCGGCCCAGCCTACCCGCGAATGTGCCGCTGCTCGCGTCGCCCGGGCACATCCTGGTGATCGACGACGAGCCCCTCATCGTCCGCGCGCTGAAGCGCATCCTCGCGCCCGACTATCGGGTCACCTACGTTACGAGCGGAGCCGAGGCGATCGCGCTGGTCACCGCAGGTGAGCGCTACGACGCGATCCTCTGCGAGATGACAATGCCGCAGATGACGGGGACCGAGATCCACGATCAGATCTTCGCGCTGACGCCGGCGATGGCGGCGCGCATGGTGTTCTTGACGGGCGGCGCCTGCACTTGCGAGACGCGCGCGGCCGTGGAGCGAGCCTCCAACGCGCGAGTGGATAAGCCGTTCGATCCGATCTATCTGCGGCGCGTCGTGCTGGAGCAGGTGCTGCTCGCGCGTGCGGATGAATCGGACTAGAGCGCGAAGCTGATCCCTGCGGAGAGCTGCTGGTCCTCGTGCACGAGGTCGACGGTCGCGCTCACCGGAGCGACCAGCCGCTGTACTGCGAGGGCGAGGCGGAAAAAACGAGCGCGGTGTAGCCGAGGTCTGGAATCAGCTCGACGACGCCGAGGTCGAAAGGGAGCGCGACGTCGAAGTGGAGGTCGTGCTGCTGTCCGGACACCTCGCGGTCGTCGGCCGACTTGCTCGAGAAGAACGAGGCCCCGGAGCTCAAGCGGATCTCGATCGGCCCGAGCCAGCGCGAGCGTGCCTCGCCGTACACACCCAGCGCCCTGCGGACGACCTCCAGGCTTCGAGTCCCGTCGGTGAGGGCCGAGGCGGGATAAGCGGGAGGCTCGACGATGGGAATGTCGAGCGCGAGCGTGCTCGACGCGACGATCAGCGCGAGGAGCACCGGCTAGAACCGGAAGCTCATACCTGCCGAGAACTGCTGCTCGGCGTGGACCAGGCGCGACGTCGTGATGGTGACGTCGATTGGCGCGGGGCCCACGAACGGGGCCTTCAGGTTGCGCATCTCCCAGCGCACCACCAGGCCGATCGCGCTGCTGAACCGATACTGCGCGTCCGCGCCGAAGCGCCAGCCGGTGGTGAGCCCGGACTGCCCAAGATCGAACGGATACTCGGTGGTGCTGCCGAGCATACCGTGCGCGCCGACCTCGAGCACCACCAGCCCCGCGATGTTCGATCGGATCCGACCGCCGAGCGTGAGCAGGTGCGTGTGCTGCGAGAAGAACGTCGGCTCGTCGCGTGAAGGCAGGGCCGGCGTCATCGAGTAGATCATCGCGGTGTAGCCGGCCTCGGGGATGATCTCGATGAAGCTGAGATCGATCGGCACCGCGAACAGCAGCCGCGCGTCGTGCTGCTGGCCGGAGAGCTTCTCGTTCGGATCGGCGGCGGTGGCCATGCCGCCCATCAACAGGATCCCGTAGCTGAGCCGGATCTCCATCGGGCCGAGCGGTCCCGCCCGCATCTCGAAGTAGCCGCCGCCCGCGTTGGCGCGCACCGCGTAGCGTCGCAGGCCGGAGTTCCCGTCGGACTCGAGGCCGTGCTGGGGGAGGGCGATCAAGCCCATCCCGCGCAGCTCGACGGTGACGTTGCTGCCGGGGGAGCTCGGCACGATCGGCTCCTCGGAAGGCGCAGTCACGCCGGGAGACGAGGCTGAGGGCGGCGGAGCTTCGACCTCGTTCTTCGAGGAAGACGCGGCCGCAGGTGCCACCGGACCCGGCGCGCCCGCGACGACCGGCCCGCTCCCGGTGGAGATGCCGTTGTCGGCGACCGGCAGCGCGGCCAGCGTGCCGGTGGTGTCCTCGAGATCCGACGCCATCACCCAGCCGCTCTCGTTCCTCTCGTTTCGCACCTGCACCCAGGTGCGATCGACGGTGATCGCCAGCGCCAGCACCCGCGCCGACGCCGGCAGCGTGCGCTTGTCCTTCGCGCCCCGCTTCGGCTCGACCAGCAGGCCGATCGGTCGCAGCGTCGAGACGTAGCCGCGCTCCTGGCCAGATCCGACGGGGGCCTTGGTCGCCTTTGGGCGGGTCGTCGAGAGCAGCTCGATGCTCGCCGGATCGAGCGCCTTGATCGGCACCCAGCCGAGCGCCTTGTTCACCGGATCGTCGACCATCACCCAGTTGCCGTCGACCGAGAGATCGCTCGCCTTCATGCAGCGACCGTCCTCGAGGAACGCCGACACCGGATAGTTGAGGCCGGGGCCGCGACGGATGCCCGTCTTGCCCTTCACCAGGACCTGGAGCTGCGCGCCAGGCTCACCGCACTGCGCGTAAGCCGGGGCCGCGAACGAGAAGAGCGCTGCGATCAGCAGGAGCTTCATCATTGGTCACAGTACGCCACGTTGGGCGCGGGGCATTCGCCGGCCATCGGGGCGGGCGCGGTCTTCCAGGCGCAGTCGTGGGACAGCGCGATGAACGAGTCGAGCGCCGCCATCTGCTGCGGCGTGAACGCGGGCGCGACGGGGACGGCCGCGTTGGGATCGTGCTTCGAACGCAGCGTCGGAACGCCACCGCCCGCCGGCGGGCGCGCACGAAGCCAGAGCTGCGCGAGGGCTTGTTGTAGGTCGGTCGGCACGTCGAGCTGGGTCGTGGTCATCGGGATGAACGGCGGCCGGCCGCCCGTGCCGTGGCAGGCGCCCGCGAGACCGCAGCCGCTGGCGGTCCCCGGCAGCACGTTGAAGAAGTTGGTGAGGTAGGCTTGCTTGGTCGTCGGATACGGCCACGTCGCAGGGATCGCGGGTCGCGTGCGCGGCGTGCACGCCCCGACATCGCTCGGTCCCATCGCGCCACCATCGGGTCGGGGTCCCACGCCGACGTCGGCGACCGCGATCGTCAGCCCGGTGTCACCGCGATCGGCGCCGAGCTCGATCGTGCCACCGCAGCCGAGGAGTCCGGCCGCCATCGCCGCCGGCAACATCGCTCGAGAGAAGATCATCGTCAGAGAGCCTAGCAAACACCGTGCGTCGAACACAGGGGCGGTCTCCATGAGAAATTTCGGGAGAATCGTGCGCGGCCGGCGAGGTGAGTCACCAGGGCCGTGGGGGCCGCCGGCGCGCAGCACGAAGGGGAGGGGAGGAGAAGCTCAGGGGCAGGCGCGGGTGAAATCGCGGAACTTGAGCAAGGTGCGGCTGACGAAGTCGTTCACAGCCTGCTCACGATCCGGAGTCAGGTTGTACGACGGGTGCGGCGGCGTACCGAAGGGCGGCTGGCCCTTGTCGCGGTAGCGATACGCCGGGACCAGATCCTTGAAGGAGCCGTCCGGGTTCACCGTGCTCAGCACGAGCTTCAGCACGTAGTACTTCGAGTTGTCCTTGTGCGCATCGAAGGTGTCGGCCGAGTTCTGCGAGAGGAACGCGCCACCGGTGCCGGTCGAGTGGCAAGCATAGCAAGCCCCGTTTCCGGCCGTGTTCTGGTACGCGACGTTCGAGGCCTGGTTCTGACCAATCGTGTCCTCCCAGTCCGTGAGGCTCATGCACGCCGTGAAGCGCACGATGGCCTCGCGGAGGTTCAGCGGCGTGAAGTCGGTCGGTCCGGGCGGCGGATCGGTCGGGTTCGGGGCCAGGCCGCGCTCGTCCGCTTCCTTCAACAGCCACGCCTCGACCGTCTGACGCTCGGTCGCCGTGAGCGCCGGGCCGGTGTGCTCGCCCTTGGACACCAGCGGGCTGTCCTGCGGGGTCCGCACCTGGATGAAGGGCGAAGCGCCGATCACCGTCACTGCCGCTTCCATCCGCGTGTACCAGGTCGTCGGATTCGGCGACGTGCCCATGTAGTCCGGTCCATCGCCGGGCGACGTGTTGGCGTGGCAGGTGGCGCACTTCTGCGCGAGCACCGTCGCCACGTTGGCATCGAACAGGTCGCGCGCCGAGACGCCCGTACCCATCATGCCGTTCACGTTCACCAGCGCGCTGCGCTCGGTCGGTTGCAAGTCGCCGCCGATGACCTCGAGGATGTACGAGGTGGTCGTGCCCACGTTCACCGTGAAGCTACCGGCCGCCAGGTCCGCCGTCGCGATGGTCACCACCGTCTGGCTGCCCGACGTGATCTTGCCGGACACCGCGTTGGTCGTCGCCCAGGTGAGCGTCGCCGGAGCGAGCGCGTTGACCGAGGCCGGCATCGAGCCGAACGCCTGGATCGACGCGTGCGTCGGGACCGCCACCTGCATCACCACCACCGTCACTTCCGCGCTCTTGGTCTTCTCTTTGTTCTTCGCGGTCAGCGTGTACGTCGTGTTCGCGTTGATGGCCGCAGTCTCGAAGCTCCCGGTGAAGGTCGTCAGCGTCGAGTAGACGTCGACTCCGGACTTGGTGATCGTGATGGACTCCGCGTCCGTCACGATCCAGCTCAGCGTCGCCGGGTTACCGGCCACGACCGTCCCCATCACCGCTTCGAACTTCGAGATGGCCGGCTCCTTGGTCTCGGCCGGGGGCGTCACTTTCGGCGGCGCCGGCGTGTACTCCACGCAGGCGGTCGCCATCGTCAGTATCGTTGCCGACAGGATGGTTGCCGTCGCAGTCAGGGTCAGAGTGTTCCGCATGGAATCAAGCCCTCCGGCGGCGCGACACGAGCGCCATGAATCCGAGAACGAGGAGCGAGGGAACCAGAGCACCGGTCGAGTCGCCCACCGTCGAGCAGCTCGACACGGTCGGGTCGCCACCGTTGCCATTGTTGCCGTTCGGGTCCGGCATGTTGCTCGGCATCGGCATGTTGCTCGGCATCGGCATCGTGACGGGCTTGAGCGTGAACACCGCGGTGACCGCGCGCGCCACGTCGAGCGTCACCTGGCAGTCGAGCGCGCCGCTGCAGCCGCCGGTCCAGCCCGAGAAGGTGCTGTCCGCGTTGGCCACCGCCGAGAGCGTCACCACCGCATCGCGCTGGAAGTTGGCCACGCACTGGGCCGTCGAGCAGGTGATACCGGCCGGGTTCGAGCTCACCGTGCCAGCGCCGTCGCCCTCCATCGTCACCGTCATCGCGACCTGGGTCGGGAGCGGGTTGCCGATGGTGGTGAAGACGGCCGTCACGTTGCGCTCGCGGTCCATCCGGACCACGCACTGGGCGGCGCCGGCGCAGGAGCCGGTCCAGCCGACGAAGGTCGATCCGGCGTCGGCGATCGCGCTGAGCGTGACCGCGACGCTCGAGTCGAAGCTCGCATCGCAGGGGGCGCCGGCGACGCAGTTGTCGATACCGGTCGGGTTCGAGGTGACCTTGCCGAGACCCGTGACCGCGACCTTGAGGTTGTGGTTCACCGGGGCGACCGGGGTCGGGATGACGCCGGGGAGGAAGGTCACGAAGAGCGAGTTCTTCTCCTCACCGGGGACCATGCCGGCGTACGGGAAGACGAAGAAGGTCTGGACGTCGGGGCGGAAGCCGGCCGCGTTGCTGAAGCCCGGGTTCGGGACGTCGCCGATGCAGCGCATGAAGTCACGACCCTGGGTGTTCGGGTTGTTGCCGTACAAATTCGCGAGGTAGCCCGAGTCGGCGTTGAAGCCGCCCAGCGAGAGGGGCTGGCCGATCGACTCGATCGAGCGGTTCGCGACGTCGAACTTGGTGATCTGGGTCGAGGCCGGTCCCGAGCCCGTGATGGACGCGTCGAAGATGGCGGTGTGGAGCTTGCCCTCGGCGCCGTACGCACCCGAGCAGCTGGTCGCGTGGACCTGGTTGACGCCGATGCTGGAGGCCTCGGCGCGGATCGACGGGCCGGTGTCGCTCACTTCGAGGGCGTACACGAAGGTGGTCGTCGAGCCGCGGCCATTGCGGTTGCCGTTGTTGCGGCCGTTGCCGCTGGAGCGCTCCGCCTGGAGGTAGAAGCGGCCGTTCTCACCGATCGAGACCTGCGGCTGGTTGAAGTAGATGCGCGGGGTGGCGTCGGGCTGGCTGGCGGCGATGATCACCGCGCCGCGCTGATCGGCGTTGGGCATGTCCTGCCAGACGCTCGAGCCATCGGTGGTGTTGATGAGCGCGCAGGCGACACCTTCCTCCGGGGGACGGTTGTTGCCCTTCGCCGAGCAGAACAGCGAGCGCTCGGCGCTCACCGGCTGGATCGACGGGCGGCCGATGTTGGCCGGCGCGATGATGTTGCGGTCGTAGGTCTTGGTGATCTCGGCGGTGACGCCGCTCGCCGTGACGTGCAGACCGACGGCGCGGGACTGGCCGTTATTGGTCGCGCTCAGGTAACCGGCGGTGGCGATCCACTCGCCGCCGACCATCCCGTTGACCACCACGTCGGGCGCGCCCTGGTTGGTGTTGTTGTCGTTCGAGATGCGGAGGCGCTCGCTGGTCGCCTTGGTGCAGTCGTAGTTGAGCACTTCGGCGTAGGTCTGGACGTTCGCCTGGTTCGGGTCGTTGGTGCCGTAGACCAGGAGGTTCTTGTCACCCATCGGGGCGGCCTTCGGGTGGTTGCAGGGGCGGTCACCGTCGTTGGCGGTGATCTGCACGGCGCCGGTCGGGTTGTTCGCCGTCGCGTTCATGATCGTGGGCCCGGCGAGCGGGTCCATCTTCACGCTGGTGCACTTGCACTGGTAGGGGCGGTCACCGTTGCTGACCTGCGAGCTCATCCAGATCACCTGGACGTAGGTCTCACCGTTCTTGACGAGCTTGGTGACGGTCGCCTGCTCGGCGCCCGGTCCATCATTCTCGCCCAGGGGTCCTGCATTGTTTCCGTCGGTCAGGCGGAGGACCGTCGGCCGGCCCTGCGCGAAAGCGGAGGAGGTCGTCAACAATACGGCAGTTGCCATTGCGACTCGGGTCAGCTGGTTCATCATTCGCCCTTTCCTGGTCTGGTTGGTGCCACTCACGTGTCACAACTCAGCAATGCTCGTACCCGGAGACATGACGCGTAACGACTGGTGATCTCGGGCACGAGGCGGGTCTGGGGTCTCCAGGCTTCCGGGGTCTGGGGCCGGCAGTGGGGACTCCTCACTTCGTCGTACGGTCTCCCGACGAGGTCCCGTCCGCCAGGTGGGACCTACTTCTTCTTGGGCGCGCCGGGGGCCTTCGGCTTCGTCTTCACGAACAGGTGGATGACGTTGCCCTCGCGCCCGTCGGCCAGCCGGAAGTAGCCGCCGGCCTGCTCCTCCAGCTTGAGTATGGCAGCGCCGAACGTCTTCGGGTCGAAGCGGTCCACCTCCGCGTCGTCGCCGTACACCACCACCGACTTCACCTGCGCGAGGTCCACACCCATCGGCGCGAGCGCCTCCTTCACGGTCATCACCACGGTGGCGGTGGTCGCGGTCTTGGTCGCGAGGTCGCCGCGCTTGAGCGAGCCGGCGATGCGGCCGTCGATGTAGACCCGCGCGCCGCCCCCGATCTCTTGCGTCACATACGGGAGGCTGGAGACCGGCTTCCCATCCAGCAGCAGCACGTGGGTGACGTCGTCGACCGTCGGCGGAGCCTTGTCGGCGTAGACCGCCAGCGTCCAGAGGCGATCGATCGCGGTGGTGATGCCCGACTCCGGCGGGAAGTGCATGCGCGCCTTGCCGGCGGTGTCCTGGGTGAAGCTGAACTGGATGCCCTTGCCCGTCTTCCGGAACTGATCGCCGCTGATGATGCCGACTCTCTTCTTGCCGCTGTGGAAGTGCAGCGCTTTGATCTTCTTGAGGTCGACGCCGAGCGCGGTCAGGTAGTCGGCGACCCCGAAGCGACGGACCTTGTTGCCGTCGTCGAACTTCACCCACGTCTCCTGGAGCGTCGCGGGCAGATCCCCGTACGCGACGCCGGCGAGCGGGACGCCATCCAGATAGACGGCGGTGGGCCGCTGGCGCTTCTGGCCGTGCGCGGGGGTCTCCGCCTCGAGCTTCGCGGTGTCGCCGCCGCCCGCTCCGAGCCCGGTGCCGCCGCCCGGCGACGAGCCGCGGGTACCGCCCGACGCGCCGCCGACCGTGAACGGAGCCTCGTCCTTCGGCTTGGCCTGCGCGGTGGTCCCGGTCTCGGCGCGGCGCTTTCGACCGCCGCCACCACCGCCACCGCCGCCTCCGCCTCCGCCTCCGCCGCTTCCGCCCTTGGCGGGCGCGGCGGTGCTGGTCTCCACGACCGGAGGGCGCGGTCCGCTCTTCGGGGTGTCGGGGGTGCAGGCGCCGATCAGGAGGATCGCGCAGGCGAGGGTGCGGTTCACGCCGCTGTCATCGCACGGATCGAGTCACTGGAGGTACAGCAAGACGGCCAGGACACCCGCCAGAAGTATCACCGAATATTTCATCAATACGAGAGCCCGAGGAACACGAAAATATACGGCGGAATCGAAGAGCAGGACGCCGAACCCGGGGATCGGAGCAAGCTGGGCGGAACGAATTTTCGCATTGCCCGCCGAGGCACGAGCACGGATGGTAGAAACGCTTGCGGGCGATATGCCACGGGGCCTCATGAAGATCGCGATCACCGCTCTCGCCTGCGCGCTCCCCGCGATGGTGTCCGTGGCCCTCGATCGTCCCGCGACGCCCGCGACGTATCGCGCGGTGCTCGGTCAGCTCGCGCCCGGCGATCGCATGTTGCTGGCCGCGGGCACGTACGAGGGGCTGCCGATCACCAGCCTGAGCGGCGCAGCGGGGATGCCTATCATCATCACCGGGCCCGAGAGCGGCGCGCCTGCGATCATCGGCGCGCGCAGCTGCTGCAACACCGTGAGCATCCGCAACTCGGCGTACGTCACGCTCCGCCACGTCGAGATCGACGGCCGCGGTGAGCTGGTCGACGCCATCAAAGCCGAGGGTGACGCGATGTTCGCGCACCACATCACCATCGAGCACGTGCGCATGCACAGCTTCGGCAACGATCAGCAGATCGTCGGCATCAGCACCAAGTGCCCCGCGTGGGACTGGGTCATCCGCTCCGTGACCATCGATCGCCCCGGGACCGGCCTCTACCTCGGCGACTCCACCGGCGATGCGCCCTTCGTGCGCGGCTTGATCGAGAACAACCTCATCGTCGACGCCATCGGCTACGACGCGCAGATCAAGCACCAGAACCCGCGCCCTGCCACCGCCGGAATGCCGACCGCCGACAGCGTCACGATCATCCGCGACAACGTCTTCGTCAAAGCCACACGCGCGAGCACCGGCGACGAGGCGCGGCCAAACTTGCTCGTGGGGCACTGGCCGGTGTCAGGTCCCGGCCAGAACGATCGCTACGAGATCTACGGAAATTACTTCCACGAGAACGCGAGCCTCACCGAAGCGCTGTTCCAGGGCGAAGGCAACGTCGCGTTCCACGACAACGTGCTGTTCAACTCGCTCGGGCCGGGCCTGCTGTTTCGAGCGCAGAACGGCGAGGTGCGCGACGTCAGCGTCTACAACAACACGATCTACGCGTTCGGGCGGGGGATCGCGATATCGGGCGGCGCGGCGGGGACCACGCAGCCGGTGGTGGGCAACGCGGTGTTCGCGTCGTCGCCGACGCCGATCCAGGGCGGCGCGCAGTCCGACAACTTCGAGACCACGCTCGGGCTCACCGAGCAGTTCGTGGTGTCCGCGCGAGCGCCGCTCGACTTCTATCCGCGGGCCGGCACGACGCTGGAAGGTTCGGCGATCGATCTGACGCCGTTCAGCAACCACGTCGACTTCGATCGCGACTTCAACGGGACGCCCAAGACGCGCCGGTTTCGAGGCGCCTACTCCGGGAGCGGTACGAACCCCGGTTGGGCGCTGGCGCAAGCGATCAAGACGCGCGCGACGGTCTCGGTCAGCGACGCGGGGCCCTCTCTCACCGACGTGATGCTGGTGGGGATCGAGCCCGACGCGGCGATGGATGCGAGCGTCGAGGCTCAGCCCGACGCGCGTGTGATCGCGCCGGTCGATGACGCGGGCGTGCGCGCGGCCGACGCGGGCGTGCGCGCGGCCGACGCGGGCGTGCGCGCGGACGACGCAGCCGCGGCGGACATGGCGTCGCGGCGAGTGACGGGCAGCTGCGCCTGCACGGGGACGCGCGAGGATCTCGCGGGTGGCATGGTCCTGCTGCTCGCAGCGATGTTCGTGGCCCGCCGGCGGGGCTGAGGGCAACTCGCCGCCCGCGCGTGGGTTCGATTGTTCGTGAGAAGTGGCACGCTTCCGCGCAATAGCAGCAGAGCGACGAGGAAGAGCGCGGAGCCCGGACTGGATCCGACCGCAACGCAGCTCGCTCCGACGGACGGCGCGAGGTCCTCTGCCGCTTCAATCGGGAACGCGGGATCGAGCTGGGCTTCGGTGGCGAAGTCGAGCCACTCCAGGCGACACGCGAGCGCGGCATCTTCGTCGAGGCCCTCGAGCTCGGGTGCGATCACTTCAGCCACGTCGAAGCCGACACCCGGTGCCGGTCCGAGCGGCGATATGCGCGTTCGTTCGCACGCGAAGCTCATCGCGCCGGTACCCTCCTCGAGGCACGTCACTTCGGCGGGCGCGCCGATCGAGAGCGGCGCACCGTCGAGCGCGGTGAGCGTGTGATCGACGGCGATCACCGTGCGACCGTCGATCGCCACCGGGCCGAGGATCTGTCCGGCGACCCGCGCGCGGGACTCGGGCGCTTCGCTGCTGAGGTCGAGGAGCGCCGACTCGGTCGCCGACGCGAGCCGCGCCCAGAGCTTTCCGCCGCTGTGCTCGAGCGCGATCGTGAATCCGGTGAAGTCGTCTCCGCTCAGCGCACGCACGTGCTGCGGCGAGCCGTCGGAGGCGAGCGTCGCGATCGTCTTCTGCGCGATCGACGCCGCGTAGATCCAGTGGCCGTCGGTCGCGATCGACTCGATGTCGCGCGGCGCGAGCTCGAGCCTGCGCGCCTCTCCGCCGGAGAGTCGCCACAACGATGACGCCCCTGCGTCCACCGCGAGCGCCACGACGGCGCCATCGATCGTGATCAGGCGACGAACGTTCGCCGACGACAGCGCGGCCTCGCGGACCTCCACCATCGTGCCGTCGCGACGCATCATCACCGGGCCGTTCGCCCCGATGATCCACAGCGCATCCGGGTCGGCCGCGCGCGCGAGGGCCCGCTCCGGTCCTCCCCAGCGCGCTGGGCACGCGAAGCGCCAGCCGTTCGAAGCATCGCGCAGCGCGAGCCCGTGCGAGAGCCGGACCGCGAACACGTCCGCGCCCCGAGACCCGGCGACGCCCACCGCCGCGGGTACAGTGTGTCCCCACGCCACCGTGGGGATGCCGAGCATCGCCACGAGCCACGCGCGCCGCATCCCCAGCCTGAACCCGGCTTCACCGCGAGAGTCGCGCAACTTTCGCCCGGTCCTCCGGTTCGGGAGGCATGTTCAGAAGGTTCGGTGTGCTCCTCCTGGTCTCGGGCTGCATGGCAGCGGGAGAGGCGCCGGTGGTTCCGGCGGGGCCTTCGCCCTCGCCGTCGCCCTCGCCGGGCCCCTCCGCGACGACGTCCTACTATCGCGACGTCCAGCCGCTCATCGAGCGCTCGTGCATCGGCTGCCATACCACCGGCGGCGCGGCACCGCTGTCATTCGATGATCCCGCGGCCGTCGCGCGCCTCGCTCCGGCGATCAATGGCGCGCTCGCCAGCGGTCGCATGCCGCCGTTCTACGCGAGCAAGTCGTGCAACACCTACGCGAACGATCCGCGGCTCACGACCGAGGAGCTCGCGCTGGTCGCGACGTGGACCGCGGAAGGCGGGCCGCTCGGTGATGCGGCCGATGCGCGGCACGCGTCCCCGATCACGGTGTCGGCGATTCGCCACGACAAGATGATGGACATCGGGGGTGAGTTCGACACGCGGCTGATGAGCAAGACCGACAACTATCGTTGCTTCATCATGGATCCGGGCGCGGCCGGCGACCTGATGGTGTCGGGATACGAGGTCATCCCGGGCAACAAGCAGCTCGTCCATCACGTGCTGGCGTATCTCGTGGCGCCTGCGAACATCCCGGACGTCGAGGCGCTCGACGCCGCAGAACCGGGCCTTGGATACGAGTGTTTCGGGGGCGTCGGCGTCCCGGGCGCGCTGGGCAACCAGATCGCCGGATGGGTGCCCGGGGGCTCGGCGACGTCGCTGCCCGAGGGCACCGGCATCCCGGTCGCCGCGGGGAGCAGGGTCGTGGTCCAGATTCACTACAACCTGCTCGCGCTCGGCGCGGAGTCGTCGCCGATGGACCAGACTCGGGTGGCGCTCCAGACCGCACCTGCAGGCAGCCTCGAAGCGGCGCGGATCATCCCGATGCTGAAGCACGACCTGGCGATCGACGCGTACGACGCCGACTCCTTTCAAGTCGGGGAGCTGCCGCTCCCGCGAAATCAGGTGGGCACGACGGTCTATCGGCTCACCGGGCACATGCACATGCTGGGCAAGCAGGTGAAGCTCGAGGTGGTGCACGGCGATGGCAGCTCGACCTGCCTCCTCGACATCCCGCGCTGGGATTTCCAGTGGCAGCGCGAGTACTCGCTGGTCACGCCGTACACCGTCGCGGCCGGCGACCGCCTGAAGATCACCTGCGTCTACGACAACAGCGCCGCGCATCAGCCGGTCGTGAACGGCACCCAGCAGACCCCGCGCGACGTGGCGTGGGGCGAGAGCTCGCTCGACGAGATGTGCATGACGTACATGACGTTCACGGCGGCCACGCGATGAGAGGCGCGATCTTGCCCGTCCTCTGCTCGCTCGCGTGCGGCGCGGCCCCGATGAGCGAGACGCTACCGCCGGAGATAGTGCCTCCCGAGGTGATGCCGGATCCGCCGGAGATGATGCCGGACCCGCCCATCTGCGGCGCGGAGATCACCGCCAGCGAGACCGTCGTCGTCACGCAAACCGGCGCGATCGAAGGCTCGAAGTCCGGCCCCGTCCGCCGCTTCCTCGGCGTGCCCTTCGCCCAGCCACCGATCGGCGACCTGCGCTGGCAGTCGCCTGCGCCCATGGCCTGCTGGACCGGGGTGCGCGCCGCGAGCGCCTTCGGCCCGATCTGTCCGCAGCGCGACGAAGACGGCGCGGTCGTCGGTGACGAGGACTGCCTCACGCTCAACGTCTACGCCCCCTCCGGAGCACAAAAAGCGCCCGTTTTGGTGTGGATTCACGGCGGCGGCAACACGCAGGGCGCGTCGTCCAATCCGGTCTATGATGGGCAAGAGCTCGCCGAGCGCCGCGGCGTGGTGGTGGTGAGCATGAACTATCGGCTCGGCGCGCTCGGCTTCTTCGCGCTGTCGCAGGAAGGGTTCGGCGGCAACTACGGCATCCTCGATCAGCAGGCCGCGCTGCGCTGGGTTCGAGACAACATCGAGCGCTTCGGCGGAGACCCCGCGAACGTGACGCTGTTCGGCGAGTCGGCGGGCGGACAGAACGCGCTGGTGCACTTCGCCGTGCCCGGCTCTCGAGGCTTGTTTTCGCGGGTGATCGTGCAGAGCGGCGGCATCTACGGCACCACGCTCGAGCAATCGAGCGCCGCGATGCAGGAGGTGGTGAGCGCGGCGGGCTGCGCGAGCGCGAGCGACGTGGCGAGCTGCATGCGCGCCGTCAGCGCCCACGATCTCGCGGCGATCGAGACCGCGGTGGGGCCGCTCTCGCGCGGCGTGCGCTACGTGCCGGTGATCGACGGGTCGATCATCCCGCGCAACGTGCTCGATCTCATCGCGTCGGGCGAGCACAACCACGTCCCGCTGATCATCGGCACCAACGCCGACGAGACCTCGCGCATGGTGCCGGTGGTGCGCACCGAGGCCGAGTACGAGGCGGCCGTGACCGCGCAGTTCGGCGCTCGGCTCGCAGTCCCGCTGCTCCTGCAGTATCCCGCGTCGCGCTTCCCCACGCCGCGCGCGGCGCTGGTCGCGCTCACGACCGACACGACCTGGACCTGCAACGCCCGGAAGATCGCCCGCGCCGCGGCCGCCGCTCAGACCGAGCCGGTGTTCCGCTACTTCTTCACCTGGCGCGTGAACGCGGCGATCGGGTCGAGCCACGGGATCGAGGTGCCGTTCGTGTTCGGGACCTTCGCCTCCATCCCGTTCACGCCCGACGCGACCGCGGTCTCGCTCGCGGACGCGATCCAGTCCCACTGGACCGACTTCGCGCGCGCGAGCGAGCCGGGCGCATCGTGGCCCCGCTTCCCGGCGGGTGGAGACGCGGCGATCGAGCTCGGCGCGACGGTGCAGCCGATGCCGGCTGGCGTGCGCACCGCGGATTGCGACTTCTTCGAGACGATCGCCGATTAGTCCCCTGTTCCAGGGGACTACTAGCGCGCGACCATCGCCATCACCGCCGCCGTCACGCGCGCGCAGCGCGAGAGGTGGAACGCATACGCATCCGCCAGCCGGTGATGCAGATCGGCGCGCAGCATCGCCTTTGCGCGGTGGAGGCGCACCTTGGTCGCCGCCTCGCTCAGCCCGAGCGCGTCGGCGGCCTCCTCGGTGCTGAGGCCCTGCACCTCGCGCAGCACGAACACGGTCCGGTAGTCGTCGGGGAGCAGATCGATCGCTTGATCGACGGTCTCCGCGAGCTCGCGTGCGCAGCTTTCCTCCTCCGGCGTGAGCGGCGACGGGAGCGCCGCCATGATCCCCTGGCTCGCGCGGGTGGGGAGGCGGCCGAGCGCCGCGTTGACCGCGATGCGCGTCAGCCAGGTGGAGAAGCGAGCGGTGCCCTTGAACTGGTTGATGAAAGAAAAGGCCGAAAAATAAGCCTCCTGCATCACGTCTTCGCAGTCTTCGTCGCGCTTCAGGATCGCGCGCACCGTGCGATAGAGGCGCGCGTTGTGGCGACGGGTCAGCTCGGCGAAGAGCTCGCGCTCGCCGGCGCGGATGCGCGCGATGATCTCGGCGTCGGGATCTGGGGAGAGACTCGGGATGAGAGGCGAGGCCGTCGTCTGGAGAACCATGGGCGTCCGGGCGTGCAGGCCTAATGCCGAGGACAAATACCCATGATTCGATCGGCAACCGAGGCGTCTTGCCTCAGAGCGTCCCGAGATATGCGACGAGATCGGCCTTCTTCTCTGCAGTCAGTCCGAGCGACATGTGTCGATCGTAGTGATCGACGACGTCGCCGAGCGTGGCGAACCGACCGTCGTGATAGTAGCCGCCCTTGCTGCGGGTGTGCAGGCCGAGCAGCGGCGTCGTGCGATAGAGGTTCTTGTCGGGGCTGCGCGAGGCCTGGAAGTCGTCGATGCCGATCTCGTCGGCCGTGTGCATGTTCCAGCCGGAGTCGGTGAACGCCGGCGCCATGTGGCAGCTCCCGCACTTCGCGGCACCACCGAACAGCGCCTCACCGCGCGCGGCCGCATTGGCGTCCGCCGGGTTCGGCGCCTTCGGGGCCGCGAGTGAGAGCTGGTACACGTGCAGGCCGGCGAGCTTCGGCGTGACGCGATCTTCCGTCACGCGAACGTGCGCGAAGCCGGCGCGCTTCGCGACGGGGAACTGATCGCTGTCGAGCCGCGCGTCGTCGAAGTTGCCTTGCCCATGCATCTCGAGCACCGCGACGAACGCGTTCCAGTACGGGACGCTGCCCCAGCCGGTGTACGTGTGTTGATTCACGCCGGCGAGCCCGTACGCTGCGGGGATGAGCGTGGCGGCGCTCTTTCCGTCGGGCCGGAAGCCCTTGCCGTCGAGGATGAGCTGGGCGTCGAACTTCCCGGGGCCCCAGCTCAGGAGCACCTGCTTCACGGTGTCGGCGTCGACGCCGAGCAGATCGGTGAACGGCGTGAGGTTGGGCGCGAGCGAGATGATCTTGCCGACGTCGAGATCGCGGTTGGGCCAGCCGTCGCGACGCTTGCCGATGCCGGGCGCGAGGTGATCGTCGACCGTCGAGTGACAGAACGCGCACTGGATGCCCATCGAGGTGAGCTTCCCCGTATTGTCGAACTTGCCGGTCACGCCGACCACCGCGTCGATCTTCAGCAGCGCGGCGGTGACCGCCGGATCATCGAGGTCGACCTCACCCGCGGCGAGCTGCGCGATCAAGCTCGCGGGCAGCGCCTCCTCGTCGACCTTGAGGCCGACCGCGAGCGCGGTCCGCGGTGACACCGTGGCGAGCGCCTCGTGCAGATGGAGCTGATCGCCCCAGAACGCCTCGTCGCCGAAAGTGTCGAAGCGGAACGTGTGCTGTCCTTCGGCGAGCAGATCGTTCGAGCAGACCTCGACGGTCTCGATCCTCACGATCGGCTCGGGTTCCGCAGCGGTCACTCTCGGCTGATCCGACTGCGACGTGCACGCTGCGAAGGTGATTGTGAGCGGGAGTAAATGAAAGAGTCTCATGCTCGTTGGAGCGATCGAGACGCGAGAAGGTTACGAGGAATCATGCAGCGCGCTGCGCGACGGCGTCGATCGACTCGGCCATCGTCACGCGCAGTGATCCATCCGCGGGACCGAGGCACGCTTCCGGTGTGTCGAGCCCGAGCACGCGCTGCGCGGCGATGAGCCCGGAGAACGAAGCGCCGGCGATGCCGTGCGAGAGCGTGCTCGCGCCACACAAGGAGAGGCCGTCGATCGGGCCGCGCTGCGAGAACGAGAACGGCCCCATCTGCCGCGGTGTCTTGGCGGTCCCGTACATCGCGCCGCGGAAAGTGCGGCAATAGAAGTCGTTGGTGAGCGGCGTGGCGATCGACTGGAATGTGATGTGGTCGCGCACGCCCGGGATGATCTCCTCCGCCATGCTCAGCATGCGATCGGCCAGCGAGCGCTTGAGCGCCTCGTAGTCGGCCGAACGCGAGTCCTGCGTGGTGTCGGCCCACTGCTCGAACGCGGCGTGCGGCGCGAAGGTGAACATCTCGAGCGTGTGGCGCCCGGGCGGACCGTGCGGATCCTTGAGCGAGGTGATCGCGAGGAACAGCGCCTCGAGATCGCCGGACGGGAGCTCGCGCTCGGCGCGCTCGTAGATCCCGTTCACGTCGGTGCTGCGGTAGCGCCAGTAGTTGCCGGAGTCGAAGCCGAGGCCGCGCAAATCCATGTCCACGCCGCAGAACATCGAGATCGAGCTGACCGAGTACTCGGTGCGCGCGAGCTTCTTGCGCTCGCTTTTCACCAGGTCCTCGGGGAGCAAGCGTCCGAAGGTGATCGCGGGATCGGCGTTGGAGATCACGTGCCCGGCCGAGATCGTCTCGCCGCTCGCCAGCTCGACGCCGGTCGCGCGCCCGGACTCGACGAGGATGCGCGTGACGTCGGAGCGCAGCCGGATCTCGCCGCCCGCCCGGCGGAGCGCCTTGATGTACGCCGCCGGGATGCGCTTGGCGCCGCCGCGGGGATAGAACGCGCCGTCGAAGTAGTGGGCCGTCATGCTCGCGTGCAGCGGCAAGGACACGCGCGACGGTGGTGAGCCGTGGTTGCCGGCCTGCGCCGAGAGCACCGCGCGCAACATCGGATCGCGGATCGTCGAGTCGAGCAGCGCCGACAGCGTGCTCAGGCTCCAGCGCGTCAGCGTCGGCGCGCGAAACGGCAGCGCGAGCACCGCTGGGAAAGAGAGCCCGGTGTCGCAGACCTTCACGTCCTCGCAGATGCGCGAGATGACCGAGAAGTAGCGCGCGATCCCCGACTTTTCCGCAGGGAAACGGGCCGTCAGCCGCTGCGTCCATGCCTCCATCCCCTTCGGTTGATCGAAGCGCTCGCCGGCGATCAAGAAGTGATCGAAGCCGTCGGGGTTCATCTCGGTGAACTCGAGATCGGCGCTCATCCCCAGGCCTTCGTAGAGGCGGCGCAGCGATCCGCCCGGCTGCAGGCCGCCGACGTAGTGAACGCCAGGGCTGAAGCGATGACCTTCGAGCGTGAAGCTGTGGGCCCATCCGCCCGGCAAATAGTGCTGCTCGAGCACGAGCACCTTCTGTCCGGCGCGGGCCAGCGCGAGCGCCGCGGTGAGCCCGCCAGGTCCCGAGCCGATGACGACAGTGTCCCAGGTGGAGCTCTGCATCAGGTGCGTAGGATGCAGGCGGGGTGCCATCCCAGAGGTCCGAGCCGCGGCGCTCGAGATGTAGCGTTTTGTCTCGACGGGAGCCGGGTAGTGGGCCGTAAAGTCGGCGGGTGGAGATCGTCGAGGTGGACACGCCGGACGTGACCCTGAGCTGCGCGGTGGCCGGCGAGGGGCCGGTGGTCATCGCGGTGCACGGCTTCCCGGACAGCCGATCGACCTTCTTCCGCTGCTGCCGGCGCTGGCCGATCACAAGGTCGTGATGCCGGCGCTGCGGGGCTACGCGCCGAGCGGGAACGCGCTGAGCGGACGGCACGACGCGGGCGCTGCGGCCGAGGACATCCTGCGGCTGGCCGATCGGTTCTCGCCCGGCGCGCCGGTGAAGGTGATCGGGCACGACTGGGGCGCTTTTGCGGCCTTCGGCGCGGCGAACATGGCGCCCGAGCGCGTCTCGCATCTGGTGTCGATGGCGGTGCCGCACCCGGCGGCGATCAAGCGCGTGGTGTCACCGAAGCAGATCGAGCGATCGTGGTACGTGGGGATGTTCCATGAGCGAGGTCAAGGCCGGGATCCGCGATCGCGTGAAGCCGGTCCTCAGCTACTACCGCGCGATGCTCTCGCCCATCTTCCGCGAGAACAAGCCGATGTCGGCGCCGGCGAAGGTGCCCGCGATCCACGTGCACGGCGCGGACGACGGCTGCATGGGCGTCGAGTGTACGGCGGGCGCAGAGCGCTTCTACACGCGAGGCTACGCGCTCCACACGGTGGCGGGCGCAGGGCACTTCATGACGCGCGAGAAGCCGGACGAGGTGGGCGGATCGTGGCCGACTTCTTCAGAGCTTGATCTGGTTGTCGGCGCCCTTCGGCGCGTCACCGACGCGGTTCGCCGTGATGGTCTGGTTCGATTTGCACATCAGCTCGCTCTCGTGATCGGTGAGCTCGCTCGCGACGCACTCGCCGGGCACGGTGCCCTCGCGGCGCTCGGCCTTGATCGTGATGGCGTCGCCTTCGCGGACCAGCGTCACGAACGTGCCCTGGATCTCGCAGCCGGTGCCCGCCGTCTGGCCGAACGCGACGCCGCCCTTGCCGGTGTCCTGGACCAGGCCCTGGGCCACGAGCGCGCTGCTCTCGCCGCAGCTGGCGGCGTCAGCGGAGGTGCAGATCTTCACCTGGAGCACGGTCTGACCGAGGAATGAGCTCTCCTGCACCATCACGTGGCTGGGTGCGGCAGAGCTGGTGCCCGTGCCGCAGCCCGCGCCGTCGGAGAGCGCGGTGGTGACCTGATAGATGCCGGAGAAATCGTCCCCGCCACAGGCGGTGAAGAGGAGGGCGAAGGCGGTGACGGAGAGCTTCATGCGACCCTCAAAACAGAGCGCGACGCTCGCGCCAAGCGAGATCATGCAGCGTGACGGCGCTCGCGAATGAGCGTGGGGCCGACCTTGGCCTCGACCGCCTGCCGCACCTCGTCGCGCATGCGGAGCGCGAAGCCAGCCTCGGCGACCACGAACAAAGGCCCGAGCAAGAGGACGATCAGGTCATCGACGAACGCGGGCTTGCGGCCCTCGTAGTAGTGGCCGACGAACTGGATGACCCAGCCGACGACGAAGAGGCCGAGCGATCCGCTGAGCCACACCGCGGTGGTCTCGGTCGCGAGCGACGCCCCGAACCATCCGGACAGGCCCATCAGCATCCCCATCACCACGCCGAAGCGGAGATCGAGCAAAAGATAGAAGAGCACCGAGCCGGCGATCACGAACGTCGCGGGCGAGAGCGTCACCGCGCCGACGGCAAAGGCGGGGCGCGAGAGCAGCGCCGCGACACCGAGCACGATCATCGGGACCCCGAAGAAGTGGGTCGCGATGTTGCGCCGATCGCGGTGGTACGCGGCGTAGTTGGAGAGGTGCTCGTTGAGGCTCTTCATGGGTCTCTTATCGGCGCTGGCCGCCGATCGGACTGTCGCCTGCCCGACAGATCGGCCAGAATACGACGTTGGACGAAGCAGAGGTCAGTCGTTACGGGGCGTTGCTTCGCTCGGGGCGCTGGTTCGGGAGCCTCCCTGCGGAGCTCCAGAACGAGCTCCTGAGGGCCGGCGTGCTGCGGCGGCTGATCGCCGACGAGCGGCTGTTCTCGCGCGGGGATCCGCCGAGCGGGCTGTTCGCGGTGCTCGAGGGCGGCGTGACGATCGGCGCGATCACCGAGACCGGGAAGGCGACGCTGCTGACCGTGTGCGAGCCGCCGAGCTGGTTCGGTGAGGTCGCGGTGTTCGACGGCGCGCCCCGCACGCACGACGCGGCTGCGGAGAGGCCGTCGTTGCTGCTGAACCTGCCCCAGACGGCGCTCGACGAGATCCTCGGCCGCGAGCCGCGCTACTGGCGCGATCTCGGGCGGCTGCTCGCGGTGAAGCTGCGGCTGCTGTTCTCGGCGTTCGAAGATCTGAGCGCGTATCCGGTCGCGGTGCGCCTCGCGCGTCGCTTGCTCTGGATGGCGCACGGCTACGGCGAGCGACGCGAGCACACCCAGCGCGTGGTGGAGGCGCGACAGGAGCAGCTCGCGGCGATGCTCGCGACCTCGCGCCAGACCGCGAACCAGCTGTTGAAGGATCTCGAGGCGAAGGGGGTGCTGCGGCTCTCCTACGGTCAGATCGAGATCCTGGATCTCGAAGCGCTGCGGAGAGCCGCGCAGATGGACCAGTGACTACTTCCAGCTCTTCGCGGTCTCGGCGACGAACGCCTCGAACGTGCGCGGCGCGTGGCCGAGCATCTGGGTCTGGCGCTTGATGTCGGTCTCGTTGGCGAGCAGGCCGTGCTTCTGGAAGAACGCGTACATGATCTTCATGTCGTAGAGCATGAAGGCCGGCATGTACGCCGCCATCTGCTTGCTCCACGCCTCGAGATCGTTGCCCTGGTAGCTGATCTTGGTCCCCATCGCGGTGGTCCACATCTCGGCGGCGGTGGTGCCGTTGATCGGCTTGCTGCCGACCAGGTTGTACGTCTGTCCTTCGTGGCCCGGGGTGGTCATCACGATCGCGGCGGCCTCGGCGATGTCGCGCGCGTCGACGCGCGAGCAGCCGATGTCACCGATCGGCTGCGGGTAGACGCCGTACTTGGTGATCGCGTCCTTCATCCAGACGTCGTTCTGGAAGAAGTTGTTCGGACGGAGGATCGTCCACTGCATGCCCGAGCTCTTGAGCACGGTCTCGATGGGCAGCTTGCTGCCGAAGTGCGGGATGTGCGCGCCCTGGTCGGCGTTGTGCACCGAGAGGTAGACGACGCGCTTCACACCGGCCTGCTTGGCCTCGTTGAGCGCGATGAGACCTTCGTGGGTCTCGGTCGTGCTGACCGCGTTGAGCAAAAAGACGTTGTCGATGCCGTCGAACGCGCCGGTCAGAGTCGCGGGCTCGAGGAGGTTGCCGACGACGGTCTGGACCTTCGCGCCGAACCCGTCGGTCTTGCCCGCGGTGCGGGTGAGGACGCGGACGTCCTGGTTGCGATCGAGGAGCTCGCGGACGACGCCCGAGCCGATGGTTCCAGTTGCACCGAGGATGAGGTTCTTCATGGGGGCGGATCTAGGCGCGTTGACCCGGGGGCGCAAGGTGCGACTCCCACGGGTTCATCCACGCGCGCTCCCACGGGTGCCTCCACACAGAGGCATGAACGCCAAGCTGCTCGCCACCTTCGCCCTGGTCCTCGCCGTCGGTTGTGGGGGCACCGAAAGCCCAGTCCCCGCGGACGCTCCGAGCGCTTCGCCGCCGTCTTCGTCTTCGTCTTCGCCCTCGCCCTCGCCGAGCGGCGCCCCCGACCGCCTCGACCTCGTGTCGGGCATAGAAGGCAGCAAGAGCGCAGGGCAGACGCTGTTCGCCCAGCGCTGCGCGACCTGCCACGGCGGCGCCGGTAAGGGCGGCGCGGGCCCCAACCTCACGGGCGTGGACGAGACGGTCCTGGTCCGGACGCTGATCAACGGCCGCGCGGGTGGGATGCCGTCCTTCGGAACGCTCGGCGACCAGGCGCTGGCCGACCTCACCGCGTTCGTCATGCAGATCGAGTGACGCCGCTGTGACGCAACCGCGGACAGTCAGCGGCGGTTGTTTTGGTCGGAGATCGAAGCACCGGACATTGGCACGAAGGATGAAATGGCGATGTTCCATGAGCTTCGCACAGACCTCCCTCGCCGCTGAGCTTCTCGACAACCTTCGGATCGGCCAGGGCGCCAGCTCGCCCCCGTCGAGCGGCGAGGTCTCGGTGCTCGAGGACGGACGCAAGCTCGAGATCATCCGCGATATCACCGGTGCGCGGTACAAGATCGACGGCAAGCAGGCCTACAACACCGACGCGGGCTCGCTGGTCACGGGGATCCTCGTCTGGGGCAAGGACGCCACGGACATCTTCCTCCCGCTCGGCGGTCGCCGCCGCGAGCGCTCCATCGTCCGCGCGCCGCGCTGGCTCAGGAAGGACCTCGCGTCGGGCGCCCCGGTTCGCGTCTTCTACCAGCGCGTCGGCGAGCTGTGGGCGGTCGAGCGCCCCGGCAAGTCGCTCCTCGTGCGCACCACGTCGGGCCAGGCCGTCGAGTTCGCGCGCATCCACAGCGGCGTCATCGGCGAGGTCGAGTGCGAGCGCCCCTGGACGTCGCTGAGCGAGGAGCACCACGTCGGCCGCATCGCGCTGTGGGCGCAGATCTACGCCTGCCTCGCGACGACCCATCAGGAGCAGGCGCTGGCCGAAGACATCCGAATCGCCGCTTTCGCCGTCACGGATGCGCCCGGCGCGCGACTCACCAGCGTCCTCCACCACATCGCGCTCCGCGGCCGGAACATCGGCGTGTGGGCCAAGCGCTTCGATCGCCGCGGCCTGCGCCCGATGTCGCGCGCGGCCTGACCGTCAAGATCAGCGTCAATCGACAGTCAGCGACGCGACCTCGCCCCACGAAGCGTCGGCCACCGCGCTGGTACGACGATTGGAAGGATGTGACAGCATGCGATTCGACCCGCTCTCCGGCCCACGCCTCGCACCCGCGGCTCAAGAGCCGACGCTGCACGAATTCGTCGAGGCACTTTCCGACGTCGCACAAGCGCTCGAAGGTCTCCTGAACGGTCCCGAGCTCCCTCCTGATCCTGCGGCCTGGGCCGGTGGCTCGCGGCGCCCGCAAGGCGCGTCGATGCCGGCGGGTCCGGCGACCGATCTGCGATCGGTGCATCAGCCGAACATCGATCTCGACGCGCTCCTCGCCGAGCTCACGAAGCGCTTGCTCCAGGGGCTGCAGAACGCGCCGATCGCGCCGACGCGCGGCGGGTGCCAGCCTCGGCCTCATGCGGGCCGAGGGAGCGCGCCGCCGGCGGCGAAGAAGCCGTCGTCACCGCCGTCTGCACCGCCCGCACCGCCCGCGGCGAAGAAGCCGAGCACGCCGCCTTCGACGCCTTCGACGCCCGTCACGCCGGGCGCTCCTTCCGCGAAGTTCGAGCCGAACGCGCAGGCGGTCGAGACCGCGCGCAACTCCGCGCTCGGAAAAGAGCTGCAAAAGGGCGCCGAGCGGAACGCGCCGATCTATCGCGAGGCGTCCGAGAAGACGGGCGTGCCGGCGTCGATGATCGCCGCGATCCACTTCAACGAGGGCCACATGGGCAAGGGCGTCGGGCCCGAGTCCGGCTTCGGTCTCGACCCGCGCTACGTCAGCACCGAGAAGGGCAGCGCGATCCTCGCCAAGCACGGCATGGGACCGTGGGAGCGCGGCACCGGTTCGGAGCTCTCCCAGAAGCAGAGCGCGGTGATCGCGGCGGACATGCTGAAGACGTCCGCCAAGGCTGCGGGCGTCGAGGTCGGACCGAACATGTCCGGGCACGACGCGTCGGTGGCCATCCACGCCTACGGCACGGGCAGCGGATCGAAGTCGACCAAGCAGGCCAAGGAGACCGGCCGCGGCTTCATGTTCGATCCGACCGACTCGCAGCCGCACCCCCGCCACCCCGGCGGCACGTCGATCGGCAAGGACGGCGAGGTCATCAAGGTCGCGCCGGGCGTGAAGAACGGGCTCTTGCGCTGGGACGTCGCGCTGCCGCTGCTCGACGAGAAGCTCGGCGGCACGAGCGTGGCGAAGGACGCACCGGCGCCGGCTCCGAAGGAAGCTCCAGCCCCGACCCCGGCGTCTCCGCCGGCCACCGTGAGCGGCATCCCGCCGCGCCCCGCTGACGCGATCAGCGGCTCGGAGTTCGCAAAGAAGATCGAGTCGATGCCCCCCGGTCCCGAGCGCGAGAAGGTGATCCTCGAGCAGGTCGAGCAAGGCAACATCCCCGAGTCCGCGCGCAAGATGGAGCCGGTCACGGTTCGCCGCGAGGGCAAGGACGGGAAGATGCACGAGATCACGATGAACGTCGCGCCCGACTACATCGCCATCGGGTCGGACGCCGACAACGTGCGGATCCCGATGCAGCCCGCGACGGCGCAGAAGATCGCCGACCGCATGAACGCGACGCTACCGACGACGCGGATGGTCGACGACATCGACGCAGCAGCCACCAAGCGCCCGCACCTCGACCCGATCCAGTGGAAGGAAGGCGGCGCGCACGGCCGCTACATGATGTCGGGCTCAGCCGCAGCCGAGCACGATCGCCGCATCGACCACCAGCTGGAGGGCCAGGCCACGGGCGGCATCGTGTCGGGCCACAAGAAGGACATCGTCATCCCCGCGGACGACGGGAAGGTCGCGATCTACGGCGCGCGCTACGCCGACGGAAAGCGCGTCCAGCCGTACAGTAATGTCCACGAAGCGGCGTACGCGGACTACAGCCACGGCGCGCGGATGGTCGATCGCACGGTGATCGTCGATGGGAAGCCGATGGATATCCGCGACGTGATGGCGGATCCGAACCTCGCGCCGCTGGTGAGCAATCGCGGGGCGATCGCGCGCTCGTCCTACTGAAGAGAGCCCCCACGCCCACGCCTCACGTGGGCGTGCGGTCGTGGAGCTTCTCCTAGGGCGTGTACGTGATCCGCGATCCCGCCGGCCACTGCACCGAAGTACAACTCTCGCCGCACCCCAACGCATCCGCCCCTCGTCCTCCGGTCGGGCTCTCCCATCCGACCGTCGCCGAGAACGGATTCCCCGCGCCGCCCCCGAGCGGTCCGTAGAAGACGTCGATGACGTTGGTCGTCTCGTGCAGTCGGATCTCCATGCTGATGGTCGGATTGTTCGCGCTCGGCGTCGCGCTGTAGCGGGGCACGTCGCGGTACGTGACGATGCGCGTTCGGTTCGGCGTGCGCCCGGTCAGCGTGCTGGTGACGGTGGGCACCGGCGTCGCCGCGAGATCGACCCGCAGATCGTCCCACCACAGCGCGATGAACCCGTTCGGCGTGTCGACGTCCGGGATCGGCGTGTTCTGGTACGCGGTGTCGCTGGCCGTGAAGCCGACGAGGCCGTTGGTCCCCACGTACGCGTTGGTCACCGCGCCGCCCAGGAACGTGAACGGGAAGCCGATCGACACGGTCGCTGCGCCGTCGTCGTTGCTCGGCGCGAACGTCAGCGCCGCGCCGGGCGACGCGACGAACGCCGCGTTGACGCGGGTGATCGTGAAGCCGGTGCCGTTGAACGTGCAGTTGTTGCGGCAGTCGTCGGTGTCGTTGGCGTTGGCGTCGTCGCACTGCTCGACGCCGGTGCGCACCGCGCCGTCGCCGCAGCGCGCCGCGCGGCAGCCGGTGAGGCAGGCGTCGGTGTCGAACGGGTTGCCGTCGTCGCACGCCTCGCCCATGTCGCCCACGCCGTCGCCGCAGAACGCCGCGACGCAGGTCGTGCGGCACGCATTGGCGCGCGTATCGGAGTTGTTCATGCCGCTGTCGCAGACCTCGGGCGGCTCGACCACGCCGTTGCCGCAGCCCTCGACGGTGCACACGCCGTTGCAGCCGTCGCCGGCGATCGTGTTGCCATCGTCGCACTGCTCGCCGGTGCTTCGCAGGAAGCCGTCACCGCACACCGCGCTGTAGCAGGTGGTCGGGCAGATGTCGGCGTTCGACGGGTTGCCGTCGTCGCACTGCTCGCCGCTGTTCGGCGCGCCGTTGCCGCAGGTCGCGCCGACGCAGAACGGGGTGTACGCGATCGACACGGCGCGCGTCGTCGAGGGCGCGCGGCCCGGCGCGAACTGCACCGCGGGCGCGCGGTAGTCGATGCCGTACTGGGTGATCGTTCCGGTGGTCGCCGGGCGGACGACGCCGTCGACGCGCACGACGACCGAGCCGGGCGCGGGCTGCACGCCGAGAGGGTAGCGCTGCCGACCGACGCCGAACGTGGCGTCGGCGATGCGGGTCATCGAAGCGCCGAAGCTGGAGTCGCAGATCGAAGCATGGAACCCGCCCGACATCGTCACCGCCTCGTCGTAGCGCGGCGCATCGACGACGGAGCCGTTGGGGCCGCTGCAGCCTTCCGGCCCGCCGCTGAGCGCGTAGATCGTGACCGAAGGCGCGCCCACCGGGCGGTTGCGCAGCTGGTCCACGTAGAGCGCGGTGCCGGCGGGGCTCTGATCGTCCTCGTCGGACAGGATCACCACCACCAGGTTGGCGTTCGGGCGCAGGAAGCCCGCGTTGCCGCCGGCGAGCAGCACGGTGTCGGTCACCGCAACGGCGCTGGCGCGGAAGGCCTGCTCGTCAGCGGCGCCCGCGGTGCCGACCTGCACGTTGGCCTGGAGCTCGCTCACGCGGTTGGCGCGGCTGCGATCGATGACCGCCGGATTACCGCGCATCGTCCCGACGATGCCGGTGCTCGCGTCGGTGGTGACGACCGTGATGTGGTAGTCGGCGTTGGCCGCGTCGCCGCGCGCGATGAACGCGCCGATCGAGTTGGCGAGCAGCGTCTGGTACGGCTGCATCGAGCCCGAGTCGTCGACCATCAAGAGCACGTCGACCAGCGCCGCAGGCGACGCCGGGAACGTCTCGGTCACCGTGCCGGCGGAGCCGCCGCGGCCGGATACGGGCACGAACACCGCCGGTAGGCCGGCGACGCTGAGGCGCACGCGACCGATGAACGCGGCCGCCGAAGCGGGCGCGAAGGTCACCGTGACGGGGGCGGATCCGCCGACCGGGATCGCGACCGGCAGCGCGCCGGCCGTGACGATGAAGCCGGGATCCGATCCCATCTCCATCGCCACCGCGGTCAGCGAGAGCGGCGCCCCGCTGGTGTTGTAGATGTCGAATCGCTTCGAGTTGCCGGTGGCGCACGCGCTCGGCACCGCGCCGAAGTCGAGGTGATCGGGGACGATCACCAGCGATCCGGCCAGCGACACGCCGTTGCCGGTCAGCGCCACGGTCGGCGAGGGACGCGCGCCGTCCGATGTCTGGAGCTCGAGCGTCGCGTTCACGACGCCGGTCGTCGCGGGCGCAAAACGCACGTCGACGAAGAGCACCTCGGCCGGGTTGAGCACGTTGCTGCTCGGGCCGCTCACCAGCGAGAACGCCGGCGAGCCGCCCGCGGTCAGGCCCACGACGTTGACCGCGCAGCTGCCCGCGCCGGTGTTGGTGACGCGGGTGCGCGCGACCACGCTGCTGCCCGGGCTCACCGCCCCGAAGTCGAGCGTCAGCGGCGCGATGCTCACGGTGCAGTTGCCGGCGGCGATCGCGTCGGCCGAGACCGTGATCGCGGTGCTGGGCGAGTCGGGGTCGTTGCTCGCGATCGTCAGCGTGGTCATGTGGCTGGCGGGCATCGAGGGGTTGAAGCGCAGATCGAGGTCGACCGATGCGTTCGCGGCGATGGTGTTGGGGAGCGCGATGCTCGCGCCGCCGACCGTGACCGCGAGCGTGAGATCGCTGGTGGTGCCAGCGGAGAGTCCCGCGCTGGAGATCAGGAGCGGCACGTTGCCGGTGTTGCGGCAGGTCACGCGGCGGGTCTGCATCTGGCCCACGGCGACGAGCCCGAAGCTCACCATGCTCGGCGGGGTGCAGGAGATGTTGGGACCGCCGCCGACGCCTGCGACGTCATAGAGCTGGGTGGTCGATGCCGGGGTCGGGTGGATGATCGTGACGGCGATCTGCGTCGCGTCGCGGCCGAGGTTGGTCGGGCAATAGCGGACCGTCGCGGACACCGTCGCGTTCGCGGTGAGCTGGGCGGGGAGCGACGGGCTGATCGTGAGCCCGTACTCGGAGGAGGCGCCCGCCGCGAATGCGATGCCGACGACGGTCGCGTCATAGGACGAGGCGTTGGTGCAGATCAGCGCCTGGGTCTGGCAGCTCGTGGGGTTCACGGTGCCGAAGTCGATCGCCGGGGGCGCGCAGCGGATCGCGGTGGCGAGGCCTTCGCCGGTGAGCATGACGGTGCCGGCGCAGCCGCTGTCGCAGAGCGAGATCGTGATCGTGGCGGCGCGCGCGCCGATGGCGCTCGGAGCGAGCGTCACGCGGATGTCGAAGCCATCACCGGGCTGGAGCGTCACCTGTCCGGCGGCGAGCGTCGCCGTCACGACGACACTGAAATCGCCGGCGTTGGCTCCGGCGAGCGTGGGCGCGCGGACGATCTGTGCCTGGCCGCTCGTGTTGCTCACGCGCACGGTCCGGGTGCCGCGCGAGCCGACGACGATGCGTCCGAGGTCGAGCGCGTTCACGGCGAGCGAGGCGCTCCCGCCGCCACCGATGTCGGAGGGCAGGGCGTCGGCCGTGAGCTCGGCGGCGTCGGTGCCTTCGGCCGCGTCATCGGTCGGGTTCACCGCGGCGTCGTCGTTCGGCAGCGCCGCGTCGTCGGTCGGATTCACCGCGGCGTCGTCGTTCGCGACCGCGGCGTCGTCGGTCGGGTTCACGGCGGCGTCGTCGTTGGTCGTGACGCTCGCGTCGTCGGTGCTCGGGCGAGCATCGGCGAAGACCGGGGCGGGCACGCAGTTTCCGCGCGCGCCGACCACCTGGCCCTCCGGGCAGTCGGGCGTGCTGGAGCAGGCCGCAAAGAGGATG
>Ga0105047_10002351_pt1 | contig 33813 bp, 24 predicted proteins | sample MAT04_FD_78384 | JGI IMG/M metagenome (GOLD analysis project Ga0105047, IMG submission 78384) | Freshwater microbial communities from Lake Fryxell liftoff mats and glacier meltwater in Antarctica - MAT-04 (megahit assembly) | ecosystem: Environmental > Aquatic > Freshwater > Ice > Liftoff... | reverse complement strand
GGTCAGGGAACAACTAATGTTGTTACAACCGGAAATCAGCCGGCAGGGCAAGTAGCTGTAAATGGGACGAATGGGACCAGTGGAACCAATCAACCAGTCAATAATACTTCAGGCAATCAGCCTGCAACCGCTACAAATGCTTCTGGTCAACCAACAACTACAGGAACCACAACAAATAAGGGAGTTCCAACAACAACACAGGCTGGCGGTCAGGGAACAACAACCGGAAATCAGCCAGCAGGGCAAGTAGCTGTAAATGGGACGAATGGAACAAATGTGGCAAACGGTACCAATCAACCTGCAAATACAACTTCTAGCAACCAGCCGGCAACGTCAACCAATGCTTCCGGTCAACCAACAACTGCAGGAACCACAACAAATAAGGGAGTTCCAACCACTAGTCAGACTGGCGTTCAGGGAACAACTAATGGTGTTGCAAGCGGAAATCAGCCAACAGGACAAGTTGCTGTAAATGGGACAAATGCAATGAATCAGGGTGTCAATTTAAATGTGCCTAATCAATCCGGCAATGTCACCATCCCTTTACAATCAGAAATCAGCAATACTAATTCTGAACTTGTTTCAGGAAATGTAGTTGAAGTAAAACGCACTATTCAGAATGCAAATGGTAATAAGGCACTTGAAGGATGTGAGTTAAAATTATATCAGGGAGACCAGTTTATTGAGAACGTAGTATCTGATTCAAAAGGTAATGTATCATTGAAATTGAATGAAGGTAAAGACTACGATCTTTATGTTACAAAGGAAGGTTTCTTTCAGACAAAAATTGCAATTGTTGCTGGGACCAATCCCTCTAAAGAAAATATCAAAATAAATCTTGCTCCAATTGAAAAGAACAAAGACATTGATTTAAAAAATATTCTGTTTGATTTTAATAAATTCAATTTGAGAAGAGAGTCCTACAGCACACTGGATCGTTTAGCTGATTTCCTTCGAAAAAATCCTGAAGTCACAATTGAACTCAACGCACACACAGATACAAGAGGTGATTATTACACAAACTTGATCCTTGCATACAAACGAGCAGAGGCAACCAGAGAGTATTTGTCAGCAAAGGGAATACAGGATGCGAGAATTTTTGCGAATGGATTTGGGGAAACCTTTCCAATAATCAAGAATGCAAAAACCGAACCTGAGCATGAACAAAACAGGCGTGTTGAAATGAGAATCATTGAAAATACTGGGAAAAATGTTAGCCAGACAGGTTTCTCAGTGTTATCTGCAAATCCATATTCTGCAGAACATCCCTTTCCAACAGGTGTTCCAGTTCCTGAGGGAGTTATTTATAGAATTAAGTTGGGGAGTTTTAGTAAGCAAGTACCATTTGACACATTTAAAGGAGTTTTTCCAGTGGTTCAGGAATGGGATAAGAATAAGGAACTTTATAGCTATTATGCTGGGTTGTTTAGTAATCAAGAAGCCGCGAAAAACGCCTTAAGTATAGTTAGAAATGAAGTTTCCGAGGATGTTTATGTACAGGCCTACATCAATAATACTCCAGTTACCAATGAAGAATTGAGAAAAAATCTGGAAGCTGTTTCAGTACTTAATCAAGCTGAAAGTAACAAGCTTCAATCTACAGAATCAGGTTTCCCAGTTTTCTCTATTCAGATTGGAGCCTATAGAAATCCTGTAAAATCTTCCCTAAAGGCTGAATTCAAAAAAACTGCCGGTCAATATGGATTGTTTGTATATGAATTTATGGGAAATACAATTTATACTATTGGGGATTTTCATGAATATACCAGTGCTGTTAATGCAATGAAATTACTCGATGAAAAAGGCTTACCCGGAGACGCGTTTATAATTGGAATGATCAATGGGAAAAGAATTCCTGTTAGCGAAGCTATTGGAATTGTTGAAAGATATGAATCCAGTAAGAAATCAAATTTCAACTAGTTTGTATAATAAGCCTTAACATAAAGAGATGAGCGAAAATACCATGAAAGTCAGTATAAACAAGAGTCCTAATCCCATGAATATGCAATTCAATTTTAAATCAATATAAATCTAACGTTTCATTAATTAAATCTTTAAACATGAAAATAATTCGAATTTTTCTTTGGCTGGTATTCGCAACTGTTCCTTTTTCTGTCTTTGGACAATGCCAGACGGATGAGTTTCTGGACAATTGCGCCTCCAAATTGGAGGACTATACTTTTATAAAAGCCTTTAACACAGACCTTCCAAAAGCAGGTAGTGAAGAATATTCCTACGTCTTTTCTAAAGGCTCAAGTTACCTGATTATTGTTTGCGATCAGAACATTAACGGAAACCGAATGGTTGTAAACCTCTATGATAGAAATCGTAAGCTTATTGCAAGCAGTTTCAATCCCAAAACCAAGACATATTATCCTGACCTTTTATATCCTTGCACTGCAACCGGTGTGTATTACCTTGAGGCAAGTATAGCAGGAGCAAAGGGAGGATGCGGAGTTACGATCCTCGGTTTCATGAAAAGCGAATAATAAAAAAATCTAAAACAAATAATAATGAAGCAAATAATCCTATCATGCATTATGCTGAGTTTCTGTATTTACGGATGCAACAGCAATAAAGGAACTGCTGAAAAGCTGGACATGAACCAGATAATCAGTGAAAACTCACAGCAACCAGAACTTGAAATTTCAGAAGAATCACTGAATTCAATCATACAATCTCTTCCTTCACCACTTGAAATCGCTTCCCTGATAAAAGGATCAGGTGTTCCATTTAATGAAAGTTTATTAAACAAAACAGATAAGCTCGAGAATTACACTACCGATTTTGAGAAATCCCTTGCAATGGGAGTTTACAGTGGAAACCTTGGCTACATTAACGTATATGAAAAATCTTTCCTTGCAATAAAATATCTGACTGCAATTAAAGGCATAGCAGACGATTTGAAAATCGGACAGTTTTTCGATTTCGAAACCATTAAGAGACTTTCCTCAAACAGCGATAAAATTGACTCGCTAATTTATTTATCGACACTTAATTTTGAGAAAATGGACCAGTTTTTACGTGGTCAGTCAAGAAGCAATTTAAGCGTTTTAATGGTTACAGGCACCTGGCTTGAATCGCTGTATCTTGCTACTCAGGTTGTAAAAACCAAAAAGAACGATAAATTGATTGAAAGAATTGCAGAACAAAAAATGGTGCTCGATCAGGTAATGCTTATCCTTTATGCCTATAAAAATGAAGATTTCTTTAGTGTAATAATCGACAACATGAAGGAACTCAAAAGCGAATTTGATAAAGTAACTATTATTTATAATTATCGCGAACCTAGCACCAAAGAGGTAAATGGTCGTTTGGTAATCGTTGATAACAGTTCAACTGAAGTGAAAATTACTGATGAACAGGTTGCAAGTATTACTAGTACAATAGAAAAGATTCGCGCAAAAATTATTGACAGTTCATACAATTAAATTGGTTAAGAGAACTGTCCATTTTAAGCAAATTATATATTGTTAATTCAATGTTGTTTACTTAAGTGGGGCTGATTTTTGAAGATTTCAGGCACCCTTAAGTAAGCGACATTAATTAGTGAAAATATTTTCTCCATTATATTTTGTAAGTCCATGAGAAATGCAATTCATACACAATTTTTCTACCTGATCCTTGTTTTATCAGGAATACAGTTAACCACTTCAGCGCAAAGCAGGCTTGCAGATGCAGTAGAATTTAGCACAAGTGTTACGGGGGATTTCATCATTAATTTCAAAGGCGGTGTAAAACAAGGCTTTACTTATATAGGAAAGGAAGATATCACCTTTACACTGAATACTGAAGCTGCTGGAATGTGGAAAAACGGAACCTTTTTTATACATGGTTTGAATACTCATGGAATTGGTCCCAGTAAGCAATTTACACATGATTTTCAGGTGCTATCCAATATTGAAGCAGGCGACCACACTGGACTTTTTGAATTCTGGTATACTCATCAAATAGGGAAGTTTTCTATTTTGGTTGGGCAACATGATTTAAATACCGAATTCTTAGGATCAAAGTATAGCGCCATTCTTGTAAACAGTTCTTTTGGAATTATGCCATCTATTTCACTGAATATGCCAATTTCCATTTTCCCGCTTGCTGCTCCTGGTGTGGTTTTGAAATATGAAGCCGACAACAATCTGATTTACCGCTTTGGAATCTATGATGGGAATCCTGGCAGTTTTGAAGACAACTGGTATAATCTAAATGTTAAGCTCAACTCACTTGAAGGGTTTTTCAATATTGGAGAAATTCAATATAATCAGATGGACGGAGATAGGGAAGTAGGCAATTACAAGATTGGAGGCTATTACCATTCCGGGGTTTTTCCAAATTATAATGATACAACCCAAACCATAAAAGGTAATTACGGAGTATATGCCTTAGCCGACAGAGCACTTTTTGCACGTAGTCTGCATGCAGGTCGGGGTTTGTGTATTTTTTTTCAAGGGGGACTTGCAGATCCAAACCGCAATATGGTACATTATTATTTAGGGGGAGGATTCAGGTATCATGGGATTTTACCCGACAGGTATAAGGATCAGTTAGGTCTTGGCATAGCTCATATTTCACTTAGTCAGGATTACCTGATGAATTATAGCAATGGCAGAACCTATGAAACGGCAATTGAAACAACGTATATTTTTCATTTTGGTAAAAGATATTTCATACAACCAAGTATGCAATATATTATAAACCCAGGTGCCGACAAGTCGATAAGTAATTGTCTGGTTGGATTATTGAGATTTTCAATTACCAATTAATATATTAAAAATACAGGTTTCGTTTTTTACTGATTTCCGTGTTGTAAATGCCTTATATTTAATGTGTTAATAAAGTTGTAATTCATTCACACAATCAGGTATTTTTACCTGATTCCTTCAAGTGTAATTACGGAAAAAAAACAAGTAATCTTTTAGTATATTCAAGTGTTTGCACTGTTTTTTCTGATGTCCATTCATGATACTTTTGATGCAACAATAAGTTAAATTAATCAATTAAAATTTTAGCCATGAGAAAAAGTACTTTATTAGTAATAATGCTGTTTGGTGGTTTGACAGCATTTTCGCAAGCTGTAAAAGACAGGAATGTAATTCCCGTTGCAGTTAATTTAAACCAGGTTTTACGTATGACTATTACCAATGGTGGTAATATTGAGTTTGTGTTTAATACTATTGATGATTACAAGAATGGATTGTCAGCTCAGGTAGCAGCATCCGCGTCAGCTAACCCTGCTACTTCACAAGGTTTTTACACTACTGATTTCACCATCGCGTCTTCATCACGTTGGGAACTCACTTACGGTGCTGAAGAAGCTACTTTTATAGGAACTGATGATCCTACGAATGCTACTTTTTTACTCAACAATGTTGGCTTTACCATTATCAATAGTGGTGCTAATGTGTTTAATTTACCAGCGGTAGTTGCGCCTGTTGTTGGAAATCTTCAATCACTGATTAGTGTGCCTACTGCTAACGCTTCGCAGGTTACTGCTTTACAAGTTTATCCTACAGTTCTTATAACCGATGCAGGAAGCACACTTGTAGGAGTTGGTTCAAATGCAGGAGATGCAACCGACAATATTTTCACATTGAACTGGCGTTGCGGAACCGCTGAAGCTGCTGGTATTGTTCCAATGAATTTAGTTAAGCTTATTGATCAGGAGCCAAGTCCTGCTCCAGACAGATACGTTGTTAATGTATTGTTTGAACTTGCAGCATTGTAATTCATAATTAGCTTTGATACTTGAAAGATTGGTCAGCATTGTTTATGTTGACCAATCTTTTGTTACTTTTAGAGGTTTTTAAGACTATTAATACATCCCTTGAAACAGTTATTGAAAATAGCATGCCTTCTGATATTGATATGCATTTTTTCGCAAAAGGGCATAGCCCAGGATGCAGCTTTAGTTTCTTCCAGATTAACACTTGTGTATGGCAGCAGTATCCCTTTTAATTTTAACACCTTAGCGAAAATAAAAAATGGTATTGAGATTGCAACAGGAACTGTACTTGGTATTTCCCTTGTGGATGGTAATCCGGTTGGATCCAAAATGCTGACAGGATTCAATATCTATTTCAAATCATTTAATGATCAGTCCGTCATACAAGGAGATTATTATACCTTGCCCTTGAACATGATCCGGGTAAAAGCCGATAATGCATCGGGGATGGGAACAGGCACAACAGAAGGGTATCAGGATCTTTCGACAGTTGAAACCTTATTATTCTCATACACTAATCCAATCTGGGTTGACCTGAGTTGGACGAGTTACCAGTTGGTTGTTTCATATGAATGTGGAAAATCTGTGGCCGATGGCGGAAATGGATCCTTATTGGGAGAAGAACCTGACTATTATAATGTTGAAATACAGTTTGACCTTTGGCCTACAGTGGCAGGAGGTCAACCAATCGATCCGATTATCAGGCCTTAGGAAGTTTATTTTTTGGCATCGTTTCTTGGTATAAGATTGTTACGCTTCTTGTTCACTTTAAAAAGTCTTTAAAAAAAGTTATTATCTTAGACACACATATTTGTTTTCAAACGGTCTCAATCCTTTAATTCCATAAATACTAAACACATAACAAAGTGAAGATCTTGAGCAGGGATATATACCATACGATTCGATTCCTGCTGATCTGTTTGTCAAGTTGCATCCTTTTTCTGGTAAGTTCAGTTCACACCTGCCATGCTCAGGACATCAAGAATGAAATCCAGTTATCCTTTATTAAAAAAAATGACAGCCTTGCAACATCCGGTTTGCATTTCAATGTGCTGCGGATTATCAATAACTCCTCTAAGTTTGTTGGCGGGGAGGTTAGTTTCATCGGCCCGGAAAACTGGAAGATTCTCACATTTCCTCAAACACAGGCTGCTGTAAATCCCGGCGATACGGTATGGATACCCCTTCGGGTTTCCCCCCCGGTTGATGCTATTGGAGGTATCAGTTATATAATAACAGCATCCTTAAGAACCAAAGAAAAACTCATTAGCGAAAACGCATATGTAACGCTGCCCCCAAGAGTAAAATGGGATTTCTCTACTAACAAAAGCAGTATTTATTTTACCGAATTCAGCCCTAATGCAAACTTTCAGGTTAAACTGGCCAATAAAGGCAATACGAACGAACTGATCAAAGTACAGTTGAAAATCGGAAAATTGCTCGTTCTTACCAATGGTACAGATAATGAGTATGTTGAGTTCATATCCTTACCTGCTTTCAAGGATACACTACTTACTTATGACGTTACTTATAAAAAGAAACTCAGCTATGAAGAAAAGACCCGTCTGGAAAGTTCATGGAAAGAATCTACAATTATTACAACCGCATCAACTGCATCTACTGAAAAAAGTGCAGCAGTAATGATTCGCAAACTAAACAACACTCATTTCAATAGACGTGCTCAGAACTCGTCACCGCTGAACATTGACTACCAGATTTATAATTTAATGTCGAACCAGAAAGCCCGGTACAATGTTAAAGCCTATGGCAGTATCCTTTTTCCAAAAAATCGTGATCTTCAATATTCTTTGGGGCTTCAGAATATTTATTACGGCAGGGGGAGTAACGAAAATTTCGATATAAATCACCAGTTTCTGTATTCTTTAAAGTACAGTGATAAAAAGAATAAAATTCTGCTGGGGTATAATATTAACGGAGGAGATTTGCATCCCATTAATGGGAGAGGAATTTCCGGGAGTTACGAGATTTCTAATAGCAGCAGGATATCCTATGCCCTTTCACAAAATCCTTTTAGTCAAAGCTTAGGTGAATTCATAGGATATAGTTCTTCAATTAAAAAAATTTCAGTAAATGCGGGCATAATCAATGAAAACACCAGTTCCGGTAATTATGCGGCCACCTCATTATTAATGGGAGCGGGGTTTACAGCTTTTAAACATCATGGCTTTTCTTTTCAGGTGCTGGGCTCCTCGGCAAGATACAATCTCTTCCCAGGCAGGGATACCAGCGTTCTGGGTTTGAGCTACAGAACCACCTATAGCGTGAAATATTCCAAGTTTGATGTGAGATTAAGCATGATGAGTTCGGCCAGAAATTATATCAGAAGTTCCGGCAGGCAACATATTAATCTCAATAGCAATTACCGCGTAACTGATAAAGTCTCTTTGATACTATATGGGTCCAGGCAAAGCTACTCTAACAGCGGTTACCCCAATGGCTTTTTCAATCCCGCAAATGTCAACAGCAACGATTATCTCCGTCTTACCGCTTCAATATCTCATGGCAAAATCAGCTACAATGTGGGTCCAAGTTATATAGGCTCTACACGGCAATTCTATAATCCCTACACAAACTTTAAAACAGGGTATAAAACCTTTCAACCGGGTATTTACGGATCGGCATCTTTCAGACTCAATGGCAATCGTTCACTTACGCCCAGCATTACTGTTAGCAACCTGAGATTTAGCTATACTAATGAAGATACTGTTTATCAGGATTTTTCCCTCAAGAACAATCTTTACTATTCGGCTGGGTTAAACTACTACGACAACGCATGGAAAGTTAATGCCTATTACTCAAGCGGATCCACTACCGATCTGTACAGAAGCATTCAGGTTGACGAGGAGCCTGTATTATCAAGAAGCATACAGCTCCGGCCTTCTTACGAGAAATTTTTATTTAACAGAACAGTCCGTTTGAGCGCCTATCTTAATTATGCCTTTTACATGCCTTCAGGGCGAGAAAACGTTTCCTATAACCTGAAATACGACCATTACCTGAAACAAGGTTGGGCCATATACATTAGCGGATATGTTTATTCCAATACCAGAGTCGATGATGAATTAGGGAGGATTAACACAAAAGACATTAACTTCATTGTAGGCGTTAGTAAATCATTCGATATTCAGCAACCACGATTGAAATACTACGATTTCAAAGCTGTTTTCTTTAACGATCTGGATGGGAACCTCGCGAAATCGGAAAATGAACCTCCTGTTCCCAATATTTTGGTAAATATCGAGAAAAACCGCTCAGCTTCCATGGTTCAGAGTAACATGGCGCAAATGGATTTGCTTTCGGATGTAAATGGCGAAATCTACTATGAGAACCTTCCAAAAGACGATTACACATTATCATTCACCCCCTTGGTCAATCTGCAGAGTCTTTATTTTCTCAATGGCTCGGAGCAAGGCTATTATAACGATCAGGACCGTGTTCTCTACATTCCTCTTGCTGAAAGTTATAAAATCAAGGGTCGGATTATTATGGTGCGCGACCCGAACAGTTCGGAAGGTAAAATTTCCCTCGATGGAATCAGGGTTTCAGCTAATGGCTTAAAAGGGGAGACATATTCCGCTCTTACAGATAATTTTGGAGCCTATATTCTGAATGTTCCCAAGGCAGACAAATACATGGTGCGTGTAAACAACGTTTTCGGACAGCATTTTGTAATAGAAACGGATGAGATGGAGGTCCAGTTTACAGGCAATAAAACAATAAGTCTGGATTTTGTCTTTATGGAAAAAAGGCGAGAGCTGAAATTCAATGAAGGAAACGAGTTCTTCCAGTTTAAATCGATAGGTGAGGACTCAAAGCAATAAATATTACTCTTTCAGCTGCCTAAAAAATTGGATAAACAATTATTTCGGCCGGGAATATGTGGCATGCACACTAATATCATTCGTTCCATCAAATATTTCATAATCAAATTCGATCAGGGTAAAGTCGGAGGAAACCGCTCCGGCACCTGACTTCACAACCAGACCTGCAAATGGCTGCCTGCTGATTTTTAAAGTGCTGTCAATAAGTTGTGCGTAAACAAACTCAATCGATTCTTCCGAATCCTGATTGTGGAAATTACTGAGAAGGTACTGGGTTGAGTCGCTTTTCTTTCTGTCAATGTCCACCAAATATACGCTAGTGCCAAGAAGGTGATTGAATTCTTCACACCGCCATGAGCCTGTTATAGAATGATAAACACGATCTTCCTTGTCGCATGAGTTCATGCTCAGCAAAATCAATACAATGTAAACACCGTTTAACACTTTCATTCGATGACCACTCCGTTTTTATAATTAATCGTTTCAACGTGCACACCTTCTTTGTTATAGGCTTTGGCAATGCCGTCGCGCTGCCCAAGCTTGAAATAGATTTCCGACATTAGCTCCCGTGAAGTATAATAGGTAAGCCATAATCCCTCTTTGAAATCGTTTACATAGTTGCCCCGGTTTTTCAATTCACCTGTTTCGTAATAAAACAACCATTCACCGCTTGATTTACCGTCGGTATAAGAACCGCTTTGTTTTAATTTCCCATCCAGGAAATAAGTATTCCACATACTATCAAGTCTGGAATCTGTGAATTTGCCTGTGGAGTATACCAAGCTGTTTGGATAATATGATGTCCAGATTCCAGACTTCTTGTTATTGGAGTATTGTCCGGTTTCTTTTAGTATTCCTGTGGAATCGAAATATTCGGTATAAGGCCCGGTGATTAGGTCATTATAATAATTGCATTCGAGCTTTACATTTCCCCCGGGATAGTAACCTGTCAATTTCCCGTTCAATTTCCCCGATTTGTAAAAGCACACTAAATTCACTGCCCCATCTTCATGTTCTTTAAAGTAATCTGTGAAAACGCCCTCATACAAACCGTTTGCTTTGTTTGATCTTTCATTGATCTTCCCATTATCGTAATAGCTAAGTACTGGGCCATTTTCAACTCCCTTTTTATACGTTTTCACAAAACGGGGCTTGCCATCCTCATAAAACGCCTTAATTTCCCCATCGGGGAGATTATCGGAATATATGCAAGTTTCTTGTATGTTCCCGTTTTCATAATAATTTACCACTTCACCGTTCAGGAGATCGTTTTTATAAGGCAGCAACTGTTGTATTGCGCCAGATGGGTAAAAATAACGGGTAATCCCGTTAAGTAAATTATTCTCGTATTGCAACTCCTGCTTAAGTATCCCTGTATCGTAGTAATCCTTCCATAAACCTGTGAGTTGGTCCTGTTCGAAAATTCCTTCTTGCCAGATCTGCTTATTTTTATAGTATATCACATAATTCCCTTGCTTAACAGCTTTGTTCTGCTCATTAGGTACAACTTTGAATATCTCTTTAACCTGGGTTTGCTCATCGTCGTACCAGGTTGTTACCGTTTGCTCCTGAGCGTTTAAAATCAGGGAAAGGAGAATTGTCGGCAGGAATAATATAATGCGTTTATTCATTGGAATCGTTCATAATGTTCATAAAGCGACTTGAATTCTCTGACAGTCGCATGCGCATAACTCATAGCGCTTCAATTACTTAACCTCCAACATCAACTGCGTTCCCTCCAGCGGCTGCCTGTGGCCATAATCCAATATGGCGGCAAGCGCAAACCTTCCTTTGGTTAAAGCAGCAGGTAACTGAAGAGTCACAATTCTTGAAGCATCAGGGTATACGGTAACTTTTACCGGGCTGAATTTCTCTTCCTTCGCAGTTTGAATGTTCGCTAAGGCCAAAGTAACATTACCTTCAACAACATTATCACCGGTGTTGGACACCAGCACTTCAAAGGATCTTTGTTTATCGCCGGGCTTGCTCACTTCCTTTAAGCCCGTTATGGTGGCTTTGAAGTTATTATTGCTCGTAGGGGATTGGTTCACCATGATAACAATTCTGGGAATCAGGATAACTCCAGTTGCCAGATTCTTGTCGACATCAGAACTGGATTGCTCTTTAGAAACCTCCACATAAATAATGCTCCACCGTGCATTGAATCCGTCTTTGGGAACTGTCATAAGGGCTTCAATAGAAATGGACTGGTTTGGATTCAACTCCACGAATGAAGGGTTGAGCGTGATCCAGTCTGCACAGGATCTTTTGCTGGTTCCAAGTGGAACCGCTTTTTTGTTTCCCTCGCTGTCGATTTCGTAATCAGAAAGTTTCAAGGTGTATTTCTGGGGTTTTGGTGAATGATTGATAAGGTTGATCTGCCGGGTCTGAATCTCACCGGGATTAGCAGTGAAATTAATTACCACGGGCGCTACCTCAAAATCCTGTGCGTTTGCGCTAAACACCAAAAGTAAAAAACAAAGGCTGATTATAAGTCTGAACATGGCTATATCATTATAGGTTTCAAAAGTATAAAAATAAGTGTTAAATTCAATTTAAAACCAAGTGTTTCACGGCAAAAATCAGGTAATAACCCCTATTTTAGTCGATAAACAATACTGTATTTTTATTAAAAAAATTTAACCTTGGATTCCACAAGTACATTTGCTGTTATGGAAATTTCCCGCCTTGGAAATGCAATTCTGAAAATAGCTTCGTTCTTCCTGTTTTTTACAGGGATTTTTGCAAACGCGCAAATTACCAGAACAGTTGGCACCAGCGGAAATTATACTTCATTGCGAACCGCGTTTGTCGCGATTAATAATGGAACAGTGCAGGGTGAAATCGTTCTGCAAATTATAAGCAACATAGCAGATAATACTACTGCAATTCTCAATGCCAGTGGAACAGGGAGCTCAAACTATTCTTCAATAACTATTTACCCGGTAGGGTCAGGATATACACTAACAGGTTCATTTAACGGAACTCTCTTTAACCTGAATGGAGCAGACAATGTTACAATTGACGGTAGGGTCAACCAGACTGGATCCACAAACCTTACAATTACCAACACCAATCCAAACTTAAGTGTATCAACCATACAGTTTATCAATTCTGCTGAAAATAATTCTGTCAGATACTGCAATATTAAAGGCATTTCAGCAAATACAACTGGGGGTGTAATTTTTTTCTCAACATCCACCTCAGGAAATGGTAATGATGGTAACATAATTGAATATTGTAATATTACCAGCTTTTCAGCTACTAGGATAGTTAATGTAATATATTCAACAGGTACATTAGGGCGGGATAATAGCAGTAATAATATTAGAAATAACAATATTTACGACTTTTTACGACGTGGTGAAGCTTCAAACGGAATTCAACTTGCGGCCAATAATTCTGCATGGACCATTAGCGGAAATAGCTTTTATGAAACCGCTGCTTTCATTCCAACCTTAAGTAGTGCCTATACCATTATAAATATTTCTTCTATAACTTCAACCAATATAACCATAAGCGGGAATTATATAGGTGGAAGCGCCGCTTTGTGCTCGGGAATCTGGACCAAAACCAATGCGTTTAATAATGCCTTTTTTGCCCTTAGTATCACTGCAGGAACACTTGCGAATAGCAGCATTCAGGGAAATGTTATAACCAGCTTCGCATGGGGCAACTCATTGAACGGTTCCTGGGCAGGAATCAATGTATTGGAGGGCGCTGTGAACATCGGAACTGTTACTCCCAACCTAATTGGTGCTGCATCGGGTTTAGGTTCGATCAGCGTAACTTCTGGATCCTCGGGGGCAAATATTTATGGGGTAAATATATCGGGAACAGGTGCCATCAATTGCAGCAGGAATACGATCGGTTCCATTACTGCTGCCAATGCATCCACTTTTACCAGCAACCTGTATGGAATTAGGAATGCTTCAACAGGAATTGTTTCAATAAGCAACAACACAATCGCCAACCTTTCAAACACAACTTCGAACACCGCAGGCAGCCTAATTGGATTGTATTTTACCGGCGGTACTGCTGGCAATTCGGTAAGCGAAAACTTTGTTCACAGCCTCTCAGCGGGCAGTGGTGCTATTACAGCCGCCGTTTATGGCATAAGCGCGAACAATGGTCTTACGGTTTACTCCAACAACATCATAAGCCTGGGAGGAAATACATCATCTACAATCTTTGGGTTCCATGAGTCGGGAACAGCAGGCAACACCAACAACCTCTATTTTAATTCTGTTTATGTGGGAGGCTCACCAACATCAGGAAGCTCGGATAGTTATGCGTTCTATAGTGCCTCACCTGCCAACACGAGGGATTTCAGAAATAATATCTTCCAGAATGCACGTTCAAACAGCGGCGCCTCCGGGACTCATTACGCAGCATATTTCAACTATTCCTCAGGTACGTCCCTGACTTTGGATCACAACGATTACAGCGCACCGAATGTGGGTGGCGTTTTAGGGTATTACAACAGTTCTAATGTGATTTCTCTTCCGCTGATAAGCGGGCAAGACGCAAACAGCGTGCTGATTAATCCAATATTTTTGAGCCCAGGTGGTACATCGGCTGTGAATTACATTCCTACCAATGCAGGCCTTGCCGGAACCGCAATCACAGGGATTACGACCGACTTTACTGCAACCAGTCGCGGGGCAATTCCAACCATGGGAGCTTTGGAAGCTATGATGAAATGGACCGGCTCAGTAAATACCCTTTGGTCTACCAATGGGAACTGGTCATCGGGTGTTGTGCCAGCCCCGAGTTCCAAAATTATTATTCCTGATGCCGCATTAACAACTTTTTCTCCCTCCCTAACGGCAGCAAATGAAGTTCAAACGATTACCATTGAAGCCGGAGGCATCCTTAATTCGCTTGCGGCAGCCCAGTTAACCATTAGTGGAAGTGTCAATGCCTGGGTTAACGATGGAGGGACTTTCAACCCGAATACCAGCAATGTTATTTTCACCAATCCGGCAGCAGAAATTTCCGGTTCCAGTAATTTCTATGATATCACTATTAACAATGGTGCTTCTTTAATGATGGAAACCGGAATAGTTATGAAAATTGCCGGGTACCTCACCAACAATGGCACTTGGCAAAATGTGGCTGCAGGGAACACGACTGTTGAATATAACGGACCAGATCAGATTCTTACCAATCCCAACGGAACCTCGCCAGGATTTAATAACCTTACACTCTCAGGAACAGGAGTCAAAACTGTTTCGGGAGTCGGCGTGAATGGGACTTTGTCAATGGAAGGTACAAGCAGCGTTTTAGGCAATCCTGCATTTGGCTCTTCTGCAAAATTGCAATACAACACTGCTACTGCCCGAACTGCTGGATCAGAATGGATTAGTCCATTTACAGCTATAGGCGGAATATCGATACAAAACTCCGGGCAAATTTCTCTCTCAGGAACGCGGCTTATACACACCTCTGTTCCTCTGGTAATTAATCCGGCATCTTCGCTGGCAATTAGTCCGGGAGCAGATTTGACTGTTAACGGAAATATTACAAACAATGGCGGAAATGCGGGTTTCGTTATTAAATCTTCCCCAGCAGGAGATGGGAAGTTTATATACAATGGTCCGCTATCAGGAACTGTTGAGCTATTTCTCACTGGTGGACTAGGAACTTCAAAACCCAAATTTCATTATTTTGTTCCTCCTGTTAATTCAATAAATATTGGCTCAACGGTAAATGAGGTTAAAACAAATTTGAATCTGTCTAATTTTAACGGCGATTTGCTTACTTATAATGAAACGAGCGCAGCAGCTGATAAAGACGCTGGCTGGCAATATTTTGACGGGTATAATTCTACTACTCCCTTTTCAAGCTTAACCTCAGATGTTGGATACAATATTTATGTTACAAGTGATGATAAAGTGAGTTTTACCGGAACTTTAAATGCTTCAAGTCATACTTTCAATAATCTAAGCTTTACAAATTTAGGATGGAACCTCGTTGGAAACCCTTATCCATGCAGTTATGATCTGAATGGAATTGCTGCACTTACCAGCACCGGAGATGATATTGATAATTCAGTGTATTTCAATCACGATGGCAGGTATGTAGTTTATAATTTGGAAACCGGTGGAGAAACTGGCTATACTGATATCATTCCTCCAATGCAGGGCTTTTTTGTTCACGTAACGGCAACCGGTACGTCATTAACACTGCCTTCTGCATCAAAAACAATTAGTTCATCTTCGCCAAGGTCAAAAAAATCGAACACCAGCGCAAATCAAGAAATAAAGAGAATCAAGCTGAAATTAAATAATGGTGAGCTCTCTGACGAATCAATTGTTTGTCTAATCGAAAATGCGACTTCATCATTTGACAGTGATTATGATGCTTTTAAACTGTTTGGAAATGATAAATCAATGCCCTTACTTTTTTCAGAACTAAATTCGGTAAAATATGCAATTAATTGTGTGCGGAATTCCGATTCTAAACCTGTAATAATACCAATGACTGTTGTGATCAAAATACCTGGAATTTATCAGATTGAAGCAACGGAATTCGAAAATCTCGGGGATTATAAGGTTGTGTTGAAACATGGCTTATTCGAGACTGTTCTTAAAGCAAATACCTCATACTCATTTGATTCTGAGGTTGGATCCTTTACCGATTTTCAACTAATTTTAAGGAGTCCGGATAGCAATGTAGAGAATATAAAAAATAGTGAAGTATTAACATGGTTTAGTGATAATACCTTGTTTATTAATTATCCCTCAATAATTCCTGCAAATATAGGCCATCTATTTATTTATGATGTTAAAGGAAAAATGGTATACAATAAATTGGTAAACCTTTTGTCTGATCAAACTGCCCAGATTCCTCTAAATTTGCCTGATGGTATTTATATTGCCCGTTTAACAGTTAATAATAGTTTTTTTGTTTGCAAAATTGCCATACTCAATTAAAGTATATGGCTTTTAACCTTAGAATAGGCTGGAATTTAAACCAGACAAATTAATTTCTGTTGCAGTAGAACTAAGTATAATTACCTGACAGATTAGAGTAAAATTACGGTATCAAACCAAGTAATCATTTTTCTTTTTCGGGTGTAAGCACTGTTTTTTCCTTTTCGCTACTGAAATACTTTTGATATATACGAAAAAGTCCAGTTTCCCACTTATGAACCAATAGATTTTAGTGGGAATGAATTTGTGAAAATATTATAAAGTATTCGCTCAGAAATGAAATATACAAACTACAAACTGCGCACAAAGAATCGGATTATCCTTTTTCTTTTTATCCTGATTTCTGTTTCAGGAATTGCATTTGTATTATCAAACCTATCCCTTTCAATACTTTACCAGCAGATAACTTATGTAATTATCACATTGGTATTGTGGATTTTCAGCATTGTCATCATTAGGAAAGTGAACAGGGCTTATATCGAAAAACCAATCGAGAAGCTTACTGAAGTTTCTATTTCAGCCTCCTTTGGCGACCTGTCTAAAAGATCAGGGTATACCAATGATGACGAGATTGGTCAAATTGCCAGCGCAATTGATAACATTATCGAAAACCAACTCAAGCTTTCAGAATTTGCTGAGAAAATCGGAGATGGAATATTTGATGTTGAATACACAGTACTTAGCGAAAAAGATAAACTTGGTTCTTCAATTACAAGTATGCGAGATAAACTCCAGAAAATTGCAATGGATGATATCGGCAGAAACTGGGCTTCACAGGGTCTTACTAAGTTTGGTGAAATAACACGGGAAGAAGCTGATAACCTCACTGTATTGTGTGATAAGTTCCTTTCATCCCTGGTAAAATATATCAATGGAAATCAGGGAATGATCTTTTTGCTCAATACCGATGATTTAACAAACCCACTACTGGTTTTAGAATCGGCATACGCCTGGGATAAAAAGAAATACATAAAAAAAACCATTGAAATAGGCGAGGGGCTTATCGGACAAGCTGCTATTGAGAAAGATATTATTTACATGACCGATGTTCCTTCAGATTTCATCACAATAACCTCCGGACTTGGTGATGCAAATCCTAGAAGTATCCTAATATCACCTTTACTTTTTAATAACGATTTGTTTGGCATTCTGGAGATAGCCTCTTTCAGGGAACTCAAGAGTTTCGAAATTGAATTTGTTCAGAAAATAGCTGAAATACTGGCATCCACAATTTCAAGAGTTAGAACCAATGAACAAACTCAGAAATTACTCAAGGATTCCCAAAAACTTACTGAAGAAATGCGCGCACAGGAAGAAGAAATGCGTCAGAATATCGAAGAGATGAATGCTACTCAGGAGGAGATGGAGCAGAGAGAGGTTGAGAGAATTGGAATTTTTACAGCCATAAATAACACTCTTGCCACAGTTGAATTTAATATGGAAGGGAAAATTATCAATGCAAATGAAAAATTCCTCCAATTAATGAATTTCAGCATCGAAGAAATTGAAAATAAGACTGATAGAATGTTCGCTGATCTTTCAAATGAACCAATTGAAGCCTATAACGAATTCTGGAAAGAATTAAGGTTAGGAAGACCTCAAAAAGGTGATTTTAAGAGAATTACTAAAGAAGGAAGAGAAATATGGATCAATGCATCCTATACTCCAGCACTGGATAAAGATCGCATCCCATATAAAGTAATAGAACTGGCTCAGGACATCACAGAAAAGAAAAAAGCCGAACTGGAAACTCAACGTCAGGGTGAAGAATTGAGAATTCAAGGCGAAAAACTTAAATCATACACCACAGAACTCGAAGATATTAAACAAAACCTAAGCGAAAAACTGAATGAAGCCAGCAACGGACTTTTAAGAAAAATCAAGGATATAGAATCTGAAAAAGCTAAAAACGTTGCAGTATTGGAAGGTTGTGTTGATGGTGTAGTTTGTTTTAATCAGGATGGAATTGTAGAATACTTCAACAATGCAGCAGAAGATATTTGGGGAGTTGAGAGGGAAAAAGTAATAGGAAAGCCACTTATAAACACTATTCCAATCTCCCTCGAACAAAAAGAAAATAACCTGGTAGCCATGTTTATAAATAATGGCAGTACTAAAGAAGTGGGAGTGAGAACTGAAGTTTCATGGAAAGATGAAAATAGTAAGGAATACGATCTGCTAATGACTCTTACCAGAGCCAAAATAGATGAACGTACAAATTTTACCATTTTCGCCCAGCAGATTTCAATAGACCTCTTTTAAGAAATAATATTTAAGAAGTAAACAAATGAGCAAAAATCACAATCCAGGGATTGGTACTGATGAATTGGTCGATACCTTTTCAAATATTGATGGAAGGATTTCTGAATTGCATAAGCATTCCTCCGGAGTATTTATGCAATTAAACAGCTACTTAAAAGAATATTATAAAAAAATAAACATAATCTCTGATAATGCATCCAGAATTTTCGACACAATTCTTGGAAACGAAAAGAATAACCTTCTGAAAGAGCTTGATACACTTTATTGCGAAATAAAAGATTACCGACAGATAGCTGAAGAGGAAAATAAAAAGAGCATCAAACACCTAAATTTAATCAATGTTAAAGCCAATTATCTGTCGGTTGCAATTCGAAATTTCAATCAGGACCTAATTACATTCAAATACTTAACAACCAATTATCGACTGATTTCGAATTATGAAAACTTCGAGACAGAATGGAATAATACTATTGAAGAATGGGATGCCGAAACCAGCAACGTTCAGCCAACTCTTAGCGAAATTGGAAAAGAAATAAACACTCTTAAAACACAGATTTCCGGGTACCTTAATGTCAGTGAGACCTCAAATACCGACTCTTCGAAAAGAATATCTGGTTTATCAAATGAGATAAAGTCGATTTATAATAATGTCCTTGAAAAAAACCATCAGTCTGAAACTTATTTCCCGGTAATAAAAGAAAAATCAAAAAGATCATCAGATAGTATTGGAAATATCATTACCCACCTTCAATACCACGATATTATCAGACAAAAAATTGAGCATATTCAGCAATATCATCAGAATATTATCAATACCATAAAAAGTGAACAAAGCAACCTGAAAAGCCTGATGGATGAAACAGCAAGTCAGCGCTTTGGACAGATCGGGGAAATTGTTGGTTTGCAGGCAGAACAGCTGATATTGGTAAGCAGGGAATACCAAAATGCACTGGAAGTAATAACAAGAAATTTTCAGATCATTGCTGATGATATCAATACAATCACAAATATTTCTAATGAGTTCTGCTCAGATGGAAAAAACAAGGAAGTCACGCTGTTAAAGCAGGTAAAAGATAAGCTAGATGAAGGTATTCTTATGCTGGATATCAATAACATAGGTCTTATTAACAAAGACCTGATTAAAGTCAGAGAAACCGTCCGGAATATTCATAAACTGACTCTTTTTAATGTAACCGAACCCCTCAATAAACTCGAAAAGGCTGAATTGTTTAGAGGGAGAGAGCTAAATCCCGGCAACAAGAAAACTGATTCCAATCCTGGTATACTTTACCAAATTGCTAGTTTGGCAAGTGACATTTCGGTAAAAAAATACGATCTCCAACAACGTATTGACGAGCTTCTCGAATTATCCGGAAAATTCAAAACCTCAGAAGATAATAACGGACAGGGAAGCCGCACTGAGCAAGAACAAATACGGCTTATGGTAAAGGTAACGAGAATCCTGAATAGTCTGGATGAAGATAACAAACAGCTGGACTCGGTTTTGGTTGAAAACGGTAAGCTCAATCAGGATATTATCAATGAAATTCAGGGTGCCATTAATAAAGTTGACTATTACGAACTCTTTGAAAAGGTTCTAAAATCGGTCATCGAAAAACTGAATGATGTTAACATCAAACTAAGGTTTGAAAACGGTAATAAAAAAGCAAGTCCTAGCGGGGATAATCTTAAGGATATTGAGTCATTGTACACTGTTGAAAGTGAAAGACTTATCCATCAGAATTACTTAAGTGGAGAATCTTCTAAAGATATTAATCCGACCGAAGAACCACAGGAAGATATTGAACTATTTTAAAATCAAAATCATGAAAATTGAACAATCATTTTCTGTAAAGTCTAAAAAGGATGCTGCTGCAAAGACACAAAGTCTCCTTCTCGAGGGCGATCTATGCGTTAGCAATGCTGAAGCAATCAAAGCCAAACTTCTTGCTGTAGATTTTAAATATGATGTGAATATTCAGCTGTCAAATATTGAAACTATTGATATGGCAGGAATTCAAATCATCTATTCATTATCAAAAACACTGGCCGCAAAAGGCTTAAAATCAAGCATAACCGCCGAATTAAACGAACGAACCTCTGAGGTTCTCCGAAATACAGGATTTAATGAATTTTTTAAAGCTTAATAACAATTATATATCTGAAAAATGGCAAAAACAATTTTAATAGTCGACGATTCAGAAAGTATCAGGGAAGTAGTAAACTTTACCCTTGAAAAAGAAGGATTCACTGTACTTGTTGGCGTAGACGGACAGGATGCTCAGAAGCATCTTAATGGTGACAAGATCGATTTAATCATTACCGATCTCCACATGCCGATAATGGATGGCATTGAGTTTATCAAGGTAGTCAGAGCTAATGATACCTATAAAATGATTCCAATTCTTTTTCTAACAACTGAATCACAAAACGAGAAAAAAATGGAAGCAAAAGACGCAGGAGCAACTGGTTGGATTATTAAACCATTTCTTCCCGCTAAATTGATTGCTGCAATTCAAAAAGTAATGGTCTGATGGACAATATTATAGAATTACTCAGGCCCACATATTCTGAGGAAGGAAAAAGATTAGTAGTGCAAGCGAGAACTCTTCTTTCCCACTCTGAAAAGGATTTGTCTGTAAATACCCATTACGACGAATTGTTCCGCATTACGCATACTCTAAAAGGGAATAGTGCGATGTTCGAACAACCTGAAGTTGCCTCAATCTCGAAAAGGCTTGAATTCATTTTTGACTCCCTAAGGAAAGGAATAATCAATTTATCAGCTGAGATTATTGAAGTGACGTACCTCTGCCTGAGCCAAATCGAGGTGCTTATTGACAGTACAGGTGCACTAAGCAGTAATCAATGGAAAAATCAGCGCTTCCTTATTTCTAAACTTGATGCTATTGTGGAATCAAAAAAAAAAGCAATCGAAATCCCTCTAGACATAAATCCAAACAGGATTAAGAGACTTAGTTCAGCTTTTTTATCAATTCAGGGTTTTTTTACCGGCACTTTAACAACCGGCATTAGGCCAGGGTATAAAAACAGCCTTGCTTCCCGGCTTTAATTATAAAGATTGGAGAAAATAAAATGGAACAATTTAAAAAGAAGTTTATCGAAGAGGCATTAGATCTTATTCAGGATCTGGAAAAATCTTCATTAGAACTTAGCCTGGATACTTCTAACAAAGCACATATTGAAGTTATCTTCAGAGCCATGCATTCGCTCAAGGGCGGAAGTGCAATGTTCGGATTTGATAAAATTGATGCATTTACACATCAGCTGGAAGCAGCGTATGATATGGTCAGATCAGGAAAGCTCGTTGTTACCGAAAGACTCCTTGATATTACTTTTAAATCCATTGATCATATAAAAGTACTCCTGGAAGAAGATGATAAGCTGAGTCAGGCTGCACAAAAGAACCATGATTTTTTGCTCAGTGAAATGAGTTCCCTTATAAAAAATGATCAGAAAGGTTCTGAAAAGCCTGTTGCCGAAGGTGTAAGCATTGCTCCAACTGCTGATATCGCTGGAAAAGAAAAGACTTTTTATATTCAGTTTATCCCTAAACCCGGCATTTTTAAAAACGGAACCAATCCCTTGTTAATTGTCAATGAACTAGTGGGATTAGGTAAATGCAAGGTGTTTACGTTTGTAAATGATATACCCGAGCTTAGTAATCTGGATGTTTTCACTTGCTATACGCATTGGGTTGTGCTTCTTTCAACAGAATCTTCACTGGAAGATATCAGGGATGTATTTATTTTTGTCGATCTGGACTGTGAACTTGTTATTAAAGAGCTTGATTTCCAGGAAATAACAGCAAATGAAAGTCTTACTCATAAACTGGATGAGTCGTTTTCAAATGGCAGCAAAATGGATCTGAGCGAGATCGAGAAAATGATCACTGAAGTTAAAGCTGAAGTTAAAACTGGTGGTGAACCAACAGTAACCGAAACCGTTAACAAAAACAAAGAGCAAAGCATTTCCAGCATACGTGTTTCGTCAGAGAAACTTGATGAATTAATTAACCTCGTAAGTGAATTGGTTACGCGCCAGGCAGGGCTTAGCCTTATCTCAGAGTCTATTAACAACAAGGACCTGATTACTATTGCTGAAGATATAGAAAAGATCAGCAGGCGTTTACGCGATAATACTTTTGGAATCAGATTAATCCCTGTTGACAATATGGTTACGCGTTTTCAGCGACTTGTGCGTGAATTATCCCATGAATTAAATAAAGATATTGTATTTCAAACTGAAGGAACCGATACAGAACTTGACAAATCCATAATTGAAGGTCTTATCGACCCTCTGATGCATATTATCAGAAATAGCATCGATCATGGAATAGAAACTACTGAAGTTCGCACAAAACAAGGAAAATCCCCAAAAGGGAAAATATTGCTGAAAGCATTCTATTCCGGAGCCAACGTTTATATTCAGGTTTCCGACGACGGTAAAGGAATTGATACCAAGGGAGTTTTTAATCATGCTGTTAAAGTTGGATTGATCAAGGAGGATGCAACCATGTCGGAAAAAGACCTTCTGAATCTCATTTTTTTACCGGGATTCACAACTGCAGCTACCATTACCAAAGTATCAGGAAGAGGTGTTGGAATGGACGTCGTTAAAAGAAAAATTGCCGATTTAAGGGGTGAAGTAAGTCTGGAAACTAAAAAGAATGCAGGGACTACCATTACCATTAAGTTACCACTTACCCTTTCTATTATAGACGGACTTCTGGTAAAAATTAATGAAACATTTTATGTAATTCCACTTTCTTCGGTAAGTAAATGTTTTGAGTTTGCGCATGAAGACCTCATAAATGCAGTAAACAACCTCATATTTGTAAACGACGGACACATTCCTTTCGCTTACCTGAGAAAAGAGTTTAATATCGAAACCCAATCACCCGCAATAGAACAAATTGTAGTAATCGAATACGGAGAAACTCATTTTGGCTTGGCCGTAGATGAAGTTATCGGAGAATATCAGGCTGTATTAAAAACTCTTGGTAAAATGTTCTCTTGCCAGGATGTTATTTCTGGAGCTACAATTCTTGGAGATGGCGCTGTTGCATTGGTAATGGATCCTGCCAAAATCATTAGCCAGTTTTCGTATCACACAGAGGAAGCAATAGTTTGAAAAAAATAAATAATAATTAATCATAACATAAAACATAGAAATATGAGTACTGCAAGCAATCAGATTCAGACATACCTGTCATTCAAGATGAGTGAGGAGTTGTTTGCCATTAACGTATCCAAAGTGATAAACATATTGGAGATAAGGCATATAACAAAGGTTCCAAAAACTCCCGCTTATATGAAAGGAGTTATAAACCTTCGTGGAACTGTGTTACCCGTGGTTGACCTTCGAATTAAGTTCGGTTTACCTGAAAAAGAAAATACCGTAGATACAAGCATTATTGTCCTGAATATTGAAAAGGACGGAGAAATGATCATGCTTGGAACCCTTGTAGACGCGGTTCGCGAAGTACTTGAACTTAAGGATGATGAGATAGCCGCTTCACCAAGTATCGGAACCAAATATAACTCCGGTTTTATTCAGGGAATGTATAGAATGGATGAGCATTTCATAATGATTCTCGATATTGATAAGATTTTTTCAGTTGACGAAGTTATTGATGTAAAGGATTTTGCATCTGAAGGTAAATCAGCCTAATGAGAAGATTTGGAATGTATATTTTTTTAAAATTAAAGCATGGCATTCACCTATTTTTTTAGAGATAAGCAAACATTGGATTACATAATTGAACAATTAGTACCCTTTGTTTCAGGACGGAGCAGGATAAAAATCTGGGATGCAGGCTGTGCTTCAGGACAGGAACCATACACATTTGCAATACTTCTCGCGGAGAAAATGGGGAAGTTTACCTTTAAAAATGTAGAAATCCATGCAACGGATCATGATTCAAGCAATTTATTCGGAGAAATCATCAAAAAAGGTATTTATCCATACGCTGAATTGCAAAGAATCCCTGAAGACCTCTTTGTGAAATATTTCAGAAAGTGCGACGATGCTTCGGATAACTATCAGATAATCGAAGAGTTAAGATCTAAAATCCACTTTAAACGGGAAGATTTACTGACGTATGTTCCTACAAGTACTGAATTTAGTCTGGTGATTTGCAAAAATGTTTTGCTCCATCAGAATTATGAACAGAGGATTAAAATATTTGAAATGTTTCACAATTCACTTTTAGATAAAGGCCTTCTGGCAATGGAGCAGACGCAGAAAATGCTCGTAGAATTATCAGACAAATTTGAGATGGTTACTTCAAGTGCACAAGCTTACAGGAAAAAGTAAAATAAAATTTATTGCAATGACTGAAATTACAGCAACGAACGATTATTATAAAATACAAATGACAGACGAGGATTTCAATCGCCTCAGCACCTTCATTTATAATGATCTTGGGATAAAAATGCCCGATGTTAAAAAGGTAATGTTGCAGAGTCGCCTTCAGAAAAGATTATCTGAGCTGAAAATGGCATCTTTCAAAGATTACATTGATTTTGTTTTTAGTAGAGAAGGACAGGAGCAGGAAATCATAAAAATGATTGATGTAGTCACAACAAATAAAACTGACTTCTTCCGTGAACCCACACATTTTGATTTTCTTATTGAAACAGCCTTGCCACAACTTCTTGATGCAAATCCAAAATTGTCACCTGTAAGAATCTGGAGTGCAGGATGTTCAAGTGGTGAAGAGCCTTATACTCTTACCATTGTTCTGAAGGAATTTGCGCTTAAAAATCAGGGATTTGATTTTGAAATCATGGCAACTGACCTTTCAACAAAGATTCTGGATAAGGCTGTTACAGCGGTTTATGGAGAGGATAGAGTAATTGGAATTCCCCTGGATTTAAAAAGAAAGTATTTTCTTAAGAGCAAGGACTCCGCTTCAAAAACTGTACGTGTTATTCCCGAATTAAGAGCAAAAGTAAGTTTCAGACGACTGAATTTTATGGATACACAATACCATGTGGATAAGGAATTTGATATTGTATTTTGCAGGAATGTGCTTATTTATTTCGACAGGGAAACCCAACAACAGGTAATCAATAAACTGTGTAGCAAATTAAAACCCAATGGATTTTTCTTCCTTGGACATTCAGAATCGATCACTAACATGAATGTTCCACTTAGGCAGATAAAGCCAACGATATTTAGAAAAATATAAAACAAAGTTTAGCAAATATTCAGAAACTTCAAAAACATTATAAACTATCAAAAACAACAATTATGGTCAGGTTAACCGATGAAGAAATACTCGCGGAACTCCGGGTACGAATAATGGATAAATCGCGATCCGCAGAAGAGTATAAAATGCTTACTGCAGAATTAAAAAGTGTAAATAAAAAGCTCGAGCAGTCCGAAACGCTGAAGAGCCATTTTATTTCCAACATTACCAATGAAATAATAAATCCGTTTACCTCAATTTTAGGCCTTTCAAGGGCAATTCTGTCAGTGGATAAGGAAAATTGGAAAAAAGTTATTTCGATGGTGGTACTTATTCACACTGAGGCATTTGCTTTGGATTTCCAGTTAAGAAATATTTTTGCAGCTGCAAGAATTGAGGCCGGTGATATTTATCCAGAAATCAGTAGGGTAGAAGTTTTTCCCCTTATAAAATCTCTAGTAGATTCGTTCACACTTGAAGCAAGAAAGAAAAAGGTTGTAATAAACCTCCTATTTGATGTTGAGAAAAAAGAAGAGGGACAGTTGTATTTTAAATCAGACGCAGAAAAGTTAAAACTCATCCTTTCAAATCTGATGTGCAATGCAGTAAAATTCAGCCTTGATGAAGGTATTGTGAATGTTCATGTCTGGATACTTGAAGGCGAACTGTATATTTCTGTTCAGGATAATGGTATAGGGATTTCTGAAGAAAATCAGCGTCTTATTTTCGATCGGTTTAGTAGGGTCGACAATGGTATTTCTTCGGTAAACAGAGGGCATGGTCTTGGTCTGTCAATAAATAAGGCATTACTGGATATACTTAACGGAGAAATAAGCCTCCAGAGTGAAAATGGAAAAGGTGCCATCTTCACAGTCCGGATCCCAGAAGCAGAAGAAGATGCATTCTTAACAGCTTCCGATGGAAATGAAATATTCTTTGATGATCAACAAGTATTCTAGAACTTCATACAATGACCGAACAACTCCCAAGTCATTTTCTATACCCTTCTGCATTGTTTGCAAGTAAGGAACCTTATATCGTAAATACAATTCTTGGATCGTGTGTTGCTGTTTGTTTATACGATTCAAAATTACAGATAGGAGGTATTAACCATTACATGCTGCCTTTGTGGAACGGCCAGGGTCTGGCCTCTCCTAAATTCGGAAATATCGCAATTAACAAATTGCTGGAAAAAATGATTTCCTTAGGTTGCTCTAAAAACAATCTTCAGGCAAAAGTTTTTGGAGGAGGAAATATTTTCGAATCAAACCTCTTACAGTTTCAGATTGGCGAGAGAAATATCGCAATAGCCAATGAAACTCTTATTGAATATCAGATCAGGATAATAAGCTCAAGCACAGGTGGTACCCTTGGCAGAAAAATTCAGTTCAATACGGCAACAGGCGAAGTTGGACAGAAAATGATTGAAAAAAAGAGTACCATGTGTGAGGAAGCGTAAGTTTCTAAAACATAGATTAAGGATAATACATTCTAATAAATAAAATCATGCATATTCATTTCTTTATACAGGTAATGAACTACCTGAAGCAGGTATCAGAAGGTGGCGTGCTTCTGGGAAAATACCACGAACTTGAAGAAGTTCTGAAAGAAGCTTCAAAGAATCCTGAAAAGGATTTTTTAGAAGAAATTAAAAATGCAAAAGAACAACTGGTATCCCTTCTCTTGCAAAATGATCCTGCCAGTCTGGGTCATGACGGATATCGCTTATTTGAAATTATCGACCATCACAAAGTGTTCGGTAAACCTGCAGCAGAGTATTTGGAGAAACTTCTAACGTCTAAAAAGAGAGACTTCCGGGCAATCCACACTGAGTTGAATAAGAAAATAAAAATCCTGACAAAGCAATCCGGTGCTATAACCAGATTTTATGAGATTTTCGATCAGGTTATTTTAACCGATCTGTTTAACATCTCTCAAAAAGATGATATTGCCTCAGGTTTGTATCTTTTTTTCGAGGGATCTGTAGCTGTTCGTAACATCAACGATTTGGAACGCTTCACCAGAATCTGGGATGGGATTTTACAAAGCTTTACCGAGCTTACAGGTTTTGATAAACAGGAACTTGAATTCGGAAACCTGCAGAATGGGTTTATAGTATTAGGTGTGATTACAGAAAGCGTTACACTGGAAGCCTTTATGAAAGGAACTATTGGCATATTGAATTCGTTGAACCTGATAAAAAAAATCAGAAAAGTACAGGCGGAGATTGCACCTTTGCCTTTGAGTACGAATTATTCCGAACTGCTAGAAGATGAAATTATGGGTGTCATAAATCAGTCTGCCACTTTTGTTGCTGAAGAACTTGTAGAAGAATATTTTCAGGGTGGACGTGGGGAGGTTGAAAGAGTTACAGAAAACATAGGCAGATCGCTGAAACAAATCCTGAATTTTATTGAAAAAGGCGGAAAAATTGAATGCAAACCAGCACCGGAAACTAAAGATGGCGAGGCTCTCAATAAATCGCTCGTTGAAGCATTTTTAAGCCTTAAACAATCTGATTTTATTTCTGATCCGAAAACTGAAGACAGGCAGATGCCTGAACCTGAACTTGCTCAAGCCTATTAAAAGTGCGGGATTTGAATGTTGTTGTATTGTGATATTTGAAAATATAAACATATGCAGACCTTAAAAAAGAAAATCAGAGTCCTCATCGTTGATGATTCGGCCGTAGTCAGACAAACACTTTCTGCAATTTTCTCATCCGATCCGGATATTGAGGTTATCGATACTGCTGTGGATCCATATTTTGCTGCACAAAAAATTCAAACTGAAATTCCTGATGTTATTACTCTTGATGTGGAAATGCCGAGAATGGACGGACTTACTTTTCTCAAGAAAATTATGAGTCAGCACCCCATTCCTGTAGTTATTATCTCCAGTTTAACATCCGAGGGTTCACTAACCGCTCTTAAAGCATTAGAATACGGTGCAGTAGAAATAATAACAAAACCACAACTTGGAACTAAAACATTTTTCGAAGAATCTAAAATTCGTCTGTGCGATATTATAAAAGCTGCAGCCCAGGCAAACATTAAGAAAAAATATATTTCAGTACAACCAATAAACGTTCAGCCAAAGTTTTCTGCTGATGCTGTTTTAGCAAAAATCAGCACGAACAGTATGATCAAAACTACTGATACAGTTATTGCTGTTGGAGCTTCCACAGGAGGGACAGAGGCGTTATCAGTCTTTCTACAAGCACTTCCTGCCGATACTCATGGAATTGTTGTAGTTCAGCACATGCCCGAACTTTTTACAAAATCTTTTGCAAACCGACTGAATGAATTATGCAAAATCGCAGTCAAGGAAGCCGAGGATGGCGATACTGTATTCCCCGGAAGATGTCTGATTGCCCCTGGTAATAAACACATGCTGCTTAAACGAAGCGGTGCCCGGTATTATGTTGAGGTAAGAGATGGATCATTGGTAAACCGCCACAGACCTTCGGTTGATGTTTTGTTTCGCTCAACAGCTCAGTATGCCGGCTCCAACGCAATTGGAATTATAATGACGGGTATGGGCGACGATGGCGCAAAAGGACTGCTGGAAATGAAGGATGCCGGTGCCAAAACCATTGCTCAGGACGAAAAATCATGTGTGGTTTTTGGGATGCCGAAAGAAGCTATAAAGCTCGATGCGGCTGACCATATCATGGCACTTGATAAAATTGCGCCTTTTATTAATAAGCTTAAGTAACGCTTCTAACGGCTTAGGTATATTTTCAATTTTCTTGACTAAGTATACAAAGCAGGTTTGATAGTATCAGACCTTGTGTTTAGATTTTTTAAATAATAGACTTCTTTATTTTTAGCTGGAATTATTGGCTGTTAATTCATTCCTGTTTTCAGCCTTGCAACACCCTAATAATAATTCTAATAGTATAAAAAAAAATCCAAAGGTGCAGAGCACCGTAATATTTTTTCCCATTCAAAAATCAATTCCCAATAATCGCAGGTTTTAGAATCTATTAAAAAAGTGCACAACAGGAAATAGCTTGGTTAATTTCCAGTTAAGTTAAACTATTCTGGAGTGAAGGTTTTTCCCGTAACGATTGATACCAATACCTTTTGAAGTTTTTTAGAATCTTCGAGCAAAAGATTCGGGTATTTCTTACTGATAATTTTAAGTGTTTTTACGCATAAGAAATCAAGTGATTTTACCACCTTTTTAGGTATTCATACTCTTTTGTCAACATATGTAAAACAATACATTTGTCCAATTAGAAATCCTATGCATTGTCTAACTTTTTAAAACAATTAAAATGAAAAAAGCGCTTTTATTTACCTATACTTTTTTGATCTTAAGCTTTTGGGCAAATGCGCAAACTAGCGATGAAGGTCCTAAATACGGAATATCCTTTTCAGGTTTTATAAAAAATGATGTGTTTTATGATACACGCCAAACAAGTGCTGCAAATGCTCCACGGGAAGGCCATTTTTTCCTTTTACCTGATAATGTTTTATTAGATATAAACTCGAAGGATTTAAATGCTAATCCTTCTTTTCATATGTTAAATATTCAGACCCGGTTAAAAGCTGATATTAATGGTCCCGATGCATTTGGCGCCAAAACTTCCGGGGTAATTGAAATGGAATTCTTTGGAACTAGCGATGCTGATATAAACGGAATGAGATTGAGGCATTCATTTGTTAAATTAGATTGGGCTAAAACTACTTTGTTGGTTGGTCAATATTGGAATCCAATGTTTCCGGCTGAATCTTTTCCCGGAACAATAAGTTTTAACACTGGAGTGCCTTTTACTCCTTTTAGCCGTAATCCACAAATAAAAATTACTCAAAAGTTTTCAACTTTAAGTATTTCACTTACAGCATATTCGCAGCGCGATTTCACATCTCCAGGCCCGGATGGCAATAGCAATAAATACCTTCGTAACGCGGGTCTCCCTGATATTAATCTCCAAATTAAGTCGCCTATTGGAAAGGTTTTCACCGCATGGATAGGAGCAGACTTCAAAACAATTTTACCAGAATTGAAAACAACTGCAAATATTGAAACAAATGTCACTTTAAAAAGTCTCTCTACTTATGCAACAGCTAATATTAAAACTCAGGCATTTACTTTAACTGCAATGGCAATATATGGACAGAACGCTACAGATCTTATGATGATGGGAGGGTATGCAGTCTCTGAAATTACTGATTCTGTTACTATGTTTAAAAAATACACCAATCTGAATTGCGCAAGTTTTTGGGCAGACCTGAGTAGTACAGGAAAAAAATTTAAAGTGGGTGTATTTTCAGGCTATAGCAGAAACCTAGGTGCAAAAGATCTGATTTCAGGTCCGATATATGCACGTGCAGGAAATGTCGATCATCTGTTTAGGATTTCTCCCCGACTAATTCTTATAAATGGCAATTTAAGTTTTGCATTTGAAATTGAAAATACAGTTGCGGCCTATGGCAATATAGGATCTTATGGGAAAGTTACTGATACTAAAAATGTTAGCAACACCAGATTTCTTCTTAGTACCATTTATAAATTTTAGTATATACTGTTAATTGATATTTTGAAAAACAGGAAGAGCTTAAAATTATTTGTGTCATAAAGACAAAACAAAATACTTAATGAATTAGCAGCTTTTAAAAATCATTCAATATTATACTTTTTACAATCATAGGTGTAGAAGATAGTGGAGAATTTACTTATGTAAAACACGTAAATTAATAAATATGAAAAAGTTTAATGAATTAAAAACAGGAACTAAGCTCAGCATAGTTACAAGCATAGCTACAGGCATAATTCTAATACTGTTTGGTTGGTATACCCTTAATACGCAAAGCGATAATCTTTATTCAAATTCTGATACAAGATTATTTGAACAGGTGAATGATCTGGTTAATCTAATTGATATTCAGAATATCAATCATCAGGAAAATGTAATAAAATTTGGAGAATTGGCATTTGATGAATTAGTTGCTGATGGTAAACTAAAAATTAATTATGCGAAAAAGAATTCCATAATTGTTACAAATCAGGTATCAAAAATTCAGGAAGAGGTAGAAATCCCGGAATTATCCTATAAAAATAAGCCTTTATTATATGAATATGAGTTTGTTAACCTGATAGCAGATCGCACTCAAGGTACTAATACAATTTTCCAGAAATTTAACGACGGTTTTATTCGGATTTCAACGAATATAAAAAATGAAAAGGGTGAAAAAGCCGTCAATACATTTATTCCAAACACATCCGAGGTTGCTCAGGCTCTCTTAAGAGGGGAAACATATAAAGGCCGTGCAATCATTTTAAATGAATGGTACCTTACATTTTACAAACCCTTAATTATCAATAGTGAAATTGTCGGCGCCTATTATTTTGGAGTTCCTGAAAAGGATTTTGCTTCACTTAAAGAAGTTTTCAATAACAAAAAATATTATGAAAATGGATATCCTTATGTAGTTGATGTGAATGGAAACCTTCTAATTCATCCTACTTCTGAAGGCAAAAGCATTGCAAATGAAGAGTTTTTTAAGAGAATGATTGAAATGAAGGAAGGTAAATTAGAATATTTGTGGCAAGGGAAACATAAATTTCAGCATTTTAAATATTATCCCAGAGCTGAAATAATGGTAGCAACCTCAATTTATGAATCAGATCTTTTAACTGCATTAGGCAAGATAAGAAAGGCTATCATCTTTGCAATTATTTTGGGTCTGTCACTCTCAATTCTAATTGGATGGTTAATGGGCAGGAATATCCAAGGTATTATTAAAAAAGTAGTTAGTCAGACACAAAACTTAACCAAATCTGCTATTGAAGGAAGGCTTGATGTTCGCGCAAATCCTATGGAAACTAATTTTGAGTTTCGTGAGATTGTTGTTGGTGTAAACCAAACCCTCGACGCCGTAATCGGCCCGCTTAACGTTGCAGCTGAGTATTTAGATCGTATATCCAAAGGAGATATTCCAGCAAAAATTACCGATACTTATTACGGGGATTTCAACGAGATTAAAAACAACCTAAACACTTGTATCGATGCGGTAAACGAGCTTGTAGCCGATGCCAATATGCTGGCAATCGCAGCAGTTGAGGGTAAACTTGACGTGCGTGCTGAAGCAGGCAAACATGGAGGGGATTTTGGTAAAATTGTAACTGGAGTAAACAAAACACTGGATGCAGTTATTAGCCCCTTGAATGTAGCCGCCGAATACGTCGACCGTATCTCCAAAGGAGATATCCCTGCAAAAATTACGGATAACTATAACGGTGACTTCAATAATATTAAAAATAACCTGAACGTATGCATCGACGCAGTAAACGCTCTGGTCTCCGATGCCAATATGCTTGCTGTCGCTGCAGTTGAAGGTAAACTTGCCACCCGCGCAGACGCTTCAAAACACGGTGGAGATTTTGGTAAGATTGTTTCAGGAGTAAATCATACCCTTGATGCCGTTATCGGTCCATTGAATGTAGCTGCCGAGTATGTAGACCTTATTTCCAAGGGAAATATTCCTGCAAAAATCACGGATAGCTATAACGGTGATTTCAATACCATAAAGAACAACCTGAACGTTTGTATTGATGCAGTAAATGCCCTGGTATCCGATGCCAACATGCTTGCCAACGCAGCAGTAGCTGGAAAGCTGGAAACCCGTGCCGATGCTTCAAAACACGGAGGTGATTTTGGTAAGATAGTAACAGGTGTAAACCAAACGCTTGATGCCGTAATCGGTCCATTGAATGTGGCTGCCGATTATGTAGCAAGGATTTCAGTTGGAGATATGCCTCCATTCATCACCGACAACTACAATGGTGATTTCAACAACATCAAGAATAACCTGAATGTACTGATCG
>Ga0105047_10002350_pt1 | contig 33817 bp, 1 predicted proteins | sample MAT04_FD_78384 | JGI IMG/M metagenome (GOLD analysis project Ga0105047, IMG submission 78384) | Freshwater microbial communities from Lake Fryxell liftoff mats and glacier meltwater in Antarctica - MAT-04 (megahit assembly) | ecosystem: Environmental > Aquatic > Freshwater > Ice > Liftoff... | reverse complement strand
GATCCGCTGGCCGGGTTGCCCACGCTGCTGCCGGGCCAGGCAGTGGCCGAGCCGGCCGACGCTGCCGCGCAGGGGCGCGAATACCGCGTGCTGGTGGACCAGCCCGGCCAGTTGTTCCTCGACCTGGCCAACGACTTCGGCGGCCACGATTTCCGGCTCGAAGGCCCCGCAGGCATGCGCTGGGAGTGGAGCTGGCCGCAATGGACCTCGGTGCCGGGCCATTCGGGCAGCCTGTACTGGCTGCCGCCGATCGACGTGGGGCCGGGCGAGTACCGGCTCTCGGTCTACGACCACGAATTGCAGGGGGTGGACTTCACGCTGCGCCACGGTGCCCAGGCCCAGCCCTGGCCGGCCGACGGGCATCTGCTGACCACGCTGGACACCGTGGCGGGGATCGCACTGTTCGACATCGAACTGGCCGATGGCGAGCGGGTGGCGCTGCAGCCCGGCGCTGCGGCCGGCAGTGGCAATGTCTGGTGGCTGCTCGATGCGCAGGGCGACGTGGTGCACAGCGGCGTCGGCGTGGCCGAAGCCGAGGCCACGGCCGCACAGGCCGGCTTCAGCGCGCCGCTGGCCGCCGGGCACTACACGCTGCTGCTGTCGCGGCATGTCGCCTGGGGCAGTGACCGCGGCGACGGCATCTTCGACCTGCGCCTGGAACGCCAGGCCGCAATGCCGCCGCAGCAGATCGACCTGGGCATGCTGGACGGTGCGCTGGCGCAACGCGTCGACATCGACGCGGCGCAGGGCGACCGCATCGGCTTCGACGTTGCCACGCCCGGGCCCTGGCTGCTGTCGGCCACCGGGGCCGACGACGGCCTGCAACTGCGCCTGGAGGGCCCGCGCAGCGGCACCTTCCACGGCAGCGGCCTGCGCGACGCCGGGCAGCCGCAATGGCTGCTGCCCGGCCGCTACACCTTGACCGTCGAGCGCAGCAGCAACGACGGCCGCGCCACGCCACTGGCGCTGCTGCTGCAGCCGCTGGCCGCCGCCACGCGGCTGGCCGATGGCGCGTCGCCCTCGCTGCAGGGTCTGGCCGTCGGCGAAGGCCGTGCCTTCGCGATCGACGCCTTGGCCGGTGACAGCCTGCGCCTGCAACTCGTCAGTGGCGACGACAGCGATTGGCGCGTCGAATGGTTCGACGCCTACGGCCAGCGCATGGCCTGGCCCGGCCAGCCTTCTTCGACCGGCACCGTCACCGCCACGACCGATGGCGCGTTGGTGCTGCGCCTGCAACGCACCGGTGATGCCCAGGCCGGCCTGCCGCAGCTGCGTGCCATGCGCACCGCCGGCACACCGCCGGCCGCGCTGGGCCAGGCGATCTCGCTGGGCCAATCCGTCGACTGGGCGACCGCCGACCTGCGTGTGCAGTTCGATCTGGCCGCCGACGGCTGGGTGGCGCTGGAATGGCAGTCGGGCAACTGGCAGAACTGGACGCTGACCGGTCCACGCGGGGCCGAGGCGACGGGCGCCTTCCGCAGTTCGATCTGGTTCAACGGCACCCGCAACTGGCAGCTGCCGGTGCGCTGGCTGCCGGCGGGCAGCTACAGCCTCAGCTTCACCGGCGGCAGCGGCGAGGCGCGCTTCGCGCTGCGCGATGCCGGCACGGCGGTGGCACTGTCTGCCGACAACACCGTGGCCGTCGACCTGGCCACCAACGATGCCTACGAGCTGTTCGACCTGACGCTGGACGCCGATGTCAACACCTACCTGCGCGGCCTGGCCGGCGCCGGCACCGGCAACCTCTGGCGCCTGTACGACAGCGGCGGCGTGCTGCTGGGCACCGGCGATCCGGCCAGCACCGGCGCCGTGCTGCTGAGCGTTCCGCGCGACGGCCGCTACCTGCTGGCCGTGGCCCGCAACACCACCGCCACCACCGGCGGCGCTGCGCTGCGCTTCGAGCTGGTCACCACCCCGAAGGCCGCAGTGCCCATGGTGGCGGGCGAGAGCGTGAGCGGGCGCTTCTTGGTCCCGTTCCAGACGCTGCAATACAGCTTCGAGCTGGCCGGCCCGACGATGGTGACGATCAACCAATCGGCCAGCACCGGCGGCAGCAAGTACTACACCCTCTACGACGCCAATGGCCGAAGCCAGAGCGTGCTGCCCTACAACGGCGCGCAGATGTACAGCCTGGGCGCCGGGCGCTACACGCTGTGGGTCCAGAGCAGCAACTACTACAACACGCCGCCAGCCGACGACCGCTTCACCGTCGCACTGGCGCTGGACGCCGACGTGCTGGCACTGGCGCTGGACGCGTCGGCCACCTTGGGCTTCACCGCAGGCGCCGCCCAGCAGATGCTGCAGGTGCAGCTGGAAGCCGGGCAGCGCTACCACCTCACCACCGCCGCAGCGGCCGCGTACGGGCTGGGTTATCGCGTCAAGGTGTACGACACCACCGGCGCCGAGGTGCTCTCTTCGGGCATGGGCAGTTCCTGGTGGTACACCAACAAGACCGGCGTTGCCATCGATGCCACCCAGACCGGCACCTACACCGTGGTCTTGGCGGCCATGAACTACTACGACGGATGGACCGGCAGCGCGAACTTCACGCTGCGCCGCGCCACCACCACGGTCGCCGACTACAGCCTGGGCACGGCGCTGGACGCCACGCTCCTGCGCGGTGACGACGAATCGCGCTACCGCTTCACGCTGACCGACGCCACCCGGCTGTGGCTCAACATCGCTGGCGACAGTTACCTTGCCACGCTGGTGCGGCTGGACGAACCGGCAACGCCGATCGGCCAGACCGAACTGACCCATGGCGACATCGAACGGGTGATGGACCTGAGCGCCGGCCGCTACGAGCTGCAGGTCCGCGCCATGCGCGACAACCCCGGCAGCTGGCATGCGCTGATCGACGCCGTGGCCGCACTGCCCAACCTGGCCACCGGTGCGGCGACTGCAGTCTCGCTGGCCCAGGGCCAGCATGCACAGGCCTGGCAGTTCGACGGCAGCAAGGGCCAGACCCTGCAGATCGACCCGCGCCTGAGCAGCGGCGCCCCCCACTCCTGGCAGCTGGTGGGCCCGAACGGACAGCTGCTGACCAGCGGATCGGGCTACGCCACCAACGACAACGCAGTGCGCGTGACGCTGACCGAGTCGGGTCGCCACGTGCTCTTCCTGTACGGCAGCACCAACGACACCACCGCGCGCAGCGGCACGGTGACCCTGCGCCCCTACAGCGTGCCCACGGTGCCGGTGCTGCCCGGCGACCGGGTCAATGCCACGGTCACCAACCCCGGCGACATCCACCGCTACACCTTCACGCTGGACGAGGAGCGGGTGATCCTGCTCGATCCGCAGTCGGGGGCGGCCAACCTGCGGCTGAGCGGGCCGCTGGGCGATGTCACCAACCTGGCGCTGACCAGCGTGGAGAGCTACGTCGTGCAGCGGCTGCCGGCCGGCCGCTACACCATCGAGGTGACGGCCCACAACAACTCGGGCACGCCGGCCTACAGCTTCAACCTGCTCGACCTGACGCAGGTGGCGGTGCCGCATGGCGATGATCGCCAGCTCAGCGGCGACGTGCCGGCCGGCCGATCGCTGGTGGTGCACAGCTTCGACGTGCTGGCCGGCCAGTCCTACAACCTGGACTTCACCGCCCCGGTGGTCTCGGGCCAGCAGCTGCGCTACACGCTGGTCGATGGCAGCGGCCGCAGCGTGACCAGCACCGTCTGGACCACCGACGCGTCGGTGGGCTTCACCGCCAACCAGAGCGGCCCGGTCTACCTCGTCGCCAAGCAGCACTTCGCGACCACTGCGGCGGTGCGTTTCGAGGCCACGCTGCGCCAGCCGTCCACACAGTCCAGCCCCCTGGCGTGGAACGACACCACTGCGACCACGCTGGCCACGCGCCTGGACGTGCGCGACCTGCGCTTCACCATGGCCGAGGCCGGCTGGGTCGAACTGCAGAACCTCAAGGCCCATGCCGGGCAGGCGACGGTGCAGGTGCTCACGCCCGATGGCACGCAGTTGTCCTTCAATTCACTCAACAGCGCATCTGCGGCCACGCTGCGCCGCCTGTACCTGCCTGCGGGCCAGTACGTGGTGCGCGTCTCGGGCGCGGCCGACGGCACGAGCGCCGACCTGCGCTTCGAGGCGCGCCAGGTCGCTGCCAGCCAGCGGCTGGACCGCCAGCCCGAGACCTTGCGGGTGCTGGCCGACGCCGCCGGCCCGGCCACGGGCGCGCTGTGGAGCCTGGCCGCTGCGGCCGGTGACCGGCTGCAACTCAGCGCCACCACCTGGGCCGGCGCCGGCTCGGTGCAACTGCTGAACCCGGCGGGCACCGTCGTCAGCACCTGGAACCCAGCCACCGGCACGCCGCTGGCCGTCGACCTGGGCACCGCTGGCACCTGGCTGCTGCGCATCACACGCGCGGCCAACGACAGTGGCTTCGACAACGGCTACCGCTTCGAGGCCCGCTGGGGCACGGCGGTGGCGGCGCAGCCGGTGATCTCCACCACCAATGCGGCCGGCGTGCTGGCCGGCAGCCAGAAGATCAGCTACCAGTTCCAGGTCGACGAGGCCGGGCTGTGGTACCTGGACCGCAACAGCATCCTCAACTGGCAGAGCTACTTCTACAGCAGCGCGCGCATCCTGGATGCCGACGGCGCCGTGGTGGGCAATGGCTGGGACGCCCCGGTGGCATTGCAGCCTGGCGTTCACACGCTGGAGATCAGCGCCTCCTCGTTCGACATCAACTACGACTTCACCTGGCGCCGCATGGACGGCAACCAGGTGCCGCGCGTGGACTACGGCCAATCGGTGGCCGCGCCGTCGGCGTCGAACTACGCCGCCCGCATCTGGCGTGTGGATGCAGCGGCCGGCGATCGTGTGCGCCTGAATGCACTGGCCGCCGACAACAACACGCCGCGCTGGATCCTGTTCAACGGCCAGGGCCAGCCGCTCAGCGGTGTGGGCTGGGCCAATGTCGACCTGGCGGCGGTGCCGGTGGCCAACGACGGGCCGGTGTACCTGGTCGTCGACTGGACCAACTACACCTACGGCAGCGTCACCAACGGCGGCCTGTCGTTCCAGTTCGACAATGACGCGGCCACCCAGCCGCTGCCGTTGGTGCTGGGCCAGACGGTGTCGGGCACGCTCGATGCCGCCACGCAACAGCGCAGCTACACCCTGACGCTCGATGCACCCCGGCTGCTGGTGCTGGACCGCCTCAACAGCGGCACCGGCGATTGGGTGAGCTGGTCGCTGCAGGGCCCCTACGGCACCGACAACAGCAGCACCAGCCTGTCGCCGGGCACCAGCAGCCCCGACGTGCGGCAGCTGGCGCTGTCGGCCGGGGTCTACAGCCTGACCGTCTCGGTCAGCGGCTTCGCCTCCAGCGCCTACGCCTTCCGGCTGTTCGATGCCGCCAGCGCGCAGCCGCTGGTCAATGGCGAGGTGGTGTCGGGCCGGGTCGAACCCAGCGGCGAGATGGTGGCCTATGCCATCGACGCCGAGGCCGGCGACCGCTTGTTCGTCGACTTCCGCGACCTCACCACCCGCACCTACGTCTACGACCCGGTCCTGGGCAACTACCGCTTCAACTACACCGGCTTCGTGCGGCTGATCGACCCGTATGGCCGCCAGGTCACTGGCGGCGAGCTGGGCGACATCGAAGCCGTGGCCACCGTGGCCGGCCGCTACACCGTGCTGCTGGACGGCCACTACAACCAGGACACCGCTGCCGCCTACCGGCTGGCGGTGTTCGTCAGCCCGCCGGGGCAGCCGCGGGTGATCGACCTGGCCGACGCGGCCGCAGCGATGGACCTGGCAGTGCGTGATCTGGCCGTGGCTGCCACCAGCGAAGGCCAGGCCATCCGCTCGGGCGGCCTGCTGCAGGTGCGCTGGAACACGCTCAACCAGGGCAGCCAGCCCACGCTGGGCGACTTCAGCGACCGCGTGATCGTGCGCCGTGCCGCCACCGGCGAGGTGGTGGCCCAGGTGGTGGTGCCCTATGTCGAGGGCGAGGCCGGCCACGGCCCGCTGCTGTCGGGCCAATCGGTGCAGCGCGCGGTGCAGATCCGCCTGCCCGACGGCCCGGTGGGCGCGGGTGAACTGGCGGTGACGGTCGAGACCGACACCGACAACACCCAGGCCGAACGCGGCCGGGCCGAGGAGAACAACCGCAGCTTCGCCAGTTTCAGCAGCGCCCTGGCCGACTACGCCAACCTGCAGGTGGCCGACCTGGCGATCACACCGGGCGGCCTGTGGACAGCGGGGCAGGCCGTCACGGTGCAATGGGCCACGCGCAACACCGGCACCGCCGCCGCCACCGGCCAGTGGACCGAGCGGCTGGAGCTGCTGAACCTGAGCACCGGCGTGGTGGTGGCCAACATCGCCCAGGCCTTCAGCGCCCAGGCCATCGCCGCCGGCGGCCAGGCCGTGCGCAGCGCCAGTTTCAACTGGCCGGCGGGGCTCGATGCCATCGGCCAGTACCGCCTGCGGGTGGTGGTGGATGCACTGGGCGAGCTGCCCGAGTTCAACGCCGGCGGGCCGCTGGAAACCGACAACAGCCTCGACCGCGCGCTGCTCGTCGGCCCCGACCTGCAGACGCGCAACCTGCAGCTGGTGCAGACGGCGGTGCAGGCCGGCGACACCGTCACGTTGCAGTGGGAGGATGTCAACACGGGCGCGGTGCCCACGCCGGCCGCCTTCCAGGACCGGGTGGTGATCCGCCAGCGCAATGCCGACGGCACGCCCGGCACGGTGGTTATCAACACCGCAGTGGCCTTCAGCGGCGCGGCGGCGGCGGCGCTGGCCCCGGGCGAGGCGCGTGCGCGCGCGTTCAGCTTCACGCTGCCCGATGGCGCGCTGGGCACGGGCAGCTTCGACATCACCGTCACCGCCGACAGCGCCATCAGCGGTGCCGGCGTGCTGTTCGAGACCAATGCCGCCGGCAACGCCGAGGCCAACAACAGCTCGGTGGGCAGCTTCACTGCCGCACCGCGCCTGTATGCCGACCTGTCGGTGGCCGCATTGGCGGTGCCGGCCGCAGCCGCATCGGGCGCCGAGATCCAGATCGGCTGGACGGTGGCCAACCTGGGCAACGCCCCGGCCACCGGCAGCTGGGTCGACCGCATCGTGCTGTCGACCGATGCCATCGCCGGCAACGCCGACGACGTGGTGCTGGCCAATGTCACCCGCAGCGGCGGGCTGGCCGTGGGCGCCAACTACGTGGCCACCGCCACGGTGCGCATCCCCACCCGGCTGGAAGGCACCTACCGCATCGCGGTGATCAGCGACGTGAACGCCAGCGTGCGTGAGCCCGACACCCGGGGCGACAACCGCCGCCTGTCCGATCCGGTCGTCGTGCAGCAGACCTATGCCGACCTGGTGCCCACGGTGGGCAGCGTGCCGGCCGAGGTGTTTGCCGCGCGCACCGCCACGGTCACCTGGGAGGTGCAGAACCTGGGCACCGTGGCCACCGACGTGAGCCGCTGGACCGACATCGTCTACCTGTCGGCCACGCCCACGCTGGGCACTGGCGCGGTGCAGCTGGGCGCGGTCACACGCGTGGGCGCGCTGGCCGTCGGCGAGCGCTACAGCGCCGGGATGACCGTCGACATCCCGCGCAGCCTGGCCGCCGGTGCGATGTACTTCATCGTCAAGACCGATGCCAACAGCCTGGTCTACGAGCTGGGCCGCACCGCCAACAACGCGGCAGCGGCGGCGCAGGCCACGCAGGTGCGCCCCGAGCCCAAGCCCAACCTGGTGATCGAGGGGCTGACGGCGCCCGACACCTGGCGCGTCGGCGCCACGCTGCAGGTGGCCTACACGGTGCACAACATCGGCAACGATCGGCTGGCCTCCTTCACCAAGGAGCGCCTGCGCCTGGTCGACCCGACCGGCCTGAACGCAGTGGTGGAACTGGCCAACTGGGGCAACTGGACCAACCGCACGCTCGAAGCCGGCGGCCGCTTCAGCCGCACGCTCGACATCACCGTGCCCGCGCTGGCGGCCGGTGCCTGGCAACTGCAGGTGGACGCTGACAATGGCGGTTATGTCGGCGAATCGAACGAGGCCGACAACATGGCCAGCATGGACGTGGCCGTCGTCAGCCCCGACCTGTCGCTGCAAGGCCTGTCGACCACCGGCCTGCTGCAGGGCGGTGAGCTGGTCACGCTGCGCTGGACCACGCGCAACAGCGGCACCGCCGAGGCCATCAACGTGCGCGAGCGCATCCACCTGTCGCGCGACGGCGCGGTGGGCGCGGGCGATGTGCTGCTGGGGGAGGTGCTGCATGCGGCCATCGCCGCCGGCGGCAGCGCCGCAGGCGAGCTGGCCTTCCGCCTGCCGGTCGACCTGCAAGGCGACTGGCGCCTGATCGTGGTGACTGACGCCACCAATGCCAACAACGAGAACGGTGCTGGCGAGAACAACAACCTCGACAGCCTGGGCATCAACGTCGCCCGTGACGGCTATGCCGACCTGGCGGTGATCAGCGTGGCTGCACCCACGCGGGTGATCGCCGACCCGGCCACGGTCACCATCGAATGGACGGTCGAGAATCAGGGCACTGGCGTGGGCCGCACCACCCAGTGGGTGGACCGGGTGATCTACAGCACCAACGCCACCATCGGCGACAGCGACGACATCGTGCTGGGCACGGTGGCACGCGGCACCGCGCTGGAGGCCGGCGACCGCTACACCCAGAGCCTGAGCTACCGCTTCGGCCCGGCCTTCAGCCGCCATGGCACGGTGGTGGTGCGCACCGATGCCGCCGGCGCGGTGTGGGAGAACACCAGCGAGGCCAACAACCAGGCCCAGGCGGCCGAGGCCATGGACGTGATGCCCATCGCCTACGCCGACCTGCAGGTCACATCGGTCAGCACCCGCAGCCTGGCCACCTCGGGCCAGGTGATCTCGGTGGAATGGTCGGTGGCCAACCGCGGCATCGGCATCACCAACACGGCCTCGTGGACCGACATCGTCTGGTTGTCGGCCAACGCCGACGGCAGCGGTGCGCGCTACAACCTGGGCTCGGTCGGCCACCTGGGCCAGCTGGCTGCGGGCGACGGCTACAGCAGCAGCATCCAGGGGCGCCTGCCCGAGGGCATCCAGGGTGACTGGTACCTCAACGTCGGCACCGGCGGGCCGTTCGAGTTCATCTTCGGCGACAACAACACCGGCCGCTCGGTGGCGGTGCCGGTGGCACTGTCGCCGTCGCCCGACCTGGTGGTCGATTCGGTGGATGCGCCCACGGTGGCGCAAGAGGGTGCGCTGGTCGACATCAGCTGGACGGTGCGCAACCAGGGCGAGGCACGCGCGGCCGGGCAGTGGCAGGACACCGTGCAGCTGGTGGCCCCCAGCGGCACGATCGTGACGCTGGGCACCTTCAACTTCGACCGCGGGCTGGATGCCGGCATCACCTACAGCCGCACCGAGCAGGTTCGCCTGCCGGGCAAGATCGAAGGCGCCTACCGCCTGCGCGTGGTGACCAACAGCGCGCTGGGTGGCGGCGGCACGCAGATCTACGAGCATGGTGCCGCCCGCACCAACAACACGCTGGTCGACGGCGACGCCATCGCCGTCAGCCTGAACCCGCGGCCCGACCTGCGGGTGACCACCGTCACCGTGCCCACCAGCGTGACCGCCGGCACAACCGCCGCAGTGCGCTACACCGTGGCCAACATGGGCCCCGAGGGCACCAGTGGCCAATGGGCCGACTGGGTCTACCTGTCGCTGGACGGCATTCTCAGTGGTGACGACGTGCTGCTGGCGCGCCAGGACAGCGGGGCTGCACTGAACCCCGGCGAGAGTTATGCCGCCGTGATCCCGTCGGTGACGATCCCGATCCGTTACCGCGGCGATGTCTTCATCATCGTGGTCGCCGATGCCAACAACCGCATCGACGAATACCCGAGCGAAGCCAACAACACCCGCGCCGAGCGCCTGCGTGTCGACCCGGTGCCTTTCGGCGACCTGGTCACCAGCAACGTGGTCGCACCCGACCAGGTGGTGCACGGCAGCACGGTGGAGGTGCGCTACCAGGTGGCCAACAAGGGCTCGGCCACCACGCTGGGCGACAGCGCGGCGGTCAACAGCTGGACCGATACGGTCTGGCTCACGGTCGACAAGCGCCGGCCGTCGGCTGGCAAGGGCGACATCAAGATCGGCCAGACTACCCACACCGGCCACCTGGCCGTGGGCGAGGACTACCTGGGCACGCTGAACGTGCAGATCCCCGAAGGCATGCGCTCGGGCCAGTATTTCCTGACGGTGTGGAGCGACACCTACGACGCGATTCTCGAGGACACGCTGGCGGTCCACATCAATCCCGACGACGCTGGCCAGATCGACAACAACAACTACAAGGCCCGGCCGATGGCAGTGCTGGGCATCACCCCGCCCGACCTGGCCGTGACGGCGGCCGTGGCACCTGCGGAGACCGCTGCAGGTGGTGGTTATGCCTTCAGCTACACCGTCACCAACCGCGCCGATGCCTTCGACGGCAGCTGGACCGACCGGGTCTGGGTGGCCGACAACGCCGACCTGAGCAAGGCCACTGTGCGCTGGCTGATGGGTGAATACCGGCAGGAGCGCAGCCTGGGCCTGGGCGAGTCCTACAGCGTGACGCAGAGCGTGGCGCTGGCGCCATCGGTGGCGGGCGCCTTCCTGGTGGTGGAGACCGACATCCACAACCGGGTGCGTGAAATCGACGAGACCAACAACGCGCGCAGCGCGGCGTCGGTGGTCAGCAACGCGCCGGCCGATCTGCGCGTGGCCAGCGTGGTCACCCAGCCCGAGAACTTCTCCGGCGAGGCCACGCTGGTGCGTTGGACAGTCACCAACCACGGCGGCGCGGTGTGGGCCGGCACGCGCGGCTGGTTGGACAACATCTACTTCAGCAGCGATCCGGAATTCATTCCCGGCCGCGCCACCCAGATCGGCTCGGTGGTGCATGCCAACACCAGCACGCTGGGCAGCGGCGAGAGCTACACCGCCAGTGCCCTGCTGACACTGCCTGCGGGCACCGACGGGCCCTACTTCATCCACGTCATCACCGATGCGCTGCACAGCCGCGGCTCGCTGGCGCCGTTTTTCAGCAATGCCGCCGGCAGCCAGGTGGCCGAGTTCGAGGCACTCACGGGGCAGGACAATGCTGAAGCGCGCGACGACCTCTACGCCACCAGCGTGTTCGAAGGCACGCAACGCAGCAACAACCTCGGCACCGGGGCGCTGAACGTCACCTACCGCGAGCCCGACCTGCAGGTGGGTGCGGTCGCGGTGAGCAACCCCAATCCCGCCTCGGGCGAGACCATCACCGTCACCTGGACAGTCAGCAATGCCGGCGCACGGGCGACGCGGGTCAACGGCTGGTTCGACGGTGTCTACCTGTCGCGCGACACCACGCTCGACCTGAGCGACTACCCGGTGGTCGACCGCGGCACGCTGGGCGAGATCCAGCTGCGCGTGCGCCAGACGTCGATGGGGGCCACCGCCGAGGGCAAGCCACGCTACCTGCAGCCCGGCGAGAGCTACACCAACAGCGCCACCTTCACGCTGCCCACCTCGATCAGCGGCAACTTCACGCTGATCGTCAAGGCCGACACCGGCACCGTTAGGGACATTTACCGCAGCGTGCCCAGCACCGTGCGCGACGGCCTCGACACGGTGGCGAACAACCCCGGCAGCCCGTCGGGCGCGGTGCTCGAGTTCCGCGACGAGGCCAACAACCTGGGCCAGGTCGCGCTGCCGATCAGCCTGTCGCCACCGCCCGACCTGCAGGTCACGCTGGTCAGTGCGCCGCTGTCGGTGCTGGCCGGCCAGGCCTTCAGCGTGGGCTGGACGGTGCAGAACCTGGGCGGCCGCACGCCCGGCGACCAGAGCAGCTGGAACGACCTGGTCTACCTCAGCAAGGACCGCTTCCTCGACCTGAGCAAGGACCGCTACCTCGGTTACCTGCAGCATGGTGGCGGCCTGGCCGCCGGCGGCCAGTACGCAGCCACGCTGAACTTCACCGCGCCGCGTGATCTGGAAGGGCCGTACCACGTCTTCGTGGTCACCGACCCGGCACGTGCCTGGGGCGGCGGCGATTCCGGCCGTGTGCTCGAGTTCGGCTTCGACGACAACAACAACGGCGCGGCGCTGCAGCCGATGCTGATCGAGACCCCGCCGCCGGCCGACCTGCAGGTCACCGATGTGCAGCTGCCCGCTGCTGCGCAAGTGGGCCAGACGGTGCGGTTCGACTACACCATCACCAACGTCTCGCCCATCAACCCGGCCTACGGCCGCTGGACCGACGCGGTCTACCTGTCGGCCGACAACAGCTGGGGTCTGGACGACCTGCTGATCGGCAAGGTGGCGCATGTGGGCGACCTGCTGGCCGGCGCCAGCTACAACGGCACGCTCAGCGCCCAATTGCCGCCGGTCAAGGACGGCACCTGGCGCATCATCGTGCGGCCCGACCTCTACAACGAGGTGTTCGAAGGCCGCATCATCTACACCGAGACCGGCCTGAACGTGCCGCCGGGCGAGGCCAACAACCGCACCGCCTCGGCCGCCACGCTGCGGGTGGAAGTGCCCGCGCTGCCGATCGGCACGCTGGTCTCGACCACGCTGGGCAGCGGCGACCTGCGGCTGTACCGCCTCACCGTGGCCGAGGGCGAGACGCTGCGCCTCACGCTCGATTCCAGCGCCGCCGCCGGTGCCAACGAGATCTGGCTGCGCTGGGGCGACATCCCCACCGGCTATGCCTTCGACGCCGCCTATGACCAGCCGGTGTCGCCCGACCAGCAGATCGTGATCCCCCGCACCAAGGCGGGTGACTACTACCTGCTGGTGCGGTCGCGCCAGCAGGCCGCCGGCACGCCGGTGACGCTGCGTGCCGAGCTGCTGCCGCTGGCCATCACCCGCGTCACGCCCGACCAGGGCGGCACCGGTGACGACGCGCACCGCTGGGTGACGATGGACATCGAAGGCGCGCGCTTCGCGCCCGGCGCGCTGGTCAAGCTGAGCCGCCCGGGCGAATTCGAGATCGAGCCGGCCCGCTGGCAGGTCATCGACGCCAGCCACATCCGTGCCACCTTCGATCTGCGCAACGTGCCGCATGGCCTGTACGACGTGGTCGTCACCAACCCCAATGGACAGCGTGTGGTCGAGCCCTACCGCTACCTGGTCGAGCGCATGGTCGAGGCCGATGTCACCATCGGCATCGGTGGTGCACGCACCATCGCCCCGGGTGACGCCGCGCTCTACAGCGTGTCGCTGCAGAGCCTGACCAACGTCGACACGCCCTACGTGCGCTTCGACGTCGGCGCCACCAACATGGGCAACAGCGCCTACGTGCTCGAAGGGCTGGAACTGCCCTACGTGGTGTTCGGCAGCAATGTGGGCGGCCAGCCGCCAGGCGCGGTCGCCGAAGGGCTGGGCAACACCCAGGCCTACGGCACCACGCCCACCAGCGCGTTGCGCAGCGGCATCCCCTGGGCGTCGCTCGACGGCATGGCCAACACCGGTGGCTGGAACCTGGCCCCCGGCTATGCCTTCGACGTGGCGGCCGGCGGCTTTGTCGGCTTCAACTTCAGCGTGCAGACCTATCCCGGCCTGGCCGAATGGCTGGCCTACGACTTCGAGGGCCTGCGCGCCAAGCTGTACGCGATCCGCCCCGAATGGAAGGCAGCCGGCCTGCTCGACGGGGGTGTGCAGGATCTCAACAAGATCAGCAACGGCCTGGCGGCCAAGTTCCTCTCGCGTGAGCCCGACGAGCACATCACCAAGCTCGAAGCGCTGGCGATGCCGTTCCGCTTCGACACGCTGGGCGCGGCCACACCGCTGACGCGCGCCGAGTTCGTCACCGACCAGACGGCGCATGCGATCGCGCTGCGCAGCGCCATCCTGGCCGATGCCGGCGCGCCGGTCGCCCTGGGCGTGCTGGCTGCGGATGAGGCGCAGTGGGTGCAAGGCTGGCTGGCCGCGTTGGAGACCGCCGGCCTGCTGCGCGCCGAAGCCGACGCGCCACCGGTCCGGTCCGACGAACTGGTGCTGAGCCTGAACGCCACGCTGGCCACCGGCATCCTGATCGGCCGCGGTGGCGACAGCTACCGCACCCAGGCCGACCTGCTGGGCTTCTTCGCCAAGGTGCAGCAGTGGTACGGCGACACCGCGCGTTACGCCGGGGATCCTTTGGCCGCCAGGGCGCCGGTGGCCTACCACGAGGTGCGCGAGGACGACGACGGCAACTACGCCGAGATCCCGGTGCCGGTGGCGCCCGACCGTGCCGACTACGACCTGGGCACCTCGCAAGAGACGCACTTCATCAGCTTCGACGTGTTCGCCGGTGGCCGTGCCGAGCTGGAGTATTTGCGCCATCTGGGTGTGCTCGATGCCAAGTTCAACCCGGTGGGCCCGCAGGCACTCAACCTCACCCAGTACCTGCAGCAGGCCGCTGCGCGCGAGGCGGCGGCCAACGCCCTGGTGGCCGTGCGGGGCCCGCAGGCGCTGCCGGCGGCCGACGGCCTGAGCTATCTGCCGGCCGACTATGCGCTGCCCTACACGCTCAGCTTCACCAACCCCGGTGAGCAGGCGGTGGGCCAGCTGCGGCTGGTCACCCAGCTCGATGCCGACCTGGACGCGCGCTCGCTGCGCCTGGGCGACCTGAAGATCGGCGACATCAACGTGCACCTGCCCGAAGGCCGGGCGGTGTTCCAGGGCGACTTCGACTTCACTGGCAGCAAGGGGTACGTGCTGCGTGTGTCGGCCGGCATCGACGCGCAGGAGCGCGTCGCCACCTGGCTGATCCAGGCCATCGACCCGGACACCGGCGAGGTGCTGCGCGACCCGTCGCGCGGCCTGTTGCTGCCCGACAGCAGCGGCCGTGCCGGCACCGGCTTCGTCGCCTACACCGTCACCGCTTCGGCCGGCGCGGCCACCGGTGCGGCCGTCGCCGCGTCGGCGCGGGTGTTCTTCGACGACGCCCCGCCGATCGACAGCGACACCATCAGCCACACGCTCGACGCCGGTGCACCGGTGACGGCGCTGACCGTCACGTCGCGCGGCGCCAATGCCGACGGCGCACCCACCTTCAGCGTGGCCTGGCAGGCCACCGACGACGCCAGCGGCGTCAAGCATGTCACCGTGTACCTGGCCGACAACGGCGGCGATTTCCGCATCTGGCGCAAGCAGGTGGCGGGGGCGGCCAGCTCGGGTTTGTTCGTCGGCGTGGCCGGCCACCGCTACGAGTTCCTGGCCGTGGCCACCGACACCGCAGGCAACCGCGAAGCGGCGCTGGTCAGCAACGCGGTGCTGCCCGACGACGGCAGTCGCGATGCGGCCCAGCAGGCGCTGGGTGTGCTCGACGCGCTGCAAGGCACGGCCCCGCTGCCGGCAGCCACGCCGGACCGCAGTTATGCGGCCAGCGGTTTCTTCGCTCAGGCGGCGATGCAGCTGCCGGGCTTCGTGGCCACGGCGCAGCCGCCCGATCTGCGCAGCGTGCTGGCGCCGATGCAGGTGCGCGCCTTCGGCAGCGGCTTTGCCGGCAGCGCCGGCGACATCGGTGCGCTGGCGCTGGTGCAGTTGATGGACGGCTCGGTGCTGGCCAGCGCCGGTGCCGCACGCAATGAGGTGTTCCGCTTCGGCCCCGAGGGCGGCCGCTCGACCACGCCGCTGTTCACCCTGGACGCGGCGGTGCTCGACATGGCGCTCGACGCGGTGGGCCAGCTGTGGGTGATGACCGGTGCCGAGCTGCTGCGCGTGGATGCCAGCAGCGGTGCGGTGATCGACCGCTGGCGCGGCCCGGGCGCCGATCCGCTGAGCCATGCACTGGCCATCGATCCGGCCAGTGGCCTGATCTACGTGGCCACCGGCAACGGCGTGTCGGTGTTCAACCCGGCGGTGGCCGACGGTAGCGCCAGTGGCAACCTGTGGCGCCAGTTCTCCAGCACCCGCGTGGGCGACCTCGCCTTCGGCCCGGACGGCCGGCTGTGGGGCGTGCGCTGGACCGGCAGCGACATCGCCGGTGCATCGCCCGATGCCCAGACCGAGGTCATCAGCTTCCCGATGGGCGGCCGCACGCAGGGCCGCGCCGAGGTGGAATACCGCCTCGCCGGCCTGGTCGACAGCATTGCCTTCGGCGCGGCGGGCACGCCGCTGGCCGGGTTGCTGTTCGCCTCGTCCAACCTGCCGCAGCGCCCGGTGGGCGGCACCGCGCCTGCGGCCCTGCCGCATGGCAGCGCGGTGTGGATGGTCGAGCTGCAAAGCCGCCGCACGCTGCAGCTGGCCGCCGGTGGCACGCGCGGCGAAAGCCTGCTCACCACGGCCGACGGCCGCATCCTGGTGGCGCAGACCACCCGCATCGACGAGATCGCGCCGATCAAGGCGCCCAAGGTGCTGGCCACCAGCATCGGCGACGGCGCGCTGGTGCCGCTGCCGCTCACGCAGCTGGCTGTCAGCTTCGACCAGGCGATGTGGACGGGGTCGCAAGGCGGTGCCGCAGCCGCTGACGCCCGAGATCCGTCCAGCGTGCTGAACCCGGCGCACTACAGCCTGACCAGCAGCGGCAGCAACGGCGTGCGCCGGCTGCAACCGTTGTCGGTGCGCTGGGATGCCGGCGCACAGGCCGCCGTCCTCACGCTGCCCGACCTGCCGGCCGGCGCCTGGCGCCTGGAGGTGTCGGACGCGGTGCGCAGTGCGGTCCAGGTGCGGCTGGCCGAGACCTACACCGTCGCCTTCACCACCGTGGCCGACCTGAGCCAGGTGCTCAGGCTGGCGTTCACCGACACCCGGGCCGACCGCCTGACCGGCGCGCTGAGCTACGACGTCTCCATCACCAACATCGGCAGCGATGACCTGCGCGGCCCGATGCTGCTGCTGCTGGACCCCGGCCGCTACTTCACCGACCGCGTCGACGGCGCCGCCACGGGCGGCGGCGACCAGCAAGACCTGTGGCTGATCAACCTGAACGCCGCCCTGGCGGCCAACGGCGGCCTGTTGCGGGCCGGCGCCACGCTGGCGCCACAGACCGTCAGCGTGATCCCGGCCAACCGCTTCGGCACCGGCAGTGCCGACGGCAGCATCGTCAAGGCCAACCTCGGCCACGGGCTGTATGCCGTGCCCTTCGACAATGCGCCGCCGGCGCTCGCGGTGGTGGGCGCGGCGGCCGCCACGCCGCTGGCCCTGCCGGCGGCCACCGCCGGCCAGGCCTGGAGCGCCACGCTGGAGGCACTCGACACCGACGGCCGGCTGTTCTTCTGGGAGCTGCTGCAGGCGCCGGTCGGCCTGGTGCTGGAGCAGGCGGCCATGGTCGACAGCCAGGCCACCGGCCATGCCAACCGTGCCACGCTGCGCTGGACACCGCAGGCCACCGACCGCGCCGACAGCCAGGTGCTGGTGCGGGTGATCGACAGCCGCGGCGGTGTCGCCGTCAAGCGTTTCAGCCTGGCGGTGGCCGGTGCCAACCACCTGCCCGAGATCGAAGCGATCCAGACCATCACGCTGGCCGAAGGCGAGACGCTGATGCTGCCGGTCCTGGCGGCCGATGCCGATGGCGACACGGTCACCGTGGTGCTGCGGCAGTTGCCCGCCGGCGCGCGCTACGACGCCGCCAGTGGCGTGCTGCGCTGGACGCCGGCCTACGACCAGGCCGGTGCCTACAACGGCATCACCATCGAGGCCAGCGACGGCAAGCACAGCGTGCGCCGCAGCTTCGACCTGGTGGTCACACAAGGCGTGGCGCGGCCGATCATGCCGACGCTGCCCACACAGGTGCTGCGCGAAGGCGAGCGCTTCGCATTGCAGTTGCCGGGCGACGTGCCGGGCGGCTTGTCGCAAGCCGACGGCAGCACCGTCACGCTGGCGTGGACGGCGCCGTGGCTGCCCGGTGGCGCCACGCTCGACACCGAGACCGGCTGGTTCGGCTGGACGCCCGGTTTTGCCCAGGCGGGCACCCAGCGGGTGCCGATCACGCTGATGGCCACCTACCGCTTCCCTGGCCAGGCCGCACCGGTGGTCACCGCCATCCGCCGCGACCTGGTGCTCGACGTGCGCAACGCCAACGGTGCGCCGGTGTTCGACCCGGTCGAGACCTGGCAGGTGCTGGAAGGCCAGTCGCTGCGCATCAGCCTGTTCGCCTTCGACCCCGACAACCCGGGCTTCGCGCCCAAGCTCCGTCTGAACAGCGACGGCCAGGCCACCGATGCCGAGGGCACGCCGGCCAGCGTCAGCTACCAGGTGCTGGGCCTGCCCGCAGGCGCCAGCTTCGATGCCGACACGCTGCAGCTGGTGTGGACGCCGGGGTATGCCCAGGCCGGCGTGTACCCGATCACCGTGATCGCCACCGACGACGGGAATGGAACCGGCACGCCACGCGCGGCCACGCTGTTGCTGCCGATCGTGGTGAACAACGCCAACCGCGCGCCGGGCATCGGCGCGATCAGCTCGGCCATGGTGCAGCGTGGTGCGGTGCTGGAGATCCCGTTCAGCGCGGTCGATGCCGACGGCAACCCGCTGACCATCACCATCGCCGGCCTGCCGTCGTTTGCCAGCGTCACCCAGTCCAGTGCGGCGGGCGGCTCGGTGGCCAGCGGTGTGATCCGATTCGCGCCTGGCGCCGGGCACCGTGGCGACTACACCATCACCATCGTCGCGCAGGACAACGGCGACGGCGACATCAACCAGGTGGCTGCCGAGGCGGTGCGCTTCGTGGTCAGCGTGCGCAGTGCCAGCGAGGCGCCGGTGGTCAGCGTGCCGCGCCAGTCGGTGGCGCTGGTGGGCCAGACCATCAACATCCCGATCAACGTCAGCGACCTCGACCAGGACGCGTTGAGCTACCTGGTCAACGGCCTGCCAGCCGGCGCCAGCATCGTCACTGCGCCGCAGTACGGCCAGGCCGTGCTGCGCTGGACGCCGACCGCTGCCCAGGCCGGCGTGCACGACCTGAGCCTGGAAGTGACCGACCGCGGCCTGCCGCCGGCCGACGCCGGCTTCGTGCCCGACCCCGACCACCCGCCGGTGCCCAACACCACGGTGGCCGACCTGCGCATCGTCGTGCGCACCAGCAACCAGGCGCCCGGGCTGATCGCCATCGCGGCCAGCAACGCCAGCATCGAAGGCGATGCGCTGGCCGGCAGCCTGACAACCGTGACGGTGGACGAGGGCGCCGCGCTGGGCATCGACATCACCGCCCGCGAGCCCGATTTCGACGCGTTGCACTGGACGGTGCAGGGCCAGCCCGCCGGCATGACCCTGGTGCCGGTGGTCGGCACCAACGGCCAGCACCAGTTGCAGCTGCGCTGGACGCCGGGGCAGTTTGCCGCCCAGGGCGACAACCAGGGCGGCGCCATGCCCGGCCATTACCGCCTGGTGGTGCGCGCCACCGACGGCAGCGCCAGCACCAGCCGCGAGATCGACCTGGTGGTGCGCAACCTCAACCAGGCGCCGCGCCTGTTGCCGATGCCGCTGCAGCTGGTGCCCGAAGGCCAGACCCTGGCCTTCACGATGCTGGGTGCCGACAACGACAACGACGCCACCCGCCTGGCGCTGGTGTACGACGCGACCACGCCCGACGGCGTGCACTTCGACACCGCCAGCGGCTACTTCGAATGGACGCCCGGCGCGGACGTGGTCGACAACGCCACCGGGGATGCCCTGGGGGCGTCACGCGCCTACAACTTCACCTTCAGCGTCACCGACGGCACCGACACCACGCTGCGCACGGTGCAGGTGCGCGTGTTCGACGTCAACCGCCTGCCCGAGATCAGCACCGCGCGGCGTGCGCTGCTGGTGGGGCAGAGCTTCCACCTGCCGGTGCTGCGTGGTGCCGCGGCCGTTGCCGGCGCGTTGCGCGTCAACGATCCCGACGGCGCCGCCCAGACCGCCGGCCTGGTGGTGAGTTTTGCCGGCCTGCCTGAAGGCGCGGTCTACGACAGCGCCGCCGGCGTGCTGCGCTGGACCCCCGGCCCCGGCCAGGTGGGCGACTTCATCGTCACCGCGCAGGTCAGCGACGGCCGCGACAGCGTCACCGAAGCCTTCACGCTGCGCGTGGTGGCCAGCGCCGAGGCCAATGCGCCGGCCATCCTGGTGCAGACCACGCCCGAGACCCCGGTGCTGCCGGGCCAGACGGTGGTGGCCACGGTGCGGGCCGAAAGCTTCAGCGCCATCGCCAGCATCCAGGTGTGGATGCGCGGCGCCGGGGCCGGCCTGGCCGACTGGACGCCAGTGGCCCTCGACGGCCTGGGCCGCGTGCGCCTGGTGCCCGGCGCGCCGGGCCTGATCGAACTGCGTGTGACGGCCACCGACGCGGACGGCTTCAGTGCCAGCCAGACCGCCACGGTGCGTGTGCGCGACCCGCTGGACAGCGCCGCACCGGTGCTGGCCTGGGGCGGTGCGCTGGCGGGCAGCGCCACCGGCGCGCCGGCGCTGATCGACCGTGTGCTGCAATTGCAGGCCAGCGTGGGCGATCGACAGCTGATGGGCTGGGTGCTCGAAGCTGCACCCGCCAGCGGCGGCTTGGTGCACGGGTCCGCCTGGCGCACGGTGGCCACGCAAAGCCTTGCGGCGGTGGGTGCCAGCGGGCTGGTGGACCTGGCGCGCATCGACCCGGCGTCGTGGGCCAACGGCATCTACCAGCTGCGCCTGCGCGCCTGGGACCTGGCCGGCCGCACCAGCGAGATCAGCGGCCGTCTGCAGGTCGACAGCGCCAGCAAGGCCCTGCTGCAAGGCATCGCCAGCGACGCCGTGTTCAGCCTCGGTGGGCATGATTTCGTGCTGGGTCGGGCGCTCGACGCCCAAGTCGGGTCTGGCCACGATCTGGGCAACTGGCGCCTGCCGGCACTCGATGTCGGCTTGACGACCGACCAGGGCGGCACCAGCGCGCTGGGCCTGCCCGAACCCTGGCGCAATGGCGCCCGGGTGTGGCTGCAGGTGCCCGGCGCGGGCGGCCTGGGCCAGCATTCCCTCAGTTTCACCTTGGGCACCATCGCCCAGGCGCTGGGCAGCCAGCCCGGTGCGCCGGTGGTGCAGCGCCCGGTGTTCAGCAGCGACGCCGGCTGGTCGCTGCAGGCGCATGACGGTGACGAGGCCCAGCCGGTGTCGCTGCAATACCAGGGCCAGCGGCTGCTGGGCCAGCCCAGCGGCCTGCCATGGGTGCCGCAGGGTTTCGTGCTGACCGGCCCCGATGGCACCCGCTACAGCCTGGGCGCCAGCGGCGCGGTGCAGCGCATCAGCTTTGCCGATGGCCAGCAATGGCTGGTCAGCGATGCCGGCATCGCCCGCATTGGCGCGGCTGATCCGGCGCAGCGCATCGAATTCCAGCGCGACAGCGCGGGCCGCATCGAGCGCGTGGTGGGGCTGCGTGCCGACGGCCAGGCGCTGTCCATCGTCTACCGCTACGACAGCGCCGGCCGGCTGATCCTGGCGCGCACGCTGTACGGCGGTGACGCGGCCGCGGCCATCGGCTACCACGCCGACGGCAGCCTGATGACCGAGCCGGTCAGCGCGCAGCTGGGCGCCGCCGTCGGCTGGCTGGCCGATGCCGCCGAACCCAGCAACAGCTGGGCGGGCACGCTGCGGGCCGGCACGCCGACCCACTTGAGCTTCGTGGTGCGCGCCAGCGAACTGGCGTCGACCATCAAGGCCGCAGGTGCGGCCGGTGCGGTGATCGTGGCGGTCGAAACCACCGGCGCCGACCTGCAACTGGCCGCCACCGGCGCAACGGTGCTGGGCCACAGCACGCTGGGCCAGCGTGTGGTCACGCTGCTGCGCATCAGCGAGGCGGGCCTGAAGCTGCTGACGCTCAACGGCAGCGGCGCTGCCAGCCTGCGCATCAGCCTGGCCGGCGACCTGGACCGCGACGGCCGCATCGACGGCAGCGATTCAGCCGCCTGGGAAGCCGCAGCAACCGCAGGTGCCTTGCCGCTGGCCGATCTGGACGGCGACGGCGATGCCGATGCCGGCGACCGGCAACTGCTGTATGCCAACTACGGCTGGCGGGCCAACCAGGCGCCGGTGGCCGTAACCCCGGCCGGCGCCACGCTGGCACACCGCGATCTGGACAAGCAAGCCAGCCTGGACGGCATCGCCGTCGATGGCGAAGGCGACACCCTGTTCTGGCGCGTGGTGGCCGCCACCCACGGCAGCGCACGTCTCAGTGGCGACGGCACCACGCTGGTGTTCACACCTGAGGCGGGCTACGCCGGCGCGGCCTCGATCACGGTGCAGGCCGATGACGGTGATGCGGCCACCACGCCGATCGTGCTGCAGTTCAACGTCAGCGACGCCGCGCTGCTGGCGATCCACATCACCGACATGGGCCCGATGCGCGCGGGCGACCGGCAGTTGCTGCGGGCCTATGGCGACTTTGCCGATGAGCGCGGGGTGGCGCTGGTGGGCCATTACCTCGACTGGACGGTGAGCAATTTCCGGGCGGGTGCCGGCGAAGTGGCGGCCGGGGCTGCCGATGCGGTGTTGCTGGCGCGTGCGTCGGGCTACGGCCATGTCGTGGCACGCCACGGCGAAGTGCAGGGCGTGCGCACATTCGAGATCGACGGGCCGACCGATCAGACCATCAAGCTGGCACTGGGCGGTCTGGACATCTACCCCGGTGCAGTCACGCTGACCGCCCCCAACGCCAGCGGCGTGGGCGCTGGCGTGCGGCAGATCCGCCTGACCGAGGTCTACGACAGCCTGTCGGTCGAGGACTCGATCTACACCACCTACCAAGTGGGCGATGCCCGTGTGGTGTCGGTTGACCTGGACGGGCGCATCGTCGCCAAGGCGCCAGGCCGGACCATCGTCTATGCCGTCTTCAAGTCCGGGCAGGCCGAAATCCTGGTCACGGTGACCGAGGCGCAGCGCATCGATACCCAACAGCCGTCAATCGAGGTCGACAGCGCCGGCGCGGTGCTGCAGTCCGAGGCCGGTGTGCAATTGGCCATCCCGGCCGGTGGCCTGAACGAGCCCACACCCGTCTCGCTGACCGATCTGGCGCTGACCGATCTGACGCTGCCGCCGCCGGCGGTGGACGGTCTGACTACGCTGGCCGCCTTCCGCATCGACATGGGTGGTGCCAGGTCGGCGCAGCCGCTGCAGTTGGCGCTGCCGGTGGCTGCCAGCCTGGTGGCGGGTACCGAGATCCTGGTGATGCGCAAGGGCGTGTTCACTGCGCCCGATGGCACCGTGCATGACACCTGGTGGGTAGTCGACAACGGCTATGTCGGCAACGACGGCATGGCCCGCACGGCCAGCCCGCCCTATGCCGGCGTCAACACCGGTGGCGACTACATCGTTGCCAGCAAGCGCGACATCAACAAGGACACCGGCGCGGGCACCACCAAGCTGGCGGTCTTCAACGCGAACTACTACATGCTGTGGGTGCAGTCGTTCTCGATGGCGATGATGGTGGCCGGCAGCGGCGGCCTGACGGGTGCCATGACCGCCGTGTCGTTGCTGGGCATGATGCAGTCCACGCCGTTCATATGGCTGACCGTCACCTCCACCGCGCAGTACATGCGCCAGGGCGTGGTGAGAGTCACTGCCGACAAGATCGACCTGGAGATTCCGGCGTTCGAGCCCCAGGTAGCGTCCGATCCGGTGATCACCCAGCTGACGCAAGTCGACGGCACCACCTACCGACTCACCGGCACCGGTTTCACCGTGCCTGATGGCGTGACCGATCTGCGAGCCTGGATCAAGCCGGTGGGCAGCGGCCTGAGCGAGCGCACCGACACCCCCGACCGCGGACTGGTGTGGACCACACTGACGGTTTCGGGCGTCAGTGGCACCGAGGCCACCGTGCAGGTGCCGGCCGGCATCGCGCTGGGCCTGCACGAGATCTGGTTGCAGCGTGTCGGCAAGGCCGTCAATGCGGACGGCACGGCGGGCGAGGGCTACGGTTTCCCGTCTGGCAACCGCAGCAACGCGGTGCAGGTGACGCCCATGCGTGAGGTGGGGGTGGTGCTCGATCGCCTGCACCTGCAATTCACCGACGGTGGTGGCCTCGCCCCTGGCGCGGCTGTCCAGGCGTTGAAGGTGCTGGACGACGTGGTCAATCTGCCCGCTTACCTGACGGGCACCAAAACCGATGCACTGGCGTATGGCTCCGGCAACCGGGTGGTCTACATCGCCGCTGCGGGCAAGGTGTACATGGTCGACATGGTCACCCGCAAGCTGGTCTACACGCTCGACCTCGGCGCCTCGTCGATGAACGTCACCGCCCTGGCCGTGGCCGGCGACTGGATGTACATCGCCGAGGGCAGCAGTTGGGGCACCAGCAGTGCGGCGCGGCTGCTGCGCATCAACATCAACGCGAAGTCGGCAGAATTCCTGCGCGAACCGCAGCAACTGCTGCTGCCGCCGGCTTTCGCAGCCAGCCAGGCCGGCTACCTGGACCTGGCTGTCAGCGGCCGGTACCTGGGCGTGACGGCACCCGTGGAGAACGCCAGCCGTTGGGGCTGGGGCGCACGCGAAAAGGGCAATCTGTTCGTCCTCGACCTCGAGGCGATACAGGCTGCGTATGTCGCACGCATCAAGGCCAGCAATGGCGCGGACCGCAGCCTGAAGGTGGCGGCGGCCGATGTGCAGATGGTCGACTTCAGCGGCGTGCAGGCGCGCACCGGGCAGATCCCGTACTACATCAGCGGTAGCCCGCAGGCAGGGCAGTTCGTGGTCTCCACGGCAGGCGCCTACAACAAGGGCTTTGCGGCGGTCAGCCTCGCGCGAGAAGGTGCAGACGGCGCCTGGAGCACCCCCACCATCAACGCACCGTGGCTCAAGCCCGGCGTGCCGCAGTGGTGGAACGGCACGCCCACGCTGCAGAACATCCAGCGCGCTGCCGGTGTGGTCGTGTCGCCGGATGGCCAGTACGCCTTCGTGGCCGACCGCAACTATGTGTTCGACGAGATCGGCTGGTCCTGGGGCGCCATGGCGACCAAGCAGCAGGGCGGCAAGATCGGGGTCATCAAGGATCCGTTCGGCCCCAACCCGGTGTTCCTGGGCTCCACCGCGCCGATCGAGGGCGGCTGGCTGGAAACCCTGTCACTGTCGGGCGACGGCGGCAAGCTGCTGGCCACGGGCTGGGTCGAGGAATACGGCGGCCCGGGCGACGGTTACTACAGCCGCTCGTTCACGACCGTTTTCGACTTCAACGCGCAGGCCCTGGTCAGCGCGGCCGAGCATCACGCGAAGCTCGGCCGCACGGCGCTGCAGCATCCGATCGGCACCGGCGCCAACGGCAAGACGGCCGTGCCGGGCGTGCTGCTGCCGCTGCGCTACGACGAACTGCCCAAGTCCTACATCGTGGGCACGCTGGCCTCCAACGGCGACGTACAGCTCATCAGTCCGAGGGTGGACGCCGACGCGAGGCCAGTGTTCGAGCTCAAGGCGTCGCGCGAAGCGTCGTCCATCCGCATCTTCGTCAGCAGTTTTGCGCCGGGCGAGGGCCTGTACCCGGACGACCCGCCGAAGTTGCCCGACTGGCATGGCGGCCTGACCGACGCCTTGGGCCCGGTGCATGGCCAGCGCATCCTGACCACCGGCAATCTGCTGAAGGACGGTGCGTTGTGGCCGGCCGGCAAGCCCTTCGTGTTCAAGGACTTCGCCAACGACGAGGCCTTCGCCTACTTCCAGCTCACTGCGGGTCAGCGCTATTATTGGGCGGCCGAGGTGAAGCTGCCCGACGGCACCACGCTGACGGCGGCACAGCCGTTCACCATCAAGCGCGCCTACCAGGAGGCCGGCTTCGGTGGCAGCTCGGTCACCATCGTCACGCACGGCTACCAGCCCCCGCTGGTGTCGGGTACCGACGGTGCGTCGGACTCGCGCTTGCTCAATTGGGGGCTGGGCAATACCAAGCCCGAGACCACTGGATCGGCCGAACTGGCGCGCATGATCGCCCGCGATCAGCTCGGCTATGCCTACCGCTATGACAAGCCCACCGGCAACTGGACCGCGCTGGACAAGGATCCCACGCAACCCTCCCTGACTGGCGCGCTGGCCGCCAACAAGCCGGTGATCCTGGTGCCCGACTGGGTGCTCGAGTCCGGCTGGAGCGATTCCGGGTTTGCCGAGGCAGCCGCTGACGCCATCTATGCGTCGCTGCTGCGTGCCGACCTGGCCACGGGCGGAAAGCTGCTGTCGGGCAACCTGCACCTGATCGGCCACAGCCGCGGCACGGTGGTCAATTCCGAGCTGGCGCAGCGCATCCTGTGGGGAGCCGAGAAGTACCACCTGAGCAAGCCGGCCGATCTGCAGATGACCACGCTGGACCCGCATGACTTCAACCAGCCCTCCCTCGTTCAGGGCACTGCGCTGTCCAAGCTGATGACCAATGCCGACCTGGGGCAGTTGGGAAGTGCACTCGGCAATCTGCTGGTCGACAGGCCAGTGGAATTGATCTTCCAGGGCATCGGCCTGAGCCAGTTGCTGGAGGCGATCGGCGTGTCCAGCGCCACGGTCGAAGGCGCTGCCGCTGATCTGCTCAAGGGCATCTGGACCAAGAGCATCGCCGGCAAAAGCATCGGTGAATTGCGCAAGCTGCTGAAGGGCATCGAGGTTGATCCGGTCAAGCTGGGACTGACCAACATCGACTTCGCCGACTTTTTCGATCCCAACGTGCAGGCCTGGGCCGGCATCAGCTTTGCCGACAACTACTACCAGCTCGTAGCCAACGAGTTCGCTCCGCCAGGCGAGACGGTGACCCCCAACGGCCGCTCGCTGGCCAGTTACAACCGCCACGGCAACGCCGGTTTCGACTTGGACTTCGATCTCACCGGCCTGAAGGGCTTCACCGAGGACGACGAGCTGCCCCTGCTGGGATCGGGCGCCCAGTCACATTCGCGGCCACACGCCTGGTACGCCGGAACTGTCAACTCGACGCTCGACTACTTCTCGGCCAGCCGCAACGTTGGCACCGACAAGCCTTCGGGCCGCGACTGGATCATCCGCCGTGCGGCCGATAGCGCTTACGAGCGCAAGCCGGCGGTCGGCGTGCTCAGCACGCTGGGCGTGTTGCGCCACAGCCGCTATTTCCAGAACGAGGCGCCCTGGTACCTGCAGCGCATCGACCAGCTGGTGGGCAACGTCGTCACCGGTACCACGACGCGTTCGGGCTTGGCCGATGCGGTAAAGCTGCGCGCCGACAACGCGATCGCCGACACCTGGGAGGGCATCGGCAACGGCTGGTTCTTCTCCAAGTTGGGTGGTGGCGCCGGCGAGCGGGAGGTCGACGGCGCTCTGAGACGCATCTCGCTGGAGCGGGACGACGACACCGAGTTCGGTATCTCGGGCGAAGTGGTGCCCACGGTGTTCAACGGCAACTTCCAGGCCAGCGTGCGCCCTTATTTCGGCCGTTTCATGACCTCGTACGAACTGCCGGGCTGGTCGCTGCACAACGGCACGGCCGCCGGTGGCGCAGACAGCAACCAGGCGCTGCACCTGGTGTTCAAGGGCATCGACGAGACCAGGACAGCTAATTCAGGGCTGTCGGCTGGCGACATCGACGGAATGCGCACCACGTTGGCGGCCTACCAGCGCGCCTATGGCGACAACTTCAGCCTGGCCCACTTCGGCCTGACGGTCGACAACGCCAACAAGTACGAATGGGTGAAGGGCCAGGTGGCCGACAGCATTGCCAGGGCCTTGAAGAGTCAGGGCACGATGATCACCAGCGAATTGATGCAGACGATCACCTCGAAGAGCGGTGTCTGGGTGGCCGATCACATTGTCTTCAACGAACTCGCCGGCTTCGAGCAGAAGTTGGGCAAGTTCGGCCTCAACCTGCAGAAGGTGGCCGAATGGGGTCTGCAGCTCGACGGGTCGTTGCCCCAGCTGACCCACAACTGGATGGTCCTGCCGCGCGAGGGCCAGTTGCTGAGCTTCGAGGTCAGCTCGGCGGTCGTGAGCGACAGCACCGACCCGGTGCTCAAGGTGGTTTTCCTGACCCAGGACGCAGAGGGCAAGGTCATCGAAACCCCGGCGGGCCAGGACATCCCCTTGCGCCCGCTGCAAGCCGGAAGCTCGATGCAGTCGGTGCGCATTCCGGATGCAGTGCGCAGCCAGGCGGCGCAGTCGGTGCAGTTGCGATTCGTGCTGAGCGGGCATGGGCAGGCGGATCGCATCGTGATCGACAACGTGCGCATCGGGTCGTCGATCAGCCTCACCGACCCGAGCGGTAATCCGAACGACCAGACGGTGTTCTTCCGCGACAGCGGCTCCACGCCGTCCGACGCCGCCGAGCCGCTGCTTTGGCAGGTGCAGTCGCCGATCTTCACCTTTAACGAGGCAAGCGTCACGCTGCGCAACGACAGCGATCGACCGGTGCGTTACAGCGCGACAGCCTTGCCCAACGAGTTCCTCACCGTGGACGCGGGCGCCGGCATGGAGAGTGCCGCCGTGGCACCGGGTGCCCAACGATTGTTGTTCGGCAACCGGCCTTTGGCCGTTGGCGGTACAGCCACGCTGGCGGTGGGGGCACGCCTGGTCGACGCTGCGCGCCAACGCTACAGCGACGAGTTCGACGCAGTGCTGCTCAGCGCGAGCGTGCTCATCGAGGCCGAGGACAGTGCCACCGGCGCTGATGCCGGCGCCACGACGTTGCGCCTGGTCTATTTCGGTGAGCTCACCGATCTGGCCCGGACCGACGGCGTGCTCAACGCCAGCGCCGTACGCGCCGGTGTGGCCCGCAGTGTGAAGATCTACAACCCCGATGGCGTCACTGTCGAGATCGAAGGCAGCAGCGCCTGGCAGGCCACGACCGAAGGCGGTGTCACCACCTTGCTGCTGACGTCGAAGGTGGGCGACAAGGGCATCCAGGAAGGCACGCTGGTGTTCAAGCTGAACCAGCAGGTGTACGCACGCGCCAAGGTTCGCTGCGAGGTGGTGCCGACACAGCAGCTGCATGTGGACGTGCAGCAGCTGGGCGATCTGGTGACGCAGGCCGTGACCCTGGCCCACACGGCGGCCGACGCGGTGGCTGCGCTGTCGGCCGAACAGCGGGTGCTGGTTACCCTGCTGTCGGGTGGGGGCGTGCGCGACGCGCTGCCGGCCGACTTCGGCGCGGCCGACATCGCGCAGCTGATCGCCGGCGTGAAGGATGCGTTCGGCGCCACCACCGGCCTGGGCCTCTTCGGCATCTCGGCCGAGCTGAAGACACTGGACATCAGCTACGCCCGCACCGAAACCCTGCCTGTCGACACGCGCGAGCGCACCACCTCGGTGGCGATGGAGATGAGCCTGTTCGGCAACGGCACCGAAGCCGGCCGTGCGGGCTGGGACTTCAACGCTTACCGCCTGGGCCTGCTGCTGCTCGATGGCAGCGGCAACGTGCGCACCGACCTGAGCCGCCGCACCAAGGAGTACGTGCTGGGCCGCCTGCTCAATACCGATGCCACCGGGGCGGCCGACGGTGTGGCCGCCATCTCGGTGCCCAACGCGCTGCGCCAGGCCGTGGCGCTGGCCGGCGGCATCACCGACCGTGCCGCGCGCATGGCTGCGGTGGGTCGCTACTTCGGCTGGCTGATGGGCCACGAGATCGGCCACAACCTGGGCCTGCCCGACGAGTACAAACTCGACGGCTTCGGGTTCCGGGTGCCCTTGGTCGACGCGCCCAGCTTCATGGGCGTGCCCAACAGTGGCATGCGCTCGTCGTTGCAGATGGCAGCGCTGCGACTCGCACTCGACAGCGGTGATTCGCGCGCCGAAGCGGCCGACATCGACCGGCTGGTGCGCTACCTGAACACGCTGGCGCAGAACAAGCCCTTTGCCGCAGCCCCCCCGGTCGACGGTACGCTGGCCGATGGCGACGCCTGGGCCTATGGCGCCGCCTGGGCCTATGGCGCCGACAGCGGGGCAGCGCAATGGGTTGCGACTCCGGCCGACGCGCCGCCCGCATTCGACCCCGGCCTGCCCATCCACGACACGCTGCAAGGCGGTGCGTTGACCTCGGTGGCCGGCTGGGCCGTGCGCGGTGCGGTGCAACTGGCCGGTGACCGCGCGGTGCTGGGTGAATCGGCGCAGAGCCAGGCGCAACTGGCCCAGGTCTTCCGCCTGCGGGCGGGCGACCGGCTGCTGGCCTTCACCGTCGAGGCGCCGGTGCTGCAGGCCAACGCCGCTGGCCCGTCGGATGCCTTCGAGGTGGCCCTGCTCGACGCCACCACCGGTGCGCCGGTGGCACGGCTGGCCGGGCTGACGCGCACCGATGCGCTGCTCAACCTGCAGACCAACGGCACCGAGCGCGCCGCTGCCGGCGTGCAGGCGCTGCGCCATGCCGACGGCAGCGTCACCTACTGGGTGCCGCTGTCGGGCATCACGGTGGGCACGCCCCTGTTGCTGTCGTTCGACCTGCTGGGCTTCGGCGCCGCCGCCAGCCAGGTCACGCTGCGGGGCATCGGGCTCATCAGCGTGCCGGTGGCGGTGGACGACGCGCTGGCGCTCGACGAAGACATGCCGGCCAGCGGCAATGTGCTGGCCAACGACCTGCTGGCCGGGGCCACGGTGCGCCTGGTCGAACTGACCGCCGGCCCGCTGCACGGCGCGCTGGTGCTGCGCGACGACGGCAGCTTCAGCTACCGTCCCGATGCCGACTGGTTCGGCACCGACCGGTTCAGCTACCGCGTGGTCGATGCCGACGGACAGGCATCGGCGCCGGCCGTCGTCACGCTCGCGGTGCGCCCGGTCAACGACGCCCCCACGCTGAATGGCCGCGCCCTGGCGGTGGCCACCGGTGTGCCGCTGGTGTTCGACCCGCTGGCCAGCGCATCGGACGTCGACGGCGATGCGCTGACGGCACGGCCTGACGGCGCGCCGGCCCATGGCACGCTGACGGTGCTGACCGATGGCCGCTTCCGCTACCAGTCCGAGGCCGGCTTTGTCGGCCAGGACAGCTTCAGTTACCGGGTCAGCGACGGGTCGGCCGAATCTGCGGGTGCCCTGGTCACGATTCTGGTCAGTGTGGATGGCCCGCCGAACGACGCGCCGGTGGCGTCCGATTCGGTGGCTTCCGGCACCGAAGACACCGCGTTGGTGTTGCAGTGGCGCCACTTCGCCATCTCGGATGCGCAGGACACGCCGCTGACGGTGGTGGTCACCAGCCTGCCGGCTGAAGGCCTGCTGCAGCAACGGCTGGCCGATGGCCGCTGGGTGGCGGTGGTGGTGGGCGACGCCTTCAACCAGGCCGAGGTCGACAGCGGTGGCTTGCGCCTGCTGCCGGCAGCCAACGCCTCCGGCGGCCCGGGCCACCTGCTGGCGGGCGACGGCAACCGCCGCGCGCATTACGCGCGCATCGGCTACACCGCCTTCGACGGCCAGCTGAGCAGCCAGCCAGCCCAGCTGGTCGTCGACATCGCCGCAGCGGCGGATCGGCCCAGCCTGCAGCTGCTGGGCGCGGCCACGCTGCGTGGCAACGAGGACATCGCATTGACGTTGCCCGAGGCGGTGGCCGCGCTGGCGGATGCCGACGGCTCCGAATCGCTGGTGCTCACGCTGACGGGCCTGCCCGATGGCGCGGTGCTGAGCGACGGCGTGCGCAGCTTCAGCCCCGGCAGCACGCATCGGGTGCTGGATCTCGCGGGCTGGAACCTGGCCGCGCTGCGGCTGCAGCCGCCGGCCAACTTCAACGGCACGCTGGTGCTGCAGTTGCAGGCCAGCGCGATCGAGGCCAGCACGGGCGAGCGGGCGACGGTGGTGCAGGATCTGGTGGTGGAAGTGGCCCCGGTGGCCGATGCACCCGCGCTGGTGTTGAGCCCGCCCGAGGTCAGCCTGAGCCGTGAGCGCTTGGCGACCGGCTGGGAGGGGGTGGCGAATCCCAATGTGGCCACCACTGTCATCGTCGGCGGCAGCCTGCAGGGCTGGACGCTGGTGCCGGCGTTGGCGGGCAAGGTTGCCGCCTTCGAGGTCTGGAGCGCCGGTGACCAGATGCGCAACGCCGTGGGCAACCGGGTCGTCGTGCAGGCGGCGGCCGATGCGGGCAGCCAGTGGCTGGGCCTGAGCAACGGCACCAGCGCCAGCAGCCAGGCCCTGGGCATCGAGCAGGCGCTGACCACCATCGACGGCGCGCGCTACACGCTCACGTTGCAGATGGCGGGTGGCCTGGGCTTTGCCGAGGCCAACGGCACGCTGGGCGTGTACCTGGATGGGGTGCGCATCGCCACGCAGGCTGCGGCCAGTGGCCGTTCTTCGCTGGACTGGACGGGCATGCGCGTGCAGTTCACTGGGAATGGGCAGCTGCAGCGGCTCACGCTGCGCCTGGAGGGAGGCAACGCCTTTGCCGTCAGCACCGCGACCATGCGTGCGGTGATGGTCGACCAGGTCCGCATCGTCGAGACGCTGCCGGTCGATGCGGGCCGGGTGTTCGGCTTCGTCGACACCGCCGTGGCCTTGCCGCGCGTGACTGCACAGGCCTCGCCTGACGCGGTGGGCGAGCGCTTCAGCACCACGTTGCTGGGGTTGCCTGCCGGTGCGGTGCTGGGCGACGGTGCGCACAGCCTGCGCATGGGCACCGATGGTGCGGTGGCCGACATCACCGGCTGGCAGCTGGATCAATTGCGCCTGTTGCCGCCGGTGGGCTTTGTCGGCACGCTGCAATTGCAGCTGCGCGCCACCAGCACCGAACCGGCCAATGGCGCCTTTGCCAGCATGCAGGCGGGTGTGCGGGTCGAGGTATTGGCAGGCTCGCCGGTGGCCACCTTGCCGGGCATGAATCCCTACGTCACCTACACCGGCAGTGGCGTGCAAGCCGACTTGGGTGCCGGCGCACCAGGGATGCTGCCGACCGTGCGCTGGCAGTACAGCCCGCTACTGGCCGAAGGCGGGCTGGTGTTGCTGTCCGATGCCGGGGGCGCGCCGCCGCTGCCGCGAACGCCTCAGGAAGAAGCCGAGGCGCAGGCTGCGCGTGCCCGCGCGCTGGGCCAATCCTGGCTGGTCGCGCTGGAGCAGGTGGCGCAGGCGCAATGGCAGGCGCTGGTGGGCGCAGGTGCCGGCAGCGGTGGTTGAGCGGCCACGACAAGCGCCTGAACACGGGGCCGCCAGCATGGGCGGCCCCGTGCCTCAGGGATGGTGCAGCAGGGTGGCAGCGGCTACCCTGTTGGCAGAGATGACACATGGAGATCGGTCGTGAAAATTGGTTTGAAAGCGGCTGCGGCCGGAATGGTGCTGGCGATGGCCGGTGGGGCGGCGTCGGCCGGTCTGGTGGTCCTTCAGGTGGGTATTGAGAACAGCTTCGGGGTAGTCGTGGCGGCCGACGGCAGCTTCGACAGTTTCGACATCGAGATTAGCGTGCCGCCAGGCGACGGCACCGACGCGTGGCTTGCGGGTACAACCGTCCACCATGCGTACTCGTTCAGCGGCAACATCACAAGCGCGACCTTGACTTTGCTGACCGGCGGTTGGGGCTTCTTGGATACGGCGGGTGCCACCAATCCAGCAACGGTGTTTCTTCAAAGCGGCAGTGACGAGATTGCGATTGGCACACTTGGTATTGGTGAACCGCCATCCGGAAACGTGGCTGTCGTCGACTCGTTCATCTTGAACAGTCGAGCGTTGGCTTTGCTGGCCTCCGGCGATGTCTATGTGCGCATCCTGACGGTCGATGGAGTGCACTTTGGGGGTCTTCAACAAGAGTCCGATTTCGGCGTGTTGGACTTTTCGCGGCTCACCATCACCACAGACACTGGCGGCACCACCCCCGTCCCCGAGCCAGCCTCCTGGGCCTTGACCGCCCTCGCGCTCGCCGGCCTGGCCGCCAGCCGCCGCCGCCAGCCGCGCTGAGCCCCGCACCGCCCGCCGCCGCGTCGTCCCCCAGCGTGCCAGCCCGGCTGGCCGCTGCTGCGACACTGCGCGCTGTTGACCAGTCGGAACTCCCCTTGATCGTGCGCGCCTTCTTCCGGCTGCG
>Ga0105047_10002349_pt1 | contig 33825 bp, 30 predicted proteins | sample MAT04_FD_78384 | JGI IMG/M metagenome (GOLD analysis project Ga0105047, IMG submission 78384) | Freshwater microbial communities from Lake Fryxell liftoff mats and glacier meltwater in Antarctica - MAT-04 (megahit assembly) | ecosystem: Environmental > Aquatic > Freshwater > Ice > Liftoff... | reverse complement strand
TGACGAACGTGACGATTCTGAATCGTGGTGGGGTTCCGGCTTCGGGTGTTGGTGCGGTGGCGTTGAATGTGACTGCTGCTGGGCCGACTTCTGATTCGTTTGTGACGGTGTGGCCGGCGGGTGCTGCGCAGCCGAATGCGTCGAACTTGAACTTGCAGGCGGGTGTGACGACTCCGAACATGGTGATCGTGCCAGTCGGCGCGGGCGGGCAGATCTCTTTGTTCAATAGCAGTGGCAACACCCATCTGCTCGTCGACGTACTCGGCTGGTTCCCAACCACCACAGTCGCCAGCTCATTGATTCGAGCGAGCGTCGACAGCGCCGCAGACCAAGCCAACAGCTACTCCGATTCTCCTTCGGTCAGCGCCGACGGCCGCTACACCGTTTACTATTCGCAGGCCACCGATCTCGTCGCTGTCGACACGAACTTAACCGGTGACATCTTCATGTACGACCGGGTTACTGGAGTCACCACCCGAGTGAGCCTCGTCGGCACCGTCGAGCCCAACGGAGACTCAACCAACCCAGCGATCAGCGCCGACGGCAACTTTGTCGCCTACGAATCGTACGCCGACAATCTCGTCATCGGCGATACGAACTCTCAACGCGACATTTTCCTGTATAACCGCATCACGTTGGCCACCACGCGCGTCAACGTCAGTAGCGCTGGGGTCCAAGCAGCGCTTCAACATTCGAGCGAGCCTGCGCTCAGCGAGGACGGCAGCTTCATCGTATTCTTCTCGGGTGCCGACAATCTCGTCGCGGGCGACGCCAACTTGTCGAGTGATGCATTCATCCACGAGCGAGCTACCGGCATGACGACACGCGTGAGCGTGACCACTGCTGGCGTGGAGGACAGCGGCGGTGTTATTTCGCCGTCGGTCAGCGCCGACGGCCGCTACGTAGCGTTCGCTGCATTTCAGGTGCTCGTACCGGAGGACACCAACAGCGCTTGGGATATATACGTCCGCGATCGCCTCTTGTCGACGACGACCCTTGCCAGCGTCAGCAGCGCAGGTCTGCAACAGGACGTCGGGTCGCTCTACGGCGCGATCAGCGCCGACGGTCGGTACGTCACGTTTGAGTCGGACTCGACAAACCTGGTGGACGGTGACACAAATCTCTATACTGATATTTTCCTTCGCGACCGCGTGCTCGCGACCACTATCCGGGTCAGCGTCAGCAGTGCCGGGGTTGAGGCTGATGGCGCGTCGACGAAGCCATCAGTCAGCGGAGATGGTCGGTACGTCGCTTACGACTCGCAGGCAAGCAATCTTGTCGCTGGCGACACCGTCGGTGCGTCGGATATCTTCGTGTACGACCGGCTGGCTGCCTCAACCACACGCGTGAGCACCAGCATCACTGGCGTCCAAGGCAACGCTTCCGCTTACGACGGCACGGTCAGTGTGAACGGTCGCTACATCACCTTCTTCTCCTTTTCAAGCAATCTCGTCTCCGGTGACACCAACGGCAACATCGACATCTTCCTGTTCGATCAGGGGACCAGCTGAACTAGCAGTCGGTCGGTCAGCGGCGGATTACAGGATGCGAATGACGGTGCCGTCGGGGGTTGTCTCGATAAACGCGCTGCCCCGCGGGCCGCTGATGTAAATCCGCACTACGACGTCGTGCACTTCGGTGAAGACATCGCGGGTGATGATGATGTGGGTGACCTCGCCTTCCTCGACCACAGCGAGGCGAGGTGCCTCGGCGGCGAGCGCGGCGATGGCAGCCCAGTCGACGGCGTCGATGGTGAACACCTTGCTCGGCGCATCAGCATCATTCGACTGTGGGTCCGGGGCGTCGAGAGAACCCGACCGCAATAGGTAGCGGTCGAGGTGATCCGGCTTGGTCGGGTCTTGCGCGGTCGCGAACGAATACTCCGGATACAGAATGATCTCGACGAAGTTGGTCGGGTCGCCGGGGATGCCTGCGTCAAGCGCCGCGACAGTCGCGGCTGGGCCACCGTTGAGCAGCAACGACACGACGGGAGTTCCATCGTCGCCAATGCCGCCACCTGTGCTCGCCGGGATGCTGATACCCGGGAAAGTCGGGATGCTGATACCCGGGAAAGTCGGGATGGTGATTTCGTTGATCTTGTCGTTGGCGGTGTCGACCGCATCCTTCGTTTTCACGACGGCCCATATGGCGGCGCCGATCCCGATGACGATGGGAACGACAATGATGATCAGGACAAAGAACCAAAATCCCCAGTTGCGATCCTTCCTCACCTTGACGGGCGGCGGCTCTTCCAAACCCTGTGCACCGAGAAACGCTCCGGCCGTCGGCACGCCGTGGAACTGTGCGGGGCCGCCGGGACCGGTGCCCGGAATGGGGGTGCTTTGGCCGGGGATTGGTGTGCTGCGCGGCGGACCGCCGTTCGGAGGCATTTGATACGACATGAGCCGAGAGTCTACGCAAGCTCCAGTGCTGGGAAGATCGCATCGGCTGCCATTGGCGGACTGCATTTCCACCGCCGTTCGACGCGCCTGGCATAAGCGGCCAGGGTCGTCGGCGCCACTCGCCACCTGCGCCAATTCGCTCGGGACGGCGAGGTTGGCGTCGATGTCGGTCGCAACCCTTGCCAATAGGCCGGGCGAGACAACGCCTCGCGCGCACACGGCACCGTCGCGGGCGAATTCGGTGGCAAGTTCGTCATGCACGCTGTTCCGCCTTCTCGAGAGCTTCCGACCAGGTGGCATGCGCGGCAATGAGCGCGCGAAACGGCATCACCAGTCTCGGCATGTTGACGGCGAGCACGCCGCGCAGGCGACCTGCGAAACCGTAGAGCGCGGCAAAGTCGCCGCTCAGGTCGCCAGCGAAGACGTGAATTTCGTCGCCGCCATGAGCGCGGCCGACGAACTGGATCCGACTGTCGAACTGGTCGCTCCAAAAGAACGGCACCGATTCGTATGGCGTTGGTGTTTCGCCGCGCGCCACAGCCAACATGTTGCGCGCCGCGGCAGCGCCTTGCTCAGCAGCGTTGGTCCAGTGTTCAATGCGCATCTCTTCGTCGTCGAAGCCAGCGAATACCGCGTTCGGCCAACGCGCGCAATCACCAGCGGCGTAGATGCCCGGCGCGCTTGTCTGCAGAGTTGCGTCGCACACGATGCCGTCGCCGAGCAGCAAGCCGCTCTCGGCCAGCCACTGCGTTGCGGGCGCGACACCGACGCCAACGACGACAACATCACTCTCGACAAAATAGCCGTCGGCGAGGCGCACACCGGTGACGCAGGTACCGTCGCCCTCGATGCCAGCGACGCTAACGCCGCAGCGCAGGTCGACGCCGTGACGCGTATGCACGGCGGCAACCGCTGTGCCCATCTCGGCACCGAGCCCGCGGATCAAGGGCGCAGCCGCGCCCTCGAGGACCGTGACGACACAGCCGCGTTGGCGTGCGGTCGCAGCGACCTCGAGGCCGATGAAGCCAGCACCGATAACAGTCACGCGCGCGGCGCCGTCGGCAATGCGGTCGCGCAGCGCGATCGAGTTGGCCAGCGTGCGCAACTCGACAACTCCGTCGAGGTCCGGTTGCCCGGGCAGTCGTCGCGGCGTTGCGCCCGTCGCGATCACCAAGCCGTCGAAGGGCAGCTTGCTGCCATCGGCGAGTGTCACGACCCGCGCCGCCACGTCCAACGCGACTGCTGCGCTGCCTAGGCGCAGGTCGAGCGCAAGGCCGGCGAAGTCGTCGGGTTTGCGTAGACGAATGCGATCGGCATCCCACTCGCCGGCGAGCACCTTCTTCGACAGTGGTGGTCGGTCGTACGGAATCTCGGCTTCCGCACCAATCAATGCGATCTCACCGGCGAAGCCTTCCTGGCGCAATGTTTCGCACGCGCGCAGCCCGGCAAGCGACGAGCCGACGACAACTATCGTTCGGAGCTCGCGCTGCTTCAGCATCTCGCTGAGCGTAGGCAAGGTACGGTTGATTCGTGAACTGGGATCAGCTAGTCGCCGGCGTCGAGCTTCCGTTCCACGCCGACCTGAAGGTGCCTGCGCTCACCGAAGTGCGGTTGGCGATGCCGCAACCGGAAGTGATCACCGACGTCGTCGCCGTCGCGCATTCGGCCGTGATCGAACGCTTCGCTGGAAGCGTGACACCCGGAATGACGGTCGCCGTTGGCGCCGGTAGCCGCGGGTTGCGAGAGCGCGTGGCACTACTGCGCGGCACGATCACCGGGTTGCGCGCGTTGGGCGCCGAGCCGTTCGTTGTTCCGGCGATGGGCAGCCATGGGGGAGCCAAGGCCGAAGGGCAAGTAGCGATGTTGCACAGCCTGGGCATCACCGAGGAAGCAGTTGGCGCAGAGATTCGGGCGACGATGGAAACAGTGGAGGTAGCGCGCACGGCTGCTGGCATGCCCTTGTATCTCGATCGTCACGCGGCGGGTGCCGATCGCATCTTGCCCGTCAATCGCATCAAGCCGCACACCTGCTTCACCGGCCCGATCGAATCGGGCTGCGCGAAGATGGCGGTTGTCGGTTTCGGCAAGCAGCCGGGTGCGGCGCAAATTCATGCATGCGGGCCGGTCGAAATGCGCAACCGCGTCGTCGATGGCATCGCCGCACTGCGCGCAACTGGTCGCTTGCTCGGTGGAGTCGCTTCTATCGAGTCGGCCGACGGCGAAGTTGTTCGCGTGCAGGCGTTGTCGGCCGACGGTGTTGGTGGGCAGGACGAGATCGACCTGACCAACTACTCGCGCGATCTTGTGCCGCCGCTGCCGTTCCCGCAGATCGATGTGCTGATCATCGAGAAGGGTGGCAAAGACATCAGTGGCACCACCATCGACCCGAATGTCACCGGCCGCTTCTGGGTTCACGGCTTGCGCGACCTGGCGGAGCCGGATGTAAGCGCGATCGTGCTGCTCGACATCACCGCGGTTTCGGCGGGTAACGCGCTTGGTATCGGCTTCGCCGACTTCATCCCTATCTCGTTGGCAGAGAAGGTCGATTGGCAGAAGACGTACATCAACTGCTTCACGGCGGGTATTGCGGGGTTGCGTCGTTCGCGTATGCCGATGGTGCTGCCAACGGACGACGATTGCATCAAGGCTGCGCTCAGTATGTGTGGTCGCGCGTTCGATCAGCCCAAGCGCGTCGTGCGCATTGAGAGCACGCTGCACCTAACACGTTGCTGGGTCAGCGACACGCTGCTGCGCGAACTTCCTGCCGGCTCTGTCGTAGCTGCATGAGTGAATTCATAAAGGAACTGCGCAAGGTTGTAGGCAAGGCAAACGTCCTCACTGACGCCGACATGCGCGCGTCGTACGAGGACGACTGGCTACATCAATGGCGCGGCGAGACGCCGTGCGTTGTGCGCCCATCGTCTGTCGCGGAAGTTGCCGCCGTGTTGCGAGTCGCGGCAGCGGCCGGTGTGCCAGTTGTGCCCCAAGGTGGCAACACGGGTTTGGTTGGTGGCGGCGTGCCGCGTGCAGGTGCGGTCTTGCTCTCGATGCAACGACTGACGACGCTCGGCCCGGTCGACACAATGTCGCAGCAGGTGACAGCAGGCGCCGGCGTCACGATTGAAGCGCTGCAACAACATGCACGCGCAGCCGGCTTGGACTTCGCGGTTGATTGGGGTGCGCGCGCATCTGCGACTGTCGGCGGCGCGGTCGCAACGAACGCGGGTGGATCGCGGGTGGTGCGCTTCGGCACAATGCGCGCGCAAGTGATGGGACTGCAAGCAGTGCTGGCCGACGGGTCCATCATCGATCAGTTAACAGGGTTGCCCAAGGAGACGACTGGGTTGCACCTGCCCAGCCTGTTGGTCGGCAGCGAAGGCACGCTTGCTGTCGTCACCGCTGCACGCCTGAGATTGGTGCCGTGGTATCGACACACGGCGGCGGCGCTTGTTGCGTGTAGTTCGTTGTCCGACGCAGCGTTGTTGCTTCCGAAGTTGCGGCAACTGTCGAACCTTGACGCGGTGGAACTGATCATGCCGGAAGCGATGACGCTGACGTGCGACTTCCTCGGCATCAAGCCACCGATCGACCCGCATGAAGCCGGCGCCTTTGTTTTGGTGGACTGTGCTGCGCATGCCGATCCGGGCGAGGAACTGGCCGCGTTACTTGCTCAACGCCACGGTGTGATTGCGGTCGGCGGCCAACGCGAAACGCTGTATCGAATTCGCGATCACATCACGATCGCGATTGCAGCGCTCGGCGCGCCGTTGAAGCTCGACGTGGCAGTCCCCGTCGAAAACTTGGGACGCCTCGAACGCCAGATTCAAGCCGCGCTGCCGGCCAAGGCGCGGGTTGTGCTGTTCGGTCACCTGGCAGAGGGCAATCTGCACGTCAACATCCTGGATGCTGGCGATGAAAGCGCGTCTGTGCGCGAACACATCTTGCAAGCCACGATCGAACTCGGCGGCACGATTAGCGCTGAGCACGGAATCGGCGTCGCCAAAGTCGACTGGCTTGAGCGTCAGAAAGGTCCGGCGGCGTATGGCGCGATGCGGGCCATCAAGAAGGCCCTCGACCCAAAGAACCAGCTCAACCCGGGCGTGCTGTTGGCGAGCGCGCCTCGGCGGCGTCGAGCTGCGCCCGGGTGAGCAGCGCATGCAATGTGAGACCTTCAGCGGTGAGCGCGGCGGCTTTGTCGGTGCTGCGGTCGATCACGCACAGCACGTGATCGACGATCGCGCCGAGGCCACGTAAATCGTTGGTGCTGATCACGACTTGTCCGCCGGTGGTGATCACGTCTTCGACGATCGTCACGCGCCGGCCTTCAATCTCGCAGCCTTCGGCCAGACGCGCTGTGCCGTATTGCTTGGCCTGCTTGCGTACGAATGCGGCGGGCAGTCCGGTGTGCAGCGACAGCGCGGTCGCAATCGGAATGCCGCCCATCTCTAAACCGGCGAGCACTTCTGTGCCTGCGGGGATGAGCGGGGCCATAGCCGCGGCGATGCGTGCGAGCAACTTTGGTTGCGCCTCGAAGCGGTACTTGTCGAAGTATTCGGTTGCGATCTGACCGGAACGCAGCGTGAACGTGCCAGTCAGGCGAGCAATCGAATTGATTTCGTCGGCGAGGTCGCCAGCCAGATCATCGGTCACGAGGCAGTTCTACTCCTTGCGCGCATCGCGCATCAGAACTTCCTGCGCAATGGTCGCGACGTGCGTACCGTCGGCCGTGTACACGTGGCCGATGCCCAATCCGCGCGCACCGACGAAACCGTGGCAGCTGAAGTCGTACAAGTGCCACTCGTCGGCGCGCAACGGCCGGTGATACCAAATGGTGTGATCGAGGCTGGCGACAAAAGTGATCTCGCTGCCCCTGGCGTCGCGAAAGTCGGGGTGTGCTTGACGCACAGTGTGGGCAGGCATGTCGTCGCTCATGTATGCCAGCCAGCAGCGATGCAGCAGGTCTTCGTCGCTGAGTGGAGTGGTCACCCGCATCCACGCCGCGCTGCGCCCGGTGCCCGTGCGCACTCCGTCGGCCAATGTTCCGTCGGGAATGCTGCGCCGGTCGAAAGCCTCGCTCCACGCATCGCTGGTCAGGTCTTCGGGTCGCGGCACGTTCGGGTCCATCGGAACCGTTTGCACGTCTGCCGTTTTCTCTGGTCGCTGAAACGAAGCCTCCAGGTTCAGGATTGCACCGATCGCTTGCCGGGCTACGACACGACGCGTAGAGAAACTACGACCGTTACGAATGCGGTCGACTTCAAAACGAATGGGCTCGGTGTGATCGCCCGGTCGAATGAAATATGCGCGCAGCGAATGCACATGTTGATCGATGTCGACAGTTGCAGCTGCTGCGCGTAGTGATTGACCAACGATCTGCCCGCCAAAGAGGCCACCCCACGGATATCGCGGGCCAATTCCGACAAATGTGTCGGGGCCGTGCGATTGCAGATCAAACATTGTTGACGGTTCGATAGTCATATCTTTCTGTCGAAACTATGCTGCAGCTTATGGCTAAGCGTGGTCCGAAGAGTCCGATGACCGATGCTCATAAGGCGGCACTCGCGCAGGGTCGTACAGAGAGCCAAGCAGTCCGCCTTTATTTGGAAGCGCTGCGCGCCAACAAGCCCGTGCGCGGGCGGAAGCGCACGCCTGAGTCAATTGGAAAGCGCTTGGCCGCAATCGACGGCGAGCGCAGCGCTGCCGATGCGGTGAAGGAGTTGCGGTTGGTGCAAGAGCGGCTTGACCTCGAAGCCGAACTAGCGACCATGGGCGCCGTGGTCGATACCTCGGCGCTTGAGGGCGAATTCGTGAAGGTCGCCAAGTCGTACGGCCAACGCACCGGCGTGTCGTACGCCGCGTGGCGTGCAGTCGGCGTTCCGTCGGCAGTACTGACCGCCGCCGGCATCACCCGCACCAACTAGTCCAGCGCTATCTCGTCAAGTGCTTTGATTCCTTGGCCCGCGTGTCGCACCGCTCGCGTGATGTCGAACGCTTCATCCAGCACCGATGTAGGAAGTGCTCCGACAACTGGCTCGGCCTGTAGCAACTCGCGGAATGATTTGTTGCTGTCCCAGGCTGTCGCCGCGCCCGCTTGCACAATGCGATACGCGTCGTCGCGGGCGATGCCCGATCGCACCAGCGCCAACAGCACTGGCTGGCTGAACACGACACCGTTGCCCGCATGAAGGTTGGCGAGCATGCGATCGGGGAACACTTCCAACCCCTGCAGCAGCCGATTCATGCGCCGCAATACGTAGAACGCAAGCAGGGCGCTGTCGGGCAACACGATGCGCTCGACCGAGCTGTGCGAGATGTCGCGCTCGTGCCACAGCGCTACGTTCTGTAACCCGGCCTGCAAGTTGCCGCGCAGAACACGCGACAAACCGGTGATCGTTTCGGCCGCGATTGGGTTGCGCTTGTGCGGCATTGCACTGCTTCCCTTTTGGCCTGCCTTGAACCCTTCTTGCACCTCGCGCACTTCCGTGCGTTGTAGGTGGCGCAACTCGACGGCGATCATCTCCATCGTGTTGCCGATCGCTGTGCACGCGAACAGGAACTCCGCGTGGCGATCGCGCGACACAACCTGCGTCGCCGGAACGGGCGTCAACCCGATCGCTGTCGCTACGTGCGCCTCGATCGACGGGTCGATGTTGCTGTAGGTGCCGACTGCTCCGCTCAACTTGCACACGGCAACGGTGTCGCGCGCGGTCCGCAGGCGCGTGCGATCGCGGTCGATCTGCAATGCCCACAACGCCGCCTTGGCGCCGAAGGTTGTCGGCTCGGCGTGAACGCCGTGCGTGCGGCCAATCATCACCGTGTCGCGGTGCTGACGCGCGAGTGTGATCACCGAGCGCAGGAGGTCGGTGGCCGCCTCAATCAGCAGGTCGCACGCATCGCGCATCATCCAGCACCACGCGGTGTCGACGATGTCGCTGCTCGTCAAGCCGTAGTGGATCCACGCACCGGCTGGCATTCCAACGGCCGCTTGCACGACATCGACAAAGGCGGCGATGTCGTGATCGGTGATCGCCTCGCGATCGCTGACCGCCTGCACAAACTTGTCGTCGACCTTTGGCGCCCGCTTGCGACAGGCCGCGGCGTCGGCAGCCGGCACGACGCCGAGCGCGACGTGTGCTTCCGTCGCCAGCAGTTCGATTTCCAGGTAGCGCTCGAAGCGAGCGACATCGCTGAAGATCGCCGCCATTTCGGGAAGCGTGTAGCGCCCGATCATGGCTGTCTCACGAGTGCCACATGACGTAACTGTCGCGCTCGGCACCCGTCCCGACGATGCTGATCGGAATGCCAACTTCGCGCTCGATCAGCGAGACCAGCGCCTTTGCGTTCGTCGGCAGCGCGTCGACGGTGTTGACCTCGGCGATGCTGGTCAGCCAGCCAGGTACAACCGCGTACACGGGTCGCCCTTGGTCGTCGTACTCCGTGCACACCTTGATCTCGTCGAACGTGTCGAGCACATCGAGCTTCGTCAGTGCCAACTCGGTGAGGCTGTTCAGGCGCACGGCCTTGCGCAACATGACGCAATCAACCCAACCACAGCGCCGCCGGCGACCGGTGACAGTGCCAAACTCGCGCCCGATTTCGACCAGCTTGTCGCCGAGTTCGTCGGTGAGCTCGGTCGGAAATGGCCCGCTGCCAACACGCGTCGAGTACGCCTTGCTGATGCCGACGATGCGAGTGAGATAACGCGGACCAATGCCGGTGCCGACGCACGCGCCGCCAGCGGTCGGGTTCGAGGAGGTGACGAACGGATACGTGCCGTGGTCGAGATCGAGGAACGTCGCCTGCGCACCTTCCAGTAACAGGGCGTCATCGCGATCGAGCGCCTCATGCAACAGCTCGACCGTGTCGCATACGTATGGCGCCAGGCGGGCGGCAAGCGCGGCAAATTGCGCAGCCACTGCTTCCGCGTCCAGCGCTTCGCCGCCGAGAGCGATGATTTCTGCGTTGTGTGCGAGCGCCTGTGCCTTCACGGCCGTGGCGAAGCTCTCTGGGTCGAGCACTTCGCCGACGCGCAGGCCCCTGCGCTGCGCCTTGTCGGCGTACGCCGGGCCGATGCCTTTCAAAGTGGTGCCAATGCGATCGTCGCCACGGCCAGCCTCGTACAACGCGTCAAGCGATTGGTGCCACGGAAAGATCAGATGCGCGCTGCTGCTGACGCGGAGTCGCGAGCAATCGATGCCGCGGCTCGCGAGCGTGTCGATCTCTTTGAACAGCGTCGGTAGATCGACGACGACCCCGTTGGCGATGACCGGCACGATGTGTGGGTAGAGCACGCCACTGGGGATGAGCTGTAGCGCGTAGCGTTCGCTGCCGACCACCACCGTGTGCCCAGCGTTGTGGCCACCTTGGTAGCGCACGACGTGCGAGTGGTCTGCAGCCAGCAGATCGATGACTTTCGCCTTGCCTTCGTCGCCCCATTGGGCGCCTACGACAACGGTGACGGGCATCGTTTGGCGAGCCTACTGTCGCGGGATGCGCCCTGACGAGTACGTGGAGTTTGATGCCCTCGGCCTTGCCGAATTGGTACGAGCTGGCGAGGTAACGGCGGACGAGTTACTCGACGTCGCGCTGGAACAGATGGCCGCGACCGATGCCCAGATCGCGGCAGTTGTTGATGTGCAGGAGCAAGTTGCGCGCGCCTCGATTGCGGCAGGACTGCCAAGTGGACCGTTGGCGGGTGTGCCGTTTTTGCTGAAGGATCTTGGGTGCGAGGCGATCGACTTCCCGAGCAGCATGGGCTCCGGGTTGTACCGCGGATTTCGCTACGACTACGACAGCGAGTTGTTCGTGCGCCTACGTAACGCCGGGTTGGTCACGTTCGGTCGTACCGCGAGCCCCGAGTTCGGAATCGGCCCGACCACTGAGCCGCAGGTGTATGGGCGACCGACGCGCAACCCGTGGAACACGAAGCATGTCGCTGGCGGATCAAGTGGCGGCGCCGGTGCTGCGGTTGCAGCTGGTGTCGTTCCGGCGGCACATGGCAGCGACGGTGGTGGCTCCGTGCGCATACCCGCGTCGTCGTGTGGCCTGTTCGGCGTCAAGCCGACGCGTGCGTTGTTACCCGATGGCCCAGCCGCTGGCGAAGGTTGGGCCGGTATGGCGATCGACGGTTTCCTGACCCGCAGCGTGCGCGACAACGCCGCGTTGCTTGATGCCGTCGTTGGGCCAGACCTGGGCACGCCGTACTACGCGCCACCGCTCGCCGGTTCGTTCTTGAAAGCCATCGAGTCGCCACCGCGCCGGTTGCGCATCGCCGTCACGGATAAGTCGTTCACCGGCGAACCGATGCACGCCGACTGCGTCGCGGCCGTGCACCACACGGCGAAACTCATCGAGTCGCTCGGGCACCACGTCGTTGAGGCGCACCCCCCGATTGACGTCGAACACTTCATGCGCGCCTGGACCGACATCGTTGCGTGCGGCACGCAGCTCACCGTTGCAACGCGCGTCGTCGAACTGAACCGACCGTTGACTGAAGACGACACCGATCGCGTGACGCGCCTGGCGTGTCTGATGGGAGCCACCGTGTCGGGCGCGCAATACCTCGCCGCGGTAGGCGTGGTGCATTCCGTTGGCCGCGTCATGGCGCGTTTCCTTGTTCCGTACGACATGTTGCTGTCGGCAACGCTCGCCGAGCCACCGGCCTTGATTGGCCGCCTCGACCCGAACCGCGACGATGCGTGGACCGACTTCATCGACTATCGCCTGCGCTATGTGCTGCCGTACTCGCCGTTCACCGCGCTCGCGAACGGGACTGGTCAACCGGCGATGTCGTTGCCGTTGTGGTGGAACGCCGCTGGCCTGCCCGTCGGAACGCATGTGATGGCGCGCGCCGGCGAGGACCTTGCGATGATGCAGCTCGCCGCGCAGTTGGAGACGTCGGTCACCGATGGATTCCGTCGGCGTCCCTCTTAGAATCGCCACATGACTAGCTCGTCGGCGAACGCCATCGTCGCCGAAGAATTGCATAAGGCGTTTGGCGAAGTGATCGCCGTCGACAACATCTCCCTCGCGGTTCCGCGCGGATCGGTGTTGGGATTGTTGGGCGTCAACGGCGCCGGCAAGACGACGATCGTGCGCATGCTTGCCACCGTGCTCGAGCCCGACAGTGGTCGCGCCACGGTGCACGGGTTCGATGTCATCAAGCAGCCGCTCGATGTTCGTCGCAGTATTGGTCTTGCTGGTCAGAATGCTGCGGTCGACGAGAACCTGACCGGTCGCGAGAACCTGGAGTTGGTCGGTCGCCTCTCGCACATCGGGCGTTCGGCGTCGCGCGAGCGAGCCACGGAGTTGCTCGATCAGTTTGGTCTCGTCGATGCCGGTAACCGGCCGGTGCGCACGTACTCGGGTGGCATGCGTCGTCGCCTCGATCTCGGTGCCGCGTTAGTCGCCAAGCCGCCGGTGCTGTTTCTCGACGAACCGACAACGGGCCTCGATCCTGCCAGTCGCCTCGACCTCTGGGGTGTGATCGAGTCGTTGGTCGCTGATGGCACGACCGTGCTGTTGACGACGCAGTACCTGGAGGAAGCCGATCGCCTCGCCGACAACATCATCGTCATCGATAAGGGCCGAATCGCGGCGGAAGGTTCCGCCAAGCAGTTGAAGAGTCGACTCGGCGACACCGTCATCGAATTCGAGTTTGCCAGTCCAGTTCTCGCCGAGTCGGCGGCGACAGCGCTGGGCAGCACCGTCGCTGCGGGAACCGTTGTGCGCGTGGTGATGACCGATGGGCCTGCAACGTTGCGTGACGCGATGAATCGACTGTCCGCTGTCGACATCACGCCCAGCCATGTTGCGCTGCGCGAGCCAACGCTCGACGATGTCTTCCTGACGCTCACCGGAAGCGGGTCGAACGTATGAGTTCCCGCGTCGGTTTCGGCTGGTCGGTGCGCGACACAGCGGCAATGGTCGGGCGCAACCTCACCGTGATGCGCCGCGTGCCGCAGTTGCTGGTGTTCTCGCTCATCCAGCCGCTGATCCTCTTGCTAATGTTTCGCTACGTTTTTGGTGGCGCCATCAAAGTCCAGGGCACGCGCTACGTCGACTACCTGATGCCGGGCGTGTTCGTGCAAACTGTCACGTTCGGGGCGATCAGCACGGCCATCGGTCTCGCAGAAGACAGGAACAAGGGTCTGCTCGAACGGTTGCAGTCGTTGCCAATGAGTCGTGCAGCTGTGTTAGGCGGGCGCGTACTTGCCGACACAATTCGCAACGTGTTCATCGTGGTCCTGATGCTGGCCGTTGGTTTCATGGTCGGCTTTCGCGCTCACACCAGTGTGCTGCAGGTCGCGGCAGGCGCCATGGTGTTGGTGCTTTTCGGTTTGGCGTTGAGTTGGATCTTCGCCTTGATCGGGTTAATGGTGCCCAATGGTGAGGCCGCACAAGCAGCCGCATTCCCATTGCTAGCGCCGCTGGTCTTTGCATCAAGCGCGTTCGTCGATCCGCGCACGATGCCCGGATGGCTGCGCTGGTGGGCCGAGCGTCAACCGGTCAGCATCACGGCCAAGGGCGTACGTTCGCTCATGCTCGGTGGTCCCGATTTTCCAAGCGCGTACGTGTGGGGTTCTATCGCCTGGTCGCTAGCGATCATCGCTGTTGTCGCGCCGCTGGCAATACGCAAGTTCCGCCGCAGCTAAGCCGGGGGGTTTCGTGCGTGCGGGGGTTTCGTGCCCGTACACGTGCACAAAACCCCCGGAGCTGGGCGACACCGGTTAGCGAGCAGTGACTGGCAGGTGCCGCAGCGTGTCGCGTAGGACTTCCGCGTAGCCCTCACCGTCTTGATCAGCGTTGAACAATCCATGATCGGCGAGTGTGTGCCCATCGACGTCGGTTGGAATCGCAGGTTCGTACATCCGCGCTGGAAGCTCGCCCGCTGAAGCGATAACGGCGCCGAGCACCGGCTCGCCTCCCTCCGCGAGGCACCATGCGAGCACGTCGGCGGACAGCGCCGCGTGCTGCGCTTCATCGCGAGCTATCACCTGCAGTGTGTCGCGCACGCGTTGGTCGGTCGCGCGCTCGGCCTTGCCGACTGCTAGCCATGCCGCGTAGCCCTCGTTCAACACGCCGTCGCGCAACGCGTCGACTGCGAGTTGTGTCAGCTCGCTGGTGCGCGAGCGCGGCAGACGACGTGGCCGGCGCAGGCGGCCTGCGTGCACGGTTTCGCCGAGGTAGCGACCGGCGAGATCGAAGCAGAGGCGTGTGTGGTTGGCTTCCTGATCGGCGGCGCGCACAGTGCGGCGCAACAGTTCGTCGGGGGCATCGACTTGCGCGAGGCGATGCGCGAGGTCGTTGAACGCGATCACCGATGCGTGCTCGAGTTCGCCCTGATTGCGCCAGTGCTCGGCCAGCGCTGCCCGCTCGGCGGCACCCAAGGACAGCGCTTGCCGGTCGGTCAGGCGGCCATGGCCACGCCGACTGCGCGCCCAGTGCAGGCGACCGTTACGCCGACGCAACGGCCGCCCGACGACCACAACGTTCTCGGTCGACGGAACCGTTGTGGTCGGAGTGTCGGTCAGCCCGCCCTTGCAAGACCCGGCGCTGATGCCGAGCGGCACGACCAACGCAGCGAGGGCGAGTCGAACTCGCAGGCCAACAGTCGGGCGGGAAGCATTCACGTGTGTCATGGTCGATAGACGCCGCCCGGCCGCCGCCGGTTCCCGGGTCAGGACTTGATGGCGGTGATGGTGAGCTTGTCGCCGGCGACATCGACGGTGATCGTGTCGCCCTCGCCGGCTTTGCCTTCCAGAATGAGCAGTGCCGCTTTGTCGGCGAGCTCGCGTTGGATCAGTCGCTTCAGCGGTCGGGCCCCGTAGGCCGGGTCGTAACCCTCGTGCGCGAGCCAATTCATGGCCGCCTCGGAGAGCGACAGAGTGATGCGGCGCTCGGCCATGCGCGTGCGCAGCCGCTCGAGCTGAATGACAACGATGCGCTGCAGGTCTTCTTCGGTGAGCGAGCGGAAGCGAATGATGTCGTCGACGCGGTTGATGAACTCCGGGCGGAAGAAGGTCAACGGGTCACCGGGCAAGTTGCTGGTCATGATCAACACCACGTTGGTGAAGTCGACGGTGCGGCCTTGGCCGTCGGTCAGGCGGCCATCGTCGAGCACTTGCAGCAACACGTTGAACACATCGGGGTGCGCCTTCTCGATCTCGTCGAGCAAGATCACGCAGTAGGGGCGGCGACGAACGGCTTCGGTGAGCTGGCCGCCTTCGTCGTAGCCGACGTATCCGGGGGGCGCGCCGATCAGACGAGTGACGGAAAACTTCTCCATGTACTCGCCCATGTCGATGCGCACCATCGCCTTGTCGTCGTCGAACAGGTACTCGGCGACGGCACGCGCCAACTCGGTCTTGCCGACGCCGGTGGGGCCGAGGAACATGAACGAGCCGATCGGGCGGTTGAGATCCGAGAGCCCGGCGCGCGAACGGCGGATCGCGTTTGCAACCGCAGTGACTGCTTCGTCCTGTCCGATGACGCGTTGGTGCAACTGCCCCTCCAGGTGCACCAGCTTTGACATCTCGCCTTCCAGAAGTCGGTTGACCGGCACGCCCGTCCACTTGCTGACGACTTCAGCGATGTCTTCAGCGTCGACTTCTTCTTTCAACATGCGGTTGCCGAGCTGCAGTTCATCGAGGTGAGTGGTGGCCGCGTCGATACGACGTTCCAGTTCGGGGATGCGACCGAAGCGAATCTCGGCAGCGACGTTGAGGTCGGTCTCGCGTTCCAACTGCGTGCGCAGCTGCTCAAGTTCTTCCTTCAACCCCCGAATTGCGTCGATTGCCTGCTTCTCGCCCTCCCAGTGCACCTTCATGGTGTGCACCTGTGCGTTGAGCGCGGCGAGTTCATCGACCAATGTGTCGAGCCGATCCTTCGATGCTGTGTCGGTCTCGTTGGCCAACGCGACCTGTTCGATTTCGAGTTGCAGGATGCGCCGTTGCACGACATCGATCTCGGTGGGCACCGAGTCGATCTCGATGCGCAGCTTGCTGGCCGCTTCGTCCATCAGGTCGATCGCCTTGTCGGGCAAGAAGCGGTTGGTGAGGTAGCGGTTCGACAGCACGGCTGCGCTCACGAGCGCGCTGTCTTGAATGCGCACACCATGGTGTACCTCGTAGCGCTCCTTCAGGCCGCGCAGAATGCCGATCGTGTCTTCCACGCTCGGTTCGCCGACGTACACCTGCTGGAAGCGGCGCTCGAGTGCCGGATCTTTCTCGACGTACTTGCGGTACTCGTCGAGCGTCGTCGCCCCGATCATGTGCAACTCGCCGCGGGCGAGCATCGGCTTGATCATGTTGCCCGCGTCCATCGCACCCTCGGCGCCACCGGCACCGACGATGGTGTGCAGTTCGTCGACGAAAGTGAGAACCTCGCCGGCCGCGTCGGTGATTTCCTTCAGCACGGCCTTCAAGCGCTCTTCGAACTCGCCGCGATACTTCGCGCCAGCCAGCATGCTGCCGATGTCGAGCGCGATCAGCCGCTTGTTCTTCAGACCCTCGGGGACGTCGCCATCGGCAATGCGGCGCGCAAGCCCCTCGACGATTGCGGTCTTGCCGACGCCGGGTTCGCCGATCAGCACCGGGTTGTTCTTCGTGCGCCGACTGAGTACCTGGATGACGCGACGAATCTCGTCGTCGCGACCAATGACCGGGTCGATCTTGCCGTCGCGCGCACGCTGCGTGAGGTCTTGGCCGTACTTCTCAAGCGCGGCGAAATTCTCTTCTGGGTTCTGGCTGGTGACGCGGTGGGCGCCACGGACCTCCTTCAACGCTTGCAGCAATTCCTCGCTGCCGATCCCGAGGCGTTGGTTCATGCTCAGCAGTAGGTGCTCGACCGAGAGAAAGTCGTCTTTCAGGTCCTTTTGGTACTGCTGGGCGTTCTGCAGCACGTTGTCGAGTTCGCGGCTCAGGCGCGGCTCGTTGCCACCGAAAGCCTTGGGCAGTTTGGCGACGGCTTCATCGGCCTGATTACGCACCATCAGCGGGGCGAGGCCCAGCTTGGCCAATACCGCAGGGACGATCGTGTCGTCTTGGCGCATCAACGCCGCGAGCACGTGATCCGGCGTCATCTCCGGGTTGCTCAGCGATTTCGCCTGCTCAAGTGCCGCGGCAAAGGCCTCGTTGGTCTTGAGTGTCCACTTCTTTGGGTCGAGCGCCATGAGGGCAATCCTATCTAATGGCCAGCATAAATCCTGCTACGAGGCATATCAACTTCCGGCAGGAACCTTCAAGGACAGGGACCTCGGCGGGTTTGTCGGCGAGTTGTCTGGCCACCTCCAGAGGCTACCGACCAGTACTCGGTCACTTAGCCCGCTTGACATGCACTATGAAGCATGGTCTGATAACCATGCTTTAGAAGGAGAAGATGAAATGTTCGTTGACACGACATGCATAGAGATCGATTCGAAAGTCGGCGGCGATGCGCTGGCGGCGGCGTTGCGAGAACTGACCGCTGACGGCCCGTTCATCGTGTCTGCGGTGGAGGATGCCGGCCCCGGAAGGCACCGCTGCCGTTTCGGTCCCAAACGGTCGGGTCTCGTTGTCGGATATCGCAGCGTGATCGAGTTGCAATACCGGATCGATCGCCATTTCAACATCGTCAGCGTCGAACACCAACCCAGCCGCACTGCACACAAGGAACCGATTCTCTCATGACCTCACTGAATACTCGCCCGACCGTAACCCTTATCCCCGGTGACGGGATCGGACCGGAATGCGTCAACGCGGCGATTGACGTCGTCAACGCAGTTGGAGTCGACATCGACTGGGAGGAACGTCACGCGGGTGAACGGATCTTCGAAGCCGGTGTCGCGTCCGGGGTTCCGGAGGAAACGATCGAATCGATCAACCGCACTCGTGTGGTGCTGAAAGGTCCCTTGGGGACACCGGTCGGCTACGGCGAGAAATCGGCCAACGTGACCCTGCGGAAGCTGTTCGAAACGTATGCGAACATCCGACCGGTTCGTGAGCTCCCCGGCGTCACGACTCGCTACTCAGGTTCGGGTATCGATCTGGTCGTCGTGCGTGAGAACGTCGAAGACCTCTACGCCGGGATCGAGCACATGCAAACTCCCGGTGTCGCCCAATGCCTGAAGCTGATCTCCCGCAAGGGGTGCGACAAGATCGTCCGTCTGGCGTTCGAGTTCGCCCGCAGCGAGGGTCGCCAATCCGTCGCGTGTGCCACCAAGTCGAACATCATGAAGCTCACCGAGGGCGAGATGAAGCGGTCGTTCGAACGGATCGCACCCGAATATCCCGAGATCGAATCCTGGCATGTGATCATCGACAACTGCGCGCATCAGCTGGTCAAGAAACCGGAACAGTTTGATGTGATCGTCACCACGAACATGAACGGCGACATCATCTCCGATCTCACCTCCGCCCTCGTCGGCGGTCTCGGCTTCGCCCCTTCAGCCAACCTGGGAAGTGATGTCGCGATCTTCGAAGCCGTCCATGGTTCGGCCCCCAAGTACGCAGGTCGGAACGTGATCAACCCGACCGCAGTGATTCTTTCGACAGTGATGATGCTCAAACATCTCGGTGAGTTCGATGCCGCCGAAACCGTCGAGCACGCCGTCCTGTCCACCCTGCAAGACGGCGCGCTGACCGGCGACGTTGTCGGCTACGACCTTGGGGTGTCGACAAGTGAGTACACCAAGGCAATCATCGGCAACCTTGGTGCGCGCGTCGAGGGTTACACCGTCCGCCGCTCCCGTAAGGTCCAAATCCCGCCGGCGCCGCGCGACCCGGTCACCGTCCGTCCCACCTCGCGTGAGATCGTCGGCGCCGACATCTTCGTCGAGACCGGTCAGTACCCTGAACAGTTAGGACCCGCACTTGAACACCTGGCCGTTGGGTCCCCACTAAAGTTGAAGATGATCTCCAACCGGGGCACAAAGGTGTACCCGGACGGCAATACAAACATCGATGTCGTCGACCAATACCGTTGCCGGTTCGTCCGCCGCGACGACACGAACCCGGTCGGTCTAGCCGACATCCGCGACATGGTCGGCCGTGTCGAGACGGGTTACCAGTGGTGTCACGTCGAACTGCTCCAGCACTTCGACGGCGAGCCCAGTTTTACCAAAGCTCAAGGCGAAGACTGATCGGACGTGTCTGCCGACGACCGCCGTGCTGGGGCGAGCAACTATCTAACACCACTGGTCGATCTCGCCACTGGTGCCCTCCGCCACCGCTACCACGGTCGACGTGGTGTTCTCGCGACGCAACATCAGAAGCTCTCGCTGATCGGCCCAGCGCTGCACGACGCCGTCGGCTTGAACGTCGACGACATCGCGGTCGACACCGACAGCCTCGGCACCTTCACCGGCGACGTCACCAGAACAGGGACACCGTGGGACACCGCAGTGGCCAAAGCCCGCCTTGGGATGCAAGTCGCTGGCTGCCCGATCGGGCTCGCCTCAGAAGGCAGCATCGGCTCGCACGCCGAGGCGCCGTTCGTGATTCGCTCTGTCGAGCTTGTTGTCTTGGTCGACGACGAGCTCAACGTCGTCGTCGGTGAGGCAGAGACCGGCTATGACATCGTCGCCGTGGCAGACGATGTCGCCGTCGGCGATGCCATCGATCATTTGCTCGTCCGCGCCCGATTCCCCGAACACGCGTTGACGGTACGACCCGCCACCGGACCGACACACCCGATATTCAAAGGCATCAACACACTCCGCGCCCTGGATCAGGCAATCCGCGAATGCGCATCTGTGTCCTCGGACCAACGCGCCCATGTCGAGACGGACCTACGCGCGCACCAGTGCCCAACCCGTCGTCCGGTCATCGCTCGTGCCGCCCACCGGCTCGCCGCGAGGCTCGCGGCGTGTTGCCCAGATTGCAACACACCCGGGTGGGGGATCACTCAGCTCGAGTTCGGTGTGCCCTGCGGGTACTGCGGTCGCAGCGTTCACCTACCGCGGGCAGATGTCCTCGGATGCGCAGCATGCTCCGCTACCAGGACCGTCCCGCGGGAGCAGGCGTTCGCGGATCCCGCCCGGTGCGACTGGTGTAACCCATGAACCACGAGTCAACATCTGAGGCTGTTGGGCGGACGTTACGACCCGAATCGGCGACGATTCATTTCGCTAACGACCCCCTCGCAGTCCGGCACTTCCTTCGCGAAGGCGGATTCGACATTGCCGAATTCCAAGCGATCACCAGCGGCGACGGTGGTGCGGTGCTCCGTTTTGCCCGACACCACGGCTGGCCAGTCTGCCTCCGATCGACCCGTGGTGCGCAGCGCCGTTGCGATGTCCGCGTCGTGCGACCCTGCACCGACCTTGATCAGATCTGGGCGAAGACCGCCGAAGAGCAGTGGCTGGTCGACGCCTACGAACCGTTGGCGCTCGAACTCACCGTGACCATCGCCCAACGCCCGTCCGGCCACCGGGTCGTCTACCCCGTGTACGCGACCGACCGTAGTTACCGACAACCGCGCCAGATGTCAGCGGAGGCAGACCCGATCAACGACCGCGCAACTGCCATCGCCAACTCAATCGTCGAGGGAATCGACGCAACAGGAATCCTCACCGTGAAACTGCTGGCCACTCGCGACGGGCGACTGCTGGTCGACGACTTCGCCCACGGCCCGTACGACGTCGAAGAGACCGGCGTCAGCGGCGGAGAAGATCCTTTGCGATGTGCGTAATCTGGATTTCGTCGGTGCCGGCGTAGATCTGCAACACCTTTGCGTCGCGGGCGAGTTGTTCGACGCGGAACTCGCTCATGTAGCCGTTACCGCCGTGCAGTTGGACTGCTTCCATCGCGACTTCCGTCGCTGCCCGAGCTGAGTACAACTTCATCGCCGACGCTTCGGCGAGCGTCATTAGGTGGCCAGTCGCGCTCATCTCGATCGTGCGGAATACAAGGTTCTGCACGTTCAATCGTGCGACTTCCATCAGCGCCAGCTTTTCCTGAATGAGTTGGAACTCGCCGATTGGTTTGCCGAACTGCACGCGGTCCTTCGCGTACTTCACGCTCAGCTCGAGGCATTCCTCGATTACGCCGAGCGCCATCGCCGCGACGCCGCTGCGCTCGATCTGGAACGTCGCCTTCGCTCCGTCGCGACCCCCTGCGGGCAGGTCTTCGGTCTCGCCGATCAGACGATCGCGACCCACGCGCACGTCGTCGAGAAACAGTTCGCCAGTGGGCGACGAATGCATGCCCATCTTGCGCAACGGCTTCGACTGCACGAAGCCGGGCATGCCGCGATCGAGCACGAACGACAACACCTTGCGCTTATCCGCTTCATTGCCGTCGTCGAGTTTGCAGATGAAGATCGTCGTGTCGGCGTAAGGCCCGTTGGTGATGAACGTCTTCGAGCCGTTGAGGATGTAGTCGTCGCCATCGCGGCGAGCGGTGCTCTTCATCGAACCGAATGCATCGCTGCCCGAGCCGGGCTCGGTGATCGCCCACGCGCCGATCTTGTCCATCGTCATCAGGTCGAGCGCCCAACGTTCCTTCTGCGCAATCGTGCCCTTCGACATGATCGCGGCCGACGCTAACCCCATGCTCACGCCCATTGCGGTCACCATGCCCGGGCACACGCGACACAACTCGATCGTCGGGATCATGCTCATGCCGGCATCGCCGCCGCGGCTGGTCCGCTCCGCGGGCTTCTCGCCGCGCTCAGCCACGTCTTTCTCGCGCGCGATCTGCGTTGCGAAACGATCGCGCGCCAGCGCGTCCATGCCGAACGTCTTTAGCATCTTGCGGATGATGTCGTACGGCGGCAAATCGCCGTGCTCGAGTTCCTCCACATGCGGGCGAACTTCCTCGTCGACGAAGCGCTTCACCGCCTCACGAATCATTTGGTGCTCTTCACTCCACTCAAACATCACGTGCCTCCTATTTCTTGCGCCGCACCGACGTGTGCAGCTCTTGGCATTGCGGCTCGGGCACGGTGACGAAGTGGAACGGTGACGGCCCACGCCAGTACCAGAGCTCGCCGCTGAAGCTGAGTTGCCCGTCGTCCGCCGATTGCACCACGGTTGCTTAGGCTATGCGCCGATCGAAAGAGTCACAGTGCTGGATGGAGGAATGGGTCGCGAACTGATGCGAATCGGCGCCCCGTTCCGCCAGCCCGAGTGGTCGGCGCTGGCGCTGACCGAAGGCCCGCAGCGGGTGGTGCAGGCGCATCGCAACTTCATCGAAGCCGGAGCGCAGGTGATCACCACCAACAGCTACGCGATCGTGCCCTTTCACATCAGCGACGACCGATTCCGGCTGGAGGGCCGCGAGTTGGCCCGGACGTCATCGGCGCGGCGATCCCAACCACATCGCAGCCGCGGCCACTCTGGTCGACTCTGCGACGTGATGTACCGTCTGCCCATGGCCACGACCCGCTCAAGAATCCTGCCGATCGCAATTTGTTTCACTTTTGGACTTGCCGCATGCGGCGACGACAGCACCAGCACGACCGACGACGTAACGACCCCTGCGAGCGCGCCTGAGACGATCGCGACAAGCGAGTCGGAGACCAGTGCTACCGACGCAACCGACACGACCGTCGATGATTCGAGCAGTGGCGACGAGGTCGTCCTCAAGAACGAGGGCGGCTTCTTGGTCGATGGTGCCGGAATGACGCTGTACATCTTCGCCAACGACCCGCCCGACACCAGCACATGCAACACCGGCTGCGTTGACACCTGGCCGCCTCTATTGGTTGGCGCCTCGGGGTTCACGCTGCAGGGCGACGTGGACCCGACCGACTACAACGTCGCCACGCGCGACGACGGATCGAGCCAGATCACCTACCAGGGCCAGCCGCTGTATTACTACGCAGGCGATTCCGCACCCGGGGACATGAACGGCGACGGCATCGGCGGCGTGTGGTTCACGGTCGACCTCTCATAACTGCAGCGGCTTACGCCACACCACACAAATCAAGCGCGAGTAGCGCGAGCGTGCGCGCGGTCGTCATCACTTCTTCGATCGGCACCGACTCAGACGCGCCGTGCGCGAGCTTGGCGTCGCCGGGTCCGTATTGCAGCGTGGGGATGTTGCCCAACCCCGTGAGCAAGCGCAGGTCGCTGCCGTAGGGCGCGCCGTAGACCTCGTTCGGTCGGTTGCCACTGGCAACTCCGTGGGCCGACTGCACGCGCTGCACAAGGTCGCTATCCGCAGGGAGTCGACCGGAGGCGAACTGGCCACCCCACCACTCGACCTCCACCGGGTGCGTGCGCAACCACGGATCCTTCGCGCATGCCTCAGCAACGGCGACTTCCAACGACTCGCGTGTCTCGGCGACCGGTTCGTCGAGCGCGACACCGATGCGCCCTTCGGCCACCAGCAGGTCGGGCACCGACGATGCCCAGTCGCCGCAGTGCACGGTGCCGATTGAAATCGGATGGGCGAGCGGCCAGCGCGCGGTCAACGGGTCGACCGTTGTGTGGCGTCGCTTCTCGAGATCCGCGATCGCTTGCCAGATCGGCCAGAACTTTTCGATTGCGCTGATGCCTTCGGTGCGCCGCGCTGCATGCGTCGCTTGACCGCGCACCCGCAGACGAAACGTGAGTGCGCCACTGTTCGCGGGAATGATGTCGAGTTCGGTCGGCTCCGAAATCACACACGCATCAGTGCGCCAACCGCGCTGCAGCGTTGCATACGTGCCAAGCCCGCCGTCCTCCTCGCCGAGCACCGACGCCAACACCAGATCGCCGCGCAACTTCACACCGGCGTCTTGGATCGCCTGCACTGCGAACACGTTCGCGATCAATCCGGCTTTCATGTCGCAGGTGCCGCGCCCGAACATCGTGTCGTTGCGCATCTCGGCAGCGAACGGCGGGTCGTTCCACGCATCGGCATCGCCGGTCGGCACAACGTCGATGTGCCCGTTCAACATCAAGGATGCGCCATCGCCGGTGCCTGGTAGTCGCGCAACAACGCCCCACGCTTCGCGGCGATCGACTTCCATACCGGGGAAGTCGTCGCGGCTCGTCAGGTCGGCGAGATCAAGTTGCCAGTGATCGACTTCCAACCCTGCTTCTCCAAGTCGCAAGGCGATGTAGTGCTGAGCGTCGTTCTCAGCGTCGGTGCCGCCAACGCTGGGAATGCGCACGACGGTCGCCAACTCGGCCAGCATCGGTTCGCGCAGCGCTTCGACCGCATTGAGCACCCGTGCCGCATGATCAGTCATGTTCATCCTCCTGGAGGGGCAACCTACTGCGCAGCATCAAGCATTGACCCGGCATCCTGGAGCAATTTAGGATACTGAAATGGCTGCTTCCGGTGGTGCGCTCAATGACGTGACCTTGAACGACACGGTCTTCTGGGTTGACGGACGGCTGGTGAGCTGCCACGAACTGGTGCTGCGACCTGACGATCATGCGCTCGTCGGTGATGGTGTGTTCGAGGCGATCAAACTCATCGGTGGCAGACCGTTCGCGTTGACCCGCCATCTCGAGCGACTCGCGGCCTCGGCCGCACCGCTCGACCTGCCCGTTGATCTCGCCGCCGTGCGCGTCGCCGTGGCCGAGGTCTTGACCACCGAGCAAGCACATGTGTCGCCGTCGTGGTTACGCGTCACGGTCACCGGCGGCTCGGCCGCGATGGGCACTGGTGGGATCGGCACGTCGCCGACGATTATTGCGGCGATCGCGCCAATGGCTGCGTGGGCGCCAACATCGAATGTGGTCATCGCGCCGTGGACGCGCAATGAGAACGGTGCGACTGCTGGTTTGAAGACCATCTCGTACGCGGAGAACGTGATTGCGACGCGGTACGCAAAACGCTTTCACGCTGACGATGCGATCTTCGCGAACACGAAAGGGATGCTGTGCGAAGGCACCGGCACCAACGTGTTCGTCGCCTACGAAGGGCAACTGTGCACTCCGTCGTCGGCGAGTGGTTGCCTCGCTGGTGTCACGCGGGGGCTGCTACTTGACTGGATGCCCGAGATCGTCGTGCGCGATGTGCCGATCGAAGCACTCGCAAACGCAGAGGAAGCATTCCTGACTTCGACCAGCCGCGACGTTCACCCAATCGCGACCGTCAACGGCAAGCAGCTTGCCAACGCACCAGGGCCGTTCACTCGGCGGGCGATGCAAGTGTGGGCCGAGAACTTCGCGTCGGAGATCGACAGCTAGCTCTACATGCGCAAGTAGTTCGACGCGTTGGTCGACATCAGTTTGCGCATGGCCTCGTCGCCGAGACCTTTCCACCCGAGCACTACGTCTGGCGACGTCGGGTACTTGCAACCACCGTGTGGGTAGTCCGATGAGTACATCAACACGCCGTCACCGACCACGTCGATCACGCTCTGCGTGATGGCCTCACCCTCGTCAAGTTCGACACCGCAGAACACTCGGCCCGACCGCGCATACTCGGTGGGCGTCAGCTTCGTTTCCGGCAGCGTGCGACTGAGGTACGCCTGTTGGTAGTCAAGACGGTTGAGCCAGCCAGCAACCCAACCGGAACTGCACTCGGCAAAACCAATGCGCAGGTTGGGGTACTCGTCGAACATTCCCGACAACAACGAATAGGCGAGCAGTCGTTGCGCGCCCCACGGATGCGACGCGGCACGCGCGATGGCGAGGTTGCCCCAGATGTCGCGATAGCCAGGGAAGTACGGCGGCTCGTAGAAGAACGAGTGGTGCAGGATCGGCAGATCGCTCTCGTCCATCGCTTCCCAGATCGGGTTCAGGGCGGGGTCGTCGATCGGCATGCCCTCGGGCAGCACCGGGATGACGGCGGCCACCCACGGTTCGTTGGCGAGTTCACGAATGCGCGCCGCCGACCATTCCGGGTCGACGCCAGCGGCGAGGATGCTGCCCTTCAACCGGCCCGGCGACACCGAGCAATAGTCCTGTAGGTAGCGGTGGTAAGCGCCGTACAACTCGAGGGCCATTGCGTCGTCCAGCACGGTTGCCGCGTTCGCAAACGTCGCCGGAATGATGAGGTGTACGTCGACGCCCTCGCGGTCCATGTCGTCCAGTCGTCCGGCCGCGTTGAGGTTGTTGACCTCGGCCGTCGGATGCACTTCCCAGTTGTGCGCGATGGCGCTGCGAAGCGGAATCTTGCCGCCCTTGGTCGCTTCCTGCTCGATGCTGCCCGTGCGTAGCGGGCGCTTGAACGGATACGGGTTGATGCTGAGGTGATGACCTTCGGTGACCGCTTGGTAGTACGGCGTCAACTCGTCCCATCGGCTCAGCAAGGTGGGGCTGGCGTAGATCTTCAGGGTCTCGGCATTCGGGCCGACGTGAGTGTCGGAGTCGATGATGTGGTAGCCGTCGCGCATTGATTGAGTGTACCGAATTCTGTCTGATCGAAGAGAACTCGGATGAGTGCCGGCCGCGCAGATTGAGTAGGCGGCACGGGCCATTGAGTAGTCGAGACTCTTGCCTAGTTGGTGGGCTATCGCTTGACTTGCACCATGATCCGGAAACTCGCCACGTGCTCGCGGCTGACGCGCTCTGTGGATGCGGCCGAACGCGACTGACCTGCAGCTGTGATGCCGCGAGGGCTTAACCTCGCGGCACCATGGCACAACTGACGAACATCGAAGAGGCACGTCGCCTTCCGAAGTCGTTGCTGCACGACCATCTCGATGGTGGGTTACGTGTGGCGACGGTGTTGGAGTTGGCCGACGAGATCGGCTGGACCCTTCCGACAACCGACCCTGCCGCGCTGCAGGCGTGGTTCACCGCTGGCGCCGCGAGCAAGGATCTTCTGCAGTATCTCGCCACCTTCGAGCACACGCTCGCCGTGATGCAGACCGAGACGCACATCGAGCGCGTCGCCGCCGAAGCCGCACTCGACCTGGCGCACGATGGTGTCGTGTATGCCGAGGTGCGCTTCGCGCCGGAACTGCACACGCAAGACGGACTCAGTCTGGAAGCCGTCGTCTGCGCCGTTACTTCCGGCTTCCGGCGTGGCGAGGCAGATGCAGCCGCGGCTGGCAAGTCGATTCTGGTCAACGCGATCTGTTGTGCGATGCGCACCGAGCAACGATCACTCGAAGTTGTGCAGTTGGTTGATCGCATGCGCGGTTACGACGACAAGGTGGTCGCCTTCGACCTTGCTGGCGCGGAGACCGGCTGGCCACCATCGCTACACGCCGAGGCGCTTGCCTTCGCTCGCCAACACCACATCAATGTCACGATCCATGCATCCGAACCACCCGACCTGGACCTGATCGACGACGCGCTGCAACACGGCGCACATCGGATCGGGCACGGCGTTCGTTTACAAAGTGACATCACCCGCCTAGCCGACGGCTCGCTGCAACTCGGTCCGCTCGCGCGCTACGTGTACGACCACCAAATACCGCTGGAGATGGCACCGACCTGTCATGTCCACGTCGGCGCAGTGCCCGATCTGGCGTCGCATCCGATCGGGCCGATGCTGCGCCACGGATTCAACGTCAGCGTCAACACCGACAACCGGCTGATGAGCGGCGTCATGCCATCGTCAGAACTACTCGCCGTCGCTACCACGTTCGACCTGGCGATGTCTGAAGTCGAACAACTCGTCGTTAACGGCGTGATGAGCAGCTTCGCCCCATACGAAGTTCGCAAACGGATCCTCGAACAACAAGTACGCCCCGCCTTCGCCACCTGACGCGCCGCGCGACCGACTCGCCAGCCTGCTCCGGTGAGAACACCTACCCGCGAATGGCCTCGATGACCCTTTGCACTGCGACGCCGTCGGCGAAGGTTGCGTAGTGCCCCGATGCTCTGTTGCCGCGAAGCACTGTCTCGAGATCGTTGAGCAGATGAACGAAGGCGCCCATTTGACCCTCGGTTCCGTCGGGCAACGGGAAGTCAGATTCGATTTCGGTCAGCTCTTTCTCGCCGACGGTCGCGCCCAGTAACCGATCAGTGTCGGGCATCACCAACGTCGCATCTTTGCCGTAGGCCTCGACCCGCAGCCCTGGCCCGTGATGCACCGACCAACTCCCGGCCATTGAGATCAGAGCGCCATTGGCCAAACGCCCCGATGCAGCGATCCGGTCGTCGCTGGTCACCGCTCCAGAACCTGTCTTCCCCGAACCAGGGGCAAACGGCTTCGAGGTGAGTGCGGGGCGTCGGCCGCGGCCAGTTGTGGAACCACGACATAGTCGTCATCGACGTCGATCACTAGCGGTGATCGGTTCGCCCGATGACTTCACCTCGCGGGCGGCCTGACTCGGGCAGCGATTGTTTCCGACTTGCTCAAAGCGTCTTTCACCGCTGAGGAACCCAGGCGAACGAGCGCACCGAACTGCTCATCGGTGAGGAACTGATTTCCGGTGGGGTAATCAGGAAAGACCCGGTCAGTATTTGCGTAGGCCAGCACCCCCTCCGGTGTGCGGTCGCTGATCACAGCCTTGATGTACAAGAGCTTTGCCTTCCGGCAGTTTTTGTCGCACTCCGGCCCCCAGTGATGAACACGGTCCTTGTGATAGGTGATTGTCCCGTCGGCCCAGTTCCGAATGGCACGCCCACTTTGACGATCGGGCCGCATTGCACTGACGTCGATCTCGATCTCGGTTGCCAACTCGATGCGCGCCAAGTCGATCGCCTCATGCAACGACGCGAAACCCTCACCGACAGCGCCGTCGGTCAACGGCGCAACTCTTCCCCCGCTGGCATCGACCACGATGATGCGCTGTGCGCGGTCGCGCACAGCTTCGGTGAGTCCCAGGTTCTCCCAGTGGCCACCATCGCTGACGTGCACGAACGGGTCCTCAATATCGAAGTGTCCAATCACTTCGTGGAAGAGGTAGCGCAATCCTGGGCGCGGGAAGCGGCGCGCCTTGTCCGCACGTTCCTTAAACAGCCAACTCAACCCTCGACTCGTTTCGAAACGATTGTTGGGCATCCACACCCCGAGCCGCAGATTCAACACGGCCAACAGCGAGTCGGTCGTGCCTTTGGATTGACGACCCATTACGGAATTGAACGCGGCACCACTCATCGCCGCCGCGGCTACAGCGGTGGAGCGAGCATGCGGTTTGAAGACTTTCCGAACAAAGCGTCTTGCTGGCCCAGGCTCGCCTGGTTGAATCGCGAACGTCTCGTCGAGCCAAGTCGCTGATCCGCTGTAGCAATTGTTAGCGACGTTGCCCTCGTCGAGCACGGGTTCGCAGAACGCCACACCATCTGTCGAGAACCGATACGACAAACTCTTCAAGCCGGTCACCTCCGGCTCGTGGCGATGAGTGGCCGCGCAGATCACATGTTTCGGCCCGGGTGCTTCGGGGTTGAGCTGGTCGGGCTGCGACCATCGCGGCCACTCGTTGGCCGGGCGCCGCACTATCTCGCCGCCGTCTTTCTGTCGCATTACAAAAGCCCCTGCCAGCCGCTCGCGGTACAACGGGTGTAGTGACCACCACTGCACGCCGGTGTGGTCAAGCAACATCAGAAACGCCGCAGCGACGCCAAGCACGACCAACCAATGCAACTTCGCGCTGTGCGCATCTGGGAGCCAACTCCACAACCTGGCGCTCGGCACCACCGCGCGACGGATGACCCACACAAACACGTAAAACATGCCGATGGCGGACAGCACTCCGCCAAGCCGAATCGCGACCTTCGACAATCGCGGTCGAAAGTACGCCACGACTAGGCCTCCGACCCAGGTGACCGCAGCCGGCAAGGCAGCCCAGCGCGCTTTGTCGAAGATGTCGTAGAGGTTGTGTGCCAATAGCGGCAATGCGATGGTGACGGTTGCCATCGCGGCGGCCAGCCCGACGAAGACGCCCATCACCTGGAGCACGACTCGGCGCTTCGTCCGCCTCAGGACCCACGACACCGCGAACGCGAGCCCCGCCAACGCAAGCGTCCAAAGCACCGGCAGCCAAGCACCGTTCCGCAGGATCCAGGATGGTGGATCCGGGTTGACGACCTTGTTGGTCACGGCACCGAACACGGAACGAGCGAGCAATCCAGGCAGGATCGCGACGATCAAGATGCCCCCAACGATCACCGACACGTTGACCATGATGCCGATTGAGGCCTTCATTAGCGATAGCCCGATGCCTCCCCTGAGGCTGTCGAGGTAACGGTTATTGCGATGGACGTATTGAAAGGGTGTGATCGGTGGTGCGGTGTCATCCGAGGTCGCTTTGTCGTCGATTGCGAAGAACCCGTCGTCGAACGCCGTGCGGAGCTTCGGGTCGGAGCTCGTCCATGCGTTCGCCGCGTAGCCGCCGCCTGACACGGTGTAAAGCGATGTCACTTTGTTGAACAAGCCGTTGCTGTGCATTTGTGCGAGCGCGCCCCACGAGAACGATGCCGATCGGATTCCGCCACCGGAGAGGCAGACCGCCAAACCCTTCGCTGGGGCGGTCGAGGGCGTTACTCGGTTGGCCTTGTCCTCATCGACCGTCTCCCAGTCGACCAGTTTGAGCGCGCGGAATCGAAAGGCTCCGTAGAGGGTGAGGAAGATTGCGAATGCGGTGACGGCAAGGAGTAGCCACTTGGCGAGCCCGAACGTTGCCGCGAACTGTGCCGGGAGATGGCCGATGCGAACGGCGTCGTTCTCGACACTGGCCGACCACAGAACGGTCATGTTCTCTGCGATGTCGAACAATCCAGCTGCAAGCGGCAGACACATCACCTTCAACGCCGCATCGAATGAACCCTGTCGCCGGGATCGCCACCCGAACCGCCAGTAGACGAGGAGCACGGCCGCGAGTCCCACGGCATACAGCAGCGCGCCTGCGTTGTCGAACCACATCGCGCGTTGCAGTTGGCCAGTGTCGATCGCGCACCCTGTCGTGAGCTCAGCTATGCGGGCAGTCCGGATGCCGAACGCGAGAGCGTTGTGCATGTTCGGGCAGTGCTCGGCGAGCTGCCCGCTCTTGGCCACCAACAAGACGCCGGCTGTAGGCAGCAATGGCACAAACACTCGCCAGCGCTTTGCGGAAGTGTTGTATAGCGCTTTCAACATCGCACGCATGCGACTTCCTTTCGAGCCGAGACCGTGGCGAGCGACGTTAGCCGTCTGCCAATGGCGCCTTGACCGACGAAGTCGACGCGGTCGCACTCAACGTTCGGCAAGGATTGGAGCCCGACCCGTTTGCCTAGATGGCAAAGTTGATTGCCGGAATCGACGCGCACCGTCAGGCTCACATCATGAAAATGCTTCCCAGGCACTCACGTGCCACACAGAGAGAGTCGGTGGAACGCACTCGTCGCTTCGCCGCCTTCGATAATCGCAACTTTCGGCGGTACTACGTCGGACAGACTGTCTCCAGCATCGGATCGTGGTCGAACACCCTCGCCGTCACGTGGTTGGTTCTCGAACTCACCAATCGCAGCGACCAGCTCGGCATCGCGATGGCGCTTCAGTTCCTCCCGCTGCTCGTTCTCGGAGCACCGGCGGGGACGCCGCGTCCTACGTGGTCCGTCTGCGGATGCGAGAGCTACGCGCGGCGAAGGGTCTCACACTGCAGCAGGTCAGTGATCGTGCGCATATCGATGTGTCGATGCTCAGCCGGTTGGAAGCTGGCAAGCGACGGCTTGCGTTGGACCACATCGCAGGGCTTGCCGCTGCGCTCGGCGTGTCTGCCGATGAGCTGCTCGGTGGCTCGACGCCACACGACCCGCGGGTGCACAGTAAGCCGACGACTAGGAACGGCCTCACGATGTGGCCGCTGACGAGCCGAGCGTCGTCGGGCGGTGTACGCGCGTTCAAGGTACGAATCAGCCCCCGCCGCGCGAAACCCCCGGAGACTCTGCGCGTCCACGACGGCCACGACTGGATGTATGTCCTACAGGGCCGGATGCGGCTGTTGCTCGGCGATCAGGATCTCATCATCGAACCGGGCGAGACCGTGGAGTTCAGCACGTTCACCCCCCACTGGTTCGGTGCCTACAAGGGTGCAGTCGAGCTCATCGGTTTGTTCGGCGCGCACGGCGAGCGTGAGCACCTGCACTGACCAAGCTGGCAAGGTGGGGTGGGGTCTGTAGCACAGCGTGCTACAGTTGTCGGGATGACCCAGGCCATTACGCAGCGAGAGCTGCGCAACGACAGCGGTGAGATCATGCGACGTCTTGATCATGGGGAAACCTTCATCGTCACGCGCAATGGCACCCCGGTCGGAGAACTGACTCCGATGCGCCGCCACCGCTTCGTTTCCACCGACATGGTCGTAGCCATGTTCCGCAACGCACCAGCCGTCGACGGCAAGAAGTTCCGCGCCGACCTCGATGACATTGCGGCGCAGGACCCTGTACCTCGTGGCTGACCGGCGACGGCCACGGGGATTGCTCGATACCTCCGTTGTTATCGACCTCGAACGCCTCGATCCATCGCAACTTCCTATCGAGTCGGCGGTCAGCGCGATCACCATGGCCGAACTCGCTGCCGGGCCGCACGCAGCGCAAGACTCGGCGGAGCGTGCGCGTCGGCAAGACCGGTTGCAGCGCGCGGAGGCCGTCTTCGATCCCTTGCCGTTTGACTCCGAGGCGTCTCGGGCGTACGGCCGCGTCTATGCCGCGGTGGTTGGCGCGGGCAGAAAGGCACGCGGGGCTCGAGCGGTCGACCTCCTCATCGCGGCGACAGCGTGCGCGGCTGGCCTGCCGCTTTACACCCGCAATCCCGATGACTTCCAAGCCCTCACGGAACTCGTAGAGGTGGTACCCGTCTGAACGGCAGGCGGATCAGGTCCCGGGGAACGGACTTCAAAGTCTTGGTGCCTCTGACCTGCGGTTTCTCAGCGCGCTCGGGATGACTCGAACATCCAACCTTTTGATCCGTAGTCAAATGCTCTATCCATTGAGCTACGAGCGCCTTGCGGTTCGCCAGTGTAGGGCCACGCCCGTCACTCGGCTACTGACTTCCCAGACCTACAGCTTCCAGGGGCCCCAACCGTTGCGTTCGTAAAGCCTCAACCCGGCCTTGGCAGCGTTGTGGGGGTCGAGCAACATCTCGCCACTGGTGATACCCATCTCGGCCAGCCACTTCTTGTGCACGTTGAAGTAGATCTGGAACAAGCCGTAGCAGCAATAGTTCTGCGCTCGTGGGTTCAGGCGGCTCTCGCGCTTGGCAATGCGCAGCGCCTCTTCCTCGAGATCGTCCGGCCAGATCTCGCGGATGATCGCCTCGACTTCGGCCGCGGTGTACGTGCGACTCGGGGGATTGATAGTGGGCGTTGGTGCCGGACGCGGCGCCTTCGTTGTCGGAGTCGCCTTCACCGTCGGGGGCGTGGTCGGAATGGTCGGCGTGGTCGAGTTGGCCGGCACGCAGATCTTCTTGCCGACCATCAAGAACGTGGATGCGTTCGCAGCGTTGGCGGCGAGCACTTCTTTCATCGCCACGCTGTGTTTGTTGGCGATTCGCAACCAGCCATCGCCCAGCACAACCACGTAGGTCTTGGCGCACGACAGCGAGAATGGCGCCACGTAGACAGCGGCTGCTTGCGTGACGAGCGGGGTGATCGTCTTCACCGTCGTGGTCGGGTCGGTGGCGTTGGC
>Ga0105047_10002348_pt1 | contig 33829 bp, 30 predicted proteins | sample MAT04_FD_78384 | JGI IMG/M metagenome (GOLD analysis project Ga0105047, IMG submission 78384) | Freshwater microbial communities from Lake Fryxell liftoff mats and glacier meltwater in Antarctica - MAT-04 (megahit assembly) | ecosystem: Environmental > Aquatic > Freshwater > Ice > Liftoff... | reverse complement strand
GCAGCTGTGTGCTTTGGTGCCAGTAAAGCCGGCAGCTTTCAGCTGCACAGCTGGCAGCTGTGTGCTTTCGTGGCAGTAAAGCCGGCAGCTTTCAGCTCGACAGCTGGCAGCTGTGTGCTTTCGTGGCAGTAAAGCCGACAGCTTTCAGCTCGACAGCTGGCCGCTGTGTGCTTTCGTGGCAGTAAAGCCGGCAGCTTTCAGCTGGACAGCTGGCAGCTGTGTGCTTTGGTGCCAGTAAAGCCGACAGCTTTCAGCTCGACAGCTGGCCGCGGTGTGCTTTCGTGACAGTAAAGCTGTCAGCTGTCAGTACCTCCGCAGCACTCCCACCACAATCCCCTGTATTCTGACGTCATTCTCGTGCACCATGATCGGGCTCATGGTGTCATTCGACGGCTGCAGCCGAATTCTCCCGTCGCGCTCGCGGTAGTACCGCTTGACCGTCGCCGACGCGTTGTTGAGCAGCGCGATCACCATGTCGCCGTTGTCCGCCGACTGGCGATCGTTGACGACCACAAAATCGCCGTCCTTGATATGATCTTCGATCATGGACTCGCCCCGTACCCGCAGCACGTAGTGGCTGCCACTTTTGCGCAGCATGCCATCGGGCACCGCCATAGTCTCGCCGTGTGAAATGGCCTCGATGGGCATGCCCGCCGCGACATAACCCAGCAGCGGCAGCTCCATCGAACGCTGAAAGACCTCGGACGGCAAAATCTCGATGGCTCGGCTCTCATTGTATGAGCGTTTGATGTAGCCTTTGCGCTCAAGATTGGTGAGATGCTCGTGAACGGTGGCCAGCGAGTTATAGTTGAACTGAGACGCTATTTCCTCGAAGCTGGGCGCGTAACCGTTGTCGTCGGCATAGCCGGTGAGGTACGACAGGATCTCTTTCTGACGCTTGGTAAGCGACATGAACGTACCTGGTGCAATGGTTCGGGTTCGGCGAGGCGCCGGGCGACTCTGCGCCCGAAAAGGCGCCGAATCCACGCTAACCGAAGACAGGCCGAAGTGCAAGGAAAACAATCGGCGGAGTCGAGCCCTGCGCCGTCACAAACATCGTCGTCGAAAAGGTTTCCACTTTGGACCCCGCCGACCGGGACGTTGGGAGCGCTCACTCGCGCCGCCCACGAGCGGGCCGCGGCCGACCTTGCGACTTTGGCCGACCTGCGGTCGCAGGCTTGCGACCTGCCCAAAGCGCCGCCATTTGCAACAGCACTGCGCGGTGACACCATTCGCGTGATCTCGGAAATCAAGCGCGCCTCCCCATCCAAAGGCGATATCGCTCCCGGACTGGACGCGGTCACGCAGGCGAAGCTGTACGCGGCCGGAGGTGCCGCGGCCATCTCCGTACTCACCGAACCGCAGAAATTCGGGGGGAGTTTGGCCGATCTGCGCGCGGTCACGGCCGCAGTGCCGACGCCCGCGCTGCGCAAAGACTTTATTGTGCATGCAGTGCAACTCTGGCAGGCGCGCGTGAACGGCGCATCGGCGGCACTGCTGATTGCGCGAGCGCTCTCGCCCTCCGAGCTTGAAATGTTGTTTCACGCCGCCGCCGAGGCCGAACTGGAAACGCTGATCGAAGTGCGCGACGAAGCAGAACTCGAACGCGCACTCGCGGTCGGAGCGCGAGTGATTGGCGTCAACAATCGCAATCTCGAAACACTGGACATTGACGTCAGCAATGCGCCGCGTCTCATTGCGCAAATACCCGCTCACATCATCGCGGTGGCCGAGAGCGGCATGCAAACGGTTACCGATGTTGCAGCGCCCGCCCGCGCTGGCGCTGACGCCATTCTTGTGGGCAGCGCCATTTCAGCCGCAGCAAACCCCGAAGCCGCCGTGCGTGCGTTGGCGAGTGTCCCGCGCGTTGCCCGATAACATCACCGCAGTGTCCGATCCGGCGCTGTACAAATTCCACGCGTAATGCTGATCAAGATTTGCGGCCTGACCCGACAGGCCGACGCCGAACTCGCCGAATCGCTGGGTGCCGACTTCATAGGAGCCATCATGGCTGGCGGCCCGCGCAATCTGACGGCGACGGCCGCCGTTCAAGTGTTGGGCCAACGTCGTCACACCGTGCGTCGTGTGGCAGTTTTTGGCTCGCAGTCCCGCACAAAAATTGCAGAACTGGCCGATCGCCTGGATCTCGATGTGGTGCAACTGCATGGCGATCCCACCGCCGATGACATTCACTGGTTGAACGAACGCGTGACCGCGACCGTCTGGCCCGTAGTGCGCGTTGACGGCACCACGTTGCCAATCGGCACGTTCGAAGTCGCGGAAGCGGCGGGCGCGGTGTTGCTGGACGCGAAGGTGGTCGGTCAGCTGGGTGGGACTGGTGTCGCGCTGCACTGGGCCGAGCTGCGCGGTGACGTGCAGCGGCTGCGTGATCAAGTGCCCTATCTCAGAATTATTCTCGCCGGTGGCCTACGCGCCTCGAACGTGCAAAACGCCCGGGACCTGCTGGCTCCTGAAGTTGTTGACGTATCTTCCGGAGTTGAGATCGCACCAGGTATCAAAGACGCCGCCGCGCTGCAAGCGTTTATCACGGCCGGGCGCACCACAGTTCAGAACACGGGACACGAGTGATGACGCAGACTGCACAAGCCACACAGGATCGTTTCGGACAATTCGGCGGCAAGTACGTGCCGGAAACGTTGATTCCGGCGTTGGAGGAACTCGAGCAAGCGTATGAGACCGCCATGCTGGACCCGGAGTTTCGCCGCGAACTTGATGAGTTGTTGCGCGAATATGTGGGAAGACCATCGGCGCTCACCTTTGCGCCGCGCTTTTCCGAACGCGTCGGCGCACAGGTGTGGCTCAAACGCGAAGATCTGAATCACACCGGCGCGCACAAAATCAACAACACAGTCGGCCAGGCGCTGCTCGCAATGCGGATGGGCAAGCAACGCATCGTCGCGGAAACCGGCGCCGGGCAACATGGTGTCGCGACTGCAACCATCTGTGCGCGTTTTGGGTTGGAATGTGTGGTCTACATGGGCGAAGAAGACATGCGTCGCCAACAGCTCAACGTGTTTCGCATGCAACTGCTCGGCGCCACCGTTATTCCTGTCACGGCGGGCACCAAAACGCTTAAGGATGCAACCAGCGAAGCCATTCGCGATTGGGTCACGACGGTCAATCACACGCACTACATCATCGGCTCTGTAGTCGGGCCAGCACCGTATCCGCGCATGGTGCGCGATTTTCAGTCGGTGATTGGCATCGAGGCGCGCGCACAATTGCTGGAGCGCGTTGGTGCGCTGCCCAAAACTGTGGTCGCGTGCGTTGGCGGCGGATCAAACGCGATGGGCATCTTTGCCGGTTTTGTGAAAGACGTAAATGTCGAACTCGTTGGTGTGGAAGCGGCGGGCGATGGGTTGGAGACGGATCGGCACAGCGCCTCGCTCACCAAGGGCCGTCCGGGCGTGTTGCACGGGGCGTTGAGCTATCTGCTGCAGGATGAGAACGGGCAGGTGCATCCGGCGCACTCCATTTCAGCGGGCCTCGATTACCCGGGCGTGGGTCCGGAGCATGCGTTCCTGAAGGACAGTGGTCGAGCAGAATATGTGGCGGTCACCGACGACGAAGCCCTGCATGGCGTCGCGTTGCTGAGCCGATTGGAAGGCATCATTCCCGCGCTCGAAACCGCGCACGCCGTCGCGTGGATTCATCGCGAGAAGGGACGGTGGAGCAAGGACGATACGGTGTTGCTGTGTGTCTCGGGGCGTGGTGACAAGGACGTCGCGACGTTGAGCCAGTACACGATGCCGACCGCGTGACGCTGTCGCGACTGTCTGTGGACGTCGAGCCGATTGATTCGGGCGAGGTGAACGCAGTTGCGGTCAGCGCAATTGCGGAAGCGTTGCGTGCCTTCGCGAAGGCGCTGCGCGCCAATCAGTTGTACCTGCCCAACAACCCCACACGACAGCGCGCCACCGAAGTGGCACAATCGTTGTTCACGCAGGTGTGGTACCACACCGATTCCGTTCGCATCGATATTCGCGAGACCGAATTATTGTGGGAGGAGCAGGTCGTGTATCGCGATGCCGAGCGTGGCTCGGAGGCGCTGCCGTTCGTGTTTTATCGCGATGGGTTGCGTGAGCTCGAACTGTTGCCAGGATTTGAACACGACGAACTGCCAACCCTCCTGGCGCTGCTGCAACGCGCTAAAACCGCCGCGCCCGATGAAGACGATCTCGTCACGCTGCTGTGGGTGGCCGACCTTGCCAGCGTACGTTACCGGCACGTTGAAATTGGCGGTGATGCCGAGCTGCCGCTCATGTTAGCCGGCGGCAGTGGCATCGCCACGTTCACTTCGGGTGGTCCGCAGCTGTCCGTTCCGGGGGCAGAGTCCGAACCACCGGGCGAGGGTCCGCCGCCGGGAATTGTTCGCATGGAAGAATTCGAAACCACCCTCTATTTCCTGGAGCCACGCGAACTCGCGTATCTCAAAGACGAAGTGGGTCGCGAATTCGGCACCGATGGCAGGCGCGATGTACTTGGTGTGCTGTTCGACATCATCGAAACGCAAGACACCAACGACGCGCATCATGAGGCGCTGGCGGTGCTCAATACCTGGTTGATTGAATTGATTGCCGCCGCCGACTACGAGTTGGTGGCGTACCTGCTGCAGGAGGCCGGCGACACCGTACGTCGCACGAACACTTTGTCGCAGGCAACGCGAGACGCGCTGTCCGATATCTCCACACGGTTGAGCGATCCAGCGGTGATGGCGCAGCTCCTCCAGGCCATCGACGAAAACACGCGCGCACCCGTGGCGTCCACACTCGAAGCGTTGTTCAGTCACCTGCACGCCTCGGGTTTGCCGGTGCTGCTTTCGTGGCTCGCGTCGGTACCGCCGTCACCTGCTCGCGCCGCCGTCGAACGCGCCGCGACACATTTGGCAGCGAGCAACACCGGCGAACTCGTTCGCTTGCTCGATCACCTTGATGTCAACGTGGTAAAGGGAGCGTTGCGATTGGCGACGCGTCTCAAATCTCCCGCGGCCGTACCCGGACTTGCGAAAGTCCTGCGCTCGACTGACGCGTCGCTTCGTGCGGAAGCGGTGGCGGCGCTTGGTGAAATTGCAACGCCGGGCGCGATGCAGGCGATGGAAACTGCGATCGAGGATGTCAACCGCGATGTGCGAGTCACGGCACTCCGCTCGATTGCATCCAATCGACATGCAAACGCCGTTCCGAAGCTTGAGCAGTTACTGCGGAGGAAAGAAATCCAGCAGGCGGACCTGAGCGAAAAGGTCGCGCTGTTTGACGCGTACGGCTTGTTGTGCGGTGATGCCGGTGTGGCGACGCTGGATGACCTGTTGAACGGTCGTTCGCTCATGCGATTTCGGGAACCGTCGGACATTCGCGGCTGCTCCGCGCGCGCCCTTGGGCTGGTTGGAACGCCAGCCGCCATGACATCCCTGCTGCGCGCTGCCGACTCGAAAGACCTCGTGGTACGCACTGCGGTGCAACGCGCGAGTCGGGGGGTCGCGTGACGAGCGTGATGACTAGTGGACCGAACAGCTTCGCGCACGCCGCGACCGGCGGCGAGGCGATTGCGCAAAGCATGGCGCGCGGTTTTGTTGTGGCGTTTCACGCCGCAGTGCGGGCAGTGCGGCTGTATCCGGTGGAAAACAGCGCGGTGCAAAAGGCGCTGCAGGAACTCTCGGTGCAGGCGGAACGCGTCATGGTCACCGACAATGGGTGCGAATTGCGGCGCGTGGGCGACTACGTCTTCGTCAACGACACTCGGCTACGCTTGAGCCTCGACAATTACGCCGCCGTCGCGTATGTGCAGGGACTGTTGCGCGGTGCAGGGATTGGCGGCGTGCGGGTCAACTCGCTGCCGGAAGCACGCGAATGGGTGGTGCTGATGGCATTTTTGCAGGCGCCGCCGCTTGAGTACCCCGAGGAAGAACGACTCACGCAACTGGAGAATCGACTCGCTGAAGCGGGAGTTTTTAACTTCCGGCTTGAAAAGCCGTCGCACGATCGGGCCGACGATTCGGAAGTTGATGCAAAGGAACGTGCCCGCCAAACATACGCGCGCTCATTGGACGTCACGCGCGAGGTCATGACACAGGCGCGCCTCGGCCGCAGCGCTGGTTTGAAGCGGGTGAAACGGGCGGTGCAGGGTATCGTCGACGCCATACTCAGTGATCCGTCGTCACTCGTGGGACTGACAACACTGCGCGAGTTTGACGAATACACCTTTGTGCACAGCGTGAACGTGTGCATCCTTTCCGTCGCTCTGGGCCGCCGTCTTGGATTGACCAAGCCGCAGATGCTCGACCTTGGCCTTGCCGCGTTGCTGCATGACATTGGCAAGTCGCGCGTCTCGCTCGAGACGCTGAACAAGCGCGAGTCGCTTACTGACGTCGAGAAGGGGGAGTTGCAGGCGCACACCTGGCAGGGGGTGCTTGCACTGTTTGCACTTCCGCCGGGAGCGGGACGACCCTGGCGCGCCATAGTTTCAGCGTTCGAACATCACCTGCGCGTTGATCTGAGCGGATATCCGCTAACGGTACGCACACGCAAGCTGTCACTGTTCAGCAAGATCATTGCGGTGGCCGACGGTTTCGATGCCGCGACCACCACGCGCGTCTATCAAAGCAACCCGTGGTCCCCGGCCGACGTTTTGCGCGGTATGCGCGACAACGCGCGCCTGGGTTTTGATCCGGTCATCGTCAAGGCATTCATCAACCTGACCGGTATTTATCCGATTGGCACACTCGTGGTGCTGGATACGTTCGAAATGGGATTGGTCCACTCGCCCAACCAGGACGCGACCGCACTTTCCCGTCCGCTGGTCCGACTTCTGTCGGACGAACAAGGCAACATGCTGCCAGCGACGTTCATCACGGATCTCACCGAACGGGCGAACGATGGAGGGGCGTACCTGCGCACCATTATTCGGACCGAAGATCCGTCGCGCTATGGCATTCGGGTGGGCGATTATTTCGTGTGAACGATTTACGACGCTGGAACGCGTCTGATCGCCTATCATACACTCCGAGCTCAGCCTCACGTGCAAACTCTCTTAACCGCAGACATGTCGTCGTCCACAACAACGAGCGCATTAACCACCCGGTTTGCGGCACTCAAAGCAGAAGGTCGCCAGGCCCTGGTGTGTTACGTCACCGCCGGACATCCAAATCGCGAGCGCAGTCTTGACCTGATGCGCGGCCTGGAGGCAGCCGGTGCCGATGTGCTGGAAGTCGGCGTGCCATTTTCTGATCCGATGGCCGATGGTCCCGTCATCCAGGAAAGTTCACAAATTGCGATCGCCGACGGTATGACGCTGGAGAAGACGCTCGCGCTGATTGCCGAGGCCCAGCTGACGATTCCGGTGGTGCTATTCAGCTATCTCAATCCGATCATGGCGGCCGGGGCCGACATTCTGTGCCGCGCACGCGACGCGGGAGTGCACGGTATTCTGATCACCGACTTGCCAGTCGGCGCCGATGCCGAACGCGAAACGTGGCTGGGCACAAGCGGCCTCGATTTCATTCGGTTGGTGGCACCTACAACACCGGCCTACCGGATGGCAGAAATCAGTCGCAACGGCGGTGGGTTTGTGTATCTCATCAGTCGCATGGGCGTGACCGGCGAACAGGCCGCCATTGCGGCGGACTTGCCCGAAACACTTGCGCGACTGCGTTCGGTCACGACACTGCCGGTGTGCGTCGGGTTTGGCATCTCCACCCCCGAACAGGCACGCTGCGTGGCGAAACTTGGTGACGGAGTAGTCGTCGGCAGCGCGCTCGTGCGCGCGGCCAGCAACTCAAACGCCGCGGCCTTCGCCCTGATCCGGGCGATGCGCACCGCGATGGACGCCGCATGACTTCCCCACTCAATCTCATGCCTGACGGCGACGTTCAGTGGGCGACTGCGTTTCCCTCGTGGGGCGTTGCCAACGAACGCCGTCGCGCGCATGTTGGGCGAGTGGTGGCGCTGCTGAGTGACTGGTCGGTGCAAATGTCGCTACGGCCAGAAGAAGCCGCTGCGTGGCGGGACGCGGGATGGTGGCATGATGCTTTGCGAGATGCTGATGAGCGCACGTTGCGCGCGATGACCGGTGAGCTGCACGCACCGGTTGGGCTGTTGCATGGCCCCGCTGCCGCGTTGCGACTGGAAGCACACGGCGAACAACGCCTCGATGTGCTGGAAGCCGTGCGCTGGCACACGGTCGGCAACGCGAGTTGGACACGTACTGGTCGCGCGTTGTACATGGCCGACTTTCTCGAGCCGGGACGCATGTTTATGCAGGCCGACCGCGCGTTTCTCTCAAAGCTGGTGACCACCGCGTTTGACGAAGTTTTTCGCACGGTCGTGCGGATGCGGATCGAGTGGGCGCTGCGTGAGGGCAAAGGATTCGCGAAAGAAACCGTGGCGCTCTGGGATGCGGTGAGATGACTTCGCCGGTACCGCCACTGCTGCACGACGAGTCACCACCGCTCTCTCGGCGCAAACGTATCGCGCGATTTGTTGTCACGCTGGTGATCGTTGCTGCGGCAGGAACGACCGGTGTGTGGTGGTGGAGCAGTCGCGAAGGTTCCGCCGAACCAGTCGGCACTGCGTTTGCCGCACAAACTGATACCTTGGCGCGCGCACCAAAAGGCGTGCGTGTTCGCGTACGTGTTGTCAATGCGACAGAAGTCAATGGATGGGCCAAACGCGCAACGTCGGTGCTGCGCGATCACGGTTTTGACGTGGTCGATTACGGGAGCGAGAAGCAGAAATCACCACGCGGGACCACGCTGGTGCAAACGCACACCGGTCATGACGATTGGAGCGCCCGCATTGTCCGTGTGTTAGGTACCGGGACGGTAGAAAGCCGCCCCGACACTTCACGTTACGTCGACGTTACCGTTTTCCTGGGGCTCGACTGGAGGGCGCCGACCCAGGCGTTCCGTCCGTAGCTGCCCACACGCCGCGGCAATATCCAATCCGCGGCTGCGGCGAGTCGCCACTTCAACACCGCGTGAACGCAGCGCGTGCGCAAATGTCCCAATCGTGGTTCGTGAGGTTGGCTCAAAGCCCATCGATCCGCCCGGATGCAGCGGAATCAGATTCACAAATGCGCGACAATCCTTGGCCAACGCCGCCAGTTGCAACGCGTGTTCCGGTTTGTCATTCACGCCGTGCAACATCACGTATTCAAAGGTGACGCGACGATCAAACACGCGAGCCGCATCGATCACTTCGGTCAGTGAATATTTGGTGTTCACTGGCATGAGCGTCTGGCGTAATTCCTCGGTGGGCGCGTGAATCGACAGCGCTAACCGAAACTGTTCCTTGCGATTGGCGAGGGCCACGATTCCCGGAAGTATTCCCACGGTTGAGATGGTGATGTGGCGCGCGCCAATTCCCAACGCCCGCGGATCATTCAGCAGCGTGAGTGAGGGATCGACACTTTTCCAGTTCATCATCGGCTCGCCCATGCCCATGAACACGATATTCGTGGCTTCCAGCGGCGGGTCGAGCAAACGCAGTTCACGCACCTGGCCAGCAATTTCCGACGGCGCAAGCTGCCGCTGAAATCCCATTGCGCCGGTCGCGCAAAACGCGCACTTGAGTGCGCATCCGGCCTGCGACGAAATGCAGAGCGTCAGGCGATTGTCATCGGGAATCGAAACCGTTTCAATCGTTTGTCCATCGTGCAACTGAAACAGAAACTTCTGCGTGCCGTCGACGGAAATGCGACGGTCCACGAGCGCCAGTCGCGGCATGGTAAACTGCTCCGAGAGCGCGGCTCGCAGCGCTTTCGGCAACTCGGTCATATCGTCGAAACTGTCGACCGGCTTCTCCCAGAGGCGCGCAAAAATCTGCTCGGCCCGATACGGCGGTTCGCCACGCTCAGCAATCCACGCACGCAACCGGGCGAGCGCTTCGTCGGGCGCGAGATCGAGAATGTTCTCCGTTGCTTTCGCGGATTCCGGCCTTGCCACAAGCATCACTTCACCAACGAACTGAGTGTGAACTGGTACAACGGCTCCAAACCGCCCACCCCTTCTTCCCGACCAATCCCAACTGTGTAACGTGCGAAACGCAGCGCGAGGCCGGTACGCGCGCGCACGTCGCGATCACCATACACGTTGGTCACCACCAATCCGGCATGCAGCTCAAGCGCACCCGAACGCGCGCTGAGAAACGGGCCGTGTTCACGCGCACCACCACTCATCGCGTTTCGCATATAGCCCAGACGCACGTCGGGGAAGGTTGGTCGCGTCCACAGCCGAGCATCGACTCCGGCTAAGAAAGTAGGGCGATCGTCACGTTCCTGGCCGGGACGCCAAAGAAAAGACGACATCGCAAACCGAAAATGATGTTTGCCAAGACTGTCGACGACCACACCGAGATCACCGGCTGTGGCCGATCGCACCAGTTCGTCGGTACGCCCTTCGCGATACCGCGCCGCCACACCCACGCTCAAATGTGGAATCACGCGACGCGCCACGGTCGCCGACACCATGGTACTGTTGTAGTTGATCGTGCCGATGGACGTCGGGTCGGCATCCGTCCTTATAAGCCCGTTGACGGCGCTTCGTGCGACGGACACACCAATGGTGGTTCCCGACGGGCGACGCCACGCCACCCCAACCAATTGACCATCGACGCCCTGATTGGCCGCAGCGGGCAACCACGCCACGCCCAATCGAAGACGCGAATTCTCGGGCATGGCGACTGTCGCGGGATTCCAATGACCGCTGCCGGCTTCGGCCGCGAATACCGCCGGCTCGAGCACAGCCCCCAGAGGGAATTGCCACAAATCACGGGCGGGAACGGGCTGGGCGGCGAGGACCGGAGCCCACAGGGCCGCCGCGAGCCCGCACAAGAACTTGCGGCGCATATACTTGAGAGTAACGGAGCGCAGGCCAACCCTCAAGCAAATCGCTACCAACGGCTCCTACGAATCGTTAGTTTGCCTATCGTGACGCGACTGCTGATCGCCACAAATCGGCCCTGCGCCCTGAAGTTTTCCTGCTTGGGCGCTCCTGCGCCGGGAGTTGTTCGTGAACGAAAGTTCTTCCGTTCCAAGCGACGTGTTGTCCACGTCACTGCGTTCCCATGCCTGTGGCACCATCTGCGCTGCTGACGTGGGCAAGACGGTGCAACTCGGTGGCTGGGTGCATCGCAGCCGTGACCTTGGCGGACTGATTTTTATTGATTTGCGTGATCGCACCGGATTGCTGCAGCTGGCCATGGGCCCCGCGTGGAGCAGTGCCGAAACGCTGACGACTGCCGCGGCGGTTGGTGTCGAAAGTGTGGTGTTGTGCGAAGGCGTCGTCATCGCACGCGAACCCGATCGCATCAATCCCGATCTCGCCACCGGCGGCGTCGAAGTGCGCGTGTTCTCCCTGCGAGTTGTCGGCCCCGTAGTCACTCCCGCATTGCCGGTCGCGCGCGGCCGCAATGAAAAATTGCCGCAGGAGGATTTGCGGTTGCGCCATCGCTACCTCGATCTGCGTCGCCCTGAACTGCAGAACAATTTGATTCTGCGGCACCGTCTGGCGCAGGTCACCCGCCGGTTACTGAGCGATCGCGGCTATCTTGAACTCGAAACGCCCATTCTCACCAAACCCACGCCCGAAGGCGCGCGCGATTATCTCGTGCCCAGCCGCGTGCACCCGGGTGAGTTTTATGCATTGCCGCAGTCGCCGCAGATCTACAAGCAACTCTTCATGTGCAGCGGATTCGATCGGTATTTCCAGCTCGCGCGTTGTTTCCGTGACGAAGATCTGCGCGCCGATCGGCAACCTGAATTCACGCAGATCGACATCGAAGCGTCGTTCATTGGCCAGGAAGACATCATCACGCTGGCGGAGTCGCTCGTAAACGCACTGTGGCAGGAAGCCGGTTACAGAATCCCAGCGCAGTTCGATCGCATGACCTATGCAGACGCGATGGAACAATACGGCTGCGACCGACCTGACTTGCGGTATGGACTGAGCATTGGCGATCACAGCGACACGTTCGGGCAACTCGATTTCGCAATCACCCGAAGTGCCGTCGAAAAGGGCGGACGGGTGCGCGGTATTGTTGTGCCGAACGCCGCCGCGTGGAGCCGCAAGGAAGTCGACGAACTCGAAGCACTCGCTAAGAACGCGGGCGCCAGCGGCTTGCTTCGACTCAAGTTCGCGGAAGGCAAACACGACGGACCAGTGGCGAAGTTCCTCACTCCCGAGGCCGCCGCAACATTCGGCCTGAAGGAAGGCGATCTCGCGTTGTTTGTCGCGGGACCTGATCACACGTCGAATCCGGCGCTCGATCGCGTACGGCAGGAGTGCGCGCGTCGCTTGAACCTCGTTGACGAAAACGCACGCCGCTTTCTGTGGGTCATGGACTTCCCGATGTTCGAGAAGGATCCCGTCACCGGCGCACTGGCTGCCGTGCATCATCCGTTTACGTCGCCAAATGCGGCAGACATGGCGGCGTTTCCCGACGCACCGGAAAAGTGGCGCGCGCTCGCGTACGACGTGGTGCTGAACGGCACCGAACTTGGCGGTGGCAGTATTCGCACGAGCGATCCCGCCGTGCAGTCGCAGATGTTTACGCTGCTCGGGATTGGCGACGTCGATGAGCAGGAACGCCGGTTCGGGTTTCTGCTGGAAGGGCTGCGTGCCGGTGCACCACCACACGGTGGCATCGCTTTGGGATTTGATCGCATTGCGATGGTGCTGTCGGGCGCCACTTCACTGCGCGACGTTATTGCATTCCCGAAAACCACTGCCGCACGCGCGCTGTTTGAAGGCGCACCGGTTGCCGTCCACACGAAAGATCTCGACGACCTGGGTCTCCAAATCAAAGCAACACCACCGAAATCATGAACGGCGAAACAACAACAGTTCGTGTGAATATCGAAGGCGTCGATCAAATGCTGCTGGCGGGCGTGAACGACGGAAATCTGATCGAACTCGCGCGCAGCACTGGCGCGCGCGTTGCGCTGCGCGGTGACGCCATTTCCATCACGGGAGATGCCGAAAACGTGGCCCGCGCAGAAGCGATCGCGAACGCGATGGTGTCGCTCGCTCGCGACGGTCGCGACATCGGCGCCGATGATGTGCTACGTCTCGCACTCAGCTCGAAACCGGCGGATGCTCCCGGAGTCAGTGGCAACAACGGCGGACTCATTGTGTCGGGAGCCCGACGCAGCATTCAGGCAAAGACCGTTGGCCAGGGCGAATATCTCAAGAAGATCGCCGAGCACGATATCGTTGTCGGTATTGGGCCGGCAGGTACTGGCAAGACGTATCTCGCAGTAGCCGCTGCGGTTGATGCGTTGATGAAAAAACGGGTGCGTCGTATTGTACTCGCGCGGCCAGCCGTCGAAGCCGGCGAAAGTCTTGGATTCCTGCCGGGCGACATGCAAGCCAAGGTCGATCCATATCTGCGGCCGTTGTATGACGCACTCGAAGACATGATGCCGATGGACAAAATTCAGAAAGCCATCGAATCCCGTACCATCGAAGTCGCGCCGCTCGCGTTCATGCGCGGCCGCACGCTGGGTGATGCATTCGTCATCCTCGACGAAGCGCAAAATGCGACAGGGTTGCAAATGAAGATGTTCCTGACGCGGCTTGGTCTCAACTCAAAGATCGTCATCACCGGCGACAAGACGCAGGTGGATTTGCCCAGCCGGGAAGATTCAGGACTCATGCAAATCGAGCGTATTCTGCACGGCATTGAAGGGATCAGCTTTCACTACTTCACCGAAGCCGACGTAGTCCGTCATCGTTTGGTGCGCGACATTATTCGCGCCTACAACGCCGACGCATCGGGAAGTTGATCACCACCCGACCGTGAATCCTCGAAGTCGGACTCAGCTGCAGGTGAGTGTCTCGTCACCGGGCGGGCGTTTGCCGGTTGCTGCTGCCAGGCTGGAAGCGCTCGCCCAGGCAGCGCTCAAGGCGGAAAGCGTGAAAAACGCCGAACTGTCGTTCACGTTTGTATCGCCACGGGTGATGGCCTCGCTGAACCGGAAGCACCTCGGGCACACCGGTGCGACCGATGTCATTACGTTCGCGTTGGAGACCGACCCAAGCGGCGTGCTGCGCGCCGACGTGTACATCTGTGTTGAAGTGGCGCGCGATCAGGCCCGGGAACACGGCGTCGGCGTTCGTGAAGAAGTGCAGCGCCTGGTTGTGCACGGCGTGTTGCATGCGTGCGGTTACGAGCATCCGGTTGATGCATCGCGCACCACGTCGCCCATGTGGCGGCGGCAGGAAACGCTGCTCAAGCGGTTCCTTCACGCGAACACAGAGACCACGTGAACGTTTTGCCGTGGGTGCTGGCATTGGCAGGCGCGGTGATTGCGGCGCTGGCTGCAGTGGCCGATGGAGCACTGTTATCGGATGCACAAATCATCGACATCGCCGCCCGTGATGGATTGCTCCCATCCCATTTGGAACCGCACAATACGGCCCTGGGACAAGCTCTGCCGAAACGTGAACGGCAGCACCGCGCGCTGGCGTTTGCGCGTCTGCTGGGGCACGGGGTCGCAGGTGGTTCGGTCGCGATCGCGCTGGACCTGGGGGATCGCACCACGCCGTCCGCCATTGCGGTGCTCGTCGGCATGGGCCTGATCACCGTTTCTGTGGCCGAGAGTATTGCCCGGGCAGTCGGTGATGCCCTCGGTGAACGCGCGGCGGTGGTACTCGCGCCCGTGACACGGTGGTGCGAGCGTATCATGTCGCCGCTGGTGTATGTCGGTGAATCGCTTGATCACCTCGTGGCTTCGGTCGTGCCCGACGGCGAAGATAATCTCGATCGGCGCGAAGAAGCGGCATCGCAATTTCGTGACGTGGTGTCGGCCGAGTCGGACGTGTCGCGCGACGAGCGCAACTTGTTACTGGGCGTGTTCAGTTTCGGCGAAACCACCGCCGGCGAGGTAATGGTGCCGCGTGTTGACGTGCTGGGTGTTGATCGGGACACACCGTGGTCCGAAGTGGTCGATCGCGTCCGCAGCGCACAACACTCGCGCATTCCGGTGTACGAAGAATCCATCGATGAGATTGTGGGGATTCTGTTTGCGAAGGATTTGTTAGGCGCCATTGTCGACGATGTCGAGCCCGAAGCTGGCTGGACTTCACTGATTCGACCGGCTGCGTTTATTCCGCCGTCCAAACGGATTGCCGATCTGTTGCGTGATTTCAAATCATCACGGCAGCATATTGCCGTTGTCGCCGATGAATACGGTGGCACCGCTGGCCTGGTCACCATCGAAGACATTCTCGAAGAGCTCGTTGGCGAAATACGCGATGAGTATGACGACGAGGAACGGTCAATTGAGTCGGAGGAAGACCAACGGTACTGGGTCTCCGGCCGACTCACGCTCGAAGATCTCTCCGAAGCACTGGGCCACGACTTTACGCGCGATGACGTGACGACGGTTGGCGGGCTCGTGATGGAATTGGTTGGACACGTGCCGCGCGCTGGTGAATCGTTGTTCGTTGACGGCTTCCGATTGGTTGTCGAGCGCGTCGTGCGTCGAAAAGTCGAACGCGTGTACTTCGAACGTTCACAGGCGCGTGGAGCGCACTCCGCGCAATGAGAACGCTCGTGATTTTCGTCGCCGTCCTCATTGTCGCGATTCTCACCGTTGGCGCAACAGCCGTCCGCGCCGTCAGCCGCTTGTGGTTGCGGCATTGGGTGGAACGACAAGGCATGGTCCTGGGAAAAATGGCGCGCCACCTCGAGCGTCCAACGCGTCTGGTGCATGCGGCGGGCATCGGTGCCACGCTGGTTGTATTCGCTACCGGGGCAATGCTCACCATCATCGACGCCGGCAAACCATGGTTCCTGACACGCGACGCACTGATTTTCATGGTGTTGCTGATCGGGTTTGGTCAGTTAATTCCACGCGCCATTGGCCGACGATGGGCGCCGCAATTGGTACCGTCGTTCGTGCCGGCGTTGCGCGTGGTGGATACGCTGGTGTCGCCGTTCCTGCAGCTTGGTCGCACGGTCGCCGGTTGGCTGGTGCGCCCAGTCATTCGTGCACCAGGCGTGGAAGCGCGCGAAGGTATCGAAGATTTGCTGCGCGACGGCGCGCTTGAGGGAATCGGCGCAACGGAAGAGATGGCCATCATCTCCGGCGTCGTGCAGTTTGGAGACAAAACCGCACGCGATGTCATGACCGCACGCAGTGACATGTTTGCGCTCGACGAAGCATTACCGTCAATGGAGCTGGCACGTCGCCTTGCCCAGGCGGCGTACAGTCGGGTGCCGATCTATCGCGACGCGCCTGACAATATTGTGGGCATGATTCACGCGTTTGACGTGTTGCGGGTTGCGGGCGAGCGCTTGCCACCGTTGCGTCCGGTCGCGTTTGCGACAGAAGAAAAACCCGCGAGCGAACTGCTGTTCGAGATGCTGCGCGCGCGCCGTCACCTGGCCATCGTGCGCAACACACAGGGGTTGATTGCGGGAATCATTACGCTCGAAGACCTGCTGGAGGAGTTGGTCGGCGACATTCGCGACGAGCACGATGAGCCAGCACCGCGCGCGTGAGCAAGACTTCGGTTCTGTCACCAGCTCTCGCCCGATTGCACCCCGACTACGTAGCGGGAAAAGTTGCAGCGCTGGCGCGCGCGGTGAGTATCATCGAGAATCATCGACCGGGCTGGGACGCGCTGCTTGCGTCGATTCACCCAAACCTCGGCCGGGCCCGGCGCATAGGAATCACGGGCCCGCCCGGTGCAGGCAAGAGCACGCTGACAACATTGCTCGCGCGCGCCTATCGAAAACTTGGATTACGCGTGGGAATTGTCGCCGTCGATCCGACGTCACCTTTCACTGGCGGTGCGTTGCTTGGCGATCGCATCCGCATGGAAGAAATTGCGAGCGATCCGGGCGTCTACATCCGCAGCATGGCGACGCGTGGCTCGCTGGGCGGACTCGCAACTGCCACGCGCGAAGTGTGCGATGTGCTCGACGGGTTTGGCATTGACGTAATTCTCATCGAGACCGTGGGTGTTGGGCAAAGCGAACTCGATGTCGCACGCACAGCCGATACCACGTTGGTCGTGCTCGTTCCTGAGTCGGGTGATTCCATCCAAACGCTCAAGGCGGGCGTCATGGAAATTGCAGATGTCTACGCGGTAAATAAGGCCGATCGTCCAGGTGCCGAGCGTTTGCGAAGGGACATTGAGTTGATGTTGACCATGCGGGCGACGGTGGCGACCAAGGAGATCGTGGCGAATGGCAGTAAACAGTGGCGCCCACCGGTTCTGCGCACATCGGCCGTGAAGGATGAAGGGATTGCGGCATTGTTGGAGGCCATTGATCGGCACTTTGAATATCTGCAATCGAGTGGTGCGTTGCAGGTGCGCCGTCGGAATCGGCTGCGTGAGCGTGTGATGGAAATTGTAGAGCAGCAGCTACGGCAGCGCTTGTGGCATCATGCGGAAACGTTGTCGTGGTTGGATGCACAGCTGCCGGAGATGGAGTCTGGCACCGCCACGCCCTTTTCGATTGCCCAGGCTTTGCGCACGCGCAGTGCCGCGTTGATGGCGGATACTTGACCCAGCTGTAGTTCACTCTTGACTAATTTGGTCAAGAAGCGGTAGGTTTGACGTGCCCACTCAGCCCGAGGCCGCCATGTCAAAACACAAACCAAAAGCCGTTCGCGAAGCAGTCAGCCTCTACGACGCCAAAACGCATCTTTCGTCGTTGGTCGATCGCGCCCATGCGGGGGACGAAATCGTGATCATGAAGTCGGGCCGACCGCGTGCGCGCCTCATGCCGATGGACGTCACTCCGGTCATTCGGAAGTCGGGCGGAGGAAAGGGTGCCTGGCGCGTGTCCGCCGACTTTGACAGTCCGTTGCCGGAGGACGTGCTCAAGGCGTTCGAAGGCGGGCTGTGAGGCTGTTGCTGGACACCCACGTGGTGATTTGGTGGGATGCCGGGAACCGGCTATCGGCGACGGCGAACAAGGCCATTCATGATGCCGATCAGGTGTTTGTCAGCGCCGCGTCGGCGTGGGAAATTGCGATCAAGACTTCGCTGGGCAAAATCTCGAGCACGCGGTCAATCGCTCAAGCAACTGACGAATCTGGTTTTGACGAATTGCCCGTGACGTTCGCGCACTCGGCGCAGCTGGCCGTGTTGCCGCCAATTCATCGCGATCCGTTTGATCGGATGCTCATTGCACAGGCGATGGTTGAAGGGCTCACCGTGGTAACACGTGACAACGCGCTGCAGCAGTATGGCGTTGTGACCATCAAAGCCTGAACGCGAAGGGCGATCCGTGATGTCGGGCCCGGCGGTCTCAGCAGCTTCATCCGCCTTTCGTCCAGATGATCACCGTCCCGCACGCGCCCATGTTCTCGCCGCGCGTTCCGTTGTATTGCGCCGGCGTTGTGGCCGTGGTGTAAAACTCCACTCCGATAATGTCCCTGGAGTTCAGTTCGTCGATGTCGAACATGGGTTGACTGGCCTGCCCGTTGTATCGAACCAAGCCGTTCACAATAACCTGCAAGTAACACGCTTGCGGAATCTTTTCCATAGACTGCGAGCAGCCTGCACCTTGTCCGCAGGAGAACCCCTTGCCGCCGCGCAACCCAGCGAGCCACCGTCGACCATTACTCTGTACGGCCTTCAGTCCGGCAATCTTTTCAACCAGCACGGCAGACACCGGTCGTCCATCAGCCTTTTCGAACGCTTCGGCCGTCAGATATTTTCCCAGGCCGCTCGATTTCCGTTCCTCGAATTCGACCAACTGTGCGGCAAACGGCCCGGCCGCCTTAACATCGATCTTTGCCAACTTCTGTGCAGTCGGTTTGAGCAACAGATCCACCTCGACTGGTCGTCCGCCGGTGAGGGTGACTTCCGTGTTGATGGATTCGTAGCCAACCATTTTCACGACCACCGCGTGTTTGCCAAACGGCAAACCAGTAAACAGGAAGTTGCCGAGACTGTCACTGCGCGCCGAACGATTCAGATTGGCGAACACAATCTCGGCGTTGGGAAGGGGTTTCTCGGTCGGATCAATCAGCACGCTGCCACCGAATGACGCAGTTTGCGCACGTACGGTGCGGCCGTTGAGCACGAGCAACAAGAACAGCAACGCAGAACATACCAAACGGATGCGCGCGAACCCGGCTTCTTTCATCAGGTACACCCTATTTGGTCCAGATGATGGCTGTGCCGCACGCATTCATGTACGGTCCCACCCTCCTATTGTATTGCGACGGTGTCGTGGCCACCGAGTGAAACTCAAACCCGATGATTTCCTTGCTATCCAATTCGTCGATGTCAAACATCGGCTCAGCCTTTTGCCCACTGTACCGCGTCGCCCCGTTCACGATCACCTGCACGTAGCAGGCGACGGGAATCCGTTCCATCGTCGTCTTGCCAGGATTTCCAGTCCCCAGCAGACCCATTCGCGCGCTCGCAACCCAGTTCTGCCCGCTGCTGGATATGATACGCAATCCAGGAACCTTCGCCGCCAGAAACGCGGACGGCGGTTGCCCCGCCTCTTTTGTGAAGACATCCCCCGTGAGAAACCGTCCCGCACCAAGTGCTCGTCGCTGCTCAAACTCCACCAGTTTGCCCGCATACGGATTGTTTGCCGTCGCAACAACGTTCACAGCATCGAGTTTCGTACTCGATTCCGTTATCAGAAACTTCGCTTCCACTACCTGCGCCAGCGACAGTATCACGATGGCCTCGATAGTTTCGTAGCCAACCAGGCGAACCGTCACATTCGTCCGGCCCGCCGGTAGTCCGGTAAACAGGAAATTGCCCGCACTATCAGTGCGCACCGATCGCTTGAGATCCTTGATTAGAATTTCCGCGTTCGCAAGCGGCTTTTCAGTCGGATCAATCAGCGCCTTTCCGCGAAACGCCGCCGATTGCGCTTGCGCCTCCGTCGCCGGCCCGACGAGTGCCGACAACAAACACACAATCAGCGCGACCCGCACGAACGGCGTCGGCATACTGCGCAGTACAACGCCACGAAGCCATCGCCAACAGGGCGAGGCCACTCGTTGCGAATCACTCACTGGTAGCTTGGACAGGCGAGAGCGTGCGACATGTGGACGGTTTGAGGGTGCGGCAACAGAACGGCCCCTGACTCGTGTCAACACTGTGTGAAACTGCGCCAATGCGCAAATGGCCGCGCTATCTCGCAATGACTAATCGCCAAACGCGTTGATCACCCGCAGCTCGCGGTTAGCTTCGAATCACATGATTCCCCTCTCAAAACGGATGGCCCAGCCGTGAGCCCGTCCCCGCGCCGCCCATCAAGAAACGCCGCGAAAGCTCCGCGTCCCGAGCCGAACGGGGCAAAGGCATCGGCGCTCACCCCGTGGTGGCAAACACATTTCGACGCGCAGTACCTGCACGAGTACGAACCCCTCTTCGACCTGGTCCAGGACCGACGCGAAGTTGCTCGGCTTGTCGAACTGCTGGCCGAGTTTCCGAGCGGGTCGCGCGTGCTCGATTGCCCGTGTGGGCAGGGACGTCACGCGCACCTGCTCGCAGAAACAGGATTTAACGTCGACGGGTTGGATTATTCCGAAGAGCTGCTCAAGGTGGCCCGAAAGCGCGGAACTGGAAAGAATCTCCGGTACACACAAGGCGATATGCGAAAACTCCCGTCCAAATGGACCGGGCGCTTCTCGGTGGTCGTCGATCTTTTCACGTCGTTCGGTTTCTTCGACGATCCGGCGGACGACCGCCGCGTGTTGGCCGAATTTGCGCGCGTGCTGGAACCGGGTGGAGTGCTGGTCTGGCATGGCGGCAGCCGCGATGGTGTGATGGCCCGGTTCCTCACGCGCGACTGGTGGAGCACCGCCGATGGCACGGTATTCGGCCAGGAGCGGTGGTTCGATCCGCTTTCCGGCTTTCTCGAAGTCCAAAGCACGTGGCGCGGCCCCAAGGGCGCAGGGGAACGCACGCACCGCATTCGGCTATACACCGCTTCGGAGTTGGCCGAGCGGATGCGTGAAGTCGGGTTGATTGTGGAGCAGTCGTTTGAGGCGTGGAGCGAGAAGCCGCTCGCGCGACGCAGCAGCGAGATGCTGCTGATTGCCCGGAAGGAGTAGCGGCCCGCAGCGTCTCCCGAGTTTGGCGCGTATGCACCGGACGCCACCCGCCGGATCTCACTGCTGAGACTCTGCTCCGCCGATTACCTTCTCATCCTATGTCCCGACCTATCCGAGTACTGGTAGCCAAACCCGGCCTCGATGGCCACGACCGCGGCGCAAAAGTCGTGGCCGCGGCCCTGCGCGACGCCGGCATGGAAGTCATCTATACGGGGCTGCATCAAAGCCCCGAGATGATCGCCACGGCGGCCATTCAGGAAGACGTGGATGTGGTTGGGCTGTCAATTCTGAGTGGCGCACACATGACGCTGTTTCCACGCGTCCGAGACCTGTTGATCGAAGCCGGACGGGACGACATTCTCCTCACCGGCGGCGGCATTATCCCCAAGGAAGACATGGATTCGTTGCAAGCGAGCGGCGTAGCTCGACTCTTTGGCCCGGGTACCAACACCCAGGAACTCGTGGATTACATCCGTCAGTGGTTTGCGTCACGCGAGCAAGAAGACGCGTGAGCGGACGTCTCCTCAAACTCGCCACCGAAACACGCGCACTCGAAGCCAAACTGCGACTTGGTGGCGGTCCCGACAAAATTGAAAAGCAGCACAAACAAGGCAAACTCACCGCGCGCGAACGCGTCGAACTGTTAGCCGATCCCAACACCCCGTTCCTCGAAATCGGATTGCTCGTCGCGTACGATCAGTACGACGAACAGGCACCAGGCGCCGGCGTTATTACGGGCGTTGCGATGGTCGAAGGGCGCGAAGTCGTGGTCGTTGCCAACGACGCCACAGTGAAGGCCGGGTCGTGGTGGCCCGAGACCATCAAGAAGACGTTGCGCGCGCAGGAAGTGGCCATGCGTTGCCGCATTCCGATAGTGTATCTCGTCGACTCGGCCGGCGTGAATCTTCCGTACCAGGGCGGTGTGTTTCCCGGCCAATACGGCGCCGCGCGCATTTTTTACTACAACTCGATCATGCGTCGCTACCTGCGTATTCCGCAGCTCGCGGCAGTCATGGGGCAGTGTATTGCCGGTGGTGCGTATCTTCCCGCGCTCAGCGACGTGATTCTCATGGTCAAGGGATCAAGTTTCATGGGATTGGGTGGACCAAATCTCGTGAAGGGCGCGACTGGCCAAACGATTGACGGCGAAACCTTGGGCGGTGCAATTACGCACACGGAAATTTCCGGCGTCGCGCATTACGCGGTTGATGATGATCCGTCGTGCATCAAGAAATTGCGCGAGCTGTTGGCACGACTTCCGCGACCATTTCATCGTCCTGCGGAAACGGCGTTCAAGGTACCCGCGACCGATCCCGTCAAGCTGTACGACATTCTCCCCGCCGATCATCGCATGTCGTACGACATGCACAATATTCTGAAAGCGGTGCTGGACGCGGGCGAACTCGACGAGTTTCAGCCGAATCTCGCCAAGGAAATGATCTGCGGTGATGCGAAAATCGAAGGTATCAACGTCGGTGTCATCGCGAATCAGCGAGGTTTGATAAAAGGGCGCCCGGGTGAGAAGCCGCGTTTTGGCGGAATCATCTACGCCGAGAGTGCCGAGAAGGTCGCGTATTTTATTGAGCGCTGCGACAAGCAGGGCATTCCGCTGTTGTTCGTGCAGGATGTTTCGGGCTTCATGGTTGGTCCCGAGTCGGAACACGAAGGTGTGATTCGTGCAGGCGCACATTTTGTCGAAGCGATGGCGTGCGCGCGCGTGCCCAAAGTGGTGCTCACTGTGAATCACGCCAGTGGCGCGGGTTATTACGCGATGGCCGGTCAGGGTTTCGATCCCGATTTTTTGTTCACGTGGCCAACGGGCCGCATGGCCGTGATGGAGGGCGAAGCCGCCGTGAGCGCCGTGCATGGTCCCGCGATGGCCGCGGCAAAGGCGAAAGGTGTTGCCCTCTCGCCTGAAACGGCGGCGTCGGTTGAAGAAATGCGCGCCGATTACGAAGAACAACTCGACGCGCGATACGCGTGTGCGCGCGGTTACGCCGACACGATTCTGTATCCGGAAGACACCCGCACGATGCTGGCGATGGCGCTGCGCGCCGGACTGCAAAACCCCGGACCACATTTGGGCGCGTTCAGCTTGCCGCCGATGCCTGGTGCTTCCACATGATCCTTCGCTGCGCATACAAACCAACGACACGCAAACCGACGGCCAGGATGATGCCATGCATCGTGCTTTCGATTTCGAATTTCAAACGGAGCAGGGATGTCTGATTCCCAACGGGTAGTACGAGTCGCCAGTGGGCAGGGCTTCTGGGGCGATTGGTTGGAGGCGCCACGCCGCCAGGTTGAAGGCGGGCATGTCGATTATTTGATGCTCGACTACCTCGCCGAAGTCACGATGTCAATTCTGCAAAAGCAGAAGGAGCGCGATCCGAAAATGGGGTACGCGCGAGACTTCATTGGCGCCATGGAAAGTGTGTTTCCTGCCGTTGTCGAAAAAGGCGTCAAAGTTATTGCGAACGCCGGCGGCGTAAATCCGCAGGCGTGTGCAACAGCTCTGCTTGCGGCCGGCGAAAAGATGGGGCTACGCGGCAAGTTCAAAATTGGCGTCGTCACCGGCGACGACTTGCTGGACCGCATCGACGAGTTGCTTGCGGCCGGTCACAAGCTCGCGAACATGGACACCGGCGAACCGCTGTCGACGATTCGTGATCGCGTGTTGTCGGCCAACGCGTACATCGGTTCAACACCGATCGTTGAAGCGCTGGAACGCGGCGCGAATGTTGTCGTGACCGGTCGCAGCACCGACACCGCGCTCACGATGGCGCCGTTGCGTCACGAATTTAAATGGGCGCCCGACGACTGGAACAAGATGGCGTCTGGCATTATTGCCGGACACATTCTGGAGTGCGGCGCGCAGAGTTCGGGCGGCAATTGTTTGTACGATTGGCGTAACATTCCCGATCTCGCCAACGTTGGTTATCCTATTGCCGATGCGGTCGAAGACGGAACGTTTGTGATCACGAAACACCCGAACACCGGTGGTCGCGTTTCGATTCCGACGGTGAGCGAACAACTCGTGTACGAAATGGGCGATCCACACGCGTACATCACGCCTGATGTTGTGGCCGATTTCACCAGCATCCAACTCGAAGACGCCGGCGAAAATCGCGTGCGCGTGCACGGCGTCACGGGTGGTCCGCCAACACCATTTCTCAAAGTGTCCATCGCGTATCGCGCCGGATACAAAGCGGTGGGATCGCTGGTGTATTCATGGCCCGACGCCATGGAAAAGGCGCAACTCGCCGACACAGTGCTGCGGCAGCGCCTCGACAACCTGGGCCTCAAGTTTGACCAGATTCTGAGCGAGTTTGTCGGTGCGACCAGCACGCACGGCCACCTGGCCGGCGATGGCCATGACGCCCCCGAAGTTCAATATCGTGTCGGCGTACGCGGCTCGGATCGCGCAGCGGTCGAACGTTTCACCCGCGAAATCGTGCCCCTCGTCCTGAATGGGCCGCCCAGCGTCACTGGGTTTGCGGGCGGACGCCCAAAAGTGGAAGAGATTGTAGCCTACTGGCCAGCATTGCTCGACAAACGCGCGGTCACGACTCACGTTGACATTCAGGAATAAGACCGATGAAGATCAGACTCCTGGACATAGCGCACGCGCGCAGCGGCGACAAAGGTGATACGGCCAACGTTGGCCTCATCGCGATGCGCGCTGAGTGGTACCCGGTGCTGGTGAAGTACATCACGCAAGCCCGCGTGACGGAACACTTCGCCGGCATGATAACGGGCCCTGTGGAACGCTTTGAATTGCCCAATCTCAGGGCACTCAATTTCCTGTTGCACGGGGCGTTGGATGGCGGCGGAACACTGTCACTCAAAACCGACGCACAAGGCAAAGTGTATTCAACCGCGCTGCTGCGCTTGGTGCTCGACGTTCCAGATCACGAAGCACAGGCGGCGGGCTTGATGGCCGCGTCGTGACGCTGGTACCATCGTCCGTGATCGCGTTCTGCGCTTCGTTTCCTTCAAGTCCACGAGGATCTGATCGATGCAAATGATGAAACGTCAGTCGATGGTAGCGGCTGCCCTCTGTCTCGTGCTGGCCGCGTGTGCGCAAAATACCGACCCCGCAATGACACCGCCGGCCGCCGTAACCACGGCGGCGCCAGCCGGTTCAAACCTCATGGCGGATCTCGCTCGGGACGTTGAAGGCGTTGAAAAGAAAATGGTCGACTTGGCCAAGGCGATGCCCGAAGGCACGATGACGTGGCGCCCCACTGCAGGCGTGCGTTCCGTGCGCGAGGTGTTTCTTCATGTTGCCAGTGACAATTACCTGATTCCATCGCTGCTCGGCGCTGCGATTCCGGCGGAAACCGGCATTGTGGGCAGCGATCTCAAGACCGTCGAAACGTTCGAGAAGCGCGACATCAAGAAAGACCAGGCCGTGGCCGACCTGGAAGCGTCGTTCGCGCATCTCAGGAAGGCGATGACCGCCGACACGACCGGCCTCGGTAGCGAGGTGGATTTTTTTAACACAAAGATGTCGCGCCAGGCAGCGTGGATCGGCGCGGTGACACACCTGCACGAGCACCTGGGGCAGTCCATCGCGTACGCACGCAGCAACAAAGTCGTGCCGCCCTGGAGCAAGTAGCATTCAGTTCTCCAACTCGACCCGGATCAAGCTTGGGCTGATTATCATGGCGATCGTCGTTTTCGGATATGGCGTCCGAAACGACGTTTCGTACATGCGCTGGATCGCGATCGGACTCCTCGCCGTAGCGTACGTCCTCCGCTTTCTGAACCGGAAAACTGCGACTTAACGGTTTCCGGGAGTTCGCGAGCCAAAGCGGTTAGATTGCGCGAATGGTTCGCACAACTCCCAGCACGACATCGACGAAAGTCGTCCCCGAACTCCTCGCGCCTGCCGGCTCGCTCGACGCCGTGCGCGCCGCCGTCGCCAACGGCGCGAACGCCGTCTACCTCGGCGCCTCTCAGTTCAACGCACGTGACGAAGGGGCGCAGCTCTCACTCGAGGAACTGCGCCAGGCGTGTGCAGTCGCGCATGCCGGCGGTGCGCGCGTGTACCTCACGTTCAATGTGTTGATCAAGACCGCCGAGCTGGCGGGCGCGCTCAAGTATTTGGGTGATTGCATTGATTGCGGAATTGACGCAGCGATTGTACAGGACATCGGCGCTGTTCGCCTGATTCGCGAGGTGTATCCGACTCTCGAAATTCATGGCTCGACGCAGATGACCGTGCACGACGGCAGCGGCGCGCTCGTGATGCAACAACTGGGCGTTGAACGCATTGTGCTCGCGCGCGAGAATACGCTGACCGACATTCACAGCATTCGCGCCGCCGCGCCGGAACTCGGTCTCGAAGCCTTCGTACACGGCGCGTTGTGTATTTCATATTCGGGACAGTGTTTGATGTCGGGCATGATTTCCGAACGATCCGCCAATCGTGGTTCGTGCGCGCAATCGTGTCGGAAGGATTACGCGCTGCGTGATGCCGCAACCGGCGCGCTGCTTGATGAAGGATTCCTGATCTCCGCGAAAGATCTCGCCGCGCACGATTACCTCGAGGAGTTGGCTGAGGCGGGTATTGGGTGTCTCAAAGTCGAGGGGCGCAAAAAGAAGCCCGAATACGTCGCGACCGTCACGCACGCGTACCGCGAGTGGCTTGACCGACTCGCGCGCGGCGAAGACTCACGGCCACCCAGCGACGAAGTCGAACCGCTGGTGCAAATTTTCAGTCGTGGTTTTACCAGCGGCATGTTGGCGGGCCGAGCTGGGCGCGATTACATCACGCGCACGCAACCCGACAACAAGGGCCGATTGCTGGGAACTGTGATTGGTCGCGAGGGTGCTGATGTGCTGGTGGATGTGTCAGCCCCAATTGCCGCCGGTGACGGCCTGGGATTTGAAGAACCCGTTGAAGGCGCGTCCGCCACGATTGGGTGCACTGTTACCGCGGTGCGTACGCTGAACGTCCGAAACGGCGTGTATCGTCAGGCGCTCACGACGCGCATTCGTGTACCCGATGCCTGGCGCGTTGTGCGCACGTTCGATGCCGCGTTAATGACGCGCGCGCAAACGAGCTTTGCCGATGTCGCCGTTCCCGAGCGGGCCCGCGTACGTGTTGATGTGCGCGTGTTCGGGCACGCTGGCGCGCCGCTCAAGATCATTTGGACAGCGGGCGAGTACACCGTGACCGTGAAAGGTGATGTGGCGTTGGCTCCGGCTGCCAAACGAGTGCTGGATTACACGCAAGTGCGCGAGCAGCTGGGCCGACTCGGCGAAACTGCCTATGCACTTGGGGCGGTGGATATAGCGGCACTGAGCGAGGGCATGTTTGTGCCCGTGAGCGAATTGAATCGCTTGCGGCAGGATGCTGTCGCTGCGCTGGACGAACAGCGCAGTTGGGAGCTGAACGCGTCGTCGCATTCGCGCGATGGTTCCATTGCGGCGGCGGTGTTCACTGTTGGCGGCCCGACACGGCGTGAGTTCGCGACAACGGCCGACGTCCTGCAACTGCGCGCGATCGTCTACAACATTGCAGATGCGCTGGACGCGGCCCGGAACGGTGCGACTGAAGTCGTGCTTGATCCGTTTCTCCGACATCCGCCTTTGCCATTGGCGCGCGTGCGCGCGTTGCAGGATGAGTTGACGGCACTCGGTGTCGCGTTTCGTTTGCGTACGCCCACCATTGTTCGCCCGGACGAACGCAAAACGCTGGACAAATGGCTGGCGCTCGGCCTGCCGTTGTTGTCGGGACACTTGGGGCTTGTGCGCGAACAAGCGGCGCTGGGCAGGGACGTGATTGCCGACTACGCAACGAACGTGTTCAATCCGCACACCGCGGCGTTTCTCTTTGAGCTCGGGGCCAGCCGCATTGTACCATCGGTCGAGCTGACGCTGAATGAAATCGGCCAGCTGGTGATGCCGTGGCAGGGTACAGGATTGGCGGCCACGCCGTTTGACGTGTTGGTGTACGGTCGGCCCGAAGGGATGACGATCGAACACTGCGTGTTGTCGGCGGCGTTTGAACGCGAACCCACCACGTGTCGCGATTTGTGTGTGAAGAAACACACCAACGTCACGCTGACCGATCCAGCGGGATACACGTTTCCCGTGGCAACCGATTCGGCGTGCCGCAACCGGCTGCTGCATTCGCGACCCATTGACGGCGCGGAATATATTTCGGCGTTATGGCGGCAACAGATACGTGGGTTTCAGCTGCTATTCAACGTTCCGGAAGAAGCAGTGGGCAACATTACGCGCAACTATCGCGCAGTGTTGAACTCGGCGACCCTGGGCGTAGAATGTGACACTGGCATCACGCGTCGCATGCTGGGCGGCGAGTTCACGCGCGGGCATTTCATGCGCGCTGTGTAACATGCGACGTTAGCGTCTGGTCTTGTCCTGACGGTTCGGACGCAGGTGCACGCATATTCGAACGTTCACGCAGTATTGCACGATAGTGACGTGTTGAACGCATCTGCTGTTCTGCACATTTGACACCGCGCAGCAACAATATCGCGCGATCATGGCAAAAAAATGCTTCAGATGCGCGTCGCGCATTGACAGCATCGCAAACAGACCGTACCCTGCGCGTTACCCGCCTTACTTGTTTCGCAGACCGACGATGCGTCCGCGAAACTGTGCGCTTAAAAGGTTTTAAGCAGGTTGTTCCCTCCTCGCGCTTCGCGCGCGCGTCCCTGGTCCACTCGAACGCTGTCGGGCGTGAGTTACGCCCCGTGGTTCCCCAATTCCCAACGGCCGCGATCGTATCGCCACACCCCGTGGAGAGCGACCCGGCTTTCGCTCGTGACACCGGCGGCGGGCGACCGTTTGGTGCACGAACCTGCAAGAGGAGTGTCGAGATGCAATTCGGCCGGACCCCCCAAGTTCAAACACCCCAGACTCGCCGAGCGACGTGTATTCGCTGGAGCGCGCGAATGGTGGCGGCAGTGGCCTGCCTGCTTGCTGCGCAGGCTGCAGCGGCCCAGGCAGTCGGAATCATTACCGGGCGTGTCACCGATGTCGCCAGCGGCCAGCCTGTCGCGGCAGTGAGCGTCACGATCACAGGATCGACCAACGGTGGCTTAACCGGCGAGGATGGCCGGTATACGCTACGCCAGGTCGCGCCTGGATCGGTTGCACTGAACTTCGCCCGGATCGGCTACGAATCGGGAAAACTGACAGTCACGGTGCGCGAAGGTGCTCCAACCACGGCCGACTTTGCCATCAAGGCTGCGGTTCTCTCCCTGCAGGCGTTCGTCACGACCGTCACGGGTCCCACGCGTAAAATCGAACTGGGCACCACGACCGCGCAAATCAACGTTGCCGAGAAAATTGCGGAACTTCCCGTGAATACGATGGGCAACCTCCTGTCCGGCCGCGCCGCCGGCGTTCAAGTGGCCTCGGCAGGCGCCACTGGGGCGGGTTCGCGTATCCGCATTCGCGGTCAGTCATCGCTTTCGATGGGCAATGACCCGTTGATCTACGTCGACGGTGTGCGAGTCATCTCCAATACCGCTCAGGGAGGCACGTCCGGTCCGTCTCGGTTTGACGATCTCGCGCCCTCAGAAATCGAAAACATTGAAGTCATCAAGGGCCCGTCTGCGGCCACGCTGTATGGCACAGAAGCGGCCAACGGCGTTATCAACATCACCACCAAGAAAGGCAAATCCGGCAAGACGATATGGAGCGTCTTCACGGAAAACGGTGTCATTACCGATCCGAACAAGGGCGAATATCCACTCCTGTACTACGGCTGGCAGACGGTGAACGGTGCAATTCCGCTGGCGTCCTGTCGCCTCACCCAGGTTGCTGCCAACCTGTGCACGCAGGATAGCGTTTCAAGCAATAATGCGCTCAACAACCCGCTCACCACGCCGCTTGGCAATGGTCGTCGGAACAACTACGGCCTGCAGGTCTCGGGCGGCACAGACCGCGTGCAGTATTTCCTGTCCGGCGATGCGCAGGAAGAATTGGGTGTTTACCGGATGCCGGACATCGAAATCGTACGGCTGAAGGCCGAGCGCGGCGTTGCCAAGCTTCCAGATTGGCAGGTCCGCCCCAACGCACTGGCACGCGTGAACCTACGGGCGAATTTGTCGGTGCAAGTTTCCCCAACGGCCAATATGCAACTCTCGACGGGGTACGTTTCCAGCACCCAGAGATTGCCGCAAAATGAGGACAACTCGACTGGCCTGATGGTGAACGCTCTCGGCGGAACCGGAGGTCGAATCGATAGCTTGGGATCACGGGATTCCCGCGGTATTCGGCTGTACGGTCAGTTTGCCGGTCCGATGGGTGACGTGTTTTCGGTGCAGAACCGTCAGGACATTCAACGGTTTACGAACAGCTTGCAGTCACGTTGGCAGGCCACCGAGTGGCTCAATACACGCGCCACCGTGGGTCTCGATCTGACGCAACTGACCGGATTTTCTGGCAATTTTATCAACCAAAGCCTTCCGGGCAACACGCGCAACAACGGCAGTCTCACCAGCACGCGGCAGCAGATTGCGCAGTATACGGTCGACGTGGGCGCGACGGCCAGCAACAAAATCGGCAGCAGCGTGACCAGTAAGTTCTCGGCGGGCGTGCAGTATTTTCGTACGCTGAACGAACTGACCACCGGCAATGGAAGTGTACTGGCTCCAGGATGTACGACGACGAGCTGTGGCGCGAACCAGACTACCGGGCAGTCGACGGGTGAATCCATCACGCTTGGCACGTACCTGGAAGAAGCCATCGCGATTGGTGACCGCCTGTTTCTTACCGCCGCATTGCGTTTTGATGACAACAGTGCGTTCGGCGCCAAGTTCAACGGCGCACGGTATCCGAAGGCATCCGTTTCATATGCTATCTCCGATGAAGCGTGGTTTCCGAAGAGTCGGCTGATCGATAACCTGCGCCTTCGCAGCGCATACGGAGCGTCGGGGCAGGCACCCGGCAACAACGCGGCGTTCCGGTTCTATGATACCTTCTCCTACACCGGCGTGAATTCTGCGATTTCCACTGGTACCGCGCTCGCAGCGGTTGGCAATCCGGAACTCCGTCCTGAGTTCTCTGCGGAATACGAAGGTGGTTTTGACCTCGGCTTGTTTGGCGGGGCCACCAACTTTGAAGTCACGTATTTCAGCAAGCTGACGCGGGATGCCCTGATCAATCGCGATATTGCGCCGTCGATCACCGGTCTCAGTGTAATTACCACGAACATCGGCAAGACCAAAAACGCTGGCGTCGAGTTCGTCGTCAACCAACGCATCATTGATCGTCGCAACCTGGCGTTCAACCTGAACCTCACCGGTTCGAGCACGCGTAACAGGCTGGTGACGCTTGGAGAGGGCGTGTCGCCAATTTTCACCGGCAACCGGACTACACAGAAGAATACCACGGGGTATCCGCTATTCGGACTATGGGGCCGGACGTACACGTTCAACGACCGCAACGGCGATGGTATCATTCAGGCTCCAACGAATATTGGTCGACCGAACTTTGATCCAGGCGATTTGACGATTACCGACACGACCGAGTTCATCGGCCCGACCTATCCGAAATTAGAACTCGCCGTGAGCCCGGCTCTCGAATTGTTCGATCACAAGATCCGCATCAATGCGCAGTTCGACCACAAGTCTGGGTTCCGCAAGCTGAACAACACTCTGCGGCATCAGTGTCAGGGTGGGGCTTCCTGCCGCGGGCTGTTTGATAAGTCAGTTGGTCTGGAAACGCAGGCGGCCGCTGTCGCATTGAACAGCTACGGCGCATTAACTGGGTTCTACGACGACGGCGCATTTACTCGATTCCGCGAACTGTCGGTGGCCTTTCAAATGCCGGACCGCCTGGCTCGGTACGTTCGCGCCAGCCGTTGGAACATCGTCGCGACTGGCCGCAACCTGGCCGTGTGGACCAAGTACAAAGGCGTAGACCCCGAAGCAACCGCAGGTAACTCCGATGCGCGCGGTTTTGAAGAATTTTTCTCGACTCCGCCGCTCCGCACCGTCACGTTCCGCATGAACTTTACTTTCTGAGGAGATACTCATGTCACCGATCTCCTCGCAACTTTCTTTGAAATCCATGAACTCCAGGCATTTGCGCTCTTCGCTCCCGCACCGGCTTTTGACCGGTGCGGCGGCCCTGTCGATGTGCTTGTTCAGTGGTTGCAGCAACTCGGAATTTCTGGCTGTGACCGACCCGGACATTCTGAATCCGGAAGACATCGAAACCGCCGCAGGCGCGGCGTCGCTGCGTCTCGGTGCTTTGTCTCGGTTCGTCACTGCCTTCGATGGTGGAGGTGATGCATTCACCGTCGTGACGGGCAACCTCGCCGACGAGCTGCGGTCAAGTGACACGTTTGATGGGCGCATTTTGCCCAACAGGCGTTTCATGAACGATAACTTGCCCGAAATGACGGGAACGTATCTCAATCTGCATCGCGCACGAACCGCAGCGAGCAACGCCATCACTGTGACAACCCGCGTCGCGCCCGCGCAGACGCTCAACATCGGCGAGTTGTACATGTACCGGGCGTTTACCGAAAACTTCTTCGGTGAGATGTATTGCTCGGGTGTGCCATTCAGCGAGACCGATGGAAGCACCACCACATTCGGCGATCCGCTGACGACGGTGCAGATCTATTCGCGTTCCGTCGCCAGTTTTGACAGCGCGCTCGCGCTGGTGGGCACGAATGCCACCCTCCTGAACGGAGCCCGGGTTGGCAAAGGTCGGGTATTGCTCAACCTCGGACAATTCACGGCCGCGGCCGCGGCGGTCGCCAGCGTGCCTACGACGTTCAAACTGGCGTCGAACCACTGTTTCGGCGGCAACTGCACCGACAACGGAAATTACCTCGCCGCAGCACAGCCAAGCTCGCGTTACACTCCTGCAAACAACGAAGGCATCAATGGCTTGAATTTTCTGCCCGCTGTGGCTGATCCGCGTCTGCCCTGGGTCGCGTCAACGCGCGCCGGATTCAATACGCTGTTCCAGAACATGCCGGTCCCGCTCAAGGTTTGCCCGTCGTATCGCGGCACCGGCTGCCCTGGCACACGCAACACTACGGGCGAGAACGTTCTGGCCGATGGTATCGAAGCGCGCCTCATCGAGTACGAAGCTCGCCTTCAGGGAAAAACGCAGGACGACCGTGATTTCGTCTTTGCGCAGCTCAACGTTCTCCGTCAGACCGGCATTTCAGGATTCCCCGTCGCCGTCTTGGCAGGGACAGCGCCCACGACGGACGCAGCAGCAGTCACTCAACTGTTCAACGAACGCGCGTACTGGATGTATCTCACGGGCCACCGCCTCGGCGATCTCCGTCGCTTGGTTCGACAGTATGGTCGCGACGCCGAATCCGTGTTCCCGACGGGTGAGCAGCAGGTTCCGCTCAGCGGCCCCTACGGCACCGACGTGAATTTCCCGGTTCCGGCGCAGGAAAAAAACAACCCGAAGTTTACAGGGTGTCTTGACCGCAAGGCATAATCGCAGTCGCAGCTTCTGTACAACAAGCGGGCATCCAATCGGGTGCCCGTTTTGTTCGCAGCCAAGTGTCTCGTACATGCACGTCAACTGCAACCAAAGCTGACAGCTATCAGCTTGAGAGCCGGCAGCTGTCGGCTTTAGTTGCAGTGGAGCTGTCCAAGTCCAAGTGTCGGGTCCGTTAACCGCGTCCCGGAACGGTCTACCCGACCCAGGTACCGGAACCTGATACCCGAACCAGGTACCGGAACCAGGTACCGGAACCAGGTACCCGAACCAGGTACCCGAACCAGGTACCGGAACCAGGTACCGG
>Ga0105047_10002347_pt1 | contig 33832 bp, 24 predicted proteins | sample MAT04_FD_78384 | JGI IMG/M metagenome (GOLD analysis project Ga0105047, IMG submission 78384) | Freshwater microbial communities from Lake Fryxell liftoff mats and glacier meltwater in Antarctica - MAT-04 (megahit assembly) | ecosystem: Environmental > Aquatic > Freshwater > Ice > Liftoff... | reverse complement strand
CGAGATGGCGGAAAGGATGAGTCCGACGCCCAGCGCGAGGATGGCCGTGTGGAGGATCAGCAGTGGGAAGGCGAACAACCAGAGGGTCGGACGCGCGAGCATGGTCGGATCGTGCCACGCGATGAAAACGTAAATGACCGCAAAGGACACGAGCTGGATCAGCAGCGGGATCAGGTTGGAAATCAGCACGGACAGCGGGACGATCAACCGGGGGAAATAGACCTTCGCGAACAGGTGCAGGTTGCCGTGCAGCGTGTTGCCGGTGGAGGCGAGGACCTGGGAAAAATAGTTCCAAGTCAGCAGACCCGAGAGGTAGAAAAGGGCGGCATTGATACCGTCGGTGGGCACCCCGACGACCTTGTTGAACACCAGGATGAACATCGTCGTGGTGATCAGCGGATTGATCACAAACCACGCGGGACCGAGGATCGTCTGCTTGTAGCGCGCGGAAAAATCCCGCGCGACCAATTCCCGCAGCAGGTCGCGGTGCCGGACCAGCCCGCGCCAGTCGACGTGCAGCCACGACTGTTTCGGGCGGATGATGACTTCGTAGGCGGGTGGGGGGGAGGTCATGGCAGGACGGGAATCGAGGCGGACGACGGGATGGGAGTGGCCCCGGCCCAGCAGAGCGCGGTCAGGACGACGACATTCAGGGCGACGGCGGGCATTTGGAGAGGGAAATCAACCTGGGACTGGAGCAGCACGGCCGCCAGCCCGCAAGCAGCGGCGATGCCAAGCTGGCGATGCAGCGGACTGAGCCAGCGGCGGACGCGGATGACCGCCACCAAGGCGCCGACGAGCAGGCCCCACCAGCCGAGAGTGGCGGGCACACCCCATTCCACTGCGAATTGCAGCAGGTCCTGGTGGGTGAACTGCAGAAATTGGAAAAAGGTGCGCACAAATGGATCCTCGGTGTTCTGGCTGGCGGCGCCCATCCAATTGCCGGGGCCGTGCCCCGTCAGCGGGCGTTCCGCCACACTGCGTCCCGCCGTGCTCCAGCTTTCCCCGCGGTCGCCCCACCGGCCGCCCGGCAAGTGAGAGGCCACGAACAGGTCAGCCCGCATCAGCGCCGGCCACCTCGACTCGGGCGGGATGGGCTGAACGGTAACGGCGGGCGCGTCCGCCAGCAGGAGCTGCCAGCGGCGGACAATTTCCCCCGGCCGCCCGGCGACGGCGACGAGGAGGCCCACCGCGGCGGCGGCGCCCGCCAACCAGAGCCAGCGGCGGGAGCTGCCGGCTTTGAAGCTGCGGAGAAGGAAAGGGGCCACGGCGAGTGCGGCCACCTGCGGAAACCTCGAAACATGACTGCCATGCGCGGCGAGGACGATGAGCGTGCCCACGCCGGCGGCGGCGACGACAACCCACGGCAACCGGCGGATCCGCGCGAGCCAAGTGAGGGCCACGGCCAGGGGCCACGCCGTGTTGAAATAAGCGCCGGCGGCCGTGTGATGATAAAACGGGCCGCAGAAATTTCCCGTCATTCCCCGGTCATGGCGCCAATAGATGCCGGGGGCGTGGGTATAATTTTGCAACAAGGCGAGGAGGCCGACCGCGACGGCGGTGGCGGTGAGGGCCACGCTGAACGTCACCGCCCAAGCCTGGGTCCGGGCCAAATCAATGAGCGGCAGAACCACGGCGGCGAGAGCGAGGGCGCAGACCAGGGAGTTGGCCGGGGTGTGCCAGACGATGCTGGAAGGCCAGCGGGCGGCGACCGCGGCAAAATGCGCCTGGGTGAAATCCGCGACCGGCGTGGGCGAGGCGAGACCGCTGATCCAAGGGAGGGCGGCGACGACGAGCAGGGCGACGCCGCCGGCGGCGAAGAGCGGCACCTGGGGCCGCGGGCCGCCGCAAAGCCAGGATGCGACCCAGAAAAACAGCGCGAGCAGGCAGCCCAACGCGAGGGCTTCGGGGCCGCCCGCCCGCGTGCTGCCGAAGTTAAGCGGGGCAAAAACCATCAAGCCCGTGAGGACCACGCCCGCGGCGGTGCGCAGCCAGCGGGCGACCGGGTTGGACGGCGGGGAAAATTCCCGGGCCGCGGTCACGCCGGCTCTTTTTCCTCGTAGGCCTTGTAGTAATCCGCCGACTGCGTGCCGTAGCCATGGTAGCCGTAGCTCTGGGCCTTGCCGGTGGGCAGCTGGTTCAGGACGATGCCGAGACAGGAGATACCGGTGCCTTCGAAGCGTTCGAGCACCTTGCGCACGATGGCCGGGCGCACGGTGCGATAACGACAGACATAAATCAGCTCGTGGCAGCAGCGCGCGAGCATGAGCGCATCGGGGAAAATGGCGGCGGGGGGCGAGTCGAAGACGACGAGGTCGTAATGCTTCAGCAGCGGCTCGATCGTTTCCCGCCGGCTGAGCTGGTCCAGGAGCTCGGTGGGACGATCGGAACTCCGGCCCGCCGGGAGCACATCCAGATACTCGTCCACGGTGACGATGCCCTCGGGGCGATCCGGCCGCTGGTTGGGCGACGCTTCCAGCCAGTCCACCCAGCCCGTCTTGGCCTGCAGGCCAAAATAACGGTGGAGCGTGGGGCGGCGCAGGTCGCAATCCACGAGGAGAGTCCGGCGCTTGTGCGCGGCGAAGACGGCACCCAGGTTGCTGCAAAGGAGACTTTTGCCCTCGGCCGGCACGCTGCTGGTGACCAAGAGGGTCTTGGGAAAGCCAATGGGGGACCGCACCTCGATCTCGCTGAAGATCCCGCGGTAGGCTTCGGCCAGATCCGGGTTCTTTTGCAGGCGGAACACTTGGGCGCGCTCGGTCTCACCCATCTTCTTCATCTTTTTTACGACGCCGAGGAGCGGCGTGCCCAGGGTTTCCTCGACGTGGGCGGGCGTCCGGATGCGGGTGTCGAGAAAGCCGAGCGCCAGCGGTAGCAGGACAAAAAGGCCCAACCCCGTGAGCCCGGCCTTCAGCACGACGCCGAGGGTGCCGGTGTCCGAGGGCTGGTCGGGCACCCAAGCCGGATCGAAGATCGCGATGTTCGTATTGGACATCTGGCTGGCGATATTGGCCTCGGTGAGCCGGTCCATGATGCGGTTGTACGTGGCGCGCTTGGCATTCGCATCCTGGTCGAGGAACTTGTAGTTGATGGAAATCTTGTCGAGTTCGCGGGCCTGGCCTTCCGAGCCCGCCGTCTCGGTCTGAAGGCGCTGCAGATACTGGGCCGAGACCTCATACCGCGCGCGCAGGTCGGCGATGGCCTTGTTGATGCTCTCGTTCAGCATCCGGCGGTTCTCCTTGATATCGAGTTCGTTCTGCTTGATCCGGGGATGCTCGGCCAGGTAGCGCACCGCCAGCTTGGTGTGCTGCGATTCGAGGTTAGACAATTGGTTGCTAAGGCTGCTGACCTGCCCGGAGGCGAGGATCTGCGGGATCTCCAGCAGGTTCCGGTTGTTGCGCTGATACTCCTCGATCTTGTCGATGAGGGACTTGGCGTCGATCTGGTCCAAGGTGGCGCGGACGACCGCGGTGCCGAGCGACGCCATTTTCTGAAAGACGACGTTTTGGGTCTCGCCGATGGCGGCGAGGTTGTTTTTCGCGCGGTAAAGTTGCAGCTCCTTCTCGGCCGTCTCCAACTGGGTGCGGGTCTCGTCGGCCTGGTTCCGCAGAAACACGATGGCGGAATTGGTCCGCGTGTTCGCGCTGTCGAGATTGTAGTCGATATACTTGCGGGCATACCGGTTGGCGATGAGCGCGGCGGCGTCGGGGGACCGGTTGGAAACCTGGATGCCAATGATGGGCGTGCCCCGGCGTGCGTAGACGGAGACGTTGGGCCGGATGATGGTGCCCAGGGAAGGCAGGGCAGCGGATGGGTTCAGCGGATCGGCATAGGCCTTCTGGATCAGGTCGGTCTCCGACGGGCTGAAGGAGGCGAGGAGGTAATCCAGGAACGTCTTGCTCCGCAGCTGCTCCATATGGGTGTTGAGCTCACTGGCCGTTTGCAGGCTCGTATCGACGACCTCCTGGATGTTCAGGACGCGGTCCTTGCGGGCTTCAAACAGCAGCGAGACCTCCGTACGGTAAATCGGCTCGAAATGCGGGCGGAAGACAACAATGAGGACGGCGGCCAGGACGCCGGCGATCGCGCCGATCCACCAGCGCTCGAGCAGCATGTCGAGAAAATCGCGGGGCGTGCGCCGGAAGGCGCCGGCCGGGGCTTTGGGCGACGGCGAAGGGCTGGCGGCGGAGGAGGAGGACGTCATGATGCGGTCAAAGTGGGATCCGGATTAAAATAGCCGCTCGGGCACCCAAATGCGGTCGCCGGGATAGATCGGCATGTTGGCGCGGCCTTTGCCGGATTGGTGGCGACCCGACATGATATCCTCGAGATTCACCGTCACCACCGTCTCGGTGCCCTCGGGCGTGCGGTGGGTGATGGTCACGGCGTCCGACTTGGAGATGGGCAGGAAACCGCCGACGCGGGTGAGCACCTCGACGATATCGAGGCTCGATACATCGTTCGGAAAAACCACGGGGCCGGGCGAGCGCACCGCCCCGAGCACGGAGATCTCGCGGGGAAAATACGCGGTGACGACGATGTTGACCACGGGATCCCGCAGGAACTGGCGCTTGACGTAGGTGGATTCGAGCAGCCGTTCCGCTTCCCGGACGCTTTTCCCGATCAGCTTCACTTCGCCGATCAGCGGCAGGCGCACCTCGCCCGATCGCGCAATGACCTGCGACGCGGCCAAATCGGGTTCCTCAAAGATGGACATCCCGATGGTGTCGCCCGCATTCAGGCGATAGTTTGGGTCAGTGGTGGTGCTGCTGGGAGCCTTGGCCGGCGTTGTGGCCGGATCGGCCGCAACCAGGCCCAGCGCGGGCCAGCCCAGCAGGATGGCGGTAAAAAGGAGGTGGCGCAACATGGGGAAGGAAGGGATCAAAACTGGTGGGTCAGGCCCACGCTGACCACGTGGCGGTCAAAGGTGGAGGTGGGGATCGTGGAGTCCGTGGAAGTGAGGGCATACGAGAGTCGGGCGTCCCACGAGCGGGCAAAATGGTAGCTCAGCCCGGCGTTGACCGAGGCGATCTGGTCCTGACGGGCACTGCCGCGATAGCTCGACCAGTCGTAACCCGCGGTAACCGATCCCGTGAGATTATACCTCAGTTCCTGGGCAAGGGTGAGGCCCACGAAGGTGGAAACGACGGAAAAGTCGTCGACGGAAAGATGCTGGTTGCGACGGGCCACGAACGAGACCCGCGTCTTCTCGCGAGCCTGCCAGCCGAGGCTCAGGCTGCCGGTCAGCTCCTTGGTGCCCGTGTCGTAGATTCCCGGCGCCGCGGCATCTTCGTAGGCGATGCTAAACTGCGAGGTGATCTTCGGGAAATATTTTGCGGGTAGAAACGGGCCGTCCAAGCTGGCGGAAAAGACGCTGCCTGCCTGGCGCTGGTCGCCTGAGGGGGTTTCCGCGGCGGACCGGTTGAGCACGCGGTAGCCCGCGGACACCCGGGCGTGGAGGGCGGTATCGGCAAAGGCGCGCTCCAGCCCGGCCGAAAACGTGGTGGAGTCCTGGTTGAGCGGGACGCTGATCGCATTGTCGCCCGAAGTGCGGGTTTTGTCGTATTCCCCGGAAAGGCGGAGGCTATTGCCGTAGAAAAAATCGCGATAGGAATACACCGCCGTGGTCGTGAGAAGCTGCTGGTTGCTGCCCAGGGAACGGTCGCTATTGGTGTAACTTCCGTCCAACGTCACGTTGGTGCGTGTGCCGGCGACGACCGCGGTGTGGCCCGCAAGGGTCGTGGTCTTGGAATCGACGCGGGCATTGAGGTCCGTGCTAACCTCCGAAGCCTCGACATAGGCGGCTCTGAGGTAACCGGAGAAGTTGCGCAAATTGGATTCGCCGAACGTCAACGCGCCATCGACGGCCAAATTGTCGGCATCCAGTTGAGTCTGATCAAGATAGCGGATGAAGGAGACGCCAACGTTGGCGTCGGCCTCGATCTGGCCGGCCTGCCGGCGATAGGAGATGCGAGGTGCCACGGTGCCGGAGTAGTCGCCTGTAGCCAAGGGGGTGCCGAAGAGATTGGAATCATAGATCGCCGAAGTGGTGATCTGGGCGTTGACCTCGCCCCGTCCGAGCGGCAGACCGGCCCAAGCCGTGCAGGCACCGGCCGCGAAGATCGCGCTGAGGAAAATGGTTTTCATGGGGCGGGAGGATAGAAACGTCCGGGTGGAAATGGCAAGGCGAGTGACGAGGGCGGGCTGCCGCCCTTGCCCTCAGCTCCGGGGAGTCTGAGGGGCGGTCGGGCGGAATGGAGATCAAGCCACGCGGGCCAGCGAGGGCGCGGCGAAAGAACGCAACGCGGCTGGCAGGTGTCTCGGCAGCGTCCCCGGGCTGATCAGTTGATCGGCGGGGAGGCTGATTTCGACTTCGTGACCCAAAAGACTGAGGAGGACGCAAACCCGGTCGCCGCCCATGGCCGACTGACGGACCCGACCCTCGGTGCCGCGAAAGCAGCCGGCGGCCACGCGCACCCAGTCACCTTCCTCAAAGACCGGTGAAATGGGAGCGACCAAGGCGGGGGAAGCGTGCTGCCGCAACTGGGAGATCGTGGAGTCGTCCAACCGCGGCGGGGGTCCCCCGAATGCGACCACCCCGAGGACGCCGGAAGTGCTGACCACGCGCCGGACCTGTTCGGGATAGCTGAAACGCGCGAAGAGATAACCCGGAAAAAGGGCCTCGGTGACGTTTTGGACGCCGCCGGCCCGAGTTTGACGCCTGAGCCGGATACGAGGGGCGAACGCCTCGACCCCATTGCGCCGGGCGAGGTTCATGGCAGCCAGATGTTCGCGGCGACCCTCGCTGCGGAGGCAGAACCATCCCAAGCCGCACGCGTCCAACAGCGGACGGATCAGCTCCGGGCGGGGGCCTGACTCGGATGGGAGCACAGGCGGGCAGGAGATGGGTTGCGCGGTGACCATGAACGTCCCTGACGATCTCAACTGGGTGTTATTGATAGCAAGCGGCAATAACAGGGGTCACTACTTATCAGGGTTTCCCTGACCATCCATAGGCGAGAATACGAGCCCGTGAAGCAGCGTCCACCCGATTTCGCTTATTAGGTGCAATAGGTATATTCCACCCGCCCCACTGGAGAAATCAACTATGCTAAAGAATCGACAAGACGGTTTGGCGGGCCTGTACGGCACCGTTCTCCTCACCCTGATTGCGGGGGCCTTTCTGGGGTCGCTGCTGTTGGTGGAAGACCGTGGCTGGGTGCAATTTAATCTCGAGGTTAACTGGGGTCTCTATCTCGTGGCCGTGCTCGTGGCGATGATGTGGATCCGGTATAGCCTGCGTGGCGCCGGCGACCGGCTGGGGGCGCTCACCTGGGGCGGCGCGGCCCGGCTCGCTTCTCAGCAGCTCGTCCGGCTCATGGTGGTGCTCTTTACCGTGGCCTTCGTCATGAAGGACGTGGGGATTTCCCGTGCCTTTTTGGGCGGATTTCTCGTGTTGGCGGCACTCATTCTTGTCGCCTCGAATTACTTTCTGGCGCGCGGGCTCGCCGCGATTTTTTTCCGCAATCAGCGCTTGCGCACGGTCGTCCTGGCCTCGCGGCCGGAGGCCCTCCGGTTGCACGATTGGATGGCCCCTCGCCGCCATCTCGGCATCGATGCGGTCGGCTATGTGACGCCGGACGGTGAAGAATTCCGCGGCGATGCCAAGTGGCTCGGCGGGGTGGCGGCCCTGCCCGAGATGATTGTCCAGCATGGCGTCGACCAGGTGGTTTTTTCGCGGGCAGACTTTTCGCCGGCAGAGATGGTCCGCATCGCCAGCATTGCGGAGCAGGCGCACTGCCGCGTGCGCAGCTTTGTCGACATGCAGTCCCTCTTTGGCGGCAGTGTGCAGGGGATTGAGCAGAACGAGCACTACGCGTTCGCCGCGGCCACCGTCGAGCCCCTGGAGAATCCATTTAACCGCGTCGTGAAGCGCCTGATGGACATTGCGGTCGCCCTGCCGGTTGTGCTCCTGATCCTGCCGCCGCTGACGGCGGTGGTGTGGTTCATGCAACGCCGCCAGGCCCCGGGCCCGGTTTTCTACCGTCAGCTCCGTTCCGGCCTGAATCGCCGGCGTTTCTCGATCTTCAAATTCCGCACCATGCGGGTGGATGACGGCGGGAGCCGGGCCCAGCAGGCGTCGGTGGGCGACTTGCGCGTCTTCGCTTTCGGGCGCTTCCTGCGCCGTACCAGCCTGGATGAGATCCCGCAGTTCCTGAATGTGATCATGGGCACGATGAGTGTCAGCGGCCCCCGGCCCCACCTGCTGGAGCATGATGAACAGTTTGCCCAGATCGAGCAGGCCTACTTCAAGCGCCACTTCGTTAAGCCCGGCATCACTGGCCTGGCCCAGAGCAAGGGCTTTCGGGGCGAGCTCGTCGTGTCGAGCGACTTGGCGAACCGGGTGCTCTACGACGAACTTTATGTGGCCAATTGGTCGCTCGGGCTGGATTTCCGCATCTTGGTGCAGACGGTCCGGCAAGTGATCTCCCCGCCCCGCTCGGCCTACTAAGAGGAGGGCGTTTCCGGACGGATGGGACGCCTGCAGTTAGGCAGCGGGCTGCAGGAAAAGGGGATGGCGGCACGGGTACAGCCCCCTTCCTTGCTCGCGTCGCTCGAAGGCCTGATTCCCCTCAGCCGGACTGATGCAGTGGGAGTTGATCTCCGATGATATCGATGAGACTGAAAAGTGAACGGCATCGCCGCCGGAGAATTCGGGACTTCGGAATCTAGGGTCGACGGCTGATGCGACATTTCATCCGGTTTAACTGCATGAGCCCGGCTGATTTGGCGGGTCAGAGACCCGCCCTACTGGGTGACCCTTTTTCAATCCCGGTGTTTGCAGGGCGGCGCTGTGTTACTGCATGAAGGCGTCGCCATCGGCTGGGGTAGGGCGGGTCTTTGACCCGCCTTTCATGCTGAGCCGAACTCAGACAGTGGGAGTTGATGTCCGGTGATAGTCGTGGCCCGTTTTGTGTTCTAACTGCGCGGACCAGGATTTCCGCGGCCAATCGGATCATATGGTCCGGTTGAAAGAAGGGATGGAGAATCGGGAACTTGCCCGGCGTTGCTCACGGAGTGGAGGCCCTCCTTCGCCCACTGGGCGCGGGCTATGGCGGGCATTTTTCGGCCGCGGCGCGGGCCGAAAAATGGTGGCGAGTCCCGGAATCGAACCGGGGACACAAGGATTTTCAGTCCTCTGCTCTACCAACTGAGCTAACTCGCCGACTAAGGAGGGGCGAACAAAGAGCCCCCCTGTGGGCGCGTCAACGGGAAATTCGGGCGGGCAGGATTGGCCGCGTTGTCGGCCTGATTCGCGCTGCCAACTTCACTCTCCAGTGGGCCTGATTGCCCGGCCCAGCGCTTCGAGTTGCGGGCGGAAGGTTTCGTCGAGCAGGCCGGTGGGGGTGAGAGGCACGTCCCAAGAAACCACACCTCCCTTGGAGTTGAAAAACGCCGTAAAGCCGATGGTGAGTTCGTCGGGGAAGCGCAGCGGACCTTTGCCCCACCATTCACCCATGAGCGTCAGGACATGCAATTGCGGGCCGTAGTGGAAGCGGGAGAAATTCGCCAACCGTGACCAGTCCGGCACGGCCCCGGGCGCCACGGGCAGGTCGCGTTCGATCTCGCCCGGGGTAAAATCCTCGAACTCCGTCATGGAATAGAGCGGCAGGCGCAGGCCGTTGTTGAACGACACGATTGAGTCGGGGTTGCCGGCCTTGAGCGCCTCGGCGAAGCTGCGGTAGTTCGGCGCGTCGGCATGCTGGTAGGCGGGCGCGTTGTAGGGTCCATCAATCCACCAACCGTGCACCGAGCGGCCCCAGCGGAGCGACCATTCCCGGCAGACGGCCTCCCAGTGGCGCTGCAGCGAGGTGAAACGCTCGTCGAGGGGTTCTTCCAACCGAGCCTTGGCCACGGCATCACTAACGGGCGCGGCGCCGGGAAGATAGACCAGCAGGCGGATGCCGTGGGGTTCGAAGGCCTTCGCGAGCTCGGCGATCAGGTCGCGGTGCGAGCATTTGCTCGGCTGGATCCCGGTGATCTCGTCGTAGGTGCGGTTGGGCGAGAGATAGAATCCCGAATTTTGGCCGAGGGTGAGTATGAAGTAGGGCACCTGCGCCTGCACCAGCTGGCGGGTCAGCCCCGCGACATCGAAGGCGTCCACGCGCCGGCTCCATTCGTCGGCGGTCAGGCTGATCGGCTGGAGGTTGCTGGCGGTGTCAGCGAGGAAGCAGGAGAACACGCCCCAGCGGCAGGCAAAGAACCAGTCGGTGTTGGCGCGCTGCCACTCGCCCTCTTTCACAGGTGTCATGGGGTTTATTCGCAGTACTTCTGCGAGGCGATGTGGCTCCACCCGCGGAGGACCAGCTTCGAATTGATGTGCCCGTTGCCGGGCTCGACGCGGTCCTGGCCGGAGTGCAGCTGCACGAGGACGTTCTTGCGGACGGCGTGGGAGCGGTTGGGCATCGAGCCGTGGATCGTGAAATAGTGGAAGAACAGGACGTCGCCGGCCTCGGCTTCGATGACGGTGGCGCGCTCAAGCGGATAATTTTTGCCCATGAACTCGGAGTATTCCTGTCCGCCAGAGTGCTGGAGCCGGCCGAGTTTGTGCGTGCCGGGATAGATGCGCAGGCAGCCCATCTGGTCGGTGGCGCGGGTGACCGCGATGGTGGCTCCGATCATTGTGTCCTTGACCGTTGGAAAATAGGACCAGTCTTGGTGCATCGGGAACGGCGCGCCTTTTTCCGCCGGTTTCTGAAGGAGCTTGGTATGATGCAGCACGATGTCGGGACCGAGGATGGCCTCGGCGACGTCGAGAAACGCGGGGTGCTGGACCGCCTGCAGCCAGCGCGCCGAATAGTAATGCACCTGGTGCGTGTGAACGAAGGAGGTGCCGCCGACATTGAGGCGATCCACGGCCTCACCCTTCCAGCTCTTGTCAGGCGCATCCTTGAGCGCGATGTTTTGGGCGACGATGCGGTCTACCTCGCGCTCGAGTTCCGCGATTCCGGTGGGATTAAACACGCCGCGGGCGAGGTAGTAACCGTTTTCTTCGAAGAAGGCCTTGATCTCCTGGGGTGAGGGCATGGGCCGAGATTGGCGGCAGGGGGCGGGGTGACGTCAATGGCGGAACCGGCATGGTCGGAAGCCCGTTACCACGAAAAACACGAAACACCCGAAAGGTAGAACCTGCGTGTTGACGAGGGAAAGTTCCTGCCAGCCGCGGCGGTTGTCGGGGGGCGAAGAGTTTTCACTCCGGGCGGCGGTCGCGGCCAGGGGTAGGGCCATGGCGAAAAACATCACTCTGCGAAGTCGCATCTGGCTCGAAATTAGGGGGTTCGGAGGCAGGCGGGCGATATCAAATCTCCGGGGTGGGCGGTCACGTCCCGTGGCCGCATGGGCGCGTTGAGTGGGAGACGCGTTTGAATGCGGGCACAGGGACGTGGCCGCCCACCCACGACGGACCCATTCGAGGGTCGACTTGTCAGGATAACAGCAGCGACTTCAGGTCGCTGAGCGAAAGCTTCGCGGCGGCGGCGTCGCTAGCTTCGAAGACATCGGCCAGCAGCGCGCGCTTCGTGTCCTGGAGCGCGAGGACCTTTTCCTCGACGGTGCCGGCGGCGATGAGTTTGTAGCTCGTCACGAGTTTCGTCTGGCCGATGCGGTGGGCGCGGTCCGTCGCCTGGGCCTCGGCGGCGGGATTCCACCACGGGTCGAAATGCACCACGGTATCGGCGCCGGTGAGGTTGAGTCCCGTGCCACCGGCTTTGAGCGAGATGAGGAATACGGGCACATCGGCTGATTCCTGAAAACGATCCACCGCGGCCTGGCGCGCGCGAACGGGCATCGAGCCGTCGAGGTAGCAATACGCGGTGCCTTGCGACTCGAGCTCGGCGCCGAGGAGGGAGAGCAGCGAGGTGAATTGTGAGAACACGAGCACGCGGTGGCCGTCATCAATGGCCTCGGCGAGGAGTTCGCGGAAGGCTTCGAGCTTGGCGGAGTCGTCGGCGGGCGCTTCGGGCGCGACCAGGCGCGGATCGCAGCAGATCTGGCGCAGGCGCAGGAGCTGCGTGAGCGCGGCGAATTGCAGTCGTCCCTCGGTCGCGCCGTCGTCGGCGAGGTCGATCAGCTCGCGTTCGCCGGCCTGCTGCTGGTCCCGGTAGAGCTTCGCCTGCGCAGGGGAAAGTTCGCACCAAAGGATCTGCTCGAGCTTGGGCGGGAGCTCGGGGGCGACGGCCTGCTTGGTGCGGCGGAGGATGTAGGGCGCGGCTTGGGCGCGGAGCCGCTGGTCGAACCAGGCGCGCTCGTCACCGCGCAGGCCGGAGGGCATGCGGTCGAGATAACCCGGCAGGAGGAATTCAAAGAGCGAGCGCAGGTCGTCGAGGGAGTTTTCCAGCGGCGTGCCCGTGAGCAGGAAACGGCTTTGCGCGGAGACCGAGCGGAGCGCGGCGGCGTTTTGGGAGCGGCGGTTTTTGATGTGCTGCGCCTCGTCGGCGATGACGCAAGTGAACTCGACCCCGGCCAGCAACTCGCGGTCGCGGGCCAGCGTGCCGTAGGACGTGATGATCAGATCAAAGGCGGTGGCGTCGGAGACGGAGGCGAGGCGGGACGCGCCGTGGTGAACGAAGACGCGCAGCTGTGGGGCGAAGTGCGCGGATTCGCGCCGCCAGTTTTCCACGAGTGACGCGGGACAGACGACTAGCGACGCAGGTCGCGGGGTGATCGGTGATGGGTCAGGGGTGAGAGGGAAAACCTCGGTTGAAAGGGCGGCGGGGGCTTTCAACTTCGGGCTGTCAACCTTCACCGATGCTTGGAGTGCGCTAAGTAATCCGAGCGCCTGGATGGTTTTGCCGAGGCCCATTTCGTCGGCGAGGATGCCGCCGAGCTCGTGGCGGTGGAGGTGCCAGAGCCACGCGGTGCCGAGGCGCTGGTAGGGGCGCAGCTGGGCCTCGAGCGCGGACGGGATGGGCGCGGGGGCGAGCGTGGAAAGCTGGCGGAGCGACTCACTGCGCTCGCGCCACGCGGCGGGCGGCTGGAAACCGGGGGAGAGCGCCTCGATGATTTCCTGCGCCTCGGCGGTGCGGGCCGCGCTCACGCGTTGGGTCCGGCGCGTGGCGAGCGTGGCGCCGGGCTCGCCGGCTAGGGCACGCTGGGCGGTGGCGAGGTGGTTGAGCTGGGCGGCGTCGAGCAGGTAAATCTGCCCCTCGCTCTCGACGTAGCCGCGGTTGGAGGCGACGGCGGTGCGGACGGTGGCATCGTCGGCCGTGCCTGCCTTTAGTCCCAGCGTGACATCGAAGTCGTCACCGGCGGCGGCGGCGGTCACCGTGAGCTCGGCGGGTCGGAGATGCGCGGTGGCTTTTTCGAAGGCCGCGGAGAATTGCGCATCGAGCCCGTCGCGGAGGCGGGCGGCGTGGGCGGCGAGGAAGTTGAGGGTCTTGTGCCGGTCGCGGAGCCACCATTTGCGGTTGGACGGCTCGAGGATGAAGCCGTGGGACTTGAGCAGATCGAGGACGCTCTCGTAAGCCGGGTGTTCGCGGGACGGGAGGGTGATCGCCAGGAAGTGTTCGGTGCCGTCCACGGTCATCGGGGCAGCGGCTGACGAGGTGGCCCGGGGTGCGGGTGAGACGCGCGGGGGAGCGGGCGTGGGGGCGGCGACGGGCGGCGGGGTTTCGCGCAGGTGTTCGGAGACCCCGATGAGCAAAGGTCCGAGCCAGAGCAAGGGGGTGGCGGGGGCGTTGAGGAAGAAAAATACGGGTTGGCGGTGGAGCGCGGCGATGAGCTCGCGGAGTTGGGCGCGGGTGAGCTGGAGGAAGGGGGGCGGGGTGGGGGTGCCGCACCAGCGTTGGAGCAAGGCCAGTCCGGGCAGCAGTTCGGGGGAGGGGGCGGCGGCGGGGTCGAGCTGTACCTTCACGGCGATGGCGTCGCGCGGGGCGGCGGCGGCGAGGTTGGGCGGCAGGAGCAGGCGAAGCATATTGCGGTGCGTCATGTTTCCGGGAATAAACCGGGCCCGACGCAACTCTGAAACACTTGATGAGCAACGAGGTCTTTACGCAATTGGTGGATGCGCATTACGCGCCGCTCTACCGCTTTGCCCTCAGCCTGGCGAAACGCCCGGCCGATGCAGGGGACCTTGTGCAGCAGACGTTTTTCATCTGGGCGACCAAGGGCCACGGATTGCGCGAGTTGTCGAAGGCCAAGTCCTGGCTCTTCACGACGCTCTACCGCGAATTCCTGCACGGGCAGCGCCGCGACACGCGGGTGAGTTCGCTGGAGGATCTGCCGCCGGGGGAGTCGGATGTCGCGGCGGAGGATGTGGATCGGGCGACGCGGATGGACGCGGCATCGGTCGTGGCCGCACTGCAGACGGTGGACGAGGTGTTCCGCGCGCCGCTGACGCTGTTTTACCTGGAGGATCTTTCGTATTCGGAGATCGCCGACACGCTCGAGGTGCCGATCGGCACGGTCATGTCGCGCCTCTCGCGAGGCAAGGCCCAGCTGCGCGCCGCGCTGGAGCAGGAGGAAGCGGCGGCGAAGTCGAAGATTGTGCCGTTCACCGGCGCACAAGGGAGGAAACATTCATGAACAACAATGAGGCTAAATTCGTCCTGGGGGCGTATCGCGCGAATGGCCGCGATGCGGGGGACCCGACCTTTGGCGCCGCGGTGGCGCAGGCGAAGGCCGACCCGGCGCTGGGCGCATGGTTGGCGCGGGCGCGGGCGCACGACGGGGCGATGGCGGCGAAGCTGAACGAGATCATGCCGCCGGCGGGGCTGCGCGAGGCGATCCTGGCGGGAGCGCGGGCGAGTCGCGCGCCGAAAGTGGCGCGGCGGTTTCCGACAATGTGGTTCGCGCTGGCGGCGAGTGTGGCGGTCCTGCTGACGGCGACGTTCGCGCTCTGGCCGAACCGCGGGGCGGCCAGTACGACGCAGCTGACGGCCTTTGCGAGGGAGGACACGGCGCACGGGACACACGGCGGCCACGGCGAGGTGGAGGGGTCGCTCCAGGTGATGCTGAGCCAGCCCTCCAACCGGTTGAGCGCGGGGGTGCCGGTGGATTTTGCGGCGCTGCGCGCGACAGGCTGCCGAACGCTGAACTTTGCGGGCCACGATGTCCTGGAAGTGTGCTTCCAGCGCGAAGGCGCGTGGTTTCACTGCTACATCGTGAACGCGGCGGACTTTCCCGCGATGGCGAAGGACACGGCGGCGGACTTTGAGCAGAAGGCGGGCTTCGGCAGTGCCTCGTGGTCGGATGGCGTGCACCGCTTCGTGGTGGTGAGCAACGCCGGGCTCGACGCGGTGAAGCGGCTCCTCTGAGGCGCGATCTCCCCCCTCGGGGCTGGGGGGCGGCAGACTCTTTCTCTTTCCTCTTTATCTTACTCTTTCTCTCTCCGCCGGAAACGAGTGAAAAAAGAGTAAGATAAAGAGGAAAGAGAAAGGTTGTCGGATCGCGGCGACAAAGCTCGCCGCGGTCAGGAGCGGACTCTTTCCTATCCCCGCCCCTCCCCATGGCCACGCCCCGACCAGTTGCCCTGACCGCCGAACAGCGCCGCCTTGCCGAGGATTCCGCTCGCGCGAAAAACTGGAAGCGCTGGGGCCCGTATCTGGCCGAGCGGCAGTGGGGCACGGTGCGCGAGGACTATTCGCCGGACGGGGAATGCTGGGGCTATTTCACGCATGAACACGCGCGCAGCCGGGCTTATCGCTGGGGCGAGGACGGGCTGCTGGGCGTTTCCGACCGCGAGTGTCGCCTGTGCTTCGGTCTGGCGCTGTGGAATGAGCGCGACCCCTTCTTGAAGGAACGGCTGTTCGGGCTCACGGGGCCCGAGGGCAACCACGGCGAGGACGTGAAGGAGTGCTATTTCTATCTCGAAAACACGCCGACCCACGCGTGGCAGCGCGCGCTCTACAAATACCCGCAAGCGGCGTTTCCCTATGAACAGTTGCGGACCGAGAACCAGCGGCGCGGACGGGGCGAACCGGAGTTCGAACTGCTGGACTCGGGCGTCTTCGATGGCGGGAAGTATTTCGACGTGTTTGCGGAGTATGCAAAGGCGGGGCCGAACGACCTGCTGATCCTGATCACGGTGGCGAACCGCGGGCCGGAAGCGGCGCAACTGCACGTGCTGCCGACGCTCTGGTTTCGCAATACCTGGTCGTGGGGTTGTCGGCACGAAGGCTGCGAGGTGAAGCCGAAGATGCGGGCCGTGTCCGATACCCGCGTGCAGTGCGATCATGCGACGCTCGGGCGGTATTTCCTGGAGGTCGAGCCAGGCGGGAAGGGCGCGACGGCCCCGCTGCTGTTCACGGAGAACGAGTCCAACACGGCGAAGCTTTTCGGCGGGGCCAACGCGTCGCCGTACTTGAAGGATGCGTTCCACGAGCACGTGGTCGGCGGCCGGGGCGGCGCCGTGAATCCCGCCAGGGTGGGGACGAAATGCGCGCCGCATCACCGGCTGACCCTGGCACCGGGGGAGGAGCGGGTGCTGCGGCTGCGGCTCTATGCCGAAGCGGAAAGGCCGGCGGAGGTGTTTGGCAAAGCGTTCGCGGCGGTCTGTGCGGAACGGCGCAGCGAGGCGGAGGAATTTTACGATGTGATGCTGAGCGCGAAAGCGCGCCCGGAGACGCAGGCGCCGTTTACCGTGGCCCAGCCGACGGTGGTGGCGAAGGACGAGGTGCGGCGCGTGGCCCGGCAGGCGTATGCGGGGTTGCTCTGGTCGAAGCAATTTTACCACTACATCGTGAAGGACTGGCTCACGGGCGACCCGGACCAGCCGAAGCCGCCCGCGAGCCGGCTCGAGGGCCGCAACCACGACTGGCCGCACCTCTTTGCGCGGGATGTGATCTCGATGCCCGACAAGTGGGAGTATCCGTGGTTCGCGGCGTGGGACTCGGCCTTCCACATGATCTCGTTTGCGCGGCTCGACCCGCAGTTCGCGAAGCAGCAGCTCAACCTGTTCCTGCGCGAGTGGTACATGCATCCGAACGGGCAGCTGCCGGCTTACGAGTGGAATTTCTCCGACGTGAATCCGCCGGTGCATGCGTGGGCGTGCTGGCGCGTTTACAAGATGACGGCGAAGCCGGGTGAGCGGGACCGCGTGTTCCTGGCGCGCGTGTTCATGAAACTGCTGGTGAATTTTACCTGGTGGGTGAACCGGAAGGATCCGAGCGGAAACCATTTGTTCAGCGGCGGATTCCTCGGGTTGGACAACGTCGGCGTTTTCGACCGCTCCAAGCCGTTGCCGACGGGCGGCTCGCTCGCGCAGGCGGACGGCACGGCGTGGATGGCGTTTTACTGTGGCACGATGCTCTCGATGGCGCTGGAGCTCGCGGAGGGCGACAAGGCGTACGAGGACATCGCGTCGAAGTTCTTCGAGCATTATGTCGCGATTGCGGACGCGATGAACACCCTCGGCGGCACGGGCCTGTGGCATGAGGAGGACGGATTTTATTACGACCAGCTGCTGATCGACGGACGGGCGATGCCGCTGCGGTTGCGCTCGGCGGTGGGGATCATCCCGTTGTTCGCGGTGGAGCTGATTGACGAGGAGCGGCTGCAGCGGCTGCCGGGTTTTGCGAAGCGCACGAAATGGTTCCTCGAGAACCGCAAGGACCTCGCGGGGCAGATTTCCTATCTGGAGCGCAGCGGCAGTGGTTGCGGGCGTTACCTGCTCGCGATTCCTTCGCGCGAGCGACTCGAACGCGTGCTGCGCTTTGTGTTCGATGAGGCCGAGTTTCTCTCGCCGCACGGGATTCGGTCACTCTCCAAACACTATCACGATCATCCCTTCGTCCTTCAGGTCGGCGCGCACCAGTGGCGGGTGCCTTACACGCCGGGTGAGTCGGACAGCGGGCTTTTCGGCGGCAACTCCAACTGGCGCGGACCGGTATGGTTTCCACTCAACTATCTCCTCGTGGAGGCGCTGGAGCGGTATCACCTGTTTTACGGCGACGAATTTACGATGGAGTTCCCGACTGGCAGTGGACGGCGGCTGAATTTGGCGGAAATTTCGCGCGAATTGTCGAAACGGCTGGTCACGCTGTTCCTCCCGAACGGCGGTGGGCGTCGCCCGGCGCTTGGGATGGAGGCTCGATTTGTGAATGATCCGCACTGGAAAGACCTGATTTGGTTCCACGAATACTTCCACGGCGACACGGGTGAGGGATTGGGTGCGAACCACCAAACCGGTTGGACGGCGTTGGTATCGAGGCTGATAGAGAATTACTCAGGGTAGTGCATTTTGCATGGTATTTGTTGTTCCGCGAGAATCGCGAGTTTAGTTGGGGTGAAAAGTGAACAGCCGGCGGGACGTGCAGGTCTTTGCCGCCATGACTACGACCACCCTGCACCGATCCTTTTCGACGAGCCGCGGCCTGCTCCTCGCGGGAGCGGCGATCGCGTTTCTTTTCGCGTCACCTGCCATGCATGCGTCCGAGCGCTGGGAAACACTCGAGGCGATCCACTGGATTGAGAATCCCACCGATTCGTCACGCCCGGGCACGTATGGCGAGCTGGGCGCTTATCAGTTCCGCCCGACCACCTGGCGGATGCACTCAACCCTCCCTTTTGCGCGCGCCTTGGATCGGACCGCTTCCGACCGGGTGGCGGTGCAGCATTACGAATGGTTGAAGCAGGGCTTGGTACGCAACGGCCTTGAGGTGACGCCCTACAATATCGCGTTGGCGTGGAATGGCGGTCTGTCGGCCGTGGTCAAAGGCTCGGTGCGGTCAGCCTCGCGGGATTACGCGGAACGCGTGACCAACATCGCGCAATCGCTGCACCAGACGCACCTCGCGAGCACGCCGTAGGTCGGGCGCAGCGCCGGTGGGGGGTGGGTCGTGCGCTCCGCGCGCGGCAGAGCATCCTATAGCTGTCGCCATCCCTCAGACACCGCGCGCGGAGCGCACGGTCCACCTCCAGGCGGGATCGGGCATGAAGCCCGCTCTACTCGAGGAATGACGCCTGCTTGGGCGCCATGGCGGCGCGGCGGGCGGCTTCTTCTTCCGGGGTCAGATTGAGATGGCGCGGCGGACGCGCCACGCGGCGGGCGACGGCGGTTTCGTGATCGGTGACGATGCGTTCGGCGATGGTCTGGATCTGGAGTTTGAGCCAGTTAAAGGTCTCGCTGCCGTCGCGGTAGTCGGCCTTGCCATAGTGGTCGATGCGACCGTTCTGGCGCAGGCTGTCGTTCTGCTTGAATTCGTCTGCGCGGTCCGGGTTGTACACGCCGTAGGCCTTGCCGCCGCGTTCCTTCACGACGGAGAAGCTCGGGATGTCGCTCGGGCCGTCGGCGATGTAGAGCATGTTTTGGAACGCGACGCGGCGGTCGTCGGCGGGAATCTTGGCGTTCACCTCGAGGGCGGCATTCTTGTTGGTGCCCTTGTTGATCTCGAACAGCGCGCGGGTCTTTGTGGTGTTGTCGATCATCATGCCGATCTGCGCGATCTCGGCCTCGGCGCCCAAATCAAATTCCTTCTGCTGGAGGAAGCCGGGCTGGAGCGGGTTCTCGATGAACTCGCAGCCCCAGATCCCGTCCACGTGGGGCGCAATCGCGCTGCCGCGCACCATCTCAGTCAGGCCGGTGCTGACGACGTAGTGTTCGACCGTAATCTCGTGCTTCAGGTATTCCGGCCGGTCGGTAACGAATGACTTGGCCTTGTCAAAGAAACCCGGGAGGCCGGGGTAGAACTCAATCTCGGAACCGAGTTCGCGGAGGATCTTGTTGCTCAGGCCGCCCATCTTGCCGGCGAGCACGTAGGTGAGGAGATGATTGAGGTAACTGATCTCGCCGGAAACGCGCGTGCCGCGCCTGGCGTAGAACTCCACCAGCTTGTTCGTTTCGTTCCAGAACCGCGCCTCGTCGACCTTGTAGCGGGCGAATAGCGGCGCCTGCATGTACCCGGGAATAAGAGTCTTGTCGAAGTCCCAGACGCAGGCGATGATGTTCTGAGTGAAGAGCGTGGTGGCCATCGTTGATCAATCCCGCTAGGTTGTCCGCCTGGCGAAGTGTCCCGGGAGCGAATCCGCTCCCGGCGGCCCACGCAATTCGCAAATCACCGTTTAGCTGCCTGTTACCTGTTTCATGGACCAACTTCCCGACCTTGCCCCGCTGGACCGCCGCTGCGACGAACTCGACGCGCAGATGGCGTCGCCGTCGTTCTACGCAAATCCGCGCCGTGCAGCCGAGGTCTCGCGCGAGCAGCAGAAGCTTCGGCAGCTGATCGCCGAGTATCGCGAGCACACCCGGCTGGAGCGCGAGATTGCCGAGGGCACGGCGCTGCTGAAGGACCCGGCCGGTGATCCCGATCTCAAGGAACTCGCTGCGGCCGAGCTGCCCGAGTTGCAGCGCCGTCGCGAGCAGCTGAAGCAATCCGTGCTGCTGGCGATGATCCCGCCGGACCCGACCGACTCGCGCAACACCGTCATGGAAATCCGCGCGGGCACCGGCGGCGACGAGGCGGGTCTGTTCGCGGCGGAACTTTTCCGCGCCTATTCCAAATACGCCGATGCCCAGGGCTGGAAGGTGCAGCCCATGAGCAGCAGCCCGAGTGAGCGGGGTGGTTTCAAGGAAGTCATCTGCCTGATCACGGGCACGGACGTCTACAAGCAGCTCAAATTTGAGAGTGGCGTCCACCGCGTGCAGCGCGTCCCCGTGACCGAGGCCAACGGCCGGATCCACACGTCGACGATCACCGTGGCCGTCCTGCCCGAGGCGGAGGACGTGGACGTCCAGATTGATCCGCAGGATTTGGAAATCACCGTCACGCGCGCGAGCGGCCCGGGCGGGCAGGGCGTCAACACGACCGACTCCGCGGTGCAGATCCTGCACAAGCCCACCGGGCTGCTGGTGACCTGCGCGGACGAGCGCTCGCAGTTGAAGAACAAGGCCAAGGCCATGACGGTCCTGCGCTCGCGCCTGCTCCAGCGGCGCGAGGACGAGGAGCGGGCGAAGTATGCCGCGGAGCGCAAGAGCCAGATCGGCTCGGGCGACCGCAGCGAGCGCATCCGCACCTACAGTTTTCCGCAGAACCGGGTCACCGACCACCGCATCGGGCTCACGCTGTACAATCTGCCCCAAGTGATGGAGGGCCAGATCGGGGCCGTCATCGCCGCCCTGCGAAAGGCCGACTACGAGGAGAAACTCGCCGCGCTCACCGGCCAGGTGTATGTGCCGGCGCGCGCCGGTAACGACGGCGACGACTGACATGCTCACCGTCCTTGAGGTCATCAAGAAAACCACCGAATTCTTTGCCGCGAAGGGCATCGAGTCGCCGCGACTCAACGCCGAGCAGCTCGTCGGCCACGCGCTCAAGCTCCAGCGCATGCAACTCTACCTACAGTTCGAGCGGGCGCTCTCCGCGGCCGAGCTTGAGGTTATCCGCCCGCTCGTCCGCCGCCGCGGCGCGCGCGAACCGATGCAATACATCCTCGGCGAGACGGATTTCTTTGAACTGAAGCTGAAGGTGGATCGGCGCGCGCTCATCCCGCGGCCGGAGACGGAGCTGTTGCTTGAATTGGTGACCACGCGTCAGGCCCACCCGCCTGCGACGATCCTGGATCTCGGCACGGGCAGCGGCGCCATTGCGCTCGGCCTGGCGAAGCATTTTCCCGAGGCGCGGGTGACGGCCGTGGACCTCAGCGACGAGGCGCTCGCGCTCGCGCTGGAAAATACGGTGGCGGCGGGGCTGACGGCCCGGGTGACGCTGGTGCGCTCCAACTGGTTTGCAGGGCTACCAGCCGGGCTGCGCTTCGATTTGATCGTGGCCAATCCGCCGTATCTTTCCGCCGAGGAAACAGCCGAGGCGGCGCCGGAGGTTAACGTCCACGAGCCGGCGTCGGCGCTCACGGCGGCGGATGGCGGGCTGGCGGACTTGCGCGCGATCCTTCTGGGCGCGCCGCGGTTCCTCATGCCCGGCGGTTGGCTGGCGCTCGAAACGGGCATTACGCAGCACGCCGAGTTGACTCGGCTGGCGGCGGAGGCGGGGTTTACGCGTACGGAGTCGCTGACGGATTTGACGGGCCGCGACCGGTTTCTGCTGGCTTGGCGCGACTGAGCTCGGCTTGAGCCCCAGGCTGCCGGTGAGTGAGAGCAACGGGCCCTTCGCCGCGGTCAGGGGCCGGAAGGTGGCGCGGGCGGCGGGTCCCCATCAAAACCTGATAGCGCTCAGCTCTTGGGCTCGATGAGAGCGGTGAGCGGAGCGTGCTTGCTGGCCCAGGTCTGTTGGTCTTTGCCCAGGATCACGGCATCACTCAGCACGCGCAGGCTTTCGCGCAGCGGCACGTCCACCTTCGCGTAGGCGTCATCCTCATCCCCACTCAAGATCGACTCGTCGTCCTCAGCATCAGGCTTCTTGACGGGCTTGATCCGGGGCGGCAGCGGCGGGCCGAGGCGGTATTCGCGGTAAGGAAAATCATTCTTGGCCAGGACGGCCCTCTCGGTTTCGAACGACTTGCGGTTGGCGTCGTCGGTGACCTTCTGGGCGCGGCGCGTCTCGAGGTTGAGCGAGATCAGCTTCTGGCTCTGGCGCATCTTGAACCAGTCGACATTTTTACGGAGGAAAATGAATTCCTCGAGCTTGGCCTGGCGCGCCACGCTGGCTTCGCGGAGAGCGGTGGCAAGTTTGGGGTCGAGCGCGTGGCCCGCGAACGAGCTGGTGGGGATCTCGTCCCAAACCAGCGCGTGTGGGAGCGAGCCTTCGCCGATCGGCAGGTAGTCGTCGATCGACGGCAGCACGATGTCGGGCACTACGCCCTTGAGCTGGGTCGACGAGCCGTTGGGCAGGTAATATTTCTGGACGGTAAACTTCGTGGCGCCGGACTTGACGGGGGAATGGGCCAATTGCGGGACGAGGTTCTTCATCTCCCAGATGGTCTGCACGGTGCCCTTGCCGTGGGTGGAGCTGTCGCCGATGACGATGGCGCGGCCGTAGTTCTGCAGCGCGCCGGTAACGATTTCCGAGGCGGACGCGCTGAAGCGATCCACCAGCACGGTGAGCGGGCCGTTATAGGCGACGCTCTTGTCATTGTCACGGTCCACTTGGATTTCGCCGGCCGAATCCTTGACCTGCACGACTGGGCCCTGCGCGATGAAGAGGCCAGTGAGGCCGACGGCTTCGGTGAGGAAGCCGCCGCCGTTGTGACGGAGGTCGAGCACGAGGCCCTGGATGCCGGCGGTCTTGAGCTGGCCGATGAGCGCGGCGACGTCCTTCGTGGCACTGATCTTCTCGGCTTCGGGCTCCTTGCTGTCGGACGGGCCGTAGAAGGCGGGCAGGGTAATGACGCCGAGCGGTACGGTCGCGCCATCAGCGCCGGGCACATGGAAGATGGCACCGTGGGCGCGGGAGGAATTGATCTTCACGAGGTCGCGCGTGAGCGTGACGACCTTGCGGGTGGCCGGATCGGTGGCGTCGGCGGGCTGGATGGTCAGGGTGACCTTGCTGCCCTTGGTGCCACGGATCTGCGCGACGATCTTCCGCAGCTTCATGCCGATGATTTCGACGGGTTCCGTCTCGGCCTGCGCGACGGAGAGGATCTTGTCATTCGGTTTAATCTGCTTGCTGAGGTCGGCGGGACCGCCCGGCACGATCTCCTTTACGGTGCAGTAATCGTCCTCGACGCCGAGGACGGCCCCGATGCCGATGAGCTCGAGCTTCATCTGGATGTTGAAGTCCTCAAAGGTGCTCGCGCTGAAATAGGTGGAGTGTGGGTCATAGAGCCGCGCGACATTGGAAAGGAACAGCTCGGCGACGTCGCCGCCCTCGATCTCGTTCACATTCTTGAGCGTGCGCTCGTAACGCTTGCGGACGATCGATTTGGCCTCGTCGAGGGTCTTTTTGTTCATCAGCTCCGCGATCAGTTCAAACTTGATGCGCTGCAGCCAGAGCGCGTCGGCGCCGGCAGCGGTGGCAGGCCACTCGGCCTTGGTGCGGTCGGCGAGGTAACTCTCGTTGGCGGTGAGATCGATGTCCTTCTTCAGCTCGTCGAAGATCCAGTTGATACGGGCCGTGAGGCGGGTCTCGTAGGTGGCAAAGATTTCGTAGGCCGCGTCAATGTTGCCGAGGGCGCTGAGGTTCCAGTAGACGTTTTTGCCGTATTGGGTGGCGAACGCGGCCTTGTCGGTGCCGAGGAAGAACAGCCGCTGGCCATCCAGGTCGCCCATGAAGTTTGGGATGACCTCGCCGTAGTCGGCGCTGTGGACGGCGCCGCGGTTGTAGTGCACCTGCTCGAGGAGCTGGACGAGGGTGCGGGACTCGATGGTGAGGGTGGACGAGCTCGAGAATTTCTGGTCGGGGCGGGCGAACGCCGCGGACGCGAGCGAAGCCAGCAGGATGAAACCGAGACCGAGGCGCCGAAAATCAGGAAGACGAATCATGGTGAGGGTAAGACGGGCGAATGGGGGGAATGTTTCATATTCAGGCACCGATTCAAGGCGGGGAGCCTGTAATGGTCTACGCGCCGGATGGCCGGTTGGACGCCAAGGTTCAACGGCGGCTTAGCAGGTCTTTGGCGTCGTCGAGCCGGCGTTTTTCATCCGCGGTGAGGGCGCCGAAGCCCTGGCTGTTGATCTTGTCGAGGATGCGGTCCACCTCTGCGCGCAATTCGCCGGGGGTACCGGTGACATTGACTTGAAACGGGGCGGGGGTGGCGGCCTTGGCGGCTTTCTTCATCCACTTCGGCAGCTCGATGTCGCTGCGGCGTGCGGGCAGGTGCCAGTTGGCATCGTGCACATAGCGGTAGTAAATCCAGCCGGCCGCCATGCCGCCAAGATGAGCCGAGTGGGCGAAACCAAACGGAGAGGGCACGCCCATGATCTCGTAGAAAATGCAGCCCGCCAGGTCGATAAGCACGGCGGCGATCGCGACGTATTTGGGCTTCAACGTAACGGGCAGGATGAAGAACAGCAGGAAGGTCACCGGCTGGTTGGGATAGAAGCAGGCGAACACGATGAAGAGGCCGGCCACGCCCGCCGACGCACCGACCACGCTGCCTCCCACGTGCCAGTTGATGGCAGTCCACAGGGCGGCGCCGGTGAGGACCGTGGCGGCGTAGAGGCTGATAAACCGCGTGGCGCCGAGAAACGGCAGGAGCACCCGGCCGAGGAAATAGAGACCCAACAAGTTCCCCACAATGTGCAGCAAATTGCGGGTGTCGTGCAGGAAACTGTAGGTTAGGAAGGTCCAGACCTTCCCGCTGTGCAGTCCGCTGATGGACAGGCCGAAGTAGTGCTCCATGGCACCCGGCATCTCCAGGATGCGTTCAAACACCAGCTGGAGGATGAAGGCCGCGACGATCGCGGAAATCAGCCAGGCGAGCACGGAGGCCCGTTCGCGGGGATAGTTGTCACGCATGTAGGTGCGGTCCGAAAGCATTGTCCTGCAGGTTGGAAGGATGGGGACCAAACACAAGCCGCCACCCAAAAATTACCCCTTCCGCACGGTGAAATCGCGGTGAAATTTATGACCGGCCGCCGCTTGACAGGCGTTTCAATTACGCTTTGTTCGCGCCAGTCATGGCCAATAAAGCAGATAAATGGGCGGAAAACATCATCGGCAAGTTCTACGTCGACCAGCAATGCATCGACTGCGACCTCTGCCGCGAAACCGCGCCCGGTTTTTTCACGCGCCATGACGAGGGCGGCTACTCGTTCGTGCACAAGCAGCCTACCACGGAAGAGGAAGTCTCCCTCTGCATGGAGGCCCTCGAAGGCTGCCCGGTTGAGGCCATCGGCAACGACGGCGACACCTGAGGCGAACCTGGCCGCCCCATGCGCACTTTCCGCCGGTCCGATGGGACCGGCTTTTTTGGGTCCGGCCCGAGAAGGGAAACGGGAAAGGGGTCCTTGTTAAGGCGATCTGCCGGCTGGGCTTAACTCGGGCTTGTTTTCCAGAAAACCCCGGGCAACGCTGGCGCGATGCATTTCCGGTTTCTACTCCTGGCTCTTTGGGTGATGGCGCCGCTGTGCGGCCAGGTGACGCCGCTCAGTCTGCCGGAGCTCTTGGTCTATTCGCCCCGCGTCGCCAACCAGTCGCCCACGGGCACGTTCGCCACCCCGGTGTCATCGCTGCGCTTCGAGCCGCAGGTGGACGTGCAGGCGCGCAATCTCACGGAGGCGCAGGCCGACATCACCATTCGCGGCGGCATCTTTGAAAATACGGGGTTCAAGATCGGGGCGGTGTCGGTGATGGATCCGCAGACCGGGCATTATTATGCCGACCTGCCGATCGCGCCGCAATTGCTGGGGGCGCCGCAGGTTTTGACGGGGGCAGGGCAGGCAATGGCGACGTCGGCCTCCACGGTGGGCGCGGTGGCCTATGGCTGGAGGCCGGTGCAGACGGGCGGCGCGGTCGCGGTGGCGGCGGGCACCGACGGCCTCAATCGCGAGGAGTATTACGAAGGCTATGTGAGCGGGACGCGCGTGTTGGGGCAACGCCTGGCGGCGGATGCGGCGTGGGCTCACTCCGAGTCGGATGGCACGATTCAATTCGGCGACGGCGGTTTTGACCGGGTAAATGCGCGGCTGCAGCTCGCGGGTGACAAATCGCAGACGGATCTGTTTGCGGGCTACCAGGCGAAGTTCTTCGGCTGGCCCAACCTCTACACGCCGTTCAATTCCCGGGAGTCGGAAAACCTCCAGGCGCTGCTGATCGCGCTCAACCATCGCGTGGACCACGGGGGCGGGGATTTCATTGAGGCGGGCGGTTATTACCGGCGGAACAAGGACGACTATGCTTACAACCGCTTCGCTCCGCTTGGCCCGGTGCATCCCTTCCAACACACCACCTGGGTGGAGGGCGCGGCCGTGGGCGGCCGGCAAAGTTTCGCCGCGTTTATTCTCAACTATCGCGGTGAAGTGCTCGCCGACGAGCTGCGGTCCACGTCGCTCATGTTCGGACATTTCAACACCCGGACGCAGACCAAGTTCTCCCTGGTGCCGGAAAAAAGCTGGGCGTTGGACGACGGCGCGCGACTCAGGGTCCAGGCCGGGGCCAGTCTCGACAGCACCAACCACGACGGTTCGGCCGTCTCGCCGGTGATTGAGATCGCGCGGGAAAAAACCGCTGACCCGCTGTCGCGGATTTATCTGAGCTACGCCACGACCAGCCAGGTGCCGAGTTATACGGCGCTCAACTCCAACGCGGCGGCGGGGCTTTTCCGCGGCAATCCCAACCTCGGCCGGGAAACCAGCCGCAATCTCGAGGCGGGGCTGAGCGCGACCGCCGGCGGCTGGGTGGGGCAGGCGGCGGTGTTTTACCGGCGCGACGACAGTCTCGTGGACTGGACGTTCAAGCGGGGCGTCACCGCGCGCACGGCGAACGCGGTGGATGTCACCACGACGGGTGCGGAATTCATCGCGCGGCGCTCGTGGGCGCGGTGCGATCTCGTGCTGGGTTACACGGTGCTGACCAAGGATCCCGATTATCACGGCGCCCCAGTGGACGCCAGTTTCTATGCCCTCAATTACGCGCGTCACCGGCTCACCGCGGCGATTATCGTGCGGCTGGGTGATGAGTTCGAGGTGCGCATGGACAACGCGGCGCGCATCCAGGCGGCCAATCTGCTCCGCACGGTGGGCGGAAACGACGCGATCATCAGCGCGCTCAGCCTGACCTACCGGCCGGCGGCCTGGCGGCGCACCACCTTTACGTTACAGGCGGACAATCTTTGGAACTCCAGTTTCCAGGAAGTGCCCGCAGTTCCAGCGTCGCGGCGACAGGTCTCTGCCGGCGTGGCTTACGCGTGGTGATATCCGGCCGGAGGTGCCGGCGAGGCAGGAAGACTTTTTTAAGGGGGAAGCCAGGAAGCCGGGAAACAGGAGTTGAGATTGAGTTCGGCTTCCCCGCTTCCTCGCTTCCCCCTTAAAAATCGTGCGGCACGTACCATGAAGAGCGTCCCGCGCATGCACCCGGCGAGGGGTCGCGTTCTCATGGGCGTCTCCTCATGGCCAAACAAGCCTTTCTCGATCCCGCCCTCCACATCGCGTGGTCGCAACTGACGCCTGTCCGTGGGGATCTGTGAGGCACTAAGATGGTTTTAAGGGGAAGCCACGAAAGGGAAGTTGGAGTTGCGAGTGGGCTCGGCTTCCCCGCTTCCTCGCTTCCCCCTTAAAAATCGTGCGGCACCGACCACGAAGGGCGTCCCGCGCTTGCACCCCGCCAGCGGTCGCGTTCTCGTGTGTGCGTCTCCCATGACCAACCCACCCTTTCTCGATCCCGCCTTCCACATCGCCTGGTCGCAACTGACTCCTGAACACGTGGCCCCCGACATCGAGGCTGGCCTCGCCGGAGCCGAGGCCGCGTTGGCCAGGATCGAGGCGCTCGAGCTGAAGGACCTCACCTACGAGAACACGTTTCTCGCGCTCGAGCGCGCGACCGAGGAATTGAACCGGGGGTGGACCAAGGTGACGCACCTCCAGTCGGTGGCCGATGCCCCGGCGCTGCGCGACGCGCACAATGCCATGCTCCCGAAAGTATCGGCGTTTTTTGCCAAGATCCCGCTCAACGCCGACCTCTGGCTGCGCCTGCGTACGGTGGCGGAGTCGCCCGCGGGCCGCGCGCTGACGGGCATTCACCGGCGGTTCGTGGGCGAGACGGACGCTGACTTCCGGCTCGCAGGCGCGGATTTGCCCCCGGAAAAACGCGTGCGGATCGAAGCGGTCCAGAGCGAGCTCGCCCTATTGACGCAAAAATATTCCGAGAACGTGCTGGATGCGACCAACGCCTGGCAGCTGGTGGTGACGGACGACGCCCGGCTGGCCGGTCTGCCACCGCACGCGAAGGCGGCGGCGCGCAGCAGTGCTGAGGCGAAACAACTGGCCGGCTGGCGGTTCACCCTCCACGCGCCGTCGATGGAGCCGTTCCTGACCTATCTCGACGATGCGGCGCTGAGGCAGGAAATGTGGACCGCGGCGGTTGCCGTGGGCGCGGCGGGCCCGCAGGACAATACGGCGATGATCACGCGGATCCTCGCGTTGCGCGCGGAGAAGGCCGCGCTGTTGGGCAAGGCCCACTTTGCGGATTTGGTGCTGGAGCGGCGCATGGCGAAGGTGGGCGCGCGGGCGCTGGCCTTCGTGGAGGATTTCCAGCAACGCGCGGCGCCGGCGTTCGCGCGGGAGTGCCAGGCCCTCGAGGAATTTAAGGCGCAGCAGACGGGTGGGGCACCCGCGCGGCTCACGCCGTGGGAAGTCGCCTATTGGGCGGAGAAGCTGCGCCAGGCCAGCTACGCCTTTGATGAGGAAGTGCTGCGGCCGTATTTCCCGATGGATCGCGTGATCGCGGGGATGTTTGAGCTGGCCACGCGGGTGTTCGGCCTGCGCATCACCGAGCGCACGAATGTGGAGGTGTGGCATCCCGAGGTGAAGTTTTACGACGTCCTGGATGCGCGCGGGCGCACGGTGGGCTCATTCTATGCCGACTGGTACCCCCGCGAGTCGAAGCGCGGCGGCGCGTGGATGAACTACCTGCTGACGGGCGGACCGGGGCCGGGTGGGGCGCGGGCGCCGCATCTGGGACTCATCTGTGGCAACCTGACGCCGCCGGCGGACGGCCGCCCGGCGCTGCTCAAGCACCGCGAGGTGGAGACGATCTTCCACGAGTTCGGCCATCTGCTGCACCACCTGCTGGGCGAGGTGGAGATCAAGTCGCTCAACGGCGTGAACGTCGCATGGGATTTCGTCGAACTGCCCTCGCAGATCATGGAAAACTGGTGCTGGGAGCGCGCGAGCCTCGACCTGTTTGCGCGCCACTTCGAGACCGGCGCGCCCATCCCGGAGGAAATCTTTGCCAAGATGACCGCGGCGAAAAATTTCCGTTCGGCGTGCACCACGATGCGGCAGGTGGCCCTGGCCAAGATGGACCTGCTCCTGCACACCCGCACTTCGGAGTTTGCGGGCGTGGCCGATGTCGAGCCGCTGGCGCGCGCCATGGTCGCGAACTGTCTCGTGCCCACGGAGCCGCCGGCGCCGACCATAGTGAAGCGCTTCACTCACATCTTTTCCGATCCCGTGGGCTATGCGGCCGGTTACTATTCTTATAAATGGGCAGAGGTGCTCGATGCCGACGCATTCACGCGCTTCCGGCGCGAGGGGATTTTTAGCGCGAAGGTCGGCGCGGAGTTCGTCGAAAAGATCCTCAGCCGCGGCAATTCGGCCGATCCGATGGAGCTCTACCGGGCCTTCATGGGCCGGGATCCGGACCCGAAGGCGCTGCTGGTGCGCGCCGGGCTGGCGGCGGCATAATGCCGCAAAAAAAGGTCGCCCCGCGCCGCTGACTCGCCCAACACCTTTCCGACCATGATTATTGCCGACCTCGCAAAAATTCCGGGACGCACCTTCCCCGCGCGCCGCATGGGCCGCGGCCTGGCGGGCCAAGCCGGCCAGGTAATTCCCGCCAAGGGTTTCTCCATGGGCTATTCGGTCCTCGAGCCGCACGGCGGCCAGGTGCCATGGCACAACCAAACGCAGGAGGAGATCTATTACATCGTGCAGGGCGAGGGGGAGATCTGCGTCGGTACCGAGCGCAGCCCGATCAAGGCCGGCCAGGCCGTCTTCATGCCGCCGACCCAGTTTCACCAGCTGACCAACACCGGCAGCGAGCCGATGCACATGATTTATGTGTATTGCCCCGGCGGCGATGTCGCCCACTGGCGGCAGGAGCTCGAGGGCACGCTGCCACCCGCCGGCACCGGTGACATCCCCCCGCTGCCCGCCGGCGCGCAGCCCCAGCATCTGGCCAAGTAATCCGGCTGAGGTTTTCCTCCTCGCTACCCGCTACTCACTACTTTTCGTTTTACCTCAAATGACCACGCACAAAGTCGGCATCATCATGAACGGCGTCACGGGACGCATGGGCACCAACCAGCATCTCCTGCGCTCGATCAAGGCGATCATTGACCAGGGGGGTATCAAGCTCGGCGACGCCGAGGTAATCATGCCCGATCCGATCCTCGTCGGCCGCAGCGAGAGCAAACTCGCCGCGCTCGCCGCCCGCGCCGGGGTGAAGCGCTACACGACCAACCTCGACACCGCGCTCGCCGACCCGGCGAACCAGATTTACTTCGACGCGACCCTCACGGGCCAGCGGCCCATCGGTGTGCGCAAGGCCATCGCCGCGAAGAAACACATCTACTGCGAAAAACCCACCGCCACGACCTCGGCGGAGGCGCTCGCGCTCTACCGCGAGGTGACCGCGGCTGGCCTGAAAAACGGCGTGGTCCAGGACAAGCTCTGGCTGCCCGGACTGCTCAAGCTGAAGTATCTGATCGATACCGGCTTCTTTGGGAAAATCCTCTCCGTGCGCGGCGAGTTCGGCTACTGGGTTTTCCCAGGCCAGACCGAGAAACTGCAGCGTCCCTCCTGGAATTACCGCAAGGAAGAGGACGGCGGCATCATCGTGGACATGCTCTGCCACTGGCAGTACGTGATCCAGAACCTCTTCGGCGAGGTGAAGTCGGTTTCCTGCCTCGGTGCGACGCACATCGCGGAGCGTTGGGATGAAGCGGGCAAGCCGTACAAGGCCACGGCCGACGACGCTGCCTACGCCACCTTCGAGCTCACGAACGGGGTGATCTGTAATTTCAATTCCTCGTGGGCCGTCCGCGTGCGCCGCGACGACCTGCTGACCTTGCAGGTGGACGGCACGAATGGCTCGGCCGTCGCCGGTCTGCGCAACTGCGTGATCCAGCACGGCTCGATGACGCCCCGCGCGGTGTGGAATCCCGATATCGACAGCCCGATCAAGTTCCTCGACGGCTGGGTCACGCAGCCGACCAACGACGTGTTCGACAACGCGTTCAAGGTGCAGTGGGAGCTCTTCCTCAAGCACGTGGTCAAGGGCGACCCGTTCCCATGGGATCTCCTGCAGGGCGCGAAGGGCGTGCAGCTGGCCGAACTCGGGCTCAAGTCCTGGGCCGATCGCCGCTGGGTCGATGTGCCGAAGCTCGGGTAGTGCGCAACGGTGGGTTAACCACGAAAGGCCCGAAAAACACGAAAGCATGATTCCGGATTCCCGTTCGTTCATTCTTGGAGTTGAGGTGATTCGTGGTGATAGAATTTCTCCTCTTGAGGTGGAAACCACTGCGGCCTTTCCAAACGCCGCAATTTCGCTGGCAAATCCGGGATCCTGGTTAAGGTGTGCGGTGTCACCGGCCTCTCCCAAACGTCCATCGTCCATCGCCCATAACCCTTCGCCTCTTTTATCATGATCACCTCCACCTTTTTCGCCGCCGCCACCGCCACGAATCTCCTGAGCGGTGGCTTTTTGTCCCCGGGTGTCCTGCTGTTGCTCATCATCGTGATGATCCCCGTGGCGCTCTACGCGCAATTCCGGGTTTCGAGCACCTACAAGCGGAATGCCCAGATTCTCTCCCGCGGGGGCATCAGCGGCCGCGAGGCGGCGCAGGCGGTGATGGAGCATGCCGGCATCAACGACGTTGAGATCACGGAAATCGCAGGGCACCTGACCGATCACTACGATCCGATCCACAAGCGGCTCGCTCTCTCGTCGGAAAATTACCGGGGCACGAGCCTGGCGGCGCTGGGTGTGGCGGCGCACGAGGCGGGGCACGCCATCCAGCACAAGGTCGGCTACCGGATGTTGCACTTCCGCATGGCCCTCGTTCCCGCCACGAACTTCGTTTCGCGCGCGGTGCCAATCCTGATGCTCGCGGGCTTTTTCCTCGCCCGCGGTTTGACGGGCATGTTTCTGGACATCGCGATCCTCTGTTATGCGGTCATCACGCTGTTCCAGCTGGTGACCCTGCCCGTGGAATTCGACGCCACCCGGCGCGCGAAGGTGCAGTTGGTGGAGCTGGGAATTTTGGATCGCGACGAAATGCCGGGCGTCAACCAGACGCTGGACGCCGCGGCCCTGACCTATGTAGCGGCGTTTGTGAGCTCGCTGCTGTACCTGCTGTATTTGTTGTCGTCGCGTCGGAACTGAGCGGGGGCCCGGCCGTACTTCCGCCTGGGGGCCGTGGGGTTGAACTACGTCGCAATCAGCCTGTCTGCATTTGATGCAGACCTTGATTTTGATGTTAGTGATGCTCGGCCTCACGACGGGTTGCGCGCAGATCAATTCCGTGCCCGCGGGGAGTGGCGCTTCCCGCGTCTCCACGGAGTACCGGAAGATTGCGGACGTGACCTTTACGCCGTCCGCGTGGCCGAAAGAACTGAAAGCGGACATTTATCAGCCGAAAGGTGAGGGGCCGTGGCCCGGGGTGCTGCTGATCTACGGGGGTAGCTGGGGTTCCGCCGACCATCGCTGGCAGATGGGACTGCTCGCGCGAAAGCTGGCGCGGCGGGGGTTTGTGGTGATGAACGCGGAGTACCGCGGCCTGCCGGAATTTCGTTTTCCGACGCCGTTCGACGACATGCGGGAGGCGTTGCGCTGGCTGCGGGCCCATGCGGCGGACTATCACGTCAAACGCGCCGAAATCGCGGCCTACGGATTTTCCGCCGGCGGCCATCTTGCGGCATTGCTGGGAACGAAGCCCGGGCCGGCAGAAGTCCGCGTGCAGGCGGTCGTGGCGGCCAGCGCCCCCACGAACCTGGTCCTCTATCCCGACGGCGACATTCTCCCCCACTTTCTCGGCGGCACGATCGAGGAGAATCCGGCAATTTATCGCGAGGCGTCGCCCATCACGTATGTGACCGCGGACGATCCGCCGTTTTTTCTCTACCACGGTACCAATGACACGACCGTTTCGCCGGGTCACTCGAAGTCCTTCAAGGCGGCGCTTGATCGCGCCGGGGTACGGAACGAATTGTATTGGGTAAAAGGCCGCGGTCATTCCACGACGCTGATCTTTGGCGGTGCGGCTGAGGATGCGGCCATCGATT
>Ga0105047_10002346_pt1 | contig 33851 bp, 29 predicted proteins | sample MAT04_FD_78384 | JGI IMG/M metagenome (GOLD analysis project Ga0105047, IMG submission 78384) | Freshwater microbial communities from Lake Fryxell liftoff mats and glacier meltwater in Antarctica - MAT-04 (megahit assembly) | ecosystem: Environmental > Aquatic > Freshwater > Ice > Liftoff... | reverse complement strand
CGATGTCACCAAGGCGGTCGCCGCCGGAGATCTCTCGAAGAAGATCACCGTCGACGTGAAGGGCGAGATCCTCGAGCTGAAGAACACCGTCAACACGATGGTCGATCAGCTGCGCAGCTTCGCCGCCGAGGTCACCCGCGTGGCGCGCGAGGTCGGCACCGAAGGCAAGCTCGGCGGCCAGGCCGACGTGAAGGGCGTCGCCGGAACGTGGAAGGACCTCACCGACAACGTGAACTTCATGGCCGGCAACCTGACCTCACAGGTGCGCGGCATCGCGAAGGTCGTCACCGCGGTGGCGGACGGCGATCTCAAGCAGAAGCTTACCGTCGAGGCGAAGGGCGAGATCGCCGCGCTCTCGAACACGATCAACAGCATGATCGACACGCTCGCCACGTTCGCCGACCAGGTGACCACGGTGGCGCGCGAGGTCGGCGTCGAAGGGAAGCTCGGCGGCCAGGCGTCGGTGCCCGGCGCGGCCGGAACGTGGAAGGACCTCACCGACAACGTGAACCAGCTCGCCGCCAACCTCACCACGCAGGTGCGCGCCATCGCCGAGGTCGCCACGGCGGTGACGAAGGGCGATCTCACCCGGTCGATCAAGGTCGACGCGCTCGGCGAGGTCGCGATCCTCAAAGACAACATCAACGAGATGATCCGCAATCTCAAGGACACGACGCAGAAGAACGCGGAGCAGGACTGGCTGAAGACCAACCTCGCCAAGTTCTCGCGCATGTTGCAGGGCCAGAAGCACCTGCTCACCGTCGGTCGCTTGATCCTCAGCGAGCTCGCGCCCGTCGTGAGCGCGCAGCACGGCGTGTTCTACACCTTGGACTCGAGCACCGAGCACGGGCGGCTGAAGCTGCTCGCCAGCTACGCGCACGAGCTCCCCGGAGATTCGCGCAATGAATTGATGCTCGGCCAGGGCCTGATCGGGCAGTGCGCGGTGGAGAAGGAGAAGATCCTCCTCACCAACGTCCCGGCCGGATACATCCGCATCTCGAGCGGCCTCGGCGACGCCGCGCCGCAGAACATCATCGTCCTGCCGATCCTGTTCGAGGGTCAGGTGAAGGGCGTCCTCGAGCTGGCGTCGTTCGAGCGCTTCAACCCGACCCACCTCGCCTTCCTCGAGCAGCTCACCGAGTCGATCGGCATCGTGCTCAACACGATCGAAGCGAACATGCGCACCGAGGATCTCCTCAAGCAGTCGCAGTCGCTCGCCAAGGAGCTCGGCTCGCGGCAGGAAGAGCTGCAGACCACCAACCAGGAGCTGCAGGAGAAGGCCGCGCTGCTCGCGCACCAGAACGAAGAGGTCGAGCGCAAGAACCGCGAGGTCGAGCAGGCCCGCCAAGCGCTCGAGGAAAAGGCCAAGCAGCTCGCGCTCACGTCGAAGTACAAATCCGAGTTCCTCGCGAACATGTCGCACGAGCTGCGGACGCCGCTGAACTCGCTCTTGATCCTGAGCGATCAGCTCTCCCGCAACAGCGACGGCAACCTGACCCCGCGCGAGACGGAGTTCGCCAAGACCATCCACTCGTCGGGCAACGACCTGCTGATGCTGATCAACGATATCCTCGATCTCTCGAAGATCGAGTCCGGAACCGTGGTCGTCGACATCGGCGAGCTGCGGCTCAACGAGCTCGGCAGCTACGTCGAGCGCACGTTCCGTCACGTCGCCGAGGCCAAGGGCGTGGGATTCTCGATCGAGCTGGCCCCGTCGCTCCCGAAGTCGATGCACACCGACTCCAAGCGCCTGCAGCAGGTGATCAAGAACCTGCTCTCGAATGCCTTCAAGTTCACGCACAAGGGCTCGGTGCGGCTCGTCATCGGGCCGGCCGAAGCGGGATGGAGCAACGACATCGAGACGCTGGAGAGCGCCGATCAGGTCATCTCGATCGCGGTGCACGACACCGGCATCGGCATCTCGCCCGACAAGCAACAGATCATCTTCGAGGCGTTCCAGCAGGCCGACGGCTCGACCAGCCGCAAGTACGGTGGAACGGGCCTCGGCCTGGCCATCTCGCGCGAGCTGGCGCGGCTGCTCGGCGGCGAGATCCGGCTCTCGTCGGCCACCGGGCGCGGCTCGAGCTTCACGCTGTTCTTGCCGATGGCCTACTCGCCGTCGAAGGCGGCGCGGCGCCAGCTCAGCTCCGAGAACGGTGTGCGCACGTCAAGGCCCGCGCCGCGGACCATCGTCATCACGCAGGACGTCCTCGACGTCGAGGTCACGTCGTCGAAGCTGGTCAACGAGGTCGGCGACGATCGCGATCAGCTGCAGCCGGGTGATCGGGTGCTCTTGATCGTGGAGAACGACCTCCAGTTCGCCAAGTTCACGCTGGAGGTGGCGCACGAGAAGGGCTTCAAGGTGCTGGTCACGTCGCACGGCGCATCGGGCCTGGCGCTGGCCCGCGATCACCGCCCCGCGGCGATCACGCTCGACATCAACCTGCCCGACATCGACGGGTGGCGCGTGCTGGAGCGGCTGAAGAACGATCCCCTGACGCGGCACATCCCGGTCTACGTGGTGTCGACCGACGACGCGCGCGAGCGGAGCCTGGAGATGGGCGCGATGGGCATGGTGGCCAAGCCCATCCCGACGCGCGAGGTGCTGGAGAGGTCGCTCGAGGCGATCCGGCAGTTCGTCGAGCGCCAGGATCGGAAGCTCCTGGTCTGCGTGACCGACGACGAGCAGAAGACCCGCCTGATCGAGCTGCTGCGCAACGATACGATCAGCATCGTCACCGCCGAGAACGGGACCGATACGCTGCAGCTCCTCGGCGAGCAGACTTTCGACGCGCTGGTGCTGGGGCCAGATGTGCCGGACATGGATCTCGCGGTGCTCATCGAGCGGATCGTCGACTCGGAGAGCGACGTCCCGACCATCGTGCATGTGCCGCTGCGGCTCGACGAGCGCGACGCCAACGCGCTGGCGAGCATCGGGCGCAAGGTCCCGGCGCGCTCCGAGCCCTCGATCGAGCGGGTGTTCGACCGCGCGACGGGGTTCCTGCACACCGACGTCGAGCTGCTCAACGTCCACGGCCGCAAGGTGCTCGAGCGCCTGCGCGCGTCGAACGAGATCCTGGCGGGCAAGAAGGTGCTCATCGTCGACGACGACATGCGCAACATCTTCGCGTTGACCACCGTGCTCGAGCGGCACGGGATGGTGATCGTGCCGGCGGAGACCGGCCGCGAGGCGATCAGCTTCCTCGAGCGCACCACCGACGTGGACGTGGTGCTGATGGATATCATGATGCCCGAGATGGATGGCTTCGAGACTATGCGTGAGATCCGCAAGATCCCGCGCCTGCGCGACCTTCCGATCGTGGCGGTGACCGCCAAGGCCATGAAGGGCGACCGGGAGAAGTGCATCGAAGCGGGCGCCTGGGACTACCTGTCGAAGCCGGTCGACACGGAGCACATGCTCCTCGTCCTCCGTTCATGGTTGAATCGGAAGGCCGAGCTCGGACGAGGCCCCGAATGACCGGATCTTTCCCAGTACTCGACAAGGCCAACCTGGAGCAGGTGAACATCCTGGTGGTCGACGATCTCCCGGACAAGCTCCTGGCGATGAAGACCGTCCTCGAGGATCTGGGGGAGAACGTCGTCTGCGTGCAGTCGGGGCGCGAGGCGCTGCGGCGGGTCATCGACATGGACTTCGCGGCGATCTTGCTCGACGTGAACATGCCGGAGATGGACGGCCTCGAGACCGCCCAGCTCATCCGCCAGCGCGAGAAGAGCCGCACGACGCCGATCATCTTCATCACCGCGTTCGCCGACGAGGTCGACGAGGTAGCGGTCTACTCGCTCGGCGCGGTGGACTACATCATGTCGCCGGTCGTACCGCAGATCTTGCGGTCGAAGGTCGGGGTCTTCGTCGAGCTGCACAGGAAGCGCGAGCAGATCCGCAGGCAGGCCGACGAGCGCGTGCAGCTCGCGCACGAGCAGGCGGCGCGCGCATCGGCCGAAGACTCCGAGCGCCGGGCAGCGTTCCTGGCCGAGGCGGGCGCGGTGGTGTCCCGCTCGCTCGATCTCGAGGAGACCCTCTCCAGCGTCGCGCGGGTGCTGGTCCCCGAGCTGGGCCGCGAGGGCGTCGTGTTCCTCCAGGCCGACGGCCAGGTGCCGTCGCGGACCATGCGCGCGCGCTCGCTCCCCGACGGCACGCTCACCATCGACACGCTCGCCGGCGGCCTCGACGAGCTCGACGCGCACGTGAGCGAGGTCATCCAGCGCGCCGTGAGCACCGGTCGCACCGAGATGACCTCGGAGAGCAACCGGCCGGGCGCACCGCGCACGCTGATGGTGGCGCCGATCTGCCTGCGCGGGCGGGTGTTCGGCGCGCTGGTGTTCCCGCGGCCCAAGGGCGCGTCGGGCTTCCGGCTCGAGGATCGCAGCCTGGCGGAGGATCTCGCGGCTCGATCTGCGCACGCGATCGAGAACGCGCGCCTGTACAAGGCCATCGAGGAGCGCGACGTGCGCAAGAACGAGTTCCTGGCGATGCTCGCGCACGAGCTCCGGAACCCGCTCGCGCCGATCGCCACCGCGGTAGAGATCTTGCGCCTCTCCGGCGACGATCCGCAGAAGCTCACGACCGCGCGCGAGGTGATCGGCCGTCAGGTGCGCCAGCTCTCGCGGCTGGTCGACGATCTGCTCGACGTCGCGCGCATCACCAGCGGCAAGATCCGCCTGGAAATGAAGCCGATCGAGGTGCCCGACATCGTCGCGCACGCGGTGGAGACCACGCGCCCGCTGGTCGAGCAGCGCCGCCAGAAGCTGACGGTGGACCTGCCGCCGAGGTCGATCGGGGTCGAAGGCGACAGCGCGCGCCTCGCGCAGGTCCTGGCCAACCTCATAAACAACGCGTCGAAGTACACCGAAGAGGGCGGCCAGATCAGCCTGCTGGTCGAGGAGACGCGCGACGAGGTGCTGCTGCGCATCACCGACACCGGCGTGGGCATCTCCAAGGAGATGCTGCCGGCGATCTTCGACCTGTTCACCCAGGTCGATCGATCGCTCGACCGCGCCCAAGGCGGTCTCGGCATCGGCCTGACGGTGGTGCGCCGCCTGGTCGAGATCCACGGCGGCCGGGTCGAGGCGAAGAGCGACGGCGTCGGGCGCGGGAGCGAGTTCCTGGTGCGCCTGCCGAAGCTCGAGCGCGCCGTGCCCGCCGAGGCCGAGCTCGCGCCCACGGTCCGCGCTGCGGCGGCGTCGAGCGGGTCACGCGTGCTGGTGGTCGACGACAACGTCGACGCCGCCGAGCTACTGGCAGAGCTGCTGCGCATGGTCGGCCACGACGTGCTGGTGGCCTACGACGGGCCCACGGGGCTCGCGGAAGCGGAGCGGCTGGTGCCCGACTTCACGCTGCTCGACATCGGCCTCCCTGGGCTCGACGGCTACGAGGTCGCGCGCCGCATCCGCGCGCGACCGCACCTCGATGGGATGGTTCTCGTCGCGATCACCGGCTACGGGCAGGACGTCGACAAGCACCACGCGAAGGATGTGGGGTTCGATCATCACCTGGTGAAGCCGGTGAGCCCGGAGACGCTGGTCGCGATCCTCGCTTCGCGATCGCAGGCCTAAGATCCGATCGGCGACCCAGGCATGTCCGACTCCGAGGTGAAGATGATCACCTGGGTGCGATCGCCCATGTACTTGAACGCTTGCCCGATGAGCTTTCGCGCGCTGGCGTTGAGGCCGATGAACGGGTCGTCGACCAGGACCGGCATCGCGACGCGGGTCAGCGCGGCTTCCAGCCACGCCAGGTGAACCGCGGCCTCCACGGCGCGCGCCATCGAGGGCTCGACGCCGCCGATCGGGGAGGAGCCGCTCGCGCCGTCGGCCTTGACGCGGATCTCGCCGCTCGGGCCGACCTCGGCGCCGGTGAACGCGCCGCCGGTGAACGCCTTGAGGTACTGCGAGAGGCGCGGCAAGAGGGCCTGCGCGAGCGCTTGCGTCGGGCGGTGCACCACGTCGGCGAGCGCCGCACCGAGCGCCGCCGAGCCGTCCTCGGGCGGGGGTCCGCCGTCCTCGCCGCCGCCGAAGCTGCTGCGGGTCTTGCTGCCGCCCCAACCGGTCGCCGCGTAGCGCTCCTCGTCGTCGGCGCCCGGCGCGTACAGGCCGCCGCGCGCGTCGTCGTCGTCGCGGCCGCCGCTGTACGAGGACGTGAAGTAGCCGCCGTCCCCGCTGTCGCCCTGCGACGGGTTGGTGATGTCTACGCCCTTCGCGGCGAGGTCCTTGGTGAGCGCGGAGAGGCGGCGCTCGATCTCGTTCACGCTCGCGCCGCCGTCCTCGCTGCCGTCGAGCGTGGCGAGCTGCGCCTCGATCTGATCGATGCGCGCCTCGACGCGCTTGAGATCTTCGAGCTCCGCGCGCCGCGCCGGATCGGACTCCAGCTGCGCGACCATGTGCTCGGCGGCAGCGCGCTCGGCGCTCGCCGCAGACGCCGCCTCCAGCTCGGCCAGGAGCTGGTTCGCATCCTCGATGTCGAGCTGCTTGAGCAGCTTCCGCACGACGCCAGTCTCGAGCTCGTGCTGCCGCAGCGCCCGCGCCTCGCGCTCGGTCAGGCCGCTGAGCCGGACGCCCAGCCGTGCCTGCTTCTCGATCTGCGAGACGTACGCCAGCGCCGCGGAGGCCGCGACCAGGGCGCCGACGAGGTTGAGCGCGAGGATCCAGGTGCGCTCGAAGATCACCGCCAGGAGCACCGACAGCGCGATGACGCCCAGCCCCGCCAGGAACATCGGGTCCTCCCGCAGCGGCTTCGGCGCAGCCTTGCTCGCAGCGTTCTCCATGTCCTGGCGCTCCTGGTCGATGCGCTCCATCTCCTTGCTCTTGCGCGCGTCGGAGGCCTCGATGTCCTTGATGCGATCGCCGGTGCCGGGCGGGACGTCATCGAGGTGCTTGTATTGCGCCGCCTCTGCGCGCGCGTCGTCGGCCGCGCGCTGCGCGGCCTGGACCTCGCCGACGCGCTCCTTGAGGCCGTCGCGATAGCGCAGCAGCCGATCGAGCTCGGCGTGCATGCCTTGCGACCCCGTCACGATCTCGAGGTGGCGCGCCAGGCGGGCGTGCTCGCGCTTCGCCGCCGCGACGTCGAACGCGCGCGGCGGCTCGGCCTCGGTGCGGGCCAGCGCGTTCATCGGGTTGTGGAAGCCGCTCGACACGTGCTGCGGGCTCGCCGGAGGCGGCTCGTCCTCGTTGTCATCGGTGACGAACGCGGGCGAAGGCGCCGCGAACACCGGCGAAGGCTGGAGCGCGCTCGGCATCCGCATCAGCGGCGCGCCACCGCCGCCCGCGGTGCCGAAGCCGAGGTTGCCGCCGAGCCCGGGGCTGCTCGCGAACGGGCTCGCGGGCGCGAGGCCGGGGCTGGTGCCGCCGAAGGGGCTCGCGGGGAACGAAGGGAAACCGGGGCTGGTCCCCGCCGATCCGGCCGTCCCGAGGACATCGACCGGCGGCCACAGGGCCCCGCCAGCGCGGCTCTGTGCGGCCGGCCCGCGCCCGATCAGGCGCCCCGGCCCGAGCACGTAGAGGCGCTCGTACGTCTGGTGCGAAGGCACGTGCAGCTGCACGCGAACGAACTGCGAGATCTCGGCGAGATCGGCGCTGAGCGTGCTCCACTCGGAGGGATCCGTGCCGCGCTTCAGCAGGCGCGCGCCCCCCGACGCGAAGTCGCGCAGGATCCGGTAGAGGTGGCCGTCCTTGCCCTGGACCGCGATCGCCGCGCGGGACGCGCCGCTGCCGTCGACGAGCGAGGCGCCGGTGCCGGCGTCGACGTGGAGCGCGAAAAAAATGCCGTCGATCAGCTGCGCCCGCTGCTCGGGCGGCTTGATGTGGACGATGTTGACGCCCTTCTTCGGGCCAAGCCGGACTTCCGGGAGGCCCCGAAGGCCCGAGAGCGCGATCTCGTGAAACAGCATCGGCGCGGCGCGACATTAGCGCGCATCGGCGGCGAGGTCACCGGCCCTTGGGGCCAGAGACTAGGACTTCTTGGTCTTGGCGGAGCCGTCGTTGCCCTCGACGGAGCGGGCCTTGATGCGGGCCGCCTTCCCCTCGAGGTCGCGGAGGTAGTAGAGGCGCGCGCGACGGACCTGGCCGCGCGACTTGATCTCGATCTTCGCCACCGCGGGGGTGTGGATCGGGAACACGCGCTCCACGCCGACGCCGTGGCTGATCTTGCGGACCGTGACGGTCGAGCGGAGGCCGCCCTTGCGCCAGCGAATCACGACGCCTTCGAAGATCTGGATGCGCTCCTTGTTCTCGGCTTCCACGATGCGAGTGTGGACGCGAACGGTGTCACCGATCTCGATCGCGGGCATGTCGGTGCGGAGGTAAGGCTTCTCGATGAGGTCGACGACGTTATTCATAGTCTGATCCAGTGCGCACGCCAGGGTGCGCGGGAGCGCCTTATTGCTTAGCTTTTGGTCCCGCCGTCAACATGATTCTTCGCTCTCGTCCGCTCTCAGCGTTCTCCCAGCAGCCGGTCGAGCACGACGGCCGGTCCGGCCACCGGACCGAGGCGGTTCATCCAGGCCACCACCCGGGCGGCGGGCAGCAGCGCGGCGCCCTCCGGCGGCTCCCCGCCCAGCACCAGCACCAGCGCGCGCCCCGAAATATGCTCTGGCACCTTTGCGGCGGGCCGCGGCTCGGGGGTCGCCCAGACCACCTCGACCGTGGGGCCTGGCGGAGGGACCTCGCCGAGCTGAATCGACGCTAGCGCCCGTGACCACGCCGCCGCCGCCCCCGCCTCCCGGGCGGCCTGGGCGCGGGCACGACGCGACCGCCCCGCCGGAGCTCGCCGGGGGAGCGCCAGCGCCGCCAGCCGCGCCCTCAGCACGTCCGCGTGGTCCGTCGGAGCGACGATGGTCCAGCCCGCGAGCCCGTACGCCGCTACCAGCCGCGCCCAGTCCTCGAGCGGCCACTCCGCGGGGGTGCCCGAGGGGTGCATCACCACCGTGATCGCCACGGCCGCGCTCGGGAGCGACGCGAGGACGTCGCGATCGTCGTCCGAGATCCCCAGCCGGGCGAGCAGATCGGGCCGCACCTGGCGGGTCCGCGCGAGGGCCTCGGCCCGCCGCGCCGAAGCGATGCTGGCGTGGTCGCCGCCGCGATAGACCTCGGGCACCGGCGCGCCGCTCACCTCGACCGGGCGCGTGTACTGGGCGTGCTCGAGGAGCCCGCTGACGAAGCTCTCGTGCTCGAGCGAAGCTGCGTTGCCGAGCACCTCGGGCAAGAGCCGCGCGACGCCGTCGACGATCGCCAGCGCCGCGTACTCGCCGCCGCTGAGCACGAAGTCGCCGAGCGAGACCTGCTCCGCGACCGCCGCCGTCACCCGCTCGTCGATACCTTCGTAGCGGCCGGCCACCAGCACCAGCGAATCGAGCTTCGACCAGCGCGACAGATGCGCCTGCGTGAGCGGCGCGCCGCGGGGCGTGAGCATCACGGCGTGACCACCGGCCTTCTGGATCGCCTCGATCATCAGGTCCGCGCGCATCACCATGCCGGGGCCGCCGCCGTACGGGATGTCGTCGATCGAGCGCCGCTTGTCGGTGGCGAAGTCGCGTGGATCGACGAAGCCCACGTCGAGCGCGCCGATCCCGATCGCCTTGCCCAGCATCCCCACCGTCAGCGCGCTGCCGAACAGCTCGGGGAAGATGGTGACGATCTGGATCTTCATCGCGGGACCTTCCGAGGAGTGAGCGGACCGGTCGGGCCGCCGATGCATCTCGGCTGGCTGCGTTGCGCCGCCTCGACAGACAAGGAGTATGCCGTTCGGCGGCGCGCCTTGTCAGCAGAGCGCCTCGACATCCGGACCGATCCGCTCACTCCTCGGAGGGCCCCAAGAGGCCTTCGATCGCCCGGATCCGCACCTCGAGCCGGCCGTCCGCACCGACGCTCACGCCGGGGACCAGCGCCTCGACGTACGGGACCATCACGTCGCCGAGCACCAGCAGATCCTGGGCGCCGTTGGTGTCGATCGCGGTGACCTCGCGGCCGAGCGGCGCGCCAGTGTCGGCGTCGATCGCCCGCGCGCCGAGCAGCTGCTCGATCGGCCCCTCACCCGGCGCGTACCAGGCGGGATCGGCGTACAGCGTCTGGCCGACCACCGCCTCGGCCTGCGTGCGATCGGCGAGCCCGTCGACGGTGCAGACGGCGGTGTGCCCGTCGCTCCAGACGAGCTTCCGCACGGCGTGCTCGCGCTCGCCGATCAGGATTCGATTCGCGGAGAGGTAGGTGTTGGAAGCGCGGAAGAGGCGCAGGCGCAGCTCACCGCGCAGGCCTTTGGCGCCGATCACTTTTCCGACGGCCCAGAGGACCATGGAAAATTATTCGATGATCTCGAGCGTCGACCGCTTCTGGGTCTTCATGGCGGCGGCGGCGAGGATGGTCCGCATCGCCTTCGCGGTGCGGCCCTTCTTGCCGATGACCTTGCCCAGGTCTTCTTTCGAGACCTTGAGCTTGATGATCGAAGCCTCGTTGTCGCCGAACTCGGTGACGTCGACCGCGTCGGGCGCGTCGACCAGGGCTTTGGCGATGTAGTCGATCAGATCGCGCATGAGCACCCCCAGGGGCTGGTTCAGTTGGCCTGGGCCTGAGTCTGGGCGACCTTGTCGCGGCTCTTCTTGATCAGGTGCTTGGCGGTCTCCGAGGGGAGCGCTCCGACGCCGAGCCAGTAGCTGACGCGCTCGGAGTCCACGACCAAGATGTCGCGGGCAGGGATGAAATAACCAAGCTTCTCGATGAAGCGACCGTCACGCCGGCTCCGCGAATCGGTAGCGACCAGGTGATAGACGGGGCGCTTCTTCGTTCCAGCGCGCGCGAGCCTCAAAGTAACCATCGAAAACAAACCTCCAGTAGCACGTCGCCGGGTCGCACCCGGCTAACGGAGCAGCGTCATTCCCGAATCCCTCTGCCGTTGTCAACCAGGAACTGGTACGTGTCCGCCCCGTGCTGGCGCTGGTCCCTACCACGAGCGCCGAGGGCGACCGGGCCCTGGCCACGAAGCTCGGCGTTTCTGCAGCTGCAGTCGAGCTGATCCGCCGCAGCGAGGTGGTCGACCTCCACGTCGACACTTTCATTCCGGTCCGGATTTTTGGCTACGACGTCGAGCGCCACCACCGCCGATCCCCGACCTTCGGGCGCTTCATCGGTCACCTGGACGGGCCGCGGATCGCCGAGGGCGGCCTGACCGGCGCGATGTGGTCGATCACCACCAACCCCTTCCGCACCAAGGCCGGACGCTGGACGACGTTCCTGCGGAACCTGACCCACCTGCGCGCGTTGGTCGATCGATCCGGGGGGTTCCTCCGGATCGCCCGCACCCACGCCGAGTACCTGGCCGCGCGCGCCGCCGGGGCGCACGTGGTCCTGCCCTCGATCCAGGGCGGAAATGCGCTCGAAGGCGCCCCCGACGGCCCCGCCTCGATCCCCGATCGCTCGATCACGCGGGTCACGCTGGTCCACCTCACCAACTCCGGCTACGGCACCACCTCCAGCCCCGCGAGCGCGATCCGCAGACAGCGCGGCCTCACCCCGCTCGGAAAGAAGCTGGTCGAGCAGCTCGACGCCGAGCGCGTCCTGGTGGACCTCGCGCACATCCATCCCGACGGCTTCTGGGACGCGGTGGACGCGCACGACAAGGCGCTCCCGCTGATCGCCACGCACACCGGGGTCACCGGCGTGACGCCGCACTGGCGCAACCTCGACGACAAGCAGCTCAAGGCGATCGCGGACAGCGGCGGGACCGTCGGCATCATCTTCTCGTGGAATTTCCTCGATCGCCCGGGCGGCCCGCGCGACAGCCGCATGATCATCGAGCACGCCGAGCACGTGATGAAGATCGTCGGCGAGGACTTCGTCTCCATCGGCAGCGACTACGACGGGATGATCATGCCACCCAAAGACGTCCGCAGCGGTTCGACCTATCCGGTGCTCGTGCAGCATCTCCTCGATCGCGGTCACTCCGAGGCCCGCATCCAGAAGTTCCTCGGGATCAACGCGCTGCGAGTGCTACAAGCGATACGGCCGTGAGAATCCTCCGATTCATTGCGCTCGCGCTGTCCGTGCTGCCCGCGTTCGCGGCCTCGGCAAAGACGAAATACGAGAAGCGCGAGCTGTCGGTCCCCGGCCAGATCTTGTGGCTCGACTGGGGCGACTTCGACGCCGACGGCCTGGTCGATCTGGTCGTCAGCTACAGCCGCGGTCAGGGCCCCGATGCGCAGCGCTTCCTCGGCGTGTTCTTCCGCCGACCCGATGGATTGCCGCGCGAGCCGGACCTCAAGATCGCCGCGCCGCAGACCGCCGCGATGTTCGATGTCGGTGACGCCCTCGCCTTTCCCGGTGACGAGCTGGTGTTCATGGGCCGCTTCGGCGTGTTCGCGCAGTCGCTCGCCGGTCGAAAGCCCGGCCAGCTCGTCGCGATCATCAAGACCCGCACCATCGCGGTCACGCCCGAAGAAGAAGATCTGGTGCGCTGGGACTTCCTGCGCACGCCCGGCCCCGGCGAGGCCCCGCTCATGCTGGTGCCGACCGGCGGCCCGATCGAGATCTACAAGATGGATGCGAACGGGATCTGGATCCACACCTCGCGCATCGACGTCGACAGCTTCGCGTTCTTCGACGCCGAAGCGATCACGTTCAAGCGCGGACGTCGCGGCGGCGCCGGGCCCCGCCCCTACTCGATCGTCGTGACCACCGTGGTGCCCGCCCTGACCTTCCTCGATCAGGACGGCGACGGGCGGCGCGATCTCATCACCACCTATCGCGATCGCGTCGCGGTGCACTTCCAGAAGACCGACGGCACGCTCACCTCGACGCCCGGATATTCGCGCTGGCTCAAGTTCCTCACCACCGAGGAGCAGGCCTCGGGCGACATGGACGTCTACGTCGAGGCGATCGACATCAACGGCGACGGCATCGCCGATCTGAGCGCCAACAAGCTCGGCGGCGGCATCACCAACCTGCGCACCGAGACTCGCATCTATCTCGGGCAAAAAGGCGGCGGCTTTTCGCCCTCGCCCACCCAGGTTTGGAACGACAGCGGCTTCGCGACGCTGGTCAACTACGCCGATCTCGACGGCGATGGGACGCTCGAGATGGTGCACCCGCTGGTCGGCGTGTCGATCATGTCCATGTCCTCGATGCTGATCTCCTCGAAGATGGAGCTCGATCTGCGGGTCCGCCGACGCAGCGACAAGGCGGTGTTCGGGAGCGAGGTCCAGACTCTGGACCTGGTCTTCGGCCTCGATTTCAGCACCGGCGGCGCGCTGCGTGGCGCGCCTCCGCTCTACGGCAAGGACTTCGACGGAGACGGCGTGTTCGACGCGGTGCTCACCACGGCGTCCGACGAGCTGCAGATCTTCCGCGGGCTCGGCAAGAAGAGCGGCCCGATCTTCGACGACGATGCGACGATCACGCTGTCGGGCATCGTCTCGCGCGAGACCTACGCGCTGCCGCAGTCGACGAAGGCCGGCGGCCTGCACGACATCCTCGCCGCGTACGTCGACGTCCCGAAGATGGCCGGGAAGCTCCTCTGCTTCGCGGCGAAGCGCGACTGAGCGAGCCATGTGGGAGGCGATCGCGCTCGAGTTCTCGGACGTTCCAACCGTGACGAACGCGCTCCAGATCGCGATCCGATTCACGATGGCGATCGTGCTCGGCGGCCTGCTCGGCTTCGATCGCGAGCGCCACCAGCGCACCGCCGGCCTGCGCACGCACATGCTCGTCGCGCTCGGCGCCGCGGCGTTCGTCATCGCGCCCAGCAGGCGGGCTTCGAGCAGGAGAGAATGAGCCGCGTGCTCCAGGGCTTGATCGCCGGCATCGCTTCCTGGGCGCCGGCGCGATCCTCAAGAACGACGACAAAGAGCGGGTCATCGGCCTGACCACCGCGGTGAGCGTGTGCCGCGCATGGAAAAACGCCGAGACCGCTGAGCTAGGTCGGCGCGCCCGGCACGAGGGGCGGATCGCGCTCCGCCGGAAGCGCCGATCGCAGATCCGCGACCAGATCCGCGCGCAGCTTGCGGCGCGCCGGATCATCCCAGAGGTTGGTCCACTGCCGCGGATCCTCGCGCAGATCGTAGAGCTCGCCCTCGGTCCCGTCGTAGCGCGGTATCTCGGACCCCTTGCCCCACACTGACCAGTAAAACGGGAAGTGGCCGCCGCGATCGCGCGTGCTCGGCTCGTAGACCGTGCAGATCATCTGATCGCGATAGATCGTCCGCAGGTGCATCCCTGCCGCCGCGAAGTTCGAGTCGAACGTGGTGATCACCCGCTCGCGATCCGAGCCCGGCGCGAGCGGCAGCGCCCGACCTTGCATCGCGTCCGGCAAATCCACGCCGGCGATCGCGCAGAACGTCGGCGCGAGGTCGACGTGACCGACCGGCTCGTCGATCACCTGCGGCGCGACGCCAGCGATCGGCGCGGGGCGCCAGATGAACGGCACGCGCATCAGCGACTCGACGTGATAGGGGCCCTTGAAAAGAAGGCCGAAGTCGCCCTGCAGATCGCCGTGGTCCGAGGTGAAGAAGACGTCGGTGTACGCGTCGGCGCCGCTCTCGCGCAGGTGGGCGAGCACGCGCCCCACCGCCTCGTCGATGAGCTCGTTCTCGACCTGGATCAGGCCGTCGATCTCGCGCAGCTGATCGGGCGTCAGGGCGCTCGGTGAGAAGCCGATCGGCCCGCCCTCGGGGTTCTTGTGGCGGCCCTCGTACCAGTCGAGCCAGTGCCGCGGCTTCTGCGCGAGGATCGCGCGGATGCGATCAGGCGAGCCCGGGTACGCGGGCGGCAGCGGTCGAGCGCGGAAAGGGATGCGCTTCTGCACCTCTTCGCGCGGCGGATCGAACGGGTGGTGCGGATCTGGGAAGCTCATCCAGCAGAAAAACGGCGCCTCGGTGGGCTGCGCGCGCAGCCAGGCCAGCGTCCGATCGGCGACCCAGTCGGTGTGGTAGTGCGCGCGCGGGACCGGGTTGTGCTTCACCTCCGGCGCGAGCGTCTCGCCCCCGCCGCTGCCGGTGAGCACGCCGCCGAAGCCCGCGACGTCCTCGGGGTGCTGATCCCACAGCCACGCCGCGTAGTGATGCCCGCCGAGCGGCCCGTGCGACGCGAGCTCGACATGATCGAACCCGCGCCACGGCCCGGTCGAGCCGGCGGCCGCGAGCTGGCTCTCGCTGAAACGGAGCAGCGGATCGAGGTGCGGATCGAAGTGCGCCTTCCCGAGCAGCGCCGTTCGATAGCCGCTCTTCGCGAGGACATCGGCGACGTTCGGCGCGTCGAAGGGGAGCGAGATGCCGTTGGCCACCACGCCGTGCGTCAGCGGGTGCTGCCCGGTGATCATCGTCGCGCGCGAGGGCATACACACCACGTTCTGGACGTGCGCGCGCGTGTACATCAGGCCGTCCTTCGCCAGCGCGTCGATCGACGGCGTCTTCGTCAGCGGGTGCCCGCTGACAGCGAGCGAGTCGTAGCGCTGCTGATCGGTCGTGATGAAGAGGATGTTCCGGCGGCGCTCCGATGCGGGTGCGCGCGGTGCGGGCGCGTCGGCCGGAGATCGCGACAGCGCGCGCCGTGCGAGGAACGCCGCGCGCGAGACGGCGAGGAGCGCGCGAGACGCAGCGGTGCCCGCCATCCCCGCGTCGTACACCAGCCAACCCTCCGGAGGCGAGGCGCCATCGGTGTTGACTCGCTGGCCGAGGTCGGGCGCCCTTTTGATGCGCGCATGACGGATCCGACGCCACCTCCCGGGCTGATCGAAGAGAGTGCCGAGCTCCGCCGGCAGATCGCCGAGCTCCGACTCCAGGTGGCGGACCCGTCGCGCGGCGAGGCGCTGGTCAAGGCGCTGCTCGACGAGGCGGCGAACGCGATTCACTGGGTCGACGCGAAGGGCACGATCATCTGGGCAACCAAGGCCGAGCTGGCCATGCTCGGCTACTCCGCGGACGAGTACATCGGGCGCCCGATCGCCGACTTCCACGTCGACCGCGCGCGCGTCGGAAGCATCCTGACTCGCCTCGCGACCGGCGAGACGATCCACAACGCCGAGGCGTCGCTGCGCTGCAAGGACGGTTCGCTTCTCACGTGATCATCACCTCGTCCGCCCTCTTCTCGGACGGAAAGCTGGTCCACACCCGGTGCTTCACGAAGGACGTTACGGAGAAACGAGAGGCCGAGATCGAGCTCCGCCGCCAGGAGGCGCGGCTGCGGCTGATCCTCGACGGCGTGCGCGACCACGCGAGATCTCGATGCTCGATCCGGAGGGTCGCATCGAGACGTTCAACGCGCCCGCCGCGCGGATCAAGGGCTACGCGCTCGACGAGGTGCGGGGCCGTCACTTCTCGATGTTCTTCACGCCCGAAGATCGCGCCGCCGGTCTGCCGGAGCGCGAGCTCGAGGTCGCCCGCGCGGGCGGCCGCTACGAGGGCGAGGGCTGGCGGCTGCGCAAGGACGGCACCCGCTTCTACGCGGCTGTCTCGCTCTCGGCGCTGCACGGATCCCTCGGGCGCGCTCGTCGGGTTCGTGAAGGTCACGCAGGATCGCACGCGATACCGGGAGCTCTCGGAGACGCTGGCCGCGAGAGAGACCGAGCTGCGCCTGATCATCGACGCGATCCCCGGCCTCGTCGCGTATATCGGGCCCGACCGCACGTATCGCACCATCAACAACGCCTACGCACGGTGGTTCCGGACGCCGGCGGAGCCGATCCTGGGCAAGACTATGCCGGAGATCCTCGGCGACGAGGCCTGCGCTCGGCGTCTCCACCGCCGAGCGACCGGCCCCCGCCCGCGATCGCGCACGCCGCCGGCCGGGTCCATTGCCCGCCCCAGCTCGACGGCCTGCGCATCCTGGTGGTCGACGACGAGCCCGACGCCGCGGAGATCGTGCGCGTGGTCCTCGAGCAATGCTCGGCGGTCGTCCGCGTCGCCACGACGGCAGCGGCAGCGCTGGCCGCCTTCCGCGCGGAGGTCCCGGACATCCTGTTGAGCGACATCGCCATGCCGCACGAGTCGGGCTACGCGCTCATCCGCAAGATCCGCGCGCTACCGCCCGAGTCCGGCGGCCGGGTGCCCGCCGTTGCGCTCACCGCCTATGCGTCGATGACCGATCGCACCCGCGCGCTGCTCGAGGGCTACACCAACCACTGCGCGAAGCCGATGGAGCCCGAGGAGTTGGTCGCGGTGGTCGCGGCGCTGGTCGGGCGACACGCACAGACCTAGTAGATCTGCGGCCCGGCGATTGCTGGAGTCGATCCCGATGCACCCGGACTTCCCGAACGAGATCATCGCCCAGCGCGCCTACGCCCTCTGGCAGGCGCGCGGTTGCCCCCAGGGGAGCGGCGACAGCGACTGGTTCACGGCGCGCGCCGAGCTCGAGGCCGAACGCGCGGAGAGCGAGGAGAACGCGCTCTTCGCCGAGCGGTGCCGCGAGGTTGTCGCGAGCATCGGCCACATGCACGTGGTGAGCGTCGCGCACGCCCGGCGGGTCCGGCGAGAGCGCGCGGTCGCGGCGCCGGCCCCGAGCGCGCGAGCACCCCTGACTGCGCGCCGCTGACACAGCGGGACAAAAGATCACGCCCCAGTCATTGGTGGCGCTTGCCCTCCGCCTGTCCCAAGCGATCGCGATCGTTGCGCCTGATTTCAGGCCGTCGCCCCTCGCGGTCGCGGGGTCACTCGACGCAAGAAGCAATCTCGACTTTTCTGCAGCGATCTCTCTATTCATACTGCGGTGCGCGTCCTCGGCATCGGAGACACCGTCGATCTCGGTGACATGTACCTGCGCCTGATCGCCGAGGGGCACGAGGTGCGCGTGTTCGCCGCCGACCCCGACGCCCGCGAGATCATGGGCGGGATGCTCACCTTCGTTCCGGACGATCGCGCCGCGCTCGAGTGGGTGCGCGGCGGCCTCGTCGTGTTCGAGTCGGCGTCGCGCGGCGCGCTCCAGGACGAGCTGCGGAGGGATGGGTTCCGGGTGGTCGGCGGCAGCGCGATCGGTGATCGGCTGGAGCAAGATCGCGCGTTCGGGCAGGCGGTGCTGCGGGACGCGGGGCTCTCGACGCTGGCGACGCACGAGATGCGGAGCTTCGACGAGGCGATCGAGCTGGTGCGCACGACGCGCCAGCGCTTCGTCCTCAAGTACAGCGGGAGTGGGTTCGCTTCCACACGCAACTATGTCGGCCAGCGCGAGGACGGCGTCGACATGATCTCGATGCTGACGTTCCAGCGCCGGCGCTGGTCACACGCCGAGCCACCCCAGCTCATACTCATGGAGCACGCCCGCGGCGTGGAGATGGGCGTGGGCGCCTTCTTCGACGGGCATGAGTTCCGCGGCCCACCCAACCTCGACTGGGAGCACAAGCGCTTCTTCCCCGGCGATCTCGGCGAGCTCACCGGAGAGATGGGTACGCTGGCGACCTATCGCGGCGCGGAGCCCTTCTTCGAGGCGACGCTGGCGAAGCTGGCGCCGGTGCTTCGCAGCGCGGGCCACGTGGGTTACGTGAACCTCAACACCATCGTGAACGAAAAGGGAGTATGGCCCCTCGAGCTCACCTGTCGCTTCGGATATCCGGGCTTCGCGATCCTCGACGCGCTGCACGCCGACCCCTGGGACCGCGTGCTGGAGAGCCTGTTTTCTCCGGGCCAAACTATCCCGACGCATGACGGCTGGGCGGTGTGCATCGTCCTCACCGTGCCGCCGTTCCCGTATGGCGATGGGTACGAGCGCCTGGGCCGCGGCATGCCGATCCACATCGACGCGGACGTCGATCGCGATAGTTTGCATTTCTCCGAAGTGGCCATGGAAGAAGGACAGCTCGTGACGAGCGGGATGGTCGGCTACGTCATGGTGGTGACCGGCCGCGGCGACACGGTGGAAGAGGCGCAGCGCGCGGCGCTGGCGGTGGTAGAGAAGGTTGCGATCCCCAATGTCCGTTATCGCAACGACATCGGTGATCGGTTCTTGCGCGCGGACCGCAAGACTTTGATCGAGCTAGGCTGGCTCTCGAAGTAAGTCTCGGCGATACCGCTCGAAGCAACGCCGCCCGGCCTCGAGCCGCATGAGCGCGCCCTCGGCGATCGCCGGCGCAACGTCCGGCCGCTCGGCGACCAGCGGGGCGACGACCTCCTCGTTCCACGCGAGCGAGTGCCTCACATCGAGCGTGGCGTGGAGCGCGAAGTATTGCCGCGTCCCGGCGCGGACGCCCAGCCGCCTCAGCCCCTGATTCACCAGTGTGGCGCGGCCTGGCGCGGTGAGCTCGATGACGCCCAGCGCGCCGATCGCGTGATATGCGTAGCGGCGGTTGGCGGCCATCGCCACCAGCAAGTTACCCAGCGCGAGTGACTCCGCCACGATCGGCACGTCGATATCATCGAGCCGCAGCGCCTGCGACAGCCGCCCGAGCATGGGCCCGTGCATGCCGCCGGCTTTTCCGCGTCCGAGCTCGTCCCAGTAGTTGCGCGCGAGCTCGAGCTTCGCGCGATCGGGCATCTTGATCTGCGTCAGCGCGACCAGATCTTCGAAGCCCGCCTCACCGGCGACCTCCTGGCGCAGGAACCAGCGCAGCTGATCCAGCGTAGCGCGCTCGGCGAGCCAGGGGAACAGCGGGTCGCCCTGCCCTGGTCCGTCGACCGCCAGCCCCTCGAACCAGCGCACGAACGGCTCGGGCTCGCGCGGCACCGCAGCGGCTCGATCGCGCCACCGCACCCGCTCGTTCTCGACCAGCTCCAGCTCGCGCGCGAGCATCCGCTGATCTTCGCTCAGGGCAGCTCTCCAGTCGGGATCTCGATCGGGCAGCGCCGGCTCGAACCTCCGGTGATTGAAGGCTGCCAGCGCCTGGTGCAGCTCCGCTTCCATGCCCGCGAAGCGATGCAAACGGCGCACCGCTTGCTCTCGAGCTCGTGCATGACGAAGCTCATCGTGAGCCGCCCGCGCTGCGAGCGCGTGAAGCACGACGAAAACAGCGACTGCGCCTATCGCATCGCGTGGTCGATCAACCCGCACATGCAGATCGGAGCCACGAACACCGCCCTGGCGGTGAGGCAACACGCCTCGCTCGTGCGTTCGCTGAGGCAGGCCGGCGCAGACGTGGAGATCATGCCGTTCGTACACGGCGCGTTCGACTCGGTGTTCACCAAGGACAGCGCGATCGTCACCGGCATGAGGGCGCTCCTGGCCAGTCCGCGCCACCCCGAGCGGGTGCGGGAGCAGGACTCGCGCTGGCGGGATCTCGCCGATGCGGGGTTCGAGGTCACGGCCCCGCTGGATGTCCCGCTGGAAGGCGGCGACGTGGTGATCGACGGCGACGTCGCGCTGCTCGGCTACGGCTTTCGCAGCAGCGTCCGCGCGGCGCCGCGCCTCTCGGTCTTCCTCGGACGCGACGTCCTGCCGCTCGATCTCCGCGATCCGATGCTCTATCACCTCGACACGGCGCTGACCGTGCTCGCCGACGGGACGGTGCTGTTCGCGGAGGAGGCGTTCTCATCGGGCGCCCTGCGCGCATTGGCCCGACTCCCCGCGGCGCGGCTGCGGACCGTGCCCCACGCCGACGCCCTCGCCTTCGGGCTCAACGTCGTCGAGGTGGGTGACGCAATCATCACCGGTACCCGCTCCGCCACGATGGACGCGCTGTGGCGATCGCTCGGAAAGCGCGTGATCTATACGCCCCTCGATCAGTTCCAGCGCGCCGGTGGCAGCGCGGCCTGCCTGGTCGCGAAGATCCATCAGGACTTGGTGGCCGAGAGCGCCACGACCGCTATCCTGTCCACCGCCGCGTAAGCTGGGCTGTCGAGCTCCTCGCCAAACACGTCGGGATCGAGCTCCTCGTAGCGCCACTTCGAGCCACCGAGGAGCCCGGTGATCGCGCGGCGAAACAGATCTTCGCCCGCCACCACCGGCGCCCCGGTGTAGAGCAACAGTCTTCCGCCGGGCGCCAGCCGCGCCATCGCCTGCTCGACGATGCGCGCTCCGAGCGAGGTGCCGAGCTCGGCGCCGCCGTCGCGATAGGCCCGCCCCTGCGGATCCGCAAGATAAGGTGGGTTCGAGATCACAAGATCATACTCACCCCGGATACCATCGAGGATATCGCTGGATACTATCTCGGCTTTGCAGCCGTTCAGCGCCGCGTTCACCCGCGAATACGACAGTGACTTTTCGTTGATGTCGGCGAGCACCACGTGCTCGACCCGGTCGGCGAGGACCAGCCCGCCCGCGCCGGACCCGGCGCCGACGTCGATCACCCGCCGCGCGGCGCCGATTTCCCGCTTCAGCAACGAAGCGAAACGGTAAGTATCCGGCCCGAAGAAGACCGCGTCCTCGGCGAGGGTTGGATATGCGGAGTGCACGAAGAGCTGCTCCCCCAGCGTGGAGAACCGCAGCTGGCTCGCGAAGCGCGGACCCCGCGTCTCGAGCGCGCCCGCGACGCGCAGGAGATCGAGCAACTCATCGGAGAGTACACCGGGCTCGAAGGTGCGGCTCCACCCGAACACATCGGTCAGAGTCCGGGCCTCGACGCCGCGCGCGTTCACGCGGCGGTGGGTCTCGGGGGTGACGGTCGTGAAGCGATAGCCCTCCTTTCGGAGGGCGCGTCCAAGCGAGAGCAGCGCTTCCTCGGCGGGGGGCTGTAACATTGGCGTCTCGTTCGATGCATTTCGAACAGATCAGAGGTCGAGCTCGATGCCGATCGACCCGCGGTACTGAACGTACGCGAGGGGCACGCCCGAGAGCTGCGGGACGGGCACCGCGATGCCGACCGGGTTGATGATCAGATAGAACAGCCGCGACACCTTCCATTCCAGGCCCAGCGGATACGCGGCCGCGAAGATTCCGATGCTGCCCGAGGGCGCGCCGTAGAGATCGGTCAGCAGGTAGGAGCCGCCGAGCTGCGCGGTGCCGCGCAGGTTGAAGACCTCGTACGCGAGCGGGAGGCGGAACATCGCCGTCGCGTAGAGGTTGATCACGCCGCCCCTCGGGCCCGACGTGTTCACCGCGATCCACGGGTTCCATTCGCCGTCGATGCCGAGCATCCAGTGCTTGGAGAGGCGTCCGCGGAATCCGAGCGAGATGGCCGCGGCGGGCTGATCGAAGGAGCCGGCGATGTTGAGCGCGAGGCTGTAGTTGCGATCGTCGGGATCGTGCGAGGCCGCCTCGGCCACCGGGACCGTGGGCGGCGCCGGGATGGCGGCCCTTTCGCCGGGCGTGAGCGGGTCGCCTTCGTCGTCGGTGTGCGGCTTGGCCGGCTTGACCGTCGTGACCGTCGGGGTACGGGTCTGCGCGGATGCGACGAAGGGCGCGGTCACGAGGAGCAGCGCGAGCAGAGCGGAGGGACGCTTTCGCATCACCACGACGCCGAGCAGCATCATCCCGAGCATCAGGCCGGCCGATGATCCACCGGGCGGCGACGTGTTGCAGCCGCAGCCCGCGGTCACCGGAAGTGCGGCCTCGGGCGCGTTGCACCAGCCATTCTCGATCGTGCATCCGCTCTTGAAGCCCATCGATCGATCCAGCGAGGCCTCGACCGCGGTCAGCTTCTGGTCGCGCGTCATCGTGGGGTCGAGCATCAGGCGCATCACGTCGGACACGGCGTTGGTGGCGAGCTCGCGGCGGCGCTTGTGGAGATCGCTCGGATCATCGCAGCGATCGAGATCGGCCGCATGCGGCGGCCCACCGACCGACTCTTCCAGCGTGCCGTCGACCAGCCCGAGCCAGTTGAGGATCACCGTGACCTTCTCGCTGTCAGCGGTGCGGTACGAGTGCGTGAAGCTGTCTTCGACGGTGTGGATCGCGCGTCCGAGGCCGACGTAGAAGGTCGGCAGCGAGACGTCGCTCCCACCGCGCAGCTCGAGGTACACGCGCAGGTTGGTGCGCTTGTTCGGATCGACCGCGCCCGACGCGTCGAGGCCGTCCAGGGCGATGGCGAGCTGCTCGCGGATGAAGGTCCGGCACTCGGCGAGCGCCTCGGTCGACCCCGACGGCTCGATCGCGGCCGGATCGCGCAGGCAGTGCTCGCGCTGGCCGTCCGGGTTGCCGTGGACCTGGGCGAGCTGATCGAGCTCACCCGACCCCCTCCCCTTCAGATCGTTGTCGCGCACCGCGATGAGCAGCGTCGAGCCACCGAGATCGCGCATGTCGTCGTCGGGCACGAACTGCAGATCGGCGATCAGCGCGCGCTCGTCGTCCGTCACCGCGAGGGGCGCGGCCGTCGGCGCGACGAGGCGAATGGCGCGCAGCGCATCGGTGGTGATGCGCTCGTGGCACCCGGCCGCCAGCGGATTGTAGATGGTGTACGCGGACGCCGGCGCGGCGGTCGTGAGCGCGGCCAGCGCGAATACCGAGAATCTCATGCGGGGGCACTCAGCAATTCGCGCGCCGCGGATCTCCGGCCACTTTCAGGGCAAATGTGAGGCAGTACGCCCCAGTGGCTCGTGACGTCGTCAGCTGGCGAGGATGCGTCGCGCTTCCATGATCGCGAAGCCGAGGAGGTTCTCGCCCTTCCACGCGCGCGGGTCGCGCGCCTCGGCCTGGTCCGCGGCGAGCCCGATGCCCCAGATGCGATCGTCGGGGCTGGCCTCGACGAGGATCGCGTCGCCCGTGTCGCGCAGGTACTCCGCGAGCGCGGGCTGAGCGCTGAATTTGGCGACGTTGCCGCGCGTGACGATGCCGAACGCGCTGTCGCGCCAGCGCGCGGCGTCGAATCCGATCACACCGCGGCCGAGCTTCTTCGCGTCCGCGGGCGTCTCGGCGGCGATGATCTGGGCCCAGCTCGCCGCGTCGCCGAACAGCGCGGCCTTTGCCGCCATCATGTAGTGCTCGGCGGTCGGGTACTGGACGCCCTCGAGGGTGAAGGGCGCGTGGTACCACTGGCTGAACATGGCGTCGGAGAGCGCGCCGTCCTCGCGGGGCGTGTGGCCCCAGAAATACCGGTATTCGAAGGTCTCGCCGGAGCTCAACGCGAGCCGCAGGGCGGCGACGTCCACGGGAAACATGCCCGTGGCGTACACCGGCGGAGGGTCAATGACGAGGGGCCTCGCGGCGGATCACGTCGGCGGTCCCCCGGATCTCCGGATCTGCGTCGAGCGAGGTCGCCTCTTCTTCTTCCTCGTCGGCGTCGTCGGCGGTGGCCCGGGCGCGGTGCTCGGGATCGAGCGCGGGCACGCCGATGCGGCGCGCGGAGAGCATCGCCTCGTCCTCGTCGCGCTCGACGATCTCGTCGACCAGATCGCCGCCCGTGATCTCTTCAGTCTCGTAGGGGCGCTCGTCGTCGGTGCGCAGCGGGAGCTGCACGCGCAGCCCTTCTTCGTCGGTGCTGAAGGCGTCATTGGCCTCGCGCTCGCGATCGAACGCGTTGCGGCCGTCGACGGGGAGGTTGTTGTTTCGCTTCGTCATGGCTCTTTTTGGTGCATCGCGCGCGCCACGCCGCTCGGCCTCCCCCGGGGGCGCTTGGTACTGCGGCAACGCTCCCCGGGCGAGGCGTTATGGTCAGCAGTAGCGATGGAGGTCGTGGACATTGCGGATGCGCAGGCGCTGGGCGTCTTCCAGCGCGCGGCGATCGTGCTGGCGCTCGGTCTCCTCTTCGGAGGTGCCGTCGGTCTCGTCCTCGAGCTCCTCGGGGCGGCCAATGAGCTTCTCGTACCAGTGGTTGCGTTCTCTCATCGCAATCTCCTTCGCGTTCGTCCGTTTCCAGGAGGGCGAGCGGTCGGGCACACCGCTCGAAGTCGTTGCTCCGCGCGTTGCACGCGGGAGGCCAAGCGAGCCCGCTCACGCGAGGCCGTCACGGTGAGGCGTGACCCCTCAGCCGTCTGTCGAGCGAGGCGAAATGGTGCATCCGAAGGCCCCGTCATGTACCGGAGGCCCATGCGCTCCTGGATCGCCCTCGTCCCGCTCGCCGTCGCCTGTGCATCGAGCCCCACCGCGCCCAAGGGCGAGGAGGAGACCCCGCCCATCCCCGGTCAGGACGACCCCGGCCCGCTCGCGGTGGTGGACGCCGTCGATCGCAGCGAGGCCGATCGCGCGCTCGACGCGGGGCGCCGCCCGACCGACCTGCTCAACTTCATCGGCGTCAAGAAGGGCATGAAGGTCGCCGACCTCGGCGCCGGCGGTGGCTACACGACCGAGCTGCTCGCGCGCGCGGTCGGCCCGAACGGCGTGGTGTACGGCCAGAACAACGAGTTCTTCCTCGACAAGTTCGCCGAGAAACCGTGGTCGGAGCGCCTGGAGAAGCCGATCAACAAGAGCGTGGTGCGATCGAATCGTGAGTTCGAGGACCCGCTGCCGCCCGAGGCGAAGGATCTCGACGCGGTGGTGTTCATCCTCGTCTATCACGACACCGTGTGGCTCAAGACCGATCGCGCGAAGATGAACAAGGCGGTGTTCGAAGCGCTCAAGTCGGGCGGCAAGTACGTCGTCGTCGATCACAGCGCCGCCGATGGCCGGGGTCTCGAGGACGTGCAGACGCTCCATCGCATCGAGCAGAAGGTGGTTCGCGAAGAGATCCTCGCCGCTGGCTTCCGCATCGATGGAGCCGCTCATTTCCTGGAAAATCCCGCCGATAAACGCGACTGGAACGACTCGCCGAGCGTCGCCAAGGAGCGGCGCGGGACGAGCGATCGGTTCGTGTTGCGCTTCATGAAGCCCTGAGGAAACCTCTTCGGAATGAAGTTCCTCGATCCCGGCGTCCGCGCCGTCATCACGCGCGTCAAGGCCGGCACCCCCGTCGAGCTGGAGGTCGAGGTGCGCACGACCGAGGCGACGAAGGTCAACGGGCACCGCTACGACGTGTTCGTCGAGCGCGGCGATCTGCGGATCTGCGCGGGCTTCACGATCCACGACAGAAAGAGCGTCATCATCGAGGGCACGAAGAGCTGGCCGTACGACATCGCGCCCGGCCTGGTGGTGACCGACCGCGCCGCGATCACCGAGCTCGATGTGAAAAAAGCGCTCAGCGAGCTCGGGCCGGGGAGCGAGCCGCGCTACCTCGTGCAGGTGACCGTCGACGTCGATGGCACTCCGGTCCCCGTGAAGGCCGAGGCCTACTTCACTCCGTGACTTCGATGATGCCGCGCGCGTAGAGCGCGTCGAGCCGCTCGCGATCCTCCTCGCCGAGCGCATCGAGGCGACCGAGCACCTCGCGGTCCTCCGCGGTGAGCCCGATGATCTCCACCCGCGAGCCCTTGCGCTTGATCAGCGCCGGCCACGGTCCGGGCGGCGCCTGAGCCGCGACCTCGCGCAGCGCATCGACGTCGAGCGCATAGCCCCCGGTCGCGCGGGCGCGCCCGAGCTGGTGCCGATCGAGCGTGGCGCGCGCGTGCTGGAGGAGCGACAGATCGCGCGGCAGATCGACCAGCGCCCCGGTGAGCGAGATCGGCGCTGTCTTCTCCGGGATGATCACCTCGAGCGCCCACGCCTCGACCGCCGACACCATCGCCGCGACCTCGTCGTTCGTCTCGCGCACCACCCGCCGCACGTAGCGCCCGAAAGCATCCCCCAGCTCACGTCCGCGCCCGGTGAACGCGTCCCGCATCTCCGGCGAAGCGGAAAACGCGCGCAGCGTCTCCGGCGTCCCGCACACCAGCGCGCGCGTGAGCGGCAGGCTGCGATCGAGCCGCTCCGCCAGCACCGCGAGGCGGTAGTCGAGCTCGGCGTCATCGTCTGCGTCTTGCGGCGCCCCGAATGCGCGCTCGAACACGGTCCAAGCACGATCCGAAGAAAAAGAAAGATCGCTGAGGAACCCAGGAACCCAGGAAGAAGATCCGATTCCTGGGTTCCTGGGTTCCTTAGCGATCTTTCTGATGCGGGAGAGGTACGCGAGCGCCATCGCCGGCGTGTGCCCATCCCCTTCGTACGTGATCGCCTCCAGCGCAGAAGCACGCGGGACGATCTTTTTCAGGAGATCGAACAGCACCTCCGGGATCGGCTGCGGATGATCGTCGGCGTAGTAGCGCCGCTCTCCGTTCTTGATGACCACGCCCCCCGCGATGTGGATCTCGACGACCGCCTCGAGCGGGAATCGATCCAGCCCGTCGTCGATCGCGAGACCGCGCACGAGCTGGTGGCTGTACAGGTGCCCCACGTCGAGGATCAGCCCGAGCCCGGTCGCCTCGTGCATCCGGCGCATGAAGTCGAGCACGTGCATCGGCCCGCGCGGCGCGATGATCACTGGATTTTCCAGCACCAACCGCACGTCACCGAGCCCTTTCTGCACGTGCTGCGCGTGGACGATCGCGTCGGCGAGGCCCTGCTCGTCGAGCGGCGGCGCGATGTAGAGCGCGCCCGGGAACAGCCTTCCCTTGCTGTGCCACCAGGCGACGTCGTTGCTCACCCACGGCGTTCGAACGAGACGCGCCTGCTCGGCGAGATCCTCGAGCGCCTGCGCGCTCTCCAGCTCCGGGCCGTAGAGGTTGAGGTGCACCGGATGGAAGAGCACCGGCACCGCGTCCAGCCGCGCCTCCATCTCGGCGAACAGCGCGGCCTCCTTGCGAGCCGCCCGCAACGAGAGCGGCGCGCTGTACTCGACGTAATCGAACAGGCCGGGGTGCGCATCGAGCAGCCGGTAAGGATGAGGCTGCCCGGTCGCCGAGAGGTTCGTGCTCAAACCAAGGCGGATCATTCGAAGCGCAGCGCCTCCACCGGATCGAGCTCCGCGGCGCGCACCGCCGGCAAGACGCCGCTGAGCACGCCGACCACCGCCGAGAAGCCGAGCGCCATCATCACGTTCCACAGCGACAGCTGCACCGGCAGCGCAGGCTCGATGCGCCTCGCGATCTCGATGACGATCGCGCCCAGCGCCACGCCGAGCGCCCCGCCGATCATCGACACCGCCACTGACTCGACCAGGAACTGCAGCATGATGTCGCGCTTTCGGGCCCCCATCGCGCGCCGCACGCCGATCTCGCGGGTCCTTTCGCGCACGGAAACGAGCATGATGTTCATGATCCCGATGCCGCCGACCAGCAGCGAGATCGACGCGATCGCGCCCAGCGCGAAGGTCAGCGTGTCCATGATGTTGTTGACGGTGGACATCATGTCGTCCTGGCTGTTGATCGAGAAGTCCACCGTACCGTTCCGGCGATTGGCGAGGATCTCGGTCACTTCCTCGATCGCCGGCTCGACGGTGTAACGATCCTTGGCGCGCATGATGATCTCGCTGACCGTCTCCAGCCCGAACAGATCCTGCGCCGCGGTGGTGGGGATGAACGCGAGATCATCCATGTCGAAGCCGAACGTCTTTCCCTTGCGCTCCGTCACCGCCACCACGCGGAACGGCGCGGTCGCGACGTAGACCGTCTGGCCGATCGGGTTGTCCTTCGGATCGAACAGCTCGCGCACGATCGTCTCGCCCACCACGATCACCCGGCGGCGCGACACCATGTCCTCCTGGGAGAACATCTCGCCGCGCGAGATGCCCATGTTGCGGATGTCCATGTAGCGAGGGCCCACGCCGAGCACCATCACGTTGCGCCGCAGCTCGCCGGAGCGCAGCTCGCCGCTCGAGAGCACCGTCGACGACACACCATCCAGCGTGAAAGCGCGTCGCTCGAGCGCGTCCGCGTCCTCCATCGTCAGCCGATTGCGCACCGCCATCGACGGCGGCTGCATGCCGCGCGTCTCCTGCTTGCCCGCGCGCACCTGGATGAGGTTCGATCCGATGCCGGCGAACGTGTCGAGCACGTAGCTGCGAACCGCGTCCCCGAGCCCGACCAGCAAGATGACCGCCAGAACGCCGATCAGAACGCCCAGCGTGGTGAGGAACGCGCGGACCGGGTTGGCGCGGATCGCGTCGAGCGCGATCGCCAGGTGCTCCCAGATCGTCACCGCCGCTCGTCCCCCACGATCAGGCCGTCGACGATGGTGACCTTGCGCCGCGCCGATGCGGCGACGGTCGCGTCGTGGGTCACCAGGATCACCGTCGCGCCCTCGCGATTGAGCTCCTGGAACAGCGCGAGGATCTCCGCGCCGGTCTTCTGATCGAGCGCGCCGGTGGGCTCATCGGCCAGAAGGATTGCCGGCTTGGTCACCAGCGCGCGCGCGATCGCCACGCGCTGCTTCTGACCGCCGGAGAGCTGCTCGGGCCGGTGATCGACGCGATCGGCGAGACCGACGCGACCCAGGGCCTCGCGCGACGCGGCCCTGCGCTCGGACGTGCTGTAGCCGGCGTAGCGCAGCGGCACGCCGACGTTCTCGAGCGCGCTCTGCCGCGGCAGCAGGTTGAAGCTCTGGAAGACGAAGCCGACCTTCTTGTTCCGGAGATCTGCGAGCGCGTCGTCGTCCATGTCGAGGACGTGCGCGCCGTCGAGCGCGTAGCTCCCGCCGGTCGGCGTGTCGAGGCAGCCGATCAGGTTCATCAGCGTGGATTTGCCGGATCCCGAAGGTCCGACGATGGCCACCGACTCGCCGCGCTCGATGGTTAGATCGACGCCGCGCAGTGCGTGGATCTCTTCGGTGCCGACCTTGAAGACCTTGGTGGCCCCGACAATCTCGATGACATTGTCGGTCATGGCGCCGCCGGAGCGCCGCGCACCTTCACCCGCGTGCCTTCGGCCAGCCCCTTCACGTTGAGCGTGGCGATCACCGGCGTGCCCGACTCGATCCCGGACAGGACCTCGGTGCGCTCCCAGCTGGTGAGGCCGGCCTTGAACTTCACCGCCTTCACCTTGCCGCCCTCGATGATCCACACCTGCCGCTCGCCGCCGCGGCCGATCACCGCGTGGGTTGGCACGTAGACGACGTCGGGCTTGGCGCGCACGAGCAGCTCGGCGTTCACAGAGGCGCCGACGCGCAAAACAGCGGTCGGATCGGGGGTCACCTCGATGTAGAGGAAGCGATCGCGACGCCCGACGGCGGCGCTCGGGTCGAGCAGCGACGCAGCGCTGGTCTTGCCCACCGCGGGCGGGATGAAACGCACGGTCCCCTCGATCGAGGTCGCGCGCGCGGCGTCGGTCTCGAGGCGCACCACCTGACCGAGCGAGACCTTGGGCGCGTCGCCCTCGTCGATCGGGACCTCCACGAAGATCTCGCGATCGTCGATCAGATCGAAGAGCGGCGACCCGGGCGCGAGCTGCACGCCGATCTCGGCCGAAACGTCCTGGAGCACGCCGTCGAACGGCGCCTGCACCTCCGCCTTGCCGACCGCGATGCGCGCGAGCTTCAGCGCGACCTCGGCCTGCTTCTTCGCGCTCTGCGCCTGCTCGAGCGCGATCTCCGCGGCGGTCACCTCGGTGTCGGCGCGATCGAGCTCGGCCGGTGAGATCGCGCCGCCGCCGGACAGCGTCTTCGCCCGCTCGGCGCCACGGCGAGCGGTGGCGAGCCGGGTCGAGGCACCGCGCGATGCGACCTCGGCGGTCTCGATGTTCACCTTGGCCTGCTCCACGCGCGCGCCGAGCTCCTCGGACGCAAACGCGACGATCAGCTCGCCCGACTTCACGCGCTCACCACGCTTCTTCGTGACCTTGCTGACGGTGCCCGGGATCTCCGACCGCACGCTCACGCGACGCGCCGGCTTCACCTCGCCCGACGCGGCCGACGCGATCACCTCGCGCACCTCACCGGTGTTCACCAGGACCGTCTCGACCTCGAGCGGGGGCTTCGGCTTGAAAGACGCGTACCCAAAGATGGCGCCGCCCACCACCACGACGAGCGCGGTGAGCCACCGCCCTCTCCTGGGCTTCGGTGCGCTCAAAGCGGGATGTTGCCGTGCTTCTTCTGAGGGAGGGTCTCGCGCTTGTCCTTCAACATCTCGAGCGCGGCGATGAGCTTCGGACGCAGGTCGATCGGGCGGATGACCTCGTCGATGTAGCCGAGCTCGGCGGCCTTGAAGGGGTTGGCGAACTTGGCGCGGTACTCGGCGACCAGCTCGGCTTTGCGCGCCACCGGATCCGCGGCGCGGGCGATCTCGTCGCGGAAGATGATGTTCACCGCGCCATCCGGGCCCATCACCGCGATCTCGGCGGCCGGGAACGCGTAGTTGATGTCGGCGCGGATGTGCTTGCTCGCCATGACGTCGTACGCGCCGCCGTAAGCCTTGCGCGTGATGACGGTGATCTTCGGGACCGTCGCCTCGGCGTACGCGTACAGCAGCTTCGCGCCGTGGCGGATGATGCCGCCGTGCTCCTGGTGGAGGCCCGGCAAGAAGCCTGGCACGTCGACCAGCGTGATCAGCGGGATGTTGAAGCAGTCGCAGAAGCGCACGAAACGCGCAGCCTTCACGCTGGCGTTGATGTCGAGGCAGCCGGCGAGCACCAGCGGCTGGTTGCCGACCACGCCGACGGGGCGGCCCATCAGGCGCGCGAACCCGACCACCATGTTTTCCGCGTAGCTCTTGTGCACCTCGAGGAACTGCCCGTCGTCCACCGCGCAGCCGATCAGCTCGCGCATGTCGTAGGCCTTGTTGGCGCTGTCGGGGATGATCGTCTCGAGGCGCTTGTCGCGGCGGTTCGCGTCGTCGTCCGTCGCGATGCGCGGCGGATCCTCGGCGTTGTTCTGCGGCAGATAGGAGAGGAGCTGGCGCAGCAGGCTGATCGCGCCGTGCTCGTCGTCGACGGCGAAGTGAGCGACGCCGCTCGTCGAGGCGTGCGTGGTGGCGCCGCCGAGCTCTTCCTTGGTGACGTCCTCGTGCGTGACGGCCTTGATCACGTCGGGTCCGGTCACGAACATGAAGCTCGTGTCCTTCACCATGATGATGAAGTCGGTGATCGAGGGCGAATAGACCGCGCCGCCAGCGCAGGGGCCGAGGATCGCGCTGATCTGCGGCACCACGCCGCTCGCGAGCGTGTTCTTGAGGAAGATGTCGGCGTAGCCGGCGAGCGAGGCGACGCCCTCCTGGATGCGCGCGCCGCCCGAGTCGTTGAGGCCGACCACCGGAGCGCCGACCTTCATCGCCAGATCCATCACCTTCACGATCTTCTCGGCGTAGGTCTCGCTGAGCGATCCGCCGAACACGGTGAAGTCCTGCGCGAACACGAAGACCTGGCGGCCCGTGACGCGGCCGTAGCCGGTGACCACGCCGTCGCCGGGGATGCGCTGCTTCTCCATCCCGAAGTCGGTCGAGCGGTGGGTGCGGAACTTGTCGAGCTCCACGAAGGTGCCCGGATCGAGGAAAAGCTCGAGCCGCTCGCGAGCGGTGAGCTTGCCCTGGGCGTGCTGCTTCTCGATGCGCTCGGGCCCACCTCCGGCTTCGGCGCGGGCGTTCAGGTCAGCCAGACGCGCGAGGTTGGCGTCGGTAGAGGTCTTCTCGGACACGGCCGCGGACCTTAGATCGCTTTTGCGCGCGTGTCGCGCCGTTAGCGCGCTGACGGCGCCCGCTAACGCTGGCGGTGCATCCGCGCACGGCCCTCGAAATCCCAAGGCCACACATGGCGTTGCACCCAGTGGCACGAGCCCTGCTCTCTCCAGAATCCGACGGCTCGCTGCAGTCACCACAACCCCAAGTCCCGTCCCAAGTCCAAGCGGGCGAGCCGTCATTTCTCTTCCTCTTTTATCCCCGCTATCCTCGGTCGAATGACCCTTCGACGCGTCGGGCTGCTCGCGCTCGCCCTGACTTCTTCCGCTTGCGGTGACGACGCCGCGACCCTCGTTGCGCCGCGCCTGGCCGCCAACTGGCTCTTCATCGCGTCGGCCGGTGGAGGACGCGCGCTCGCCCCGAGGGACGTGAAGATCCAGAAGGCCACGGAGGTCGAGACCGTCACGATCCCGGGCACCGGCAACGTCACCGTAGACATGATCTACGCCGGCATCCGCGAGGAAGATCTCCCGGCCGGCGTCTCGCCGGATCAGCTCGTTTTCAAGACCCGAAACGATCCCTACACCAGGGCGATGCCGCCGTTCATCACGCCGCACGTCCTCGAGGCGCCGGCCCCGCCGGGATCGCCCGGCACGCTGGTCCCGCTCGAAGATCAGGCGCTCTCCGACGAGGAGGCCGACTACCGCCGTGATCGCTACGAGGCGCTCTTGCTCGATCTGCGGCTCGAGGATCCCTGCGAGGCGAGCGACGCCGACTTCAAGACGCCGCGGGTCCAGGCCACGGCCGCGATCGCGATCCGGGTGATCGAGAACGGCGGCGTGTATCTCGGGTTCGGCGCCACCAGCACCGCGATCATGGGGCGCTTCCAGACTGATCCGACGATGACCGAGGAGGTCGGCATCGACATGGGTCTCGAGCAGATCATGCCCGGCGAGGCGGCAGTCGTGACCGATCTCGGCACCGAGTCGGTGATGGGCCCCGACGGCCTGATGCGGCCCAAGATCGCCAGCATCCACCGCGGCGGCGCGATCGGGCACATCGCGGTCATGGGCGCGACCAAGTACCTCGACGACACGCCGCGCGGCATCGATCCCGAGATGGGACGCCCGGAGATCGCCCGCAGCATCGCCATCGAAGGCGGCGAGGCGGAGCTCTGCGTCGGCGGTGCGGCCTCCGGATCGGGCGCCGTCGGATCGGGCGCCAAGCTCGCCGGGATCTGGTGCCGGACCTCGACCGGCGGGCCGTGGCGCGTCGAAGCGACGATCCCGAACGCCGTGCGCACCACGATGCTCTTCCAGCCGACCGGCTTCCGGCCGCTCGCGCTCGATTACTCCGGGACCGTCTACGCGCGCTCCACCGCCGGGGGCTGGGATCCCGTGGTGCGGCCCGCGATCAACCAGGACTGCGGCGCCGTGGCGTGCAACCGGCTCGACATCGTCGCGACGCTGCCCGCGGGGGCCAGCGCGCTGGCGGTGGTCGCCGGTGATGACGGCGAGGCCTGGTCGATCAAGGGAGCGAGCCTGCGCGATCTCTCCGCCACGCGCATCGAAGGCGTCGCCAAGGCGCTGTTCGCCGACGAAAAGAAGGGCGGCGCGGCGCCGATCAGCTTCCTCGCCGGGACCACCGCACCCGACGGCGCGGTGTGGCTCGG
>Ga0105047_10002345_pt1 | contig 33851 bp, 20 predicted proteins | sample MAT04_FD_78384 | JGI IMG/M metagenome (GOLD analysis project Ga0105047, IMG submission 78384) | Freshwater microbial communities from Lake Fryxell liftoff mats and glacier meltwater in Antarctica - MAT-04 (megahit assembly) | ecosystem: Environmental > Aquatic > Freshwater > Ice > Liftoff... | reverse complement strand
GATACGCACGCCAGCCAGAATGGGGCAACGCCGGCGGCAGCGGCGGTCCGGACCCCTCAATCACCGGCGTGCCGGCAACGACATAGATGTCAATATTGCCGCCAGCACGAATCAAGCGGTCGACCAACGCGCCGCCGCGCGCCCAATCTTGCCAGCGCGTGTGCCGTGATTTGCCGACCACGAGCTGGCTCACGTTGCGCTGCCGGGCAAGATGCAACAGCGTGCCGGCCACGTCGTCCCCCGCCGCCAGCACAACTTCGCCACCCAGCCGTTGCACCAGTTCAAGCGCGCGTGCCAGGACTTCCTTTTGTTCTGGCACAAGCCCGGCCGACGTTTCTACAAAGACCGCCAACCACGGCGCCTCCAAGGTATAGGCCATGCGTCGTGTCCAGCGGATTACCTCTTCGGCATATGGGCTCGGCCCCACCGCTACCATCAGCCGCTCACCGGATTTCCAGGGTCCGGCGATGCGTTTGACTTGCATATAGTCGCGTAGTTTGTGGTCGACATGTTCAGCCGTCAGACGCAGCGCCATCTCACGCAACGCGGTCAGATTGCCCGTGCGGAAAAAGTTATTGGCGGCGGTCTCGACGTGCTCGGCGACATAGACCTTGCCCTCGGCCAGCCGTTTACGCAGTTCATCGGGGGGCAGGTCGATCAATTCGATCTCGTCCGCCAGGTCGAGCAGCGAGTCCGGCACTTTTTCATGCACCGTGATACCCGTGATCTGGCGAACCGCGTCGGCGCGGCTTTCAAAATGCTGGACGTTGACGGTGGTATAGACGTCGATGCCCGCCTCCAGCAGTTCGCTGATGTCCTGGTGGCGTTTGACGTGGCGCATCCCCGGCGCATTCGTGTGCGCCAGCTCGTCCACCAACGCCAGGGCTGGCTTACGCGCCAGCACCGCGTCCAGATCCATTTCCTGCAAGGCGGCGCCACGATAGTCTACAGTTCGGCGCGGCATGATTGCGAGGCCCGCCAGGAGCGCGTCGGTCTCGGCGCGCCCATGCGTCTCCACATATCCTGCCACCACGTCGATCCCATCGGCTCTGCGTTCGGCGCCGGCCTGCAGCATGGCATAGGTCTTCCCCACCCCAGCCGCCATGCCTAGGAAAATCTTGAGTTTGCCGCGCCGCTGCCGCGCTTCATCCTTTTGAATCGCCGCAAACAAAATATCTGGGTCAGGCCGCTGTTCATCCATCGCAGGTACCTATTGTAGCCGATCGAGTGCCAAATTCAGTTGCAGCACATTGCCTTGTACCAGGCATCGCGCATCAACCATGAAGAAAGCGGCAGGTTTCGATGAGCTTCGTTACCGGAGCGTGGTCACTCATGATTTTCTCTTCCGCTGTGGCATAATGCGGGATAGAGTCAGGCGACGATCGTCGCCAGTCCGCCTACGCTGCAATACTAGAAAAAGGCCAGCACCATGACCGCATACGACCGCATGCTCCGCCGGCTCAAAGGCGAACCGGTTGACCGTCCACCCAATTTTGACATCTTCATGACTTTTGCCGCACGGCGCACGGGCCGGCCGCTCAAGGAGTACTACCTTGACTACCGCGTCCTCGTGGATGCCAATCTGCGCATGCTCGAGGACTTCAACCTTGACATCGTGCAGGCCATCTCGGATCCTTGCCGCGAAGCCCACGACTTCGGCGCCCAGATCGAGTTTCCCGACGACGACATGCCCCTGAATCGCATCCACCTGCTCGAAGAACTGGATGACATCAAAAAACTGATTCCGCCCAACCCCTACACGGGCAAGCGCATGAGCGACCGCCTGGAGGCGATCCGGCTCTTCCGCGAGAAGGTCGGCGGTGCCGTGCCGATCATGGGCTGGGTGGAAGGCGCCCTGGCCGAAGCCGCCGATCTGCGCGGGGTCAGCAATATCATGCTTGACCTCGCCACAGAGCCGGAGTGGGTGGACGAACTGCTCGAGCTTTGTGTTGGCGTCGAGATTGCCTTTGCCAAGGCCCAGGTGGAGGCAGGCGCCGATATCATTGGGGTGGGCGATGCCGTAGGCTCGTTGATCAGCCCCGCCATGTATCGCCGCTTTGCCTTGCCCTACGAGCAGCGCATTTTTGCTGCCGTGCGCGCCATGGGCGCCATCTGCCGGCTGCACATCTGCGGCAACACCAACAAGATCGTGGACGACATGGCCGCCAGCGGCGCCGACATCATCGACCTCGACCACATGGTCGACATGCAAGCGGCGGCGGCCAAACACGGCGACAAAATCGCCTTCTGCGGCAACTTCGACCCGGTCGCCGTCATGCTCAAAGGGACACCCGACCAGGTATTCGACGCCACCGTGCATTGCATGGCAATCGGCGGCCCACGTGCGTTCAGCGCCGGCGGCTGTGAGATTCCGCTGCACACGCCCGTCGCCAATCTTCACGCCCAGCAACGCGCGCTGGCAAGCATTTCGGCCTGACCCGGCTATTCAGGTGAACCCTACCGTAAGGAGATCCACAATCACCATGCATCCCATCTTTGACGCCTATCTTGACCGCATCGACGCGCTGCACGCTGACATTGCCCACGCCGTCGCCGGCCTACCGCAAACTGCCTTGGATTGGACGCCCGGACCGGAGATCAACTCAATCGCCGTGCTGATCGCCCACACGGCCGGATCCGAGCGCTTTTGGATTGGCGAGAAGGCAGGCGGTCGCGCGGTCTTGCGTGACCGCGACCGCGAGTTCCAAGTGGCGGGTCTCGAAGCCGCCCCGTTATTGGAACTGCTCGAGCAAAGCGCAGCGCTCACCCGCGACGTCCTGGCCGGCCTCACCGTCGACGACCTTTCCCGACCGGCCGGGACGTGGCACAATGGCCGCTCGATCGACGCCGCCTGGGCGCTCTGGCATGCGCTGGAACATGTCGCCCAGCACATGGGCCATATTCAACTGATGCGGCAGTGGTGGGAAGAAGCCCAGACAGACCGCGGCTGACGCGGTCGATGGAGAGAACTACTGATGGCGAACCTGCTGGTGGCCGGCCTGATCAACGTCGAAACGACCGTCCGCGTGGATGGGTTTCCGATCGCCTATCAGCCCCAGAATTTCCCCTTTTTTGGCCTGCGCACCACCGTCTCGGGCGTGGGCTACAACGTGACCAAAGCGCTGACGACGCTCGGCCACGCCGTGCGCCTGCTGTCACTCATCGGCGACGATCTCAACGGCCATCTCGTGCGCACGGCCATGGCCAGCGACGGGCTTAACACTGCCCACGTGCTAACACAGATGCCGCAGACTGCCCAATCGGCCATCCTCTATGACCCCGCTGGCCGCCGCGAAAACTTCACCGACCTCAAAGACATCCAGGAACGCGCCTACCCCCTCGAACGATTCACACGCGAGGCACGCGGCTGCGATCTGCTCACGATCTGCAACATCAATTTCGCACGCGGTCTGCTCCACGAAGGGAAGCGCCTGGGCAAGCGGATTGCCACCGACGTGCATGCGATCGCCGACTTGGAAGACGACTTCAACCGCGATTTCATGGCGGCGGCTGATATCCTGTTCATGAGTCATGAGCGACTGCCGGCGCCTCCCGAAGAATGGGCGCGCGCCGTCATGGCACGCTACGCACCCAGCATACTCGTCATCGGCCTGGGGGGTGAGGGTGCACTATTGGCGGTCAAGGCGGATGAATTTCTGGGGCGTGTACCGGCGGTGCACACGCGACCGGTGGTCAACACAATTGGGGCGGGCGACGCACTCTTTTCCGGCTTCCTGCATGCCTATCTTCAGACGGGCGACCCCTACCATGCGCTGCGCGTGGCGAGGGTCTTCGCCTCCTGGAAGATCGGCATCAGCGGCGGCGCCGATGGCTTCTTGACGGCCGTCGCGCTCGCATCGCTTGCAGCGCCTTTGCCCTAGGCCGCGCACCATTCCTTGCGTCATTACATTAGATTTTCGGTGGGGCCTAAAAGGGGAGTGAGCGCATCGCCAGGTGCGCCGCCCAACAGCCATAAGCGGTCGTGTCGATAATTGGCCAGAAAATCTGCCGCAGCGAAGCTGACGGCGTCGCCGCTAATATCCACGGCAGCACCTCGCCATAGATTGGGTTGGCGATGACGAGCTTGCCTTCCGCTGTCCGGCGACACAAGCCCAATTCGATGGCATAGCGAATGTCGTCCGGCGTGCTGTCTTGGATTGCAGCATGCGCCATGATTGGCTCGACAACCCGCCGCACGCGCAGTTCGCGCAGACATTCCGCCATACTATCGAAATGGGTATCCTGGCGCTGGAGCAGCAATTCCATGGCCCGATCGATGTGCGGGGCATCGATCACCGCACCCACATGCGGAACCACCACTTCGACGGCTTGGCGCGCCAGCGCGTTGACCAGCCAAGGCTGACCTTGCGTCAATGCAAACGCCCTTTCAACGGCGGCGGTGGTGAACTCCTGCCCGGTCTCAGCCGTGTGTTGGCAATACAACTCAGCGACCTCCGCCGCCGTAAACATGCGCAGCAGCAGTGACTCGGTCTTGATGTTGAAGGGGCTGGCCATCTGCGGCAACTCGCTGCCGTCCACGGCAACCTTATAATCGCGCACGTCGCGCATACCGACCAGGGCGAGCGCCCACGGGAACGCCGTTGGTCGCTGGCCAAAGCCGGATCGCAACTGATGGAGAATGGAGACCAGTGCCGCACCGGAGAGTGCGTCGATCTCGTCGAGAAACAGAACGAGGGGCCTTTCGATCGCATGGCACCAGGCCGCCAGCGCGGCGCCGATGCGGCCTCCCGACGCGGCATTGGGCCACGCCGGCGGATGGAAACGTGCCGGTAAGTGCCATTCGGCGGCAGCCCGCCATGACTCCAGGATCGCCAGTTCGGCCACACCCGGATCGTGGTTAAAGGGCGCGCCAACTTCCATAGACACCAACACGGCGGCATAGGCGCCCGAAGCCGTCAGTTCGTGCGCAAGGCTGTTCATCGCGGTCGTCTTGCCGCTTTGACTTGGGCCGTGAATGACAAAGCACGCCTGACGGTCGATCAACCGATCCAGGTCAGGCAGACGGGCTGTCGCCGATAGCATATAATGCAGGTCGGCACGACAGGGGCCAGCGGTGTTAAAGAAACGCATGGTTGCCTCCTACTCCACAGCATAGCACACGGCGCCGGGCTTCAGAATGAGCTTTTGTTGTAGGTTACCCCTCCACTGTGACGTAGTGCCGGCCACTCCCCTCACCCCCACCGGATTTTGCCAGCCGCCTCAATAGCTGGATAATGGTAGCGTTTGTTCGCAAGAGCGCAAGAAAGTCGAAACGGCAGGCTATGGACAGGGTAAGTGCAGTTCCGCACAAGAGCAATCGCGCCAACAATCGCGGGGCATGGATGGTGCTGGCGGCCGGCGTTCTCTGGGGCACTACCGGCACGGCCCAAGCCTTTGCCCCGCCCGGCGCAACGCCGCTGGCGATCGGCGCCGTGCGTCTGGCCGTGGGCGGCACGGCGCTGCTCCTCCTGGCTTTGGCGCGGCGCAAGCTGCGGCCGCAAGGCTGGCCCGTGACGGCAACCCTGGTCGCCATCGGCGGGATTGCTTTCTACCAGGTCTGTTTCTTTGCCGCCGTGGCGCGCACCGGTGTGGCCGTGGGCACGGTGGTCGCCATCGGCAGCGCCCCCATGCTGGCCGGCTTGCTCGGCCTGCTGCTCTTGGGCGAACGGCCTTCGCAACGCTGGCTGATCGCCACAATCCTGGCGGTCGCCGGCTGCACGCTGTTGGTCACTGCCGGCGGCGACGTGCAAGTCGATGCGCTCGGCGTGCTGATGGCGCTCGGCGCCGGCGCATCCTATGCACTCTACACGATTGCCAGCCGCGATCTGTTGCGCGTGCAGCCGCCGGACGCCGTGACCGCTGTGACCTTCTTCGGCGGCGCCTTGGTGCTGGCGCCGCTGCTCTTTTTTGTGGATCTCCGCTGGCTGGCCGAACCACGCGGCGTGTGGGTCGCGCTCGAATTGGGATTGGTTGCCACGGCGCTGGCCTATGTGCTCTACATCCGTGCCCTGATGACCGTGCCCAGCGCCACAGCGGTCACGCTGGCGCTGATGGAGCCGCTGACCGCGTCCGTCCTGGGCGTGGTCGTGCTCGGGGAACGGCTGACGCCGCCAGCCATCTTCGGGGTCGGCCTGTTGCTGGCCGGGCTTGGGATTCTCACCCTCGGCAAGCGGGACAGCGCGCAGGAGCAGTCGCCCCGTCATGCGATCGTTTGAATGCGCAGGCTCGGCACACCTACCCCTGCCACGTACAGGCAGGATTCACCATCACCAGCTTGATGGCGTTCTCCTTGTCGTCCCGGTTGCTCAGCATGGCGGCGGCGATATCGGGCAGTTCAAAGGTGCTGGAGATCACCATACGCGGGTCGAAGAGACCGCTGCCCAGCAGTTCCAGCGCCTGCACGGCGCGTGTGCCCGGCCGCGCCATGGAGGAACGGAGTTGCTGGCGCCGGTCGTGAAAGGTGTCGGCGTCGAAGCGAATGATCCCGCGTTTGTCCCACGCGAAGCCGATATAGCTGATGATGCACCCGTTGGCCCCAATGCGAGCGGCCAAGGGAATTTCCGAGGGCGGCGCCACCAGCAGGATGCGCGTCAAGCCGCGACGTCCGAAGTCGAACTGGGTCAGGTCGGTCTTGTCGACGTAAATCGGTTCGGCCCCCAGCGCCGCCGCCGCCGCCATGCGTGCGCGCGAATGCGAGCGACCGGCCATCCAAACCTTGGCCACGTCACGGCGCCGCAGTTCCGGTATGGCCAACAACCCGAGCGGGCCCGGCCCGATGATCAGGACGTTGTCGCCCGCGCCCACATCCGCCACCGCGACCAGATCGATGCTTACCGCGGTCGGCTCAGCCAGACAGGCGATCGTCGGCGGCAGATCGCCCGCCGGGAAGACCTGCTGTTCCGGGCTGACCATATAATCAGCGAAGCCCATGGAACGTCCCCAATAGCTCTGGATGTCGGTGCATTCCAGAGGCCAGCCCGCCCGGCAGGAGTCGCAACGGCCACACGGTGCGCTGGAGTCCAGCGCAACATGGTCGCCGGTCTGAAAGCGCGTCACCCCCTCGCCAACGGCGGTGATGACGCCGCTGATCTCGTGGCCAAAAAGCGACCACGTCTTGGCGGTCTTACCGGCAATTGACAGGTCGGTGCCACAGATCGAGCAGGCGGCAATCTGCAATTGCACCTCGCCGGGCGCTGGCGCCGGCACCGCGCGCTCACGCAGATCGAACTTGTAATAGCTCTTCGTATAAGCGGAACGAGTTGTGAGCAACATGGGTCAACATACTCCTCACGGTCTGGATGGGTTCAGGCCAAAGAACTCCGGAATGTAGTCGGGTCGCAGCCAAACGGCATGCTCGGTATCGACGCGAGCAAGGTCTTCGGGGCCGATCCAGCGAAAGCCTAAATGCTGACCGGCATCGTCGCCTTTACCACGCACGACGTGTGTCCAGGCGCCGGGCGCGCCGACGCTCACCCGCAGCAGGTAATCGTGGCGCTCGACCACGGCCTGGATATAGGACTTGTAATAGCGCTGCACACCCAACCGGCGTATCACCGTGAGGCCGGGTAGGTGATCCAGGCCGGCTTCCTCGCCCAGTTCGCGCAGCAGCGCTTGCTCGGCCGTCTCCCCCGCGTCGATGCTCCCCCCGGGGGCGCGCCAGGACTGATGGGGGTGCGCGACGAACCAATGCACCAGGAGTTGGGGACGCCCGTCACGACCGGCATGCACGACAAAGGCGGTAACCTTGCGGCGCAACGCTTCGGATACCCCGGCAGTCGCTGCAACGGCGACCGCTTTCATCGGACGCTCGCTGGCGTGTGTGAGGGGCAACACATACTGCGGCGCACTGCCATGCTAAAATGATTTGTCATATTGGTTGAATCTGCTGATCCCAGCCATTTCTGGTACGGGTAACGGCAAGCAAGCACAAGGGAGAGCCATGTCTATCGATCCACAGACCACGACGGGCAGCGTTGCGTTGATCGTTGTCGACCTCGACCGTTCGTTGCGCTATTATCATGATAACATTGGTTTGCAAATTCAGCATCAGTCAGCGCGCACGGCGCGTTTGGGCGCCGGTGGGCGAGACCTGCTGCATCTGACCGAGCAAGCGGGCGCGCGACCGGTGCAGCGCGGGCGCACGGGACTCTATCATTTTGCCATTCTGACGCCGAGCCGCGTCGAGTTGTCGCGCACCCTACACCACCTGGCCGCCACCGCAACCCGCATCGATGGCGCCAGCGACCACGGTGTCAGCGAAGCGCTCTACCTCACCGACCCCGATGGGCACGGCATCGAGATCTATCGTGACCGCCCACACGCCGAATGGCCGGTCGTTCAGCGCGAGTTGCAGATGACAACGGATCCTCTCGACGTGCGCAGCCTGCTGGCCGAAGCGGATGGCAACGAAAGCGCGTGGACAGGGCTGCACGCCGAGACCGTGATCGGCCATATCCATCTACATGTGGCCAATCTGCCCGTCGCCGAAAAGTTTTATGTCGACACCCTTGGCTTCGACCTCATGCAGCATTTTGGCAGCCAGGCAGCCTTTGTCTCGGCTGGTGGGTATCACCACCATCTGGGGCTGAATGTATGGGCAGGCGTAGGCGCACCGCCACCGCCATCCGATGCGGCGCGGCTGGACTGGTATGAATTGCGCCTCCCCAATCAGGCGGCGCTGGACGCCGTCTTGGCACGCCTCCGCACAGCCGGGGTCTCTGTTTCAGTCACCGACGATGGCTGGCAACTGCGCGACCCCGCGCAGAACCAGATTATGTTGACAACAAACTAAGCAGTTCGTCCCCGTTTGTAAATACTGCAAGCATTTGATCAGGAAAAGCTATTGACTCGCGGCGCGTCATTCAATTAGGATCGCCAAACCTAGAATAAAAATTAGGCCAGTCTAAAAAGTGTAGACTGGCCTATATACGGGACTGGTTCACTGCCTCCGTAGCGAGCGATCGGCAGTGAACAGCTTATTGGGCAACCCAATGCGTTTGCGCGTTTTTGTCGCGGGCGCACACGGCTACCTTTTTCTATGGTAACACGGGTCACAACATTGTGCAATAGCTTTTTTTCGGCGCCCACACCACCCTGACCATTCCATCTTTGCTCGAGTTATGAAAATGGAGGACACCCAGTGAACTCACGCCATTATCTTGCCCCTTATCATCTGCGCCCCATACGCCGCGAATTGGTTCGGCTGCTCCAGGGGTTGGTCGTGCTGGCGACGATCCTAAGCCCAATGCAACCCGCACTGGCGCCGGCCGCATTGGCGGCGCCAGCCAGCGCACCCGCAGCACAAACGAATACACTTCGCCTGAACGTCGTGAGTGCCCGCACCGAATCGCGTGCCTTTAGCGGCGCGGGGGTCAGTAAAGGCGCTGTTGTCGCCTCCTATCGGTACATCATCAACATCGACAACACCGGCACGACGGAGCAACGCCTCGACCCAGCGAACGGCGCCCTGCCTCCGGCCTGCACGCCGGCAGATCCCACCTATCCGGCAAATTGCCGCTGGACGTCGATCGCTGGCGTGCCCGGTTCGAGCCCAATCTTTACGCAAGGCGACCAGAGCGACTTTACCAATGGCATGGACTTGCCGCCAGGTCGTTATCTGGTCTCCGTGCTCGCCGATGGCTACAAGCTCGACGGCGCCCACTTTACGGTGCCGCTGGAAACCCCCGGCGTGGTCAAGGTAGAACTGCAGCCCACCCCGCTACCGGACGCCACGGTGCGCGCCATGGTCTTTGAGGACAACGCGGTCACCAACGGCGCCCCGGATGTGCCGGTCGAACATGGCCTGGCCGGGTTCATCGGCCATATCGCCGATTATATCGGTGAGGTCACGACCGACGTGTACGGCAACCCGCTTTGCACGATCTACCAGGGTGAGGATCCCGTTACCCACGTCATCGACCCTGATGCGCTGGTGGCGCCTGATTATGCTCCTGAACCCATTGCGGGCACCGGCGGCCAGTGCGTCAGCGATGCCAACGGCGAATTGGTCATTCCCCACGTCGGGCCAAATCGCTATGCACTCTCTGCAATCCCACCAGATGGTGAGACATGGATCCAGACCACCACGCTGGAAGGCAACCATGACTGGGACGCTTGGGTGATGGAAGGCTCCACGGGCTACGACACCGAGTTCGTCGCCGCCGGCGAACCATTCCCGGCGACTTTCTTTGGCTTCGTGAAACCGACGGCATCCTTGCCGGCCAGACGCGACACCGGTACCCTGAAGGGTCTCATTGCCGGCACCAAGGTCTACATTCCGACGCAAGGCGGACTGCCCGTGCCGGGCACGATTTTTGGCGGTCTGTCTGGCGCCAAGGTCGACAAACCGATCGACAACGCGTGGATCTCGCTGGCTGACCTGCAGAACGGCGATACGTCGATCTACGTGGCCGCGGCGAATGCCGATGGTACCTTCACGATAGACAATGTGCCGGCCGGCAACTACACGCTGACCTGGTGGGATGAACCGCAAGATTACATCCTTGACTTGGTCAACGTCACCGTGGCCGCCAACGAAACCGTCGATATGGGCGTGCTCCCGCTGACGGGTTGGTGGACGGCGATCGAAGGCTATGTCTTCAACGACCTCAACCGCAATGGTGTGCGCGACCCTGGCGAGCAAGGGCTGGCCAACTTCCCAGTCGCGCTGAAGAAGCGTGAGAACTCGCTCATGGACCGTGGCGCCGTCGTAGTCACCACCGATGCCGACGGCCACTACTACATGGAGAATGCCTACCCCATGACACAGTGGCTGGTCCAGGAAGCCTATAGCGACCTCTATTACACGACCGGCGTGACCTTTCAGGCGGACAACCAACCCACCCCGACCACCGTATTGGGCGCCGGCGTCGACGTCAGTATGCTGCTTATCATCAATTTGGGCGGCCGTCTTGACTGGGCTGTGCATGCGTACGCCCCCACGGGCGGCAACGGCATCGACCCCCAGAACGGCGGCATCGTCGGTACGGTCAGTTACGACACCACCCGTAACGAGTTGGACCCGCGCTACGCGGCCGTGGAAGACTGGCAGCCCGGCGTTCCGAACCTACCCATCTTCTTGTATGCTCCTGTACCCTGCGGCACGCATGCAAACGCACCCTGCGACGCCAGCGGGCGCTATGAGTTGGATGCCGACGGCGCCTTTACCAAAGGCACGTTGCTGAACTCCTATGTGACCGAGAACTGGGAGCGACCCAAGAACTGTGTGGCGCGCGATGTCGACGGCAACCCGTTGCACTTGGGATCCGATGAAGCCGTGCTGCCGCAAACTGCCAACGCCGACTGTCTGGAAGGACCGTTGATGAGCGTGCAGTTTGGACCGTACGCCACGGATCAGGGTACCCCGGATGCCAACTTCGGCGCAACCGTAGATGGCAACTATGGCTTTGGCGATGGCTGCTTCGGTGGCTCGTTGAATGCCGCAGACCCGGCCAACCCGGTTTGCCCGGGCGGGTTTGCCCCACTGACCGCGGGCGACTATATCGTCGACGTGCAGATTCCCACCGAAGGTGACGTCTATGGTTCGGCAGCGGCGCACCCCTTGCGTCCGCTGTACCAGGTGACACGTGAAGAAGACATCAATATCTTCACCGGCGACCAATATGTGCCGCAGATTCCGCCGCCCGAATGCGCCGGCCCGTTGCACACGGTCGACGTCGCCGGCGTTGGGGCAGACGGCAGCGCTGCAGTTGACAATCCCAACTTCGCCGATGCTGGCGGCAGTGCCTATGAAGGCCAACCGAAGCCACTGTGCAGCGCCAAGCTGGTGCGCGTCAGCGACGGGCGCTCGATCGCCCCAGCCTTCAACGTCTTCACCGACGTGCCCATTCCCGGCCGCTTCTGGGGTCTGATCGTCGATGACCTCAACTTCTCCAGCGACAAGCGCTCGCTGCTCTACGGCGAAAAGGCCGGTGTTGCCTTCGCCCCCGTGGGCATCTACGACTTCACCAATCGACTGGTCTACACGGCCGAGTCCGATTTCAACGGTCTCTTCGATGTTCTGTTGCCGTCGACCAACCGCATCAGTTGCCCCACTCCTTCCGGTGTCTGCGCGAACCTCTATCGCTTTGTCGGCAACGACCCGGGTGTCCCGGGCCGCCTCAACACCAACTTCAAACCCCAATTCCGCACGATCGCGGCCGAGTTTGAGGCCTTCCCCGGCCTGTTGGTGCCGGCCGACCTGGCGCCGACGCAGATGGGTGTCTCCGTGCAAGTGCCGGGTTCGCAGTTCAGCCAGCTTGTCTCGTGCAAGCTGGAGGCAACCACGCCGCAGTTATTTACGGTGTCACAACCCTACGTTAATGGCTCCGGTTCGTTCACGATCGCCGGCCAAGGCTTCGGTGCGACGACCGGCCAGGTGCTGCTGAACAATGTAGCCCTGCCAACCACAAGCTGGACCAACACATCCATCGCGGTGAATGTGCCGGCGACTACGCCAGCGGGCCCGCATCAGTTGGCCATTCGTGCGGCCAATGGCGAAAGCACGGTCAACGGCCTAACCTTCCACGTGCTGGGCGTCAGCCAATTCCCGTCGAATAGTGTGCCGCTCGACCCCTTCAATCGCGCCAATTCCAACTTTCTTGGCTTCAACTGGGCGGTTGATAACTTTGACGCCTTGGCCGTGAACAACAACACGTTGCGCGTTCGCACGAGCAACAACAACATCCGCAATGCGTGGTGGGCCGCCGGTCAGGCGTTTGGCACCAATCAGGAAGCGTACTTCACCTTCACGCAGGTCTCAAACCAAGCCGCCGCCAACGAACAAGGCCTGCTGCTGAAGTTCAGCGTCGATGGATTCTTCGGGAACCCCGGCTCCAACAGCGCCCAGTGGATCGAGGTGGCTTACAACAACACCCCTGCCAACACGGTGCGCATTCGTACCAAGACATCCGGTTCGAACGCAATCACCGATCAGGCGACGCTGACGGGCGTCACGCTGGCAGCCAACGATCAACTCGGCGCGCGGGCAGCCAACGACGGCACGATCATCGTCTACAAAAACGGGGCCGAGATTGGCCGAACGACCGTTGCTGCCACCGCAACATGGGCAGGACGCATCGGCATCCGCTTCGAGGGCACGGGCACCGGTACGCCTGGCACTGCCGAAGCACGCATCGACAACTTCGGCGGCGGCAATGCAGCGACCGGGGGAGGCTACCAGCCCAATGTCTACGAGGTCGGCCCCGGCAAGACCTATGCACCCGGCATCTTCGATCCCAACGGAGCGCCTTCGCATGCAATCCAGAACGCGCTCGATGCAGCGGCGGCCAGCCCGGGCGACGACCTGGTCGTCGTCTATCCAGGTGAGGTGCAGGGCGATCGCATCAACCCGCGCGGCGCCTATTTCGAGAATATCGTGATGGCGGCGCCCGTCAAACTGCAGGGCGTCGGCCCCGGCGGCACCTACGCCGACGGCACCTATGTACCCGGCTCAATCATCGACGGCAGCGCCTACGGCGGTGACACGGCAGTGGCCAACGACTGGCGCACCCTGGTGGGCGGACTGACTTGGGATGGCGATCAGAATGCGCATGAGGCGCAGACGATCTACGTGTTGGCGTCGGCAAACGCCACGAACACACCCAATACGGCCCGCCAATTCACGACGGACTTCAAGGCCAGCATCGACGGCCTGGACATTCGCGGCGGCGACCAGATGGGCTTCCCAACTAATATCAACGTGATCGGCGGAACGCCCACGGGGCTACCGGCAGCAGTCACCAACCAGGGTGGCGCGATCTTCGCCAATGCCTACGCCCGTTTCTTGCAGATCACCAACAACGTGGTCGAAAACAACAGCGGCGCCTACGGCACGATTCGCATCGGTACGCCGGACATTCCGGCGCCGGACACCAACCAACATAACGAGAGCGTGCGCATTGCCAACAATCGCATCCTGCTCAACGGCGGCACGAATCTCGCCGGCGGCATTGGTCTCTTTGCCGGCAGCGACTTTTTTGAGGTGGCCAAGAATGACCTGTGCGGTAACTTCTCGGCTGAATACGGCGGTGGGATTACGGTATACGGCTATAGCCCGAATGGCCGCATCCATCACAACCGCATCTACTTCAACCAGTCGTACGACGAAGCCGGCGGCGTCATGATTGCCGGTGAGCTGCCGGCCAACGCCAACACGCTGTCGCCGGGCACCGGGCCGGTCGATATCTATGCCAACCTGATCCAGAACAACCTGGCCAACGACGATGGCGGCGGTCTGCGCTTCCTGATGGCAGGGAACTACCCGATGAACGTGTACAACAATATGGTCGTGAACAATGTCTCGACACACGAAGGCGGCGGCATCAGCATCAACGATGCACCCAATGTCCGTGTCTTCAACAACACGATCATGAAGAACATCACCACAGCCACCGCCGTCACCAGCAACGGATCCCCAGCACCGGCCGGGCTGTCGTCGTCGGCGAACAGCGCAATGCTGCAGGCCACGCTGCCGGGAGGATCCCCGACCTACAGCAATCCGCTGTTGTTCAACAACATCTTCGCAGACAACCGCGCCGGCGCACGCAGCCTGGGCACCGTGATCGGCATTGGCGCCGCCGGTGACCTCACCCCCGTCAACAACTGGGACCTGGGCGTGGCCAACGGTACCGCGGCACAGTTGCTGGCGCCGACCAACACGCTGCTACAGACGGTGCTTGGCACGTTGGCCAGCCCCACCAACCGCGTCGGGGCTGACCCTGCGGTGGCCGCGTCGTACACCACCGCCGTGGCCTTCTCCCCATGGCGCACCAATCCGAACTTCGTAGGCGCCGTCATGGTGGCCGTCGATGCCGTGCCATCCCTCCTCGGCAACTACCACATCCAGATAGCGTCGCCGGCCATCGATGGCGCAGCAGCTTCCAAGCAGACCATCGGAGCGCCAGCCGTCGACTACGATAATCAAGCACGGCCCTCCGGCGCCGGCTACGATATCGGCGCCGACGAATTCAGCACAGCGGCAGCCCTGCCGCAAGGGTTCTACTACGCGCTGGATGCCGACCCGGCATCGATCGGACAGGACACGCTCTCAAGCATCCTCTTCCTGCCGTTTGTCTCCGGCACGGACGCACCGGATGCCGCCACAGACACTTCGCAGGTGGACACAGGTGGATTCCAACTCTATCTGCCTACGGTAACTAATCGGTAAACGTGACTGATGTCTTTCCCGGTCTTCTGGCCAATCGTGGCAGGAGACCGGGAGAGGCGGTCGGCACTCTGAATCAGCATTGGAGTATTCAGGAGACATCATATGCACACATCAGTCACTCGACGTGATTTTCTCAGATTTGCCGGCGGTACGGCGGCCGTCGCGGCCGGCCTGGGCCTGATCCCTGGCCTGCGCAATAACCGGCTGCTGCCAGCGCAGATCACCGCAGCCGAGGCCGCCGAACGGGGGCCAGACCTATACTTTGCCGGCACGGACGGATGGATCTATTTGCCGCCAGACCCGCCGATTGGACAGGGGCCTGTCTACTTCCCGGATGACCTGGCGCCGAACCCGTTCAACACCTATATTTTCGGCTTCCGCGACATTACGGGGCTGGACCAAACCCAGATCGCCAAGCAAAGGATGAAGGCACAGCACAGCGCGCCCCTCTTTTGGGTCAACCAGTACAACGGCAGCAACGAGTTCCGTATGCAGCTCACCAACCTGGGCTTGCAGATGCGCCCGGATCTGACCGACTCGCATACGCTGCACTGGCATGGCTTTCGCAACGTCATCCCCTACTTCGACGGTGAACCGACCGGCTCGGTCTCGGTGCCCGTGGGGCGCAATTTCACCTATGTCTTCCGACCGCGCGACCCCGGTACGTATATGTACCACTGCCACGTGGAAGATGTGGAACATGTACACATGGGGATGACCGGCCCGGTCTTCGTACGCCCGCTACAGAATGGGAATACTTCCCTCTATGGCAGCGGCAAATACGTCTACAACGACGGCAACGGTTCCACCGGCTACGACCGCGAGTTTGCCATGTTCCTCAGCGAGGTGTGGGCCGAGGCGCATTGGTGCGACTCGCACATTCAATTGCCGGACTGGAGCGACTATCGCGCCGACTTTAGCCTGCTCAATGGCCGTGTCTACCCAGACACGCTGGCGCCCAATGCGCCCATCGATGCGGCTGCGTCCATCAACTCCCTGGCCGTTCTGCGCAATGGCGACGGCGAGCTGCAGACCAATCCCAACTACGCGCATTTACAGTACCAGCCGCTTTCGTCGCTGGTCACATGCCGGCAGGGCGAGCGCGTACTGCTGCGCTTCGTCAACCTGGGCTTCCGCGAGGCGTCCATGACCCTGGCCGGCTTCCCCATGCGCATCGTCGGCCGCGATGCCACGCTCATGCGCGGCAGCGACGGCAGCGACACCAGCTACGAAACTGACACCATCTTGATCGGCGCCGGCGAAAGCTTTGATGCTATCTTCACGGCGCCAGCCTTCAGTGGCGGCAGCGGCAGCAGCGGACAGGGCTACGATACCTACGTCCTCTATAACCGCCGCTTGACCCAAGTCGCCAATCTGGCCGCCGGCGGCTTTGGCGGGCAACGCACGGAAATTCATGTCTACCCAAACGGTGCGCTTGCAGCGCAAAAGTATCCCAACGACTGGGGCGTCTAGAATGATCAACGGCCTTGTGAAGAGGAGCAATCAAATGCGTAACTCATTGTTCAAGCGGATGCGGCAGGGCATCAGTGCGCTGGTCGTCATCAGCGCACTGGCCGCCGGTGGATTGACGGCCCCCTTGCCGGCCGCGGCGCAAGCTGGCCCGCGCATCGGCATCGTCTGTACCACGGGCGGCGTCAACCCGACATTCAGCATGGAAGCACGCGACGGTCACATTGTCTTGGGTGACGGCAATACCATGTACATGTGGGGGTATGCGCTGGCCGGCCAGCCATTCCAACATCCGGGGCCGGTGCTGTGCGTCAATGCCGGCGATACGGTCACCGTCGTACTGCGCAACAACCTACCGGAAGATATCTCGATGATCTTCCCCGGTCAGGACAATGTGCTGGCGAACGGTGCCACGGCGCAGCCCCAAATCGCCAATGACGGCACGGTCACCTCGCTCACCAACACGGCGGCGCCCGGGGCCAGCGTCTCCTACACTTTTGTGGCGACCAATCCGGGCACCTACATCTACGAATCGGGCACAAACCCGGAGAAGCAGGTGCGCATGGGCCTCTTTGGCGCCTTAATCGTACGGCCTGTTTCCCATGCGGATTGGGCCTATGACCGGGCCAACACACAGTACACGCCGGAAGAAGAATTCCTCGTGCTGCTTTCGGAGATCGACCCCTATCAGCATATGGCGGCCGAGCAAGGCCAACCCTACGATCTGACCAAGTACCATCCGACCTACTGGCTGATCAACGGGCGCACCTTCCCCGACAGCATCGCCGACAACTTTGCGGCCTGGCTGCCCACACAGCCCTACGGCGCGCTGGCGCGCATTCATCCGTATGACCCCACGTCCCATCCGCATCCGGGTATGGCGCGTTATATCAACGTCGGCACGGAGGATTACCCATTCCACCCGCACGGCAACAACGGCTTGGTGATTGCCCGCGATGGCCGCCTGCTCGAAGGCGCCGGCGGCGAAGACCAGTCGTTTGAGAAATTCGCCATCAACATCGGCCCCAGCCAGACCTGGGACGTCCTCTTCAAATGGTATGACGCCGAGGGCTACAGCGAGACGAACCCGGTGCCGGTGACGGAGCCCGACATTGCCAACCTGACGCATGGCATGTTCTACAGCGGCAGCCCCTACCTGGGCAAGCTGGGTCCGCTGCCGCCGGGCATATCGACGCTCAATCAGTGCGGCGAATACTACATCATCTCGCATAACCATGCCCTGTTCCAACTCGATGCCTGGGGTATGACGATGGCCGGTCAAATCACGTACGTGCGGGTTGATCCGCCCCTACCGAACAACTGCCAGTAAGGGGGAAGACTGATAATGTCAAATAAGATGCAACCATTTCTGCAACATCGATGGGGAACACGATTGTTGGTGATCGCAGCGTTGTTTGCTGCGCTGATCACCATCAGCGTGTCGGCGGCCTCGGCGGCGCCGGCGGATCAGAGCGGATCGAACCCGGTGGCGGTTACGGTACAGGACACCAACAGTGCGCCGCTGTCAGACCGCATCGTCTACGTTTTCGACAGCACCGGTGCTAACTACCTCGGTCTGTCAGCGACCACTGGGACAGCCGGCGAACCGGCAACCTTCAGCCTGGCCGCCGGCAGCTACCTGTTTGCGTCCGACGACGTGAATAACGTACGCTACTCCAGCGCACTCTGCAACGCGCCGGGATGTGCGGCGACTACCATCAGCGAGCCGATCTTCGCCGCCGTGACCGTAGCCGTGCAGAATGCAAGTGGCGTGCTTGGCGGCCGCACGGTCTACGTCTTTGACGCCGCCGGCACAACCTACCTGGGGCTGTCGGCGGTGACAAACAACAGCGGTGTAGCGGCATTCAGCCTGCCGGTCAGCACCTATAAATTCGCCTCTGACGACGCGAACAACGTGCGCTACTTCAGCACAAGCTGCGCCATTGCGTCGTGTGCGACAGCCACCATCAATGAACCGGTCTTTGGCGCCGTAAACGTGACGGTGCAGAATACCAATGGCGGGCTGCTGAGTGGACGCACGGTCTACGTCTTCGACGCCGCCGCGACAACCTACAAGGGTCTGTCAGCGGTGACTAGCAACAGTGGTGTAGCGGCATTCAACTTGCCGATCGGCACCTATACCTTTGCCGCCGACGATGTGAACAACTTGCGCCGCTTCAGCGCAGTCTGTGACATGACCTCACCGACTTTGTGTGGGGCAGCCACCATCAGCGAACCGGTCTTTGCTGCCGTGAACGTCACGGTGCAGAATGCCAATGGTGGGCTACTGAGTGGCCGCACGGTCTACGTCTTCAACGCCGCCGCGACAACTTACCAGGGTCTGTCGGCGGTGACAAACGGCAGTGGTGTTGCCACGTTCAACCTGCCGGCCAACACCTATAAGTTCGCCTCTGACGACGTGAACAACGTCCGCTATTTCAGTACAGCCTGCAATACAGCGACATGTGTGGCAGCCACCATCATTGAACCAGCGTTTGGCACCGTGGCAGTGACCGTGCGCGACGACGCCAATGTGCCACAGGCAAACCACCTGGTCTATGTGTTCGACGGCTCCGCTGCGACTTATCAGTATCTCTCAGCGACGACCAATGGCAGCGGCGTGGCGACCTTCAACCTGCCGACCGGCGCCTATCAATTCGCGACCGACGACGTGAACAACGTCCGCCACTTTAGCGGCTCGGCATGCACGGTCGTTGGCTGCACGACTGCCACGATTACCCTCCCGGTCTTCGGCCCCGTACAAGTGTCGGTGACTGACGGCGTCGCTCCAGTGGCCAGTCAACAGGTCTACGTCTTTGACGGCACGGGCAACACCTACTTGGGCCTGTCTGATCTCACCAACGCCGGTGGCGTGGTGAGTTTCAGCCTGCCGGTCAATATTGGGTACAAGTTCGGCGCCAATGACGGCAACAACGTCCGCCACATCAGTGCGGGAGTCTGTACGCCACCAGCCTGCGTTGCCGCTTCGATCACGATCCCAGCGCTCAGCCCAGTGGCTGTCACTGTCCTCAGTGCCAGTGGACCGGTGGCCAATGCCATCGTCTATGCCTTCAACGGTGCAGGCACGACCTACCTGAACCTGTCAGCCCTCACGAATGGGAGCGGCGTGGCGACCTTCAACCTACCGCCCGGCGCATACCAGTTCGCCGCGGACGCGGTAGACACCACCCGCTACTTCAGCGGTCTACCGGCCTGTACGATCCCGGGTTGCACGGCGGCCACGATCCGCGAAATCCAAGGGCCTGGGCCGGTGACCATCGATCTGTGCGCCACGACCGGCTCCATGACCCTGCCCGATGGTGCCAGCGTGGCGATCCTCGGCTACGCCTTGGGCGACTGCACCAACAACCCGGCGGCACAGTTGCCCGGTCCCACGCTCTCGTTGATTCAAGGCGACCAGGTGACTCTGCGCCTCCACAACGATCTGCCGGCGACTACTTCGCTGTTGTTCCAGGGCCAGTCGATGGTTCCAGACCTGACCGGCGTTGCGCCCGGTGGCACAAAGAGCTATAGCTTCACGGCATCCAAACCCGGCGCCTTCCTCTACGAAGCGGGGCTGCTGACCAGTGTCGACACCGGGTACCAAGTAGCCATGGGTCTGGCCGGCGCTATGGTCGTGCGCCCGAACGGCGTGGTCAAGCAGGCCTATGCGCCAGCAGCCACGGCCTTCGACGATCAAGCGGTGTTGCTGTTGGGCGAGATCGATCCGGCGCTCAACAATAGCGGCAACCCGGCTGCGTTCGATATGCGTGACTATGCACCCACCTACTTCCTGATCAACGGCAAGGCCAGCCCACAAACCACGGCGATCGACACCGTGGCGGGCCACAAGGTGCTGCTGCGCTACCTCAATGCCGGCCTGCAGCCGCATTCGATGAGCCTGCTCGGCCTGCATCAATCGGCCATCGCCACGGACGGCAGTCCCTATGCACATCCCCACCACGTGGTGGCGGAAACAATTGCCCCGGGACAGAGCGCCGATATGTTGGTCGCTGTGCCGGCCGCGGCCACGGTCGGCAGCAAGTACACCGTTTATGATGGGAGCATGACCCTGCACAACGCCAGTGCCGGCTTCGGTGGCATGCTCACGTTGATCAATGTGGGCACGGTCACCCCAGGCAACGACACGACCGGACCCTCCACCTTGAATGTCACCCTCACGCCGCCTACCTCAGATGGCGCAAGTGACGTGCAGATCGCGGCGCTGGTCACGGATCTTGCCAGCGGTGGCGCGAACATCGACGCCGCCGAGTTCTTCATCGACATCATCGGCGCCGGAGGCAATGGCACCGGGATGAGCGGCGCCGCCGGTGCGACGCCCACCGTTGCCGGCACAATCTCCGCAGCAACCTTGGCGACGTTGCCGTCCGGCCACCACATCATCTACGTACAAGGTAGGGACAGCCGGGGGAACTGGGGCTATACCAACTTCGCCGTGCTGAACCTGGACAAGCAAGGCCCGGGCACGCACGGGATTGTGCTGACGCCCAATCCCAGCAACGGGTCGACAGATGTCGCGGTCACTGCCACCGGCGATGACCGGGTGACCGGCAACAACCCAGTCCAGGCTGCCGAGTTCGCCATCGACGGGGGTGCGCCAGCACCGATGAGTGTCAACTTGAATGCACCGATTGTCAGCCTGTCCGCCACCATTCCCGCGGCCCGCATCATTACACTGTCCGATGGCGCCCATGCGCTGACCATCCGTAGCCAGGATGCCCTGGGCAATTGGGGACCGTGGGCCAGCGCCATGCTGCAGCTTCAGGTGGACAAGACTGCACCAACCACTTCCAATGTGAGCGTCTCCAAGAGCCCCAACAACGGCGCCCTGGGCGTCAACTCGAGCCAGCAGGCCGTACGCGTGGATGTGGTGATTGCCGATGCCGGCGTCAACCTCGCCACCTTCGGATTGATCGCCACACCGCTCGATGCGCAGACACCGCCCGTGACGCAGGTACCGCCCGTGGCGCCTGTGGAAGACAATGCGGCGAATCATCTCTACATGCCCTTCGTCGCCGACGACTCACTGGCCGGTGACGCAGGGATATCCTCGGCAGCCGTCAAGCCGGATACCAGTTACGTCAAGCGCGTCGAGGGCTTCATCGACACCGTCGGCGCCACCGGGACTGGCTTCCAGTTCATGGCCACCGACAGCGTCTATGACCAGGGCGCAGAACATGCCTACGCCTTCATTCCGCTGTCGACAATTACCCAACTCGCCGTCGGATCGCATAGAATCTACGTCCATGCCCAGGATGGCGCCGGTAACTGGGAACCTGCGGTCGCCTTCGCGACCTTGGTCATCGACAAGCAGGCGCCGGTGGTCAGCAACGCCCAGGCCCTGCCCGATCCCACCAACACGATCAGCAGCAACAACACAAGTTTTGCGCTGACGGCAACGGCGACTGACGCTACGAGTGTGGCCAACGCCGAATGGTTCGAAGGGGCGGACCCTGGCGCCGGCAACGGTAGAGCCATGAATATCTCCGGTACGGGAACGTGGACCCTGAGCGCGAACGTCAACTTCGTGGCCTTGGGTTGGGCAAGCGGGAGTCACACGATCTCTGTGCGTGCTAAGGATGCCGCCGGTAATGACTGGAGCGCGCCGGCTACGGTAACGGTCAACGTAGTGTTGCCCAATGCCCTATTCGCCGATGGCTTCGAAGGGGGCAACTTCAACGCCTGGTCGGCAAGGGCCGGCAACAACCGCATCAGCGTGACATCGGGTAATGCGCAAGCGGGCACCCGGAAGATGCAGGCCAAAATCGCCGGCAACAACAACATTACGTCGGGCTACGTGCAGGACAACACGCCGGTCAACGAGGCGACCTATCATGCGCGGTTCTACTTCAACCCGAACAACATGACCATCAATAACAACAACGCCGGCACGATCTTCGTGGGTCTCAACGCCAACAACCAGAACGTGTTCGCGGTGCAGGTGCGCCGCAACAACGTCGGCTACGCGGTGAGAGCGACGATCGCACGTGCCGGTGGCGGTGGCGGTGGCACCACTTCGACGAATTGGTATCCCATCAGCACCAACGGGTACAGTGCGATCGAGATCGCCTGGGCGTCGGGCAACGCAGCTTCGTTCACGCTGTACACCGGGGGCACGCTGCGCCAAACGCTGACCAATCAGAACACCAATGCCTTCAAGCTGGACACCGTGCGCCTTGGCCCACAAGTTCCACTCAACGGCTTGAGCGGTACACCGTGGTTCGACAGCTTTGTCTCGACGCGCCGCACCGTGGTCGGGCCGTGACCAAGCGCCGATGCCGTATCGTGCAAGGCTAGAACGCCTTTTGCATGCGAGCCGCCAAGTGCACGGCGGAGATGGGCAGCAATGGAGCTGCTCATCTCCGTACATCTAACTATCTTGGGTGCATGGAACCACCGCAGTCGGTGGCCATGCACCCAACGCCGTATGTAGAGACTTGAAAACCTATGAAGTTGATTCGCTTGCGCAAGAAAATGATGCAACCGCGATCGTTCGCTAGCGGTCGTTGGTGGATGGTATGGCTGGTGGCGTTGACCCTCGCCGGGTGTACGCCCGCGCCAGGCAACGCAATCGCACCGGCGCAACCCACAACGGCTGCACCCCCAACCACGGTGGGCGCAGCCGGCTCGCCCATTTCCGCCCAGACGCTGGAACAAACGTACGGCGTGCGCGTGAAGTTGCTGGCCGTCACCGCCGCCGGCGGCTTGGTCGATCTGCGCCTGGCAATTGTCGACGCGGCCAAAGCGAAGACACTCTTGGACAACCCGGATCGCTTCCCCACCTTGCGGGTGGGCGACGAACCCGTGACGCTGACGGCGCCGGAAGAAGGCCGCACGATCGCCGCCAATCTGAAAGATGGCGGCATGATTGTCATTTTGTATCCGAACATCCAAGGGGCGGTCACGCCCGGTGCTGCGGTGACGGTCGCATTTGGTGACCTGTATCTGGCACCGATCAGTGCCATGTAAGCGAGGAATTTCCATGAAAACCAGCTTCTTGTCGTGGTTGGGCATTGCCCTGATTCTCCAAACGGGACTGCTGCATCTTTATGCCGCCCCCAATGAGGTTGTTGATGCGCCCTTTTGGGGTGCCTTGTTTGCCCTCAATTTTATCGCAACGCTGGTCGCTGCGTTCGGCCTCTGGCGCCGGCAGCGCTGGGGCTGGGTGCTGGGCGCCCTCATTGCCGGCGGCTCACTGATTGGCTATTTCCTCAGCCGCACCTCCGGCATGCCCGGCATGGAAGTCGAGGCGTGGGGTGATCCGGCAGGTAGCGCGTCGCTCGTCGTGGAAGGCGCCTTTCTCGTGGTTGCCCTGCTGGCGGCGACCTGGGGGCAAGTTGTCGTCCCGCCGGCGACGTTGGACGGGGAAACTACCCAACCCGCCCTCTGGGTACGCGCCCTCTTTCCAATCGGCGCCCTGCTTCTGATCGCGCTCATCACTGGCTATACCGTGCAAGCTGGCGCAACATGGCCGTCGACCGGCAGCGGGGTCGCTGCGCCCCAGGTCGTGACCCTTTCCGCCCAGGAGCTAGAGGATCAGTATGGTCTGCGCGTCAACCTCCTGGCGGCAACGGCCATGAACAGTGTGGTCGACCTACGGCTTAAGATTCTTGACGTCAACAAAGCACGCCCGCTCTTGGAAGATCCGGCCAGAATGCCGGCGCTGTTGATCGGCGACCAGGCCATCCCCAAGACAGTCATCCCGACCTTCGACGAGATTTGCGGGCCGGATGGCACCTTGGTCTTCAACCGCCAAAACCCCCGTGCGTTGATCATGCCGGCGCACATGGGCCATATGGACAAGAAGATCAAGCAGGGCGGCATGTACATTATGTTTTATCCGAATCCGCAGAACCTGGTGAAAAGCGGCACACCCATCAGTCTGTTTTTTGGCGACATACGCTTGGGTCCGTTCTCAGTCCAATGACAACGGGGGGCTTTTTTGTGAGGCGAACGATGCAAAAAGTACTGACCGCCGCCTTGACGGTGGCTGTCGCTCTGTCGGGGCTTCTGGCCGGCCAACCCGTGCAGGCAGCAACACCCGCACCCTGGCAGCAGGCCACACCCTTCGGCACGCTCCCGGCAACCGCCAGCGACAAGCTCGCGCCGGCCTTGCGCGCCACACTGGCCATCACGCCGGACACGGCGATGATAACGGCCATCGTCACCCTCAAGGCGCAGGCCGACCTCAGTGCCATTACGACCACCGACCCGGTCGTCCGCCAACAGCAGATCATCCACACGTTGCAGACGCAGGCCGCCAGCACACAGGCGCCGTTCGCCGGCGAAGTGGCCGGCAGTGGCGCCGGCAATGCCATTGACCGCATCGTGCCCTTCTGGATCTTCAATGGCTTTTCCATCACTGCAACGCCGGCCACGATCCTCGCCCTGGCCGACCGGCCCGATGTGCTCAGCGTGAACGCCGATGCGGTGTCGATTGTGCCGGCCGCCGCTGCGGCGACGCCCGAGCCAAATCTGACCATCGTCAATACACCGGCGCTGTGGGCCTTGGGTCGCTTCGGACAGGGCGTCGTCGTCGCCAGCATGGACACCGGCGCTGACCTCAGCAACCCTGACCTGGCGGCATCCTGGCGTGGCGGCAACAATAGTTGGTTCGATCCGTACGGCGAACATCCCACCACCCCGGCCGATCTCAATGGACACGGCACCAACATCATGGGCGTGATCGTTGGCGGCCAGGCCGGCGGCACGGCGGTCGGCGTTGCTCCACAAGCCACCTGGATCGCCGTCAAGATTTTCAACGACCACGGCACTTCATCGGCCACTGCCATCCACCAGGGCTTTCAATGGCTGCTCGACCCAGACCACAATCCCAATACGGCCGATTCACCCCAGGTGGTCAACAACTCATGGACCTTTGCCACCCCCGGATGCGACCTGAGCTTCGAGCCGGATTTGCAGGCGCTGCGTGCCGCCGGCATCTTGCCTGTCTTTGCCGCCGGTAACTCCGGCCCAACCCTCGCCACGAGCATCAGCCCCGCCAATAACCCGTCGGCCCTTGCCGTGGGCGCCACCGACAACAACGACGCCATCCTCGCCGGTAGCAGCCGCGGTCCCACCGCATGCGGTCAGTCGAGCAAGAGTTACCCAGATTTGACCGCGCCCGGATGGAACATCCGCACAAGTGGACTGTCCGGGGGATATATGGTGAACAGCGGCACATCGCTGGCGGCGCCGCATGTCGCGGGCGCGCTGGCCCTGCTCCTGGGCATCTTCCCAGGCCTGAGCGCAGCCGACCAGCAAGCTGCCCTCACCCACAGCGCCGTGGACCGCGGCGTGCCCGGTGCGGACAACGACTACGGCGCTGGGCGGCTTGACATCTTGGGCGCCTACCAATGGTTGCTCAGCGGCGGTTTCACGCCGCAATCGGTGACGCCGATCATCGTGAACACGACCGCCGACACGATTGCCGCCGATGGCCTGTGTACCTTACGCGAAGCCGTGATCGCCGCCAATAGCGACGGCGCCTTTGGTGGCTGTGTGGCCGGCGCAGGCGCCGATACCATCCTCTTCGCCCCGGCGCTGTCGTCGCCCGCCACGATCGCACTGACGACGACCGGGGCAAACGAGGACAGTGCGCTGACCGGCGATCTGGATGTCGCCGGCACGTTGGCCATCAGCGGCACAGTAACCGTCGATGGCGCGGACGCCGACCGCATCTTCGATATCCTGCCCGGCGCCCATGTGGCCATCACGGGTTTGACCGTGCGCAATGGCAATACGGGGCTTGGCGACGGCGGCGGCATCCGCATCCAGGGCGCGCTGAATCTCACCAACGTCGCGCTCACCGCCAACCGTGGCGGTGGCGCCAACAACCTGGGCGGATCGTTAACCCTGAGCAACACGGCGGTGACCGGCAATACCGCCTTTGGCATCGCCAATCAGGGACAAGGCGTGCTGGTCGTCAATGGCGGTGCGCTCGGCGACAACCAGGGCAGCGGCGTCGTCAACAGCCAGTCCACCGCGACCCTGAACGGCGTGACGGTCTCCGGCAACACCGGCAGCGGCATCGTGAACCAGGGATCGGCCCCAAGCAAACTGAGCGTAACGGCATCGACCGTGATCTCCAACAGTGCCACCTCGGGCGCCGGCATCGCCAACGAAGGGGTAAGCGCCACGGCCATCATTGTCAATTCCCGTATCGGTGTCAACCGCGCCGTCAACGCCGGCGGCGGCGTGTTCAACAATGGCCTGATGTCGATTGCCGGTTCGACGATCGACCACAATGAGGCGCGCACGGGTGGCGGCGTTGAGCACTTCGGTGGCAACCTGAGCCTTACCAACGTCACGATCAGCGGCAACAGCGTTTCCGACAACGGCGGCGGGATCTACAACCTTGGCTCGCTCACGGCCAAAAACGTCACGATTGCGCTGAATGGCGCCGGCGGCAGTGGCGGCAACATCTATCACGACCAGGGTCAGGCCATCTATGGTGGTGTGCTGGTGGCAAATCCGGCCGGCGGCGACAACTGTGGTCGCAACGCCGGCCAGATCAATTCCAACGGCAACAACCTGGAAAGCACCAACACCTGTAGCTTCGTTGCGTCGACCGACCTCCCCAATGCCGATCCAAAGTTGGGTCCGTTGCAAGCCAACGGCGGCCCGACGTGGACCCATGCCCTGACAGTCGGCAGCCCGGCCATCGACGCCATCCCAGTGGGGATCAACGGCTGCGGCAGCACGCTGGTCGCAGACCAGCGCGGCGTTGCCCGGCCCCTAGGCGCAGCGTGCGACATCGGCGCGTTCGAGGGATCCTTCATGCCGGGCGCCGTAACGCCGATCCATGCCATTCAAGGCGCCGCCCATACATCGCCGCTAGCCGGCCAGACACTGATGATCGAAGGCGCCGTCACGGCAGTGCGTGACGCCGGCTTTTTTGTCCAGGACGCAGTCCCCGACAGTGACGATGCCACATCAGAGGGCATCTTTGTAGCCACCAGCGTGGCACCCGCCGTCGCCGTGGGCGATCATGTCTCCGTAAGCGGCCAGGTCGTGGAAAGCGAGCCGGGCGGGCCGGGCAGCAATCTGCTGACGGTGACGACACTCGTGCCCGGCACGGTCAGTGTGCTGGAGCACGGCCTGCCGTTGCCGGCGCCGGTCATCATCGGCGCCGGTGGCCGCGTGCCGCCAGCCACCATCCTCGAAGACGACGCTTTTGCCCTCTTCGACCCGGCCCAAGATGGACTCGATTTCTTCGAAAGCTTGGAAGGGATGCGTGTACAGGTCAACGATGCCGTGGTCATCGGCGCCACCGACAGCGGGGGCGACCTCTGGGTGCTGGCCGACGGCGGCGCCGGCGCCGGCCCACGCACGGCACGCGGCGGCCTGTACGCCACCGCAAGTGACGCCAACCCAGAGCGCATCCGGCTAAACGGCGCGCTCGCGCCTGGGGGCGCCCTCCCAACCGCCGATGTGGGCATGCGCTTCTTAAGCCCGGTCGTCGGCATCATGGACTATCCTGCTGTCAGCTATGCAATCTTGGTGATGGCGGCGCTGACCGCCGACCCTGCAAACGCCGTAACCCCCGAAAGTACGACACTGGCCGGCGACGCCCAGAGCCTGACCGTGGCCACGGTCGACGCCAATAATCTGGGCGGCGACACGGCGGACGCCACCTTCACGGAGTTCGCCAACCTGATCGTGAACCGTCTTCATAGCCCCGACATCGTCACGGTCGACGGCATGCTCGACGATAGCGGCAGCGTGGACGACGGCGTGACGGCCGCCGGCACGACCTTTGCGCGTCTGATCACGGCGATCCAGGCTGCCGGTGGCCCTGGCTATACCTACCGGCAGGTCGACCCAGCCGATGGTCAGGATGGCGGCGTCCTGGGCGGCAATGGCCGTATCGGCTTTCTCTTCAATCCCGCGCGCGTCAACGCAGGGGGAAGCGCCGGCGACTACGCCACGGCCAACAGTATCGTATGTGCAGCGGGCGTGCCAGACCTGGCCCTCAATCCAGGCCGCATCGATCCGGGCAACGTCGCCTATGCGGACAATCGCAAACCGCTTGCCATGCAGTTCTCACTGGGAGGTGTCCCGTTCTTCGTGATCGCCGTCCACTTCCTGGACAACACCCAGGACACACCTTTCTTTGGGTCAGTGCAACCATCCCTGCTGGCGTCACAAGCACAGCGCATCGAGCAAGCGCAGGCGGTGCATGACTTTGCAGCGTCGATCCTGGCTTGTGACGCGCAGGCGCGCGTGGTAATCGCCGGCAACACCTACAGCGACCGCCCGGATCCGGCAGCCGTCACTGCCCTCGGAGGAACGATCTTCACGGATCTGATGAATACACTGGCGCCGGACGCGCGTAGCAGCGCGATCATCGACGGCAGCAGCCTGGCGCTGGACCAGATGCTGGTAAGCGATCGCTTTGTAGGCACCGCCTTGGACTTCGACATTGTGCACGCCAACGCCGAATTCGCCACCCGCCTGAGCGACCACGATCCCAGCCTGGCGCGCTTCAGCTTGACTGGTTCCGGATCCTTGAAACATCTCTTTGTACCGTTAGTCCGAAAGTAGAACGATGGGTTCATAGAATGAGATCGCCGACAGCCAGCCGCGACTCGATGACTAACCGGATTGCGTCGCTGATGTTTGCCATGGCCTCGGCGTGAGTCTTGCCATCCGTATAGCATCCCGGCAGTACCGGGCAGTCGGCCAAGTAGACATCTTCCTCAACGTCATATTTGATGATAATCGGCCACTCATAGCCATTCGCGTTCATGATATCTCCATCGATTGATGGCCTGGACTCCAAATGCGACAACACAGCCGCATTATATCTCTAACCACAACTAACGGAGCCGAGCGCAGACAACAGCACGCGACGCGCGGCTTGGTAATCCTCCGGTGCCAGCGAGTACAAGGTGTCTGCCGGCACCGGGGGCACCTGCGCCGCACCGACAAAGGCTTCAAGCGACGACGCACGCAAAATGTGCTGCATGGCTTGGTCGATCACCGTGCGAGCAACATCGGGAGACAGGGTGCGCTCGACGAGCTTGAGCAGTTCAAAATCCTGGGCGGCCATGCGCATGGCCTCGTAGCGCACGGTTTCGACCGGCCAGCCGTCCGGCCCGGGCAGCACAAACCACATGTCGCCGGCGGGGAACAGCGGATAGCGCCAGGAAGCGCGCCGCCACGGGTCGGCCGGCCACAGGCAGAAGGCCCAGCGCAGGAAGCCATCCATGCCCAGGGCGTGGGTCAACCAGCCGAGCAATTCTCCTTCGACCAGCGGTGAATGCAAAAACGTATTGGGCAACGGCGGCCAGCAGCAGACGTACCACAGCATGCGCCCGCCCGCCGCATGCAGTTGCGCCGTGAGACGTTGCGTGAGGGCGACATCCTGGCACGCCAGCGGCAGCACGGGCACGGCATCGACCACCCCGGCGAGTGCGTGCTCGATGAATTCAAAATGGTTGATGGCAACCTTATACAAAAACCCGGGCGCGGCCTGTTGCACAAAGGCCAGCCGCGCCTCGAACAACGCCAGGTCGGCTGGCTCGTCGGCCAGGATGCGCACACGTTCCAGCACACCGAGCGCTGCTAAATGGTCGTGCAGGGCGCGCATGAACAAAGTCAGTTCTGCTGCCTGGCGTAGATAGGTGATGGCGCCGGTCGTTTCGTCCACGCAGCGCACACGTACGGCATCGGGCGCATCGGTCACCACCTGGCCAAAGCCAAACTCCTCATCCGTCCAAATGTTGATCAAGCCAAAAATCTCGATCTCGCGGTCGATGCCATGCGTGGCGGCGATCGCCAGCAGGCGATCCAGGTGCGCAAAGTCGCAATGCAGCATGCCGGCCCGATCCCGGCGCACCTCGACCATCGTATGCTCAAACAGATATGCGGGGTAGTCGATCGTGCGATAGCCGCGCTGGCCCGACCAGGGAATCTCACTGACAACCACGGTCACTGCCTTCTGGCCCAGTTCAGCCAGACTGGCGCAGTAGCGGTCAATCAAGACAAAGTGTTCGTCGCTCCACAAGGCAACGCCGTGGTGGCGCGCCAGTTGGGTGAAATGCTGCCAGAGATCGAGGTGATAGCTCCAGTCCCGCACCGGCGGCAAGGTGACGGCGTGCACGCGCAGAACAACCTCGCCTTCCCAACAGTGCACCTCATCCTCAAACCCAATCTGGGTAAAGGCCGTCACCCGCCCGCTATACTCGCCCGCCGCCAGACCCGCCGGCACGCGCAGCCGCAGCCACACGGCCTGTGGCCGCCATGCCGCGCCTTCCACGAAACCACTGCGCAACAGCGGCTCCATCCACAAGCGCCGGTCATCACCTTCCAGGTAACCCACCGGCAGGACCTCGACCCCGCCGGCGGGCAACGTGGGGAAATCCACCGCCAGGCGCACGCGCCGCCGGAAGCCAAGGGCATGCAGCCAGTTGGCACGATCCACGGTCAGGATGAAATCCTCACCGGCGAGGATTCGCACCTGCACGCCGGCAACTTCGCCGCGCGCGGCATCCACCTCAATGCGCCCCGGTTCGGCTATCGGCAGCCGTGTGGTCAGTTCGCCCACCACCAGCTTGTCCATGGCATGGGCAAAACCAAATTGCAGGGATACGGGTTGTGCGTTCATTGCGCTTTGACTCCTTTGGGTTGATGGGCGGTGGCTGTGACGGCTTCATTCTAGCACAGTGAGCGTGGCGACCATGGCGCAAACTTCTTGGAATTGCACGCCCAGATGATATACTGCATCCAGTTTGCTGCGCTGCACCCGGTTGGCAGGCGGTTATCAATTCGAGGGGGTCTGGAGCACCACATGCCGATCAGCACATCATCGTTTGGCGACGAACGCGACGATCAATATGGCGATTACGCAAGCAGCGACAACTATCCGCAGGAAAGCATGGAATTCCCAGGGCTAACCCCCGTGCAAGCGGAGACCTATCTCAAGCGGCTTGGCGGTGGCGTCGAGGAAAAGCTCAAACTCATCGAAGGCATCGGCTGGAAGGCGACGATTGACCCGATTGCGGATGGTGTGCAAGTCACCTTCGCCGCACACGATGAACTGATGGACGATTTGATCCGCCGCTTTGAAGAATGGGTGGAACGCGAGACGCCTAAATGACCTGTTGCGCGTGACCAACCACAGAAACGAGCACCTATGACGACCTATTCGCGCCTCTCGACTTCCCGCACGGCCACCGCCCGCGCCGGCAGCAATATCGCCTTTATCAAATATTGGGGGGTAAGCGACCCCATCCTGAATTTGCCGCTCAGCAACTCGATCAGCATGACGCTGGCCGACGCCTATACCACCACCAGCGTGGATTGGGACAGCCGCGGCAACCTTGCCACCGACGAAATCACGGTTGACGGCAAGCGCATGGCCGGCAAAAGCGCCGAACGGGTGGTGCGCCACCTTGACCGCATGCGCACGCTGGCCGATCAGGACTTTCGCGCCCGCGTGGTCAGCCTGAACAATTTCCCGATGGCCTCCGGCATTGCCAGTTCAGCCAGCGGCTTTGCGGCCCTCACCGTGGCCGGTTGCGCCGCGTTGCGCCTCGACCTTAGCCCGGAGCAGCTCTCCGCACTGGCGCGCCAGGGAAGTGGTTCGGCCAGCCGTAGCATTTTTGGCGGCTTTGTCGAATGGGAAAAGGGCCGCGATAGCGCGACAAGCGTGGCGCGCCAGATCCAGCCACCCGATCATTGGGCCTTGTTCGACATCGTCGCCGTGGTGAGTGCGGCCGAAAAACCGGTGAGCAGCGAAAGTGGTCACCTGCTCGCCGCCACCAGCCCCTTCAGCGCTGCACGCATCGACGCCCTCGATATGGGGCTGACGGAAGTGCGCTCCGCCATTGCCACCTGCGACTTCGAGCGACTCGGGCGTGTGATCGAACGCGACGCCCTCGCTATGCACGCCGTCATGATGACCAGTGTGCCCAACTTGATCTACTGGCAGCCAGGCACCCTTGAAATCATCCATGCCGTGCGCCGATGGCGTGAACAAGAGCGCATTCCCGTCTATTTCACCATCGACGCCGGTCCCAACGTGCATCTAATCTGCGAGTCGGCCTTTCGCGTCGCTGTCACCGACCGCGTGCGCGCCCTCAAGTGCGTCGAACAAATCATCGTCAGCAAGCCCGGCCCAGGGCCACAACGGATGGACACCCACCTGTTCTAGATGCCCCGCATCGGACATTGACCTACGGCGTCAACAATACTTTTCCCGTCGTGCGCCGATCCTCAAGATAACGATGAGCGTCGGCTACCTTGGCCAGCGGATAGACGCCGTCTACGCGCACCTCCAATTCGCCGGCAGCGACCCAACGGAAAAGATCGCCGGCGCGTTCGAGCAACTCGGCGCGTGTCGCCACATACGCGCCCAAGCTTGGCCGCGTGAGATAGAGTGAACCCTTCTGATTCAGAAGCTGCGGGTCAAACGGCTCCACCGGCCCGCTGGCCTGCCCCCATAAGACCATCATGCCACGCAGGCGTAGGCAATTCAACCCCTTGGCAAATGTCGTCTTACCCACCGAATCATAGACCACGTCGACACCCTTGCCGTTGGTCAATTGCTTGACCTCCGCCTCAAAGTCAACTTCCGTATAGACAATTACGGCGTCGGCCCCAGCCGATTGCGCCAGTTCTCCCTTGGCGCGCGTCCCCGCGGTGGCGATCACACGCGCGCCGCAGCGCTTGGCCACTTGCACCAACAGGCGCCCCGTACCGCCGGCTGCGGCATGCACCAGGGCCGTGTCGCCCGCCTTGAGCGCGTAGGTGCTCTTGGCAAGGTAGTGCGCGGTCATCCCTTGCACCATCAGGGCGACGGCGATCTCCATGCTCACATTGTCCGGCACCGGCACGAGCTTCGCCGCCGGCACCACGGCATATTCGGCATAAGCGCCGTTCACCATGCAGTAGGCAACGCGTTGCCCAATCGCCAGACCCTCCACCCCCGCTCCCAGGGCATCGACCAAGCCACCCGCCTCCAACCCCGGCGTAAAGGGCAGGGGCATTTTGTATTGGCCAGTACGTTGGTAGGTGTCGATAAAGTTGAGACCCGCCACCTCAATCTTGACACGCGCCTCACCCGGCCCCGGCTCGGGCACGCCAATACTCTCCAATTTCATCACCGATGGATCGCCAACGGCGTGCACCCGAATCGCTTTCATCGTCTTCATTGCTCCCTGCTCCCGAGCCACCGCTTCTCCATTTT
>Ga0105047_10002343_pt1 | contig 33857 bp, 30 predicted proteins | sample MAT04_FD_78384 | JGI IMG/M metagenome (GOLD analysis project Ga0105047, IMG submission 78384) | Freshwater microbial communities from Lake Fryxell liftoff mats and glacier meltwater in Antarctica - MAT-04 (megahit assembly) | ecosystem: Environmental > Aquatic > Freshwater > Ice > Liftoff... | reverse complement strand
ATGAAGGTGCCGGCGGTGATCGGCATGAGCTTGCGCAATCCGCCCATGAATCGCATGTCTTGCTCGTCGGCCATCCCGTGGATCACCGAACCGGAACCAAGAAAAAGACAGGCCTTGAAGAACGCATGGGTGATCATGTGGAAGATGGCGGCGGTGTAGGCACCGGAACCAACGGCGATGAACATGAAGCCGAGTTGACTCACGGTGGAGTAAGCGAGCACCTTCTTGATGTCGAACTGGCTCGTACCCACACAGGCAGCGAAGAGCGCGGTGGCGATCCCAACGATCACGATCACCCAGCTGACCCAATCCGACGCGGCGGCGGTGATGCCCGCGGTGCGGGTCATGAGATACACGCCGGCAGTGACCATGGTGGCGGCGTGGATCAGGGCCGACACCGGCGTGGGGCCGGCCATGGCGTCGGGGAGCCAGATCGAGAGCGGGAGTTGGGCCGACTTGCCGCACGCCCCCACGAACAACGTGATGGCGATGAACGCCGCCGTGGTCTTCGCCAGACCCGGAGCGGCGGCGTTGATCACGGTGTAGTTGAGCGAGCCGACCGTGAAGAAGGTGGCGAACATGGCCACCATGAAGCCCCAGTCGCCGATTCGGTTGGTGATGAAGGCTTTCTTGCCGGCCGAGGCGTTGGCTTCTTTCTCGAACCAGAACGAGATGAGCAGGTACGAGCACGCCCCCACGCCTTCCCAGCCAAGGAACGTGAGCAGCATGTTGTTGCCGAGCACCAGCATCAGCATCGAGAACACGAACAGGTTGAGGTAGGTGAAGAACTTCGGGAACCTCGGGTCGTGGTGCATGTACCCGATCGAATACAGGTGGATCAGCGTGGCGATGCCGGTGACGAACAGGATCATGGCCGCGCTGAGCGGGTCCACCAGGAAGCCCACGTCGACGGAGAAGTCGCCCGCCGGGATCCAGGTGAACATCACCTTTTCGTAGGTACGGTCGCCGCCGAGGCGGAACAGGCCGGCGAACACGACGCACGACACCACGAAGCTGCCGCCGGCGAACAGCGTGGCCAGCCAACCCGCCAACGGGTTGCCGATGCGCCGGCCGAACAGCGCCAAGATACTGAAGCCCACGAGGGGGAGGGCAGGGATCAGCCAAACAAGATCAAGCATCAGCCCATCAACCCCTCAGCATCGAGATGTCGTCGGCGGTGGCGCCGGGCTTGCGCCGCGAGATGGCCACGATGATGCCGAGGCCAACCACGACCTCGGCGGCGGCAACAACCAGGACGAAGAACACGATGGCCTGGCCGGCGGCGTCGTTGAGCATGTTGCCAAAGGTGACGAAGGTGAGGTTCACGGCGTTGAGCATCAGTTCCACACACATGATCATCACGAGGGGGTTGCGGCGCCGGAGCAGCCCCATGGCACCGATGGCGAACAGCGCGGCCGAGAGGCCGAGCATGGCGGGGTACAGCTGCGTCATCAGTGAGCCCCCGAGCTTTCGGCTTCGACGTCGGCCATGAAGTCGTCTTCCATAGACGCCGGCTCTTCCGGCGGGGCCACGAGGTCTGTCGGCCGGCGGGCCATCACCACGGCACCCACGACAGCGATGGTGAGGAGCAGACCCGTGACCTCGAAGGCGAACACGTACTTGGTGAAGAGCAACCGGCCGAGCGTCTTGATGTTGTCGGGGTCGGCGTTCTCCACCACGTCGCCCCGACCGGTGGTGGCCATCGAGGTGGACAGTGGCGCCGTGACGGATTTGTCGCCCGTAACGAGGTCGGCCGTCGCCACGCCCAAACCCCTGCGTTCGTTGTTCGGATCGTTGAAACCAGCAAGGCCCAGCAGAACGACGAGCCCCACGATGGTGACGCCGGCCACGAGATAGGCACTCACCCGTTGCCCGGCGAGAGGTTCGTCGTCGATGTCTTCTTCCTTGTCGACCCCGAGCAACATGATCACGAAAAGGATCAGCACCACGATGGCACCGGTGTAGACGATCACCTGCACGGCGGCGAGGAACTGTGCGGCCATCTGCACGAAGAGCACGGCGATGCCGAAGAGGGTGGCCACGAGGCTGAGGGCGCTGTGCACGGGGTTGCGCGAGAACACCACGCCGGTGGCGCCGAGGATGCAGATGATGGCGCACACGAGGAACACGATCATGTTGACCATCAGTGACCTCCGGTCCCGTGATCGTCGTGCCCGTGATCGTCGTGCCCGTGATCGTCGTGCCCGTGATCGTCGTGCCCGTGATCGTCGTGCCCGTGATCGTCGTGCCCGTGATCGTCGTGCCCGGACGACGGCGCGGGAGTGAGGCGATCGCGAGCTGTTTGATCTCCTTCGGGCGCACGAATGCCATACCCCAGCTCACCCGACCAGCTGGTGACGCCTTCGAAGTCGGCGCTGCCGGATGGCGAGGTAGCCCGCATCCATCCCGAGGTGTGCTCGTCTTCGCCGGGTCGCCAGTCCTCCCAGGGAAGGTGCTGTGGCAAGCCGTCGTCACCCACCAGGAGCTCATCCTTGGTGTAGATCGCGTCCTGCCGGTTGGCGAAGGAGAACTCGAAGAGCTTGGTCTCGGTGATCGCTTCCGTCGGGCAAGCCTCGACGCAAAGGTCGCAATGGATGCAGCGGAGGTAGTTGATCTCGTAGACAAACCCGAACCGTTCACCCGGTGACACCGGATCGTCGGGCGAGTTGTCGGCTCCGCGTACGTAGATGCAACGGGCGGGGCACACGCCGGCACACAGCTCGCAGCCGATGCACTTCTCCATGCCGTCCTCGTAACGATTGAGGACATGGCGACCATGCAGTCGTTCGGGCTTCGGGGCCTTGTGTCCCTTGCCGATCTGATAGTCGACCGTGACGCGGTCCTCCCACAGCTTCTTGAACGTGACGCCGAATCCTTTGAGGTACCCCATCAGGCGTTCACCCCTTCGGCGTTGTCGCCCTGATGCACGGCCTTCGCCTTGGCGTTTGCGGCGCGCAACAGCGAGCTACCCACAAGGAACATCACGATCACGCCGAGTCCCACCGCCATCGGGTTCCACTGTTCCTGTCCGGCGAGGTTCACTGCGGCGAGCAACAGCAGCCACCCGAGCGAGAGCGGGATGAGCAGCTTCCAGCCGAGGTCCATGAGCTGGTCGTAGCGGAAGCGGGGAAGGGTGGCTCGGAACCATACGAACATGAAGAGGAACGCGCCGGTCTTGAGGAAGAACCAGATGATCGACCACACCCACGCCGGTCCCACGGGAGCCGGACCGCTCGGTCCACCGAGGAAGAGGGTGACAAAGATCGCCGACATGGTGATCGTGTTCATGAATTCGGCGAGGAAGAAGAAGGCAAACCGCATCGAGCTGTATTCGGTGTTGAAGCCGGCCACCAGTTCCTGCTCGGCCTCGACGAGGTCGAAGGGCGGCCGGTTGAGTTCTGCCGTGCCGGCGATCACGAAGATCACAAACGGCACCAGCAGCGTGGTGAACACCGCCCAGTTGGGGAGCACACCGAAGAGCCCGGGTCCTGCTTGGTTGACCACCATGCCGTGGGTGGACAGCGTGCCGGTGACCAACACGACGGCCATGGCGGAAAGGCCCATTGCGGCCTCATAGCTCACCATCTGGGCCGATGCCCGGACCGACCCGAGGAGTGGATACTTCGAGCCCGATGACCATCCGGCCAGCATCACGCCGTAGACCGCGATCGAACTCATGGCCAGCGCAAACAGGATGCCTATGGGCGGGTCGGCGATCTGAAGGTAGGTGGTCTTGCCGAAAAGTTCCACGGTGCCATCGCCGCCGTTGGCCCAGTTGCCGCCCACGGGAACGATGCAGAACAGAAGGAATGCCGGCACGAACGAGAGAAACGGCGCGATCACGAACACGGTGCGTTCGGTACGGATCGGGTTGATGTGCTCCTTGAAGAACAGCTTGGTGCCATCGGCCAGCGTCTGCAGGATGCCCCAGGGTCCGGCGCGATTGGGACCGATGCGGTTCTGCATGTCGGACACGAGCTTGCGCTCGAACCACACCATGAGCATCGTGGCGATCAGCAAGAAGACGAACGCCACCACCACCTTCACCACCACCACGGCGAACACGCCGAAGTCGATGCCGCCCGAGAGCAGAGGATCGGCGGCAAGGAGTGCGGTGCTCATCGGCCGCCCGCCTCGATGCGGATGTCGGTGACCCGGCTCGACGCGTCGATCAGCTCGTTGAGGGCGAACCCTGGCTGGTTGAACACCGCCACCGCAGTGCCACGAAGCACCAGCGGATCAGTGACGACACGAGCGTTGATGGAACCGTTGGGGGTCTTCACCCGAAGCTCGGCGCCGTGCGGAACGCCGAGGCGATCGAAGTCGTAGGGGTTCACCCGGAGGGGGGTTTCACTCGGAAGCCCGGTGAGCAACGGGCTGAGCTGCGTGGCGGTGCCGAGGTCGTAGAGCTTGCGGGTGGCAACGAGGCGGAGGGAGTAGGCGTCGAGCGCCGGAGGATCGAGCGGTTCACCGGCACGGAACGTAACAAGGGCCGGCAGCGTGGGGCCCGCCTCTTCGGCTTCCACCGCGTCCGACTCGGCTTCGACCGCTGCTGATGGCCCTGCTTCCGGCTCGGCGTCATCGGTGTTGCCATCAGCTTCAGCCGGCCGGTCCCACACGCCGTCGGCTTCCGGCGTCGCCGGCGCCGCTGCTCCGCCGAACGTGAGGCCGGGGAGTGGTACCAGCACCCCGTCGGCCGCATCGGCGGCGAACAGGACCTCGTCGGAAAGACCCACATAGGCCGGCGCCAACTCGGCAATTTCGGCTCGAAGTTGCTCAACCGATTCCACCTCGAGATCAGAACCCAACCGGTGCGCCAGCTCGGCGGCGATCTCCCAGTCGGCTCGGGCGGTGCCCGGCGGCGTGACCTTCTGGTTGACCACGCTCACGCGACCTTCGATGTTCGTGGTGGTGCCGTCGACCTCGCCGAACCCCGCCGCCGCCAGCACGATGGTGGCCCGTTCCACCGACTCGGTGATGAAAAGGTCGATGGCAATCAAGTTGCGCACGTTCCCCAGCGCTCGCTCCACGAGGGCACGGTCGGGGAAGTCGGTCATAGGGTCGGCCCCGAGCAACACCAAGGTGTGGATCTCACCATTGGCGGCGGCGGTGAGGATGCCGAGCGCGTCGAGCCCCGTCGCCGTCGGCATCGTGGGCCAGCGGTCGGCAAACCACGCACCGGCGTCGCCGATGGTGGTGCGACCGGGCAGCAGCCCAGGCGCCAAGCCCATGTCGAGCGCGCCGTGCGTGTTGCCCCGACGGACGGCCGTGAGAAAGGTGATGGCCGGAGCGTGATGCTGCAAGGCTGCCGCGGCGTCGAGCACCCACTCCGGTCCTTCGGCGATCGATTGGCGCCCGAGCACGGCGGTGAGCGGACGGTCGGTGCCGATGAGCGCCCGGGCCTGATCAAGGGCATCGAGTTGCACCCCTCCCCCATCGCGTCCGGCGGGGATGTCGGCGTAGAGCGCTCGCACCACTTCGTGGGCTTCGCCGGGACGATGCTGCAACACCACCGATGCCAGCGAGGAGCAACCGTTCAACGCCGGCGTGAGTTGGATCAGCTTGACGCCGTCTTCGATCACCGCGTGGCGGAGTCGAAGGAACAACACCGGGAGTTCTTCTTTGAGGTCCGGTCCGATGAGCACGATGGTGCCACCGGGTCGACAGACGTCGTCGATCGTGGCCTTGGGCAGGCCGAGCACGGCTTCGGCCGGCATGCCGTCAGCGAGCTGGCAATCAACATTGTCGGTACCGATCACGCCCTTGGCCAGCTTGGCAAAGGCATAGGCCGCTTCGTTGGTGAGCCGGGCGCCGCCAAGGAACGCTACGCCCGATGCACCAACCGTGTTGATCGCATCTTGCAACGCCGACGCCGTGGCCTTCACGGCGTCGTTCCAGCGCGCCACTTCGAAACCGTTGGCACCCTTCACCAGCGGATCGCGCAGCCGGTGCTCGGAGTCGAGTGCTTCGAACCCGAATCGTCCCTTGTCGCAGAGCCACCCCCAGTTGACCGGATCGATGTCGACCCCTTGGTATCGGAGCACCTCGTTGCGGCTCGACTCGATGCTCACCCGGCAGCCCATCGCACAGGTGGTGCAGGTGCTCTCCGTCTTGTCGAGGTCCCACGGACGGGCCCGGAACCGATAGCTCGTGGACGTGAGCGCGCCGACCGGGCAGATCTGCACGGTGTTTCCGCTGAAGTACGAAGCGAACGGCTCGTCGGGGAAGGTGTTGACTTCCGTGTTGTTCCCACGGTTGATGAAATGGATGAGCGGGTCGCCCGCGACGTCCTTGGCGAAACGGGTGCACCGGTCGCAGAGGATGCACCGCTCGCGGTCGAGCAGCACCAGATCGGAGATAGGGATCGGCTTTTCGTTGTGTCGTTTCTCTTCGATGAATCGACTCTCACCCGGACCGTGGCTTACGGCCTGGTCCTGAAGCGGGCACTCCCCGCCTTTGTCGCACACCGGACAGTCGAGGGGATGGTTGATGAGCAGGAATTCGAGTACCCCCTCCTGCGCCTTCTTCGTGACCTCGGATTCCGGGTGCACCACCATGCCTGGGGTGCACTCGAGCATGCAGGTGGGCTGGAGGGCCGGGCCGCGCCCGGTGTCGACCTCGGCGATGCACATCCGGCACATGCCCACCGGCTTCATGCGGGGGTGGTGGCAGAAACGAGGGATGTAGACGCCGTGACGTTCGGCGGCATCGATCACGAGCTCGCCCTTGTGGGCCAGGATCTCCACACCGTTGATCGTGACCGGTACGCCCTCGACCACCGGCGCCTCATCGTTGACGACGTCAGTCATGGCCGTGGCCCCCGTGATCGTGGCCGTCGTGATCGTCGTGGAGGAGTGCACGGCTCGCGCCGTGACCGCCGCCGATCAGTTCGACGGGGCGTTCCTGGCGAGCCCGTTCGGCCTGCTCGATGTAGTCCTCGAACTCCCCGCGGAAGCGTCCGAGGGCGCTCGACAGTGGCGAAACCGCTGATGGGCCAAGCGGACAGATCGTGGTCTGTTTGGGCGGCCAGGCGATCCCGGGGCTGATGTTGTCGGCGACGTCCATGAGCAGGTCGAGATCCGATGCGCGGCCGTAGCCGTCGACGATGCGGCGGAGGATGCGTTCGAGCCACGTGGTGCCCTCACGGCACGGCGTGCACTTGCCACACGACTCGTGGGCAAAGAATCGCACGATCGAAAGGCACGCGCGAACGGCGTCGGTGGTGTGGTCCATCACCACGATGGCCCCGGAGCCGAGCATCGAGCCCGCCTTGTCGACCGTTGCCTTTTCGAGGGGCAGGTCGAGGTGTTCTTCGTAGAACCATGGAGCCGAGGCACCACCCGGGATGAAACATTTGAGGTCGTTGCCGTTGCGGATGCCACCGCCGTACACCGGCGCCATGATGATGTCGCGGAAGGTGGTGACGCCGTATTCCACCTCGTAGACGCCCGGGTTCTTCACGTGCCCCGAAACCGCAAAGATGCGGGTGCCCTTCGACGCCTCGGCCCCAAGCTCAGTGAACTTGGCGGCGCCGTTGGTGACGATCCACGGCACGTTCGACAACGTCTCCACGTTGTTCACGATCGTGGGCTGCATATAGAGGCCTTTGACGGCCGGGAAGAACGGCGGTTTGAGCCGCGGCATACCCCGGTTGCCTTCCAAGCTCTCGATCAGTGCGGTTTCTTCACCCACGATGTAGGCGCCGGCGCCCCACGCCATCACCACGTCGATGGAGAACGAGCTGCCGAGGATGTTCTTGCCGATATAGCCCCTGGCGTAGGCATCGTTGAGCGCTTGGGCCATGCGTTCCTGGGCCAGCGCCATCTCGCCCCGGATGTAGATGAACGCCTGCGCACAGCCCACCGCGTAGCTGGCGAGCAACACACCTTCGATGAGTTGGTGGGGATCACGTTCGAGGAGGAGACGGTCCTTGTAGGTGCCGGGTTCGCTCTCATCGCCGTTCACCACGAGGTAACGCGGCCACACGCCGGGCGGGCAGAATCCCCATTTCACGCCAGCCGGGAACCCGGCGCCGCCACGTCCCAGCAAGCTGGCGTCTTTCACTTCGTTCGCCACTTGCGCCGGCGAAAGGTGGGCAAGCGCTTGGCGGAGGGCGCGGTAGCCGCCGGTGCGCTCGTAGCCCTCGATGGTGTGGGCGTCGGGCTGGTCGAAGCGCGCTGTGATGAGCTTGGGTGCGTCGGTGATCATGCGCCGGCCCCGCTGTCGGCCTCTTGCGGCGGCTCATGGGCGTGCATCCACGCCGGTTCGCCGGCCGCAGAGGCATCTTCCGGCGACACGATGAAGGCGCGCTGATCGTCGGTGATGTGCTGCCGTACCCGTGCGAGCGTGCCGTGGGGCGGCACCTCCTCGGCGAGGCGGCCGCTGCGGAGGTCGGCCACGAGCTGATCGAACTTCTCGTCGGTGACCTGGTAACGGTACCGGTAGTTCACCTGCAAGCAAGGCGACTCGGTGCAAGCGGCCATGCACTCCACTTCCTCGACGGTGAACAACCCGTCGGGGGTGGTGGCGCCCGCCGTGATGCCGAGGTGTTCTTCGGCGTGGTGGAGCAATTCCTCACCGCCGGTGAGCATGCAGGAGATGTTCGTGCACACGTTGATCACGTAGCGGCCCACGGGGTGGAGCTTGAACATCTCGTAGAACGTGCAGGTGCCGAGCACCTCGGCGCTGCTCACCCCGACGAGCTCGCCGATATGGGCCATCGCCTCCTCGGTCACATACCCGTCCTGCTCCTGTGCGAGGTGCAACAACGGAATCAACGCACTCTTCGCCCTCGGATACCGCCCAATGATCTCGCGCGCGATCTCCTCATTCCCCGTATCAAACCGCCCCATCACACACCCACCCCGCCGTGTCGCACCGGACGGCGACGAAGGAGCCCGGCCGAGGCTCGGGGGCAAACACGAAAGGGGGCGTGTGAGGGGGGCGCTCCGCGCCACCTTCACCATGGGCAAGTCCGCTTGTTGCGAGCCCATCAAAAGACCGCGCGCCGCAGGCGCCCCTCGTAAGCGAAACGTCCGAGGCCGAAATCACCGGTCTACCTCCCCCATGATGGGATCGACAGAGGAGATCACGGCAACGGCATCGGCGATGAAGCCGCCGTGCATCATGTGGGGAAGGCTTTGGAGGTTCACGAAACTCGGGGCGCGGACGTGCATCCGGTAGGGATGCGACGTGCCGTCGGAGACGATGTAGCAACCGAGTTCGCCACGCGGCGACTCGACGGAAACATACGCCTCGCCCTCGGGAACTTTGAAACCCTCGGTGAAGATCTTGAAGTGGTGGATGAGCGCCTCCATCGATTCGTCGATTCGGGCACGGGGCGGCGGAGTGACCTTCTTGTCCTGGATTCGGTAGTCGCCTTTGGGCATCTGGTCGAGGCATTGCCGCACGATTCGCATCGACTCGCGAATCTCGTTGAGACGAATGGCGTAGCGATCGAAGCAGTCGCCGTACGAGCCGACGACGATGTCGAAGTCGATTTGGTCGTAGGCGAGGTAGGGATCGTTCCGGCGAAGATCCCATGCGTACCCGGTTGATCGCAGAATGGGGCCGGTGACGCCCAGCGCCAGACATTCGTCGGCGGTGATCATGCCCACGCCTTGAAGCCGGTCCCGCCAAATCGGTTGGCCGGTCATCAGTACGTCGTACTCGTCGAGCCGGGGAGGGATGAGATCGAGCAGTCGGAGCACGTCGTCGCGCCAACCGTCGGGAAGGTCGGCCGCTACGCCACCAACACGAATGTAGTTGTGGTTCATGCGAAGGCCCGTGACCTTCTCGAAGAACCGAAGCACCTCTTCGCGTTCGCGCCAGCCGTAGATCATCATCGACACGGCGCCGAGGTCCATGCCGTTCGAAGCCAGGAACAACAGGTGCGATGACATCCGGTTAAGCTCGGTCATGAGCATCCGGATCCACACCGCGCGCTCCGGTGCCTCGATACCGAGCAACTTCTCGACGGTGAGCGAGAACGCCAACTCGGTGAACAGAGGAGCGGCGTAGTCCATCCGGGTGACGTTGGTGCACCCCTGCATGTAGGTGAGCTCCTCGCCCGTCCATTCCATGCCCGTATGCAGGTAACCGATCACCGGCTTGGTGCGCAGCACGGTTTCGCCGTTCAGTTCCAGCATCAGGCGGAGCACGCCGTGGGTGGACGGATGCTGCGGACCCATGTTGATGATCATGGTCTGATCGTCGGCGAGCACCTCGCCCTCGGGGGGCTCGGGCGCCGCACCCTCGGCCTCGGCTTCCGACATGCGCAGCACGGCACCGAGCTCACGAAGCCGCTCGGCCGCGCCGAGCACCTGCGCCGACGTCATCTCTTGCCCGCCTTCGGAAGTGCGACCTTCATCCGGGGCATCGGGCGACTCTGCGGCGTCGACGAGGGGCGCGGGGACGGCAGTCATCGGGCGTCCGTGGTGGCTTTGAACTGCACAGGAATGCGCCCGGAGTTGTAGTCCTTCCGGAGGGGGTGCCCGACCCAATCCTCGGGAAGGAGGATGCGGTTCGGATCAGGGTGCCCGTCGAACACGATGCCGAACATGTCGAATGCCTCGCGCTCCATCGCCTCGGTTCCCGGGTACATGGAGAAGAGCGTCGGGAGGTTCGGCGCGGTGGCGTCGACTTGCACTCGCACCCGCAGACGACGCGCACCTTGGTGGGCGAGCAGACTCACCACCACCTCGAACCGCTGCGGTTCAATCCCGTCCGGAAGCTCGCGGGGCAACTCGTAGGTGAGGTAGTCCACGGCGCAGAGGTCGATGCAGGTGAGAAAGCCCTCGGTGTGCAGCGAAGCCAGCACCTTGAGATAGGCCCCGGCGGGCACGTGGAGCACCTTTTGGCCGTGCGACCACGCGACGGGGCAATCGTGGAGCAGTTCGGGTTCGGGCGCGCTCTCGTGCGTTTCTTCACGAGCCTCGTCGGAGGCTTCCGGAGTGGTCTCGTCGGCCACGGTCACCGCCGTCCGAGGCTGACCGGAACGTCGATCTGCTGCCCGTCTCGTTGCTCGATCACAAGCCCGAGGCCGGAGCCATTTGGTCGTTTGGTGAGCTCACCGGTCCGAATCTGCTCGTGGAGCGTGAGGATCGCATGCATCAACGTTTCGGGCCCGGGGGGACAACCGGGGGCGTAGACATCCACCGGCACCACCTGGTCGACCCCCTGCACGATGGCGTAGTTGTTGAACATGCCTCCGCTCGACGCACACACACCCATGGAGATCACCCATTTGGGCTCCGCCATCTGGTCGTAGATCTGCCGTAACACCGGGGCCATCTTCTGGCTCACGCGTCCGGCGACGATCATGAGGTCGGCCTGCCGAGGCGACGCTCGGAACACCTCCATGCCGAAGCGTGAGAGGTCGTAGTGGGCGGCACCGGCACCCATCATCTCGATGGCGCAGCAGGCCAACCCGAACGTGGCCGGAAAACAACTCTGGTAGCGGGCCCATTTCACCAGGCCCTCGAGCGGCGCCGTGATGATGTTGCGGTTGAGGGCCTCAAGACCGAGGTCCATCACGCCGCCGTCGGCGCCGGCCATCAGGCCGCCTCGCCGTGGCCGGCAGCAGCGTGTACCGCAGGGGCATGAGCGGCCGAGGCATGAGCCGCCGGAGCATGAGCAGCGGTTCGGGCTGCCGGCTCCAGGGCGGCGGGCCGCCCTTCGGTTCCGACACGACGGATCGTGTTCGTGAGCGTGCGATCGGGGGACACGACGTTGGCTCGGCGTTGGCGCATCTTGGGGCCCCACTCGAGCGCGCCATTTCCGATCAGGTAGACGAACGACTCGAACACCAAGAGGGCAAACAAGCCGATGACGGCGAGCCCGTAGCCGCCGAGTTCCCGGAACACCACAGCCCACGGGAAGAAGAAGATGATCTCGATGTCGAACACGATGAAGATCATGGCCACGAGGTAGAAACGCACCGGAAACCGCTCCGGCGGCTCTCGACCCGGCACGATGCCGCATTCGTATGGCGCCTCTTTGGCATTGCTGCGCGCCTTCGGGGACAACGTGATGCTGACCGCGAGGCTGATCAGGCCAAAGGCCATCGCCAGGACGAACAACACGAGCACCGGGAGGTACTGGCTCACGTGGTCAACCCTCGACCTTGGCGACCGTGCGCGCCCGGTTGGCCCACTCGTTCTTGTCGCGGAAGTGGAGGTGGAGGCAGAAATACGCAAAGAGGCTGGAGCATATGAAGAAGAACGCCGCCGGCTTGGCCCGAACGTTGCCCTGGTTTCGAATCAGCACCACGGAGACGACGGGCTTGGATTCATCGATGACCGGGATGGGGGGCGGTTCGCCCGGCTTGGCTTCCTGCACGATCACGGGCTGCACCTGCACGATGGTGTAGTGGGGCGGGTGCCAGAGCCGGAAGGTCTTCTTGATGCGAGCGGTGACACGGCAGAGCGGCGTGGCGGGCACGAGCGTTTTGGCCTCGGCGCCGGTGCCTCCGCTTTCCGGGCAGTCGTCTTCCAGGGTGGGGTTGCCACCGAAGTCGAACACGTCGAGTTTTTTGTACTTCGTGGCATCCTCAAACACTCCTTGAGCGATGAGGGCGGCGTCGGCCGCGGTTTGCGCCTCGCCCGCCTCCGAGGTGGGGATGATCTTCCACTGCCCGAGGTCGGCCCGTTGGGGGACCTCACGTTTGCCGACGAACGTGCGGCCGTCGTCACAGGTGACCGTGGCTCCGGCGACATCCGAGAGCACCGGCGACTTGGGGACCTGCCCTTGGAGGTTCGGACAGGTGGCGATGATCGATTCGGCGGAGGCAATGGTGGCCGGACCCGGAAGCTGGAGCACGGCGTTCGTCTCTGCGGTGCTGGTGCCATCGAGCAGGATCTCCACCGGTTCCCATTTCGGGGTGACACCGCCGCTCGGACCGATGCCGGGGGGCTGAATCCACCAGGTGAGCGTGAGGATGGTCATCCACCCGAACAGCCCGCCGAGCGAAAGCAGGAGGCCGAGCCGGACGCCGGTGTTGGTGGCCAGGATCATGTAGATCGAACCCAACAGGATGGCCACGCCGAGCACCACGGTGAGAATGCCGCGAATGGCGGGATCCCAGCTGAGGCCGGCGAGAAGGTTGACGGTTTGTGAGGCGATCATGTGAGGACTCGGTGGGGTGCGGGCCGCGGGTTAGAGCGTGCGCTCGTACTCGACGATGGCACGGATCTCGGCGGGCGAATACATGACCTGATCGGCCTTGAGTTGGATATTGGGAAGCCAGTCGACTGGGGCATCGGAGTTGGGGTTCAGCCCAAAACCGGGCATCTGGCCGGCGCTGGAAAGACCACCTCGGCCGTACTTCTTGCCGGTCTCGCCACCCTTGGAAATGAAATCGACTTGCGATTCGGGAGTCTCGAACTGACGCAGGGTGGACCCACCGGTGAGGTTGAAGCCGAGGAAACCACCGCCGGAAATTTCGGCTTTCTGGTAGCTCCATCCTTTCGTGTGACAGCGTCCACACGAATAGGAGCCCGCCGAGAAGAGGTCGTAGTAGCCCAGGTTGAACAACGCCTCGCCGAGGGTGTTCCACGTGTGGGTGCCACCGGGCGACTTTGGATCGGGGTGGGTACAGACGGGATTGAGGCCCTTGTACACCTCGGTACCGTCCTTGCCGGTTTCCTTCTCCGGTCCGCAGGACTGTTCGATGGCCAGATCAAGCGCTTGCCGGGAACCGATCTCGGACCCTTCTGATTCCGCCGGGAGCTGAATGCTCTGGAGGTAGTCGATCACGTTCTGGAGTTGCTGGTCGGTGAGCGGGCCACCGCCGATCGTGCCCCACGCCGGCATCGGGGAGTTGCCCCGCCCGTAGTTGAGGATCCAGAGCACCTCGTCGCGGCTGTAGCGGTAGAGCACGTTGTTGAGGGCCGGCGCCTGCCAGTTCACCGACGAGACGAACTGTCCGTTGTCGTTGAGGATGGTGAAGCTTTTCACGCCGCCCGTGCCGTCAGGGCCGTGGCACTCCTGGCAGTTCGCCGTCTTCTCGTAGATCTCTTTCCCCCGGCGGGTGAAGATCTCTTCCCACTTTTCGATGGCGCCTTCTTGGCGAGCGGGTTCGTAGAGCCAGTAGAGCGGTAGCGACACTGCGGATACGGCGAGCAGGCCCAGCCCGAGGAAGAGCACGCGGTCGAGTTTGGTGGTCTCGAGCTCCTGGTCGGAGAGGTATTCCTTGCGGTTGGGCGCGAGCTCGATCTCCGACCCGAGTTCGGGGCGAGCCTTCCGCATGTTCAAGAAGGTGGCGATGCCGAACCCGACGAAGATCAGGACGGCAACTGCCCAACCAATGTTCGAGAACGTGGTGGTGGTCTGTGCAAACAAGTTCGCGTGCTCCATCAGTGGCCGCCTCCGCCACCCACGCAGTGCGGACCTTCGGCCTCTTGGCCGGTGGTGTTCACACCGATAGGGGGCCCCTGGATGACGGTGCCGGTATCAACAAGGAACGCGCCACCATCGATCGTCATGGCGAATCGATCCATGCCGCGCGGGGCGGGGCCGCCCTTCTTCTCGCCGGCGAGGTTGTACTGCGAACCGTGACACGGGCATTCGAACCACATCGAGGTGGGGCAGGACGGCACGCGGCAGCCGAGATGAGGGCACTTCTGGAAGAGCGCCAAGAGGCCGGCTTCCATACCCGCAAGCTCGGGTTTCGAGTAGATCTTCACCGCTTTGTCGACCGCGCTTTTCGGGTACTGCACCACCCACATGCGGCCTTCGGGCACGTAGAAGAAGCCCTTGTTGGCCTCAACCGAGGCGACGACATCGGCGATCTTGCCCACTCGGATCTTGGAGCCGAACCCGCCCTTGGGTTGGGGCCAGAGAAACGCGATCACCGAGGCGCCGAATCCGCTGAGGCCAAGGGTGAAGAACGCCACGATGCTGCGATTGAGGTACTGCCGGCGGGTGACACCGATGGCGTCGGCGTCGAGCGGCACGAACACCTCCGGCACACCGCTGCCCGCAGCAACGAGTTCCCCGCGACGTTCCGCCGAGGCCAATCGCTCGACCTCCTTGCCCGGCAGACGCTGATCCTCGTCGGCGTCCTCGGCGACGGGCGCAGCGGTGTCGCGTTTGACGGTCTCACGCGCCAAACGGCCGGTGGCCTCCGTCACATCACGACTCTTGACAACACCGATGATCAAGCCGAGGACAAGCAGCACCAGGATTGGTGCGGCGATGATGATGGGGTTCATGGGTGCACCTCCTTACAGGTCGAGAACATGCGGCGAACGAACACCGCAGAAAAGGTAGAGCTCGGGACTCAGAGCTCGAAGAACAGGCCTTTGTCCCAGGGCGCCACGAAGTTGAAGCCGGGCCCCCGGAAGAACGAACCGATCACCACCAGCACCGCCCAGTACATGAGCTGCACCGTGAACACCGAGATGGCGAACTTGCGGTCCTCGGGTTTGTTGGATGGGTTGCGATCGATATAGGGCGCAAGTATCAGCAAGAAGATCCCCATCCCAGGAATGGTGACGCCCGCCACCATCGGGTGGAACATCGTGAGCAGTTCCTGGAGACCGAGGAAGTACCACGGGGCCTTCGACGGGTTCGGTGTGGCGTTGACGTTGGCCAGTTCGAGGAGCGGGGCGTCGTAGAAGATCGAAAAGATGGTGGTGAAGCCCATGATCACCAGCGCCGCCACGAACTCGACGGCGAGCAGGTGCGGCCACACGTGGACCTTGTCTTGCGGGGTGGCTTTCACATCCTGGATCGATCCGGCCCGCACCACGGTGAGGAGCCGCTGCGTGTGGCCCTGCGGGCCCGACGCGGTGGGAGGAGGAGCGGCCGCGGCTACTGCAGTGGCGGCCGCCGTGGCGACGGCGGTGCCGCCGCCACCCGCGGGAGCGTCGGCTTCGGCGGTGGCCTTCTTGGCCTTGGCGGCCTGACTGCGGGCGAGGAGGTGGGCCGGAATCTTGCTTTCGGCTTCCGACGGGGCGGCGGCCTCGGCGGGAGCGGCGGCGGGCGCGGGCGCGTCGCCCTCAGGGGCGGGCGTCTCGGCGGCCTTCTGCCGCGCGGCTTCCGCTCGTTTGCGGAGGTGCTCGGGGATCTCAGTCATGGCGTGGGCCTCCGTTCCATCGTGGGTGTCCGAGATGGCTGCCCAGACCCGGGAGGAGATGGCGCCCTCCAGGCAAGGACGTGGCCCGAAGGCCCCCATGTTTGGGAAGGTGAGGGCGGGGAGGTCGCATGGCGGGATGTGCAGGGTGGATTCGGGGCGGGCATGACATTGTGGACCCCCACCTAGAGCGGACCGGAGATGCCGCCGTCCTTGCGGACCCGCCAGAAGTGGATCGCAAGGAAGATGACGGTGACGAATGGAACAAACAGCACGTGAAGCACGTACCAGCGCAGCAGCGTGTCGGTGCCGATCTCTTTCCCGGACAGCAGCACGAAACGCACTTGATCGCCGAAGACCGGCGTGTACCCCATCATGTTGGTACCCACGGTGACGGCCCAGAGCGCGAGCTGGTCCCAGGGAAGCAGGTAACCGGTGAACGACAGGAGAAGGGTGAGGGTGAGCAGGATGACGCCCACCACCCAGTTGAACTCCCGGGGCGGCTTGTAGGCCCCGTGGTAGAACACGCGGGCCATGTGGAGAAACACCGAGAGCACCATGAGGTGGGCGGCCCATCGGTGCATGTTTCGGATGAGCAGCCCGAACGTGATCGAGGTCTGCAGGGTGTAGATGTCGTTCCACGCCTGCGCCGCCGTGGGCCGGTAGTAGAACATCAAGAAGATGCCAGTGATCGTGAGCAGGATGAAGAGGAAAAAGCTCAGGCCGCCCAAACAAAGCGTGTAGCTGACCTTCACGGCGTGGCGCTTCACCTTCACGGGGTGAAGGTGATAGAGCACGCTGTTCATGATCACGTAGGACCGGTTACGGGGGCTGTCGGTGTAGCCCTTGCGAAAGATCGAGCCGGGACGGAAAATCGAGCTCCAGGCCTGCGATCCCTGCACCTTGTCGGTGAGTTCGGCCATCTTCTCGGATTTCTTGCCCTTCGGCTCCATGGTTTTGGCCATGGCTCAGGCCCTCCTGCTTCGCGTGGTGGTGGGTGCAGCGATCATCCGAGCCGCATTCCGTAGCCGTAGCCGTGCGTGTTGGTGCGCTGGTGGGCATCGCCGCTCGGCGGCGCGTTTCCCACTTTGCCGAGGATGATCACCCCGGTAGGACAACGATCCACGCACAACGCGCAGCGGGTGCAGACGTCGTCGTCGATGATGAAGATTGAGGCGTCGACGGGGTCGATGCCCGGACGCTCCGTGCCCACCGCCTCTTCGATCGAACTGGTCTTGACGAGGTGGATGCACTTCCACGGGCAGATGTCGACGCAGCCCTCGCAGGTGATGCATTCGCTTTGATCGATATGAATGAACTGCTTCGGCTTGACCGCCTTGGACAGCCATTCGGCGTCGACCTGTTGGAGGACATAGTCGTCGCGGAACTCGGGGAGTGGCGGGTTGGCATCGATCTTGGCCATAGGGTCCTCAGGCCTTCTTCACCAGTGGGCGACCGAAGTCGGAGGTGGCGACCTCGGTGGTGACCTTGGCGCCGCGCTTCTGCCAGAAGGCCCAGAGCCACATCTGCAGCCCGAGCAGCACCACATAGATTCCCACCACCAGCAGATCGCGAAGCGTTTGCATCGTGATGGTCATGGGGACGGCGCCACCCTTCTCCTGCGGGGCCAGCCAGGTGAACGGAATGACCTCCCAATACGAAGAGATCAGCACGTCGGGACGCCAATTCAGCTCGTTCGAGGTCCACGTGAGGAATAGGTGGGGAACGGTGCCATAGGCCCAGAACATCAGAAAGAACGCGTAGGTACCTGCAGCCATGGCTTCGCCCCACGTGAGGGGAGTACCCGGTGGACGACGCTTGGCGTACGGGAACACCGGGAGGATGAGAAGTGCCATGATCAGCAGGGAAGCGAGAAACGCAACCATTCGGCGAGGAACCTCCCTCGTGAAAGTGCTCACAATCGTACCGGCAGTGCTGGGGAATCAGCGGATCCGGTGGGTACGGGTCTTGGTTTAGCACCCACCGCGTCGCTGGCGCACATCGGCGGCCCTTGTTGGCCCGGGACAGACAGCGTCAAGAGTGCCTCGCGGCGAAACAGATGGGCGGGTGAACTTCGATCGCGCGAACAGTTGGGCCCCGCTGGCCGAGCCCGCTTGGTTTCCCCCGCCACTGGTTGTCTAGGGTTGGCGCACCGAACTGCTCGTCCGCTCCGGTCCACGTGGCCCGGCCGTGCAGTCCCATCTGGTCGCTCCACCCGCTGTTTCCGTCGGAGGCTCCGTGTCCGAGGTTCCCGAACATCTCCTCGCCCGATCTCGGGCCCGTCGCTCCGCCCTGGGCCTCGGCGGCGACGCGCCAGCCGACGCCCCCGCGGCCGCAACCGATGCCGGTGCCGCGGTGGAGAAGGCAGCGTCGTCTGCGCCGGCTCCCACGGCGAAGGCCGCGATGGAGGTGGCCCCGAAAGTCATCGTGCCGCCCCCCCACTACGTACAGGCAGCAGTCCGGCGTAAGAAGGTGCCGGTGTGGGCGATGCCCGTGGTGGCGTTCCTCCCGGTGTGGTCGATCCTCTACGCCCAAACGCTCAGCGCCGCCCCGAGCATCACGCTCACCCAACTCGAAGAGGGCAAGGAGATCTACGCCACCAAAGCCTGCGGAGGTTGCCATGGCGGCAACGGTGCGGGCGGAAGCGGCCGCAAGCTCTCGGAGGGGGAAGTGCTCAAGACCTTCCCGGACATCATGAGCCAGGTGGAGTTCGTGAACGTCGGCACCAAAGGCATCGAGGGCGCCACCTACGGCGACCCCAACCGTGAGGGCGGGGCGCACAAGCCCGGCGAAACCGGTGGCGCCATGCCGCCCTGGCACGATGCCCTCACGCCGCTTGAGGTGTTCACTGTGGTCCGCCACGAACGTGAGGTGCTCAGCGGCGAGAAGGTCCCCGCCGAACAGATCAACTCGGCCGGCGAACTGCTCTGGCCCAACGGCACCCCGATGGTCGATGCCGCCGGGGAATTGGTCGACCAGGACGGAAAGCCGATGTTCGACGGCAAGGGCTACCTGCTGGAGCGGCCCGCTTTCGAGACGGCCAGCGCGCCCGCAGGCACCGAGACCGCGCCAGCCCCGGAGAAGTGACCCTGCCCGCGCTTCACCACGCGCGGCCAGCCACCTCTTCCGTGTGCCGCTCAACCGAATCGTTCCCGAGTTGCCGCCGTAGGCTGCACCCATGACCGTCGCCCCTTCGGAGTCCCACGATGTGCTGGTGATCGGGGGTGGTCCGGCGGGATCCTCCACCGCCTATTGGCTCGCCGAGGCCGGGCACGACGTGGCGTTCGTGGAGCGCAAGACGTTTCCCCGGGAGAAGACCTGCGGCGACGGGCTCACCCCGCGGGCCGTCAAACAACTCGACGACATGGGCCTCACCCACCGCCTGGCCGACTTCCACAAGTTCACCGGCCTGCGGGCCTGCGCACATGGGCGCACGCTGGAGCTGGAGTGGCCGAAACACCCGATCTATCCGAGCCACGGCTACGTCGTGCGGCGTTGCGAGCTCGACACGTTCGTCGCGGAGAACGCGGTGAAGTCCGGGGCCACGATGCACCAGGGCACCGAGGCCGTGGCCCCGATCGTGGAACGAGGCCTCGTCACCGGCGCGATCGTGAAAGACAAGGAACGCGGTGAGGAACGCGAGATCCGGGCGCAGTATGTGGTGGTGGCCGACGGCGCCAACTCCCGCTTCGGGCGATCCTTGGGCACCGCGCGGCGCCGCAACTACCCGCAGGGCATGGCGATCCGCGGGTATTTCGAAAGCCCGCTCCACGCCGACCCGTGGATCGAGAGCGCGCTTGACGTGCGCGATCGCAAAGGCAACTCCATGCCGGGCTACGGCTGGATCTTCCCCCTCGGCGACGGCCAGATCAACGTGGGCATCGGGCTCCTCTCCACCTTCCGCGACTGGAAGAGCGTCAACACCACCAACATCATGAACGAGTTCGTGGCCACGGCCCCGGAGTATTGGGGCATCTCACCCGAGACGGCCACGTCGGTTCCCACCGGCGGGCGGCTTCCCATGGGCGGATCGATCCATCCCAAGGTCGGCCCCACGTGGCTGGTGGTGGGCGACGCCGCCGGATCCGTCAACCCGTTCAACGGCGAGGGCATCGATTACGCCTACGAAACCGGGCGAATGGCCGCCGGTCTACTCGACGAAGCGCTTCACACCGGCGACGGCATGGCGATCCAGCGTTACCCCGCGCTGCTCGACGCCGAGTACGGCCTCTACTTCAAGGTGGCCCGCCTTTTCGCCCAGGTGATCGGCCGTCCGGCCCTGATGAAGGAGCTCACCCGAGTGGGTATGCACTCCCGCACGCTCATGGACTGGGTGCTGCGCATCATGGCCAACCTCCTCCAGCCCGACGAGATCGGCCCGGCGGAGGCCGTCTACAAGATGGCCTCCGTGCTCGCTCGGGTGGTGCCCGAACCTACACGGGCGTGACTACTTCGAATTTCCCTCTCGCGTCGATCCAGCACCGGGCCAGTCCAGACTCGGCGTCGGCAGCCGGCCTTGGCTCGTGGCGTGATCTCCTTCGAGGTCGGTGGCCGTGGATGGTGCTCGCCGTGGGCATCTCGCTGCTGGCGATGTGGTATGCCAACCGCGGGAGTTGGAGCGGCGGCTTCTTCTACGACGAGCAGTGGCGGGCCGATTTCATCCGGTCGGAACGTCCGTGGGAGCGCATGCTGCTCCACGACACCCCGAACCCGCTTGGTTGGGTCTACGTGATGAAGTGGATCACCTACCCGTTCGGGTACAACCCCGCGCTCTACCGAGTGATCAGCGCGGGGTGGTACCTCCTGGCGTCAGGGGTTCTGTGCCTCCTCGTGCAACGGGTGGTCGAACGGGTGCCGGTCGACTTCCCAGCGGCAAGGCTGACCGGTGGACGGTTCAGTGCGGGTACGAGCGCCGGACTCCTGTCGGCGGCGTCGGTTGGACTGCTCGCGTTCTCTCCCGAGGTGTCGCACTACTACCACTACTTCAACAACTACACGTTCGAGGTGTTGTGGGTGGCGGCGCTGTTGCTGGTGTTCGGTGAGCTCGGGCGCACCCGCGGGGCACCCGTGATGCTCGCGGTGCTGGTGGCCCTCTCGCCGCTCGTGTTGATCGGCGGCCTCTTCGCCCTGCCGGCGATCGGCGCCGGCGCGTTGTGGTGGGCGTGGCGTGACGGCACGAACCAGCGGTGGCGCCGACTGGCGGTGCTCGGCGCCGGCGGCGCTGTGGGCGCGGCGATCCTCGCCCTCACCTGGGTGACGCTCTACAAGACGATCGGTTCCAAGCCCTCGATCACCAGTTGGTGGATCGACGACGGCGCCGCCCTCGGCGGTGCAAACTCTCTTGCCTGGCTGCTCCGCAAAGCGGTCTCTCAGCTCTCGGTGGCCCTCGCCGGCTACCGGGTCTCCGAGCAAGGCGGCGTGGTGTGGCTCGGAGCTCGCGCTGCCCTCGTGGCCGCGGCGCTCGTGGGGGTGGTGTTCGTCGCTCGTCGCTGGGTATGGATGGTGATCGTTCCGTTGTCGGCCTACGTGCTCGTCGTGCTGGCGTCGGCGGCGGTGCACTGGCCCATGACGCTCGAACGGGTGAACCTGGCCTTTACCCACGTGGGTTTGTTGGTGGTGTTTTTGGGCATCGGCCGCTCGGTCGTGTGGGTCGCCCGGGGCACACCGCTGGTGATGGCCGCCGGTTTCGTCGCCGTGGCGGTGGTGCTGTGGCCGATCACGTGGGCGTTCGGGCCCGACACGTTCACCCGTCATGCCGTCAACGACCTTCAGCCCGTGGTCAACAGTCCCGCGCCGCGCAACGTGGTGCTCGTCTACCACCGCTACCTCCACTGGTATGCCCACGATGCCCTCATCAACACCACCCATGCGGGGAAGGTGTTCGACCTCGAATGGGAAAACGAGGAGAACCCGGACCACCTCTACACCGACCTCGACACCGTGCTCGACGCCAAGGCGCTCCAGCCTGGGGACCGCGTGTGGTGCGCCATGAGCTACGCCAACGGCATGCGTAACCTCGACGCCTGCAACATCGACCGCCCCGATCTCGAGCTCGTGTCGGCCCAACGCCTCGACCACACCGAGATCCGCCAGTTCGAGGTGGTCCAACGCCCCCTCCCCCCACCCCCGTGACCCCAACCTGACCGGTTCTGGTCTCCCAAACGCATCACCTTTGATGCGTTTGGGAGACCAAAACCGGTCAGTCGAGTTTGGGGGTGTGCCAACCGCCGAAGGGGGCACCGATGGCCACGGCTTCATGCGGGCCCCAGGTGCCCTTCTCGTAGAGCTGGACAGGCGACGGATGGTCGATCACCCGCTGCACAACGCGCCATTGCTCATCGACCGCGTCGCTGCGGCCGAAACGTCGCATGTCGCCCTCCATGGCGTCCTCGAGCAGGCGTTCGTAGGGCTCGTCACTGATGCCGAACAGCTTGTCCTGCGTCACTTCGAGATCCACGGTGTGGGTGGAGAGCCGGTCGCCGGCGGTCTTGGCCGAGAGCTGCAGGTTGATGCCCGAGTCCACGCCGAGCCGGAACCGCAGGTGGTTCGAGCTCTGCGGGGCGGACGGGTCGCCGGCGAAGAACATGCGGGGTGGAGCCTTGAACTCCACCACCGCTTCCGTGGTGGTGGTGGGCAGGTTCTTGCCCGTTCGCACCAGCCAGGGCACGCCTGACCACCGCCACGAATCGATCTCGAACTCCAGGGCGACGAACGTCTCCGTGTCGGAGCCGTAGTCGACCCCTGGCTCGTCGATGTACTCGCGGTACTGACCCCGCACCACCTTGTTGGGATCGAAGGTGCGTATCTGGCGGTACACCTTCACCTTCTCGTCGCGCAGCGCGTCGGCGCTCGACGACACGGGGGGCTCCATGGCCAGGAGGGCAACGATCTCCAGGAGATGGTTCTGCACCACGTCTCGCAGCGCGCCGGCGGTGTCGTAGTACTTGGCGCGACCAACGGTGCCGAAGTCCTCGGCGATGGTGACCTGAACCTTGTTGATGAAGTTGCGGTTCCACACCGGTTCGAGCAGCGAGTTGGCGAACCGAAACACCAAGATGTTCTCGATGGCGTCCTTGCCGAGGTAGTGATCGATGCGAAAGATCGACGTCTCGGGGAAGTGTCGGTGCAACACCTCGTTGAGTTCCCGGGCGCTCGTGCGATCGCGCCCGAACGGTTTCTCCACCACCACCTTCGCTCCGTCGGTGAGACCAGCGGCGGCAAGCCCCTCCACCACGCCCTCGAACAGCACCGGGGGAATGGCCAGGTAGAAGAGCGGGTGCTGCTTGCCCTTGAGCTGCTCGGCCAACAGTTGGTAGATCTCCGGGGCCCGATAGTCCCCGGCGCAGTAGGACAGGCTCGGCGCGAGGGCCGCCCACACGTCGGGATCCATCGCGTGTTTGGCCTCGATCGCCTCTTTGGCATGGGTCCGCAGCTGCTCGTCGTCCCACTCCGACGAGGCCACCCCCACAATCGGCATGCCCGCCAACCGACCTCGTTCCTCCAACCGGTAGATCGACGGGAAGATCTTCTTCTTGGCGAGATCGCCGGTGGCCCCGAAGAGCACGAGGGCATCGGTGTCGATCGGCGTGAGCGTCATGGGCGTCGAGGCTACCGCGGCCTACGCCCGTGGCTTTCTGACCATCGAAGCGTTACCGCTGGGAGGCCACGTCGACCGCGGCTTCGGAGGCGAGGTCGATGATCGTGTCGAGCACGGCGTCGGTGTGGGTGGTGCCCACGAACAGCACCTCATACGCACCGGGGGCGATCGCCACGCCGCGGTCGAGCAGGGCGTGGAACAGGGCGGCGTAGGCTTTCTCGTCGGTGGCCTTGGCCGAGTCGTAATCGGTGGGAAGGTCGGGACCGGGGAAGGCATCGCCGATGTAGAGACCGCACAGCGTTCCCACCTGCGGCACTCGGGCGGGAATCCCCGCCGAACGCAGCGCCGCCTCCAGCCGGCCGGCGAAACGTTCCACCCGATCGGTGAGCGTGGCATAGACCGCGGGAGTGAGTTGGCTGAAGGCGGCCAAGCCCGCGGCGGTGGCCAACGGATTCCCGGACAAGGTGCCGGCCTGGTAGACGGGGCCGAGCGGTGCGAGCGATCGCATGATGTCGGCGCGGCCGCCAAAGGCTCCGATGGGCAGCCCGGCGCCGATCACTTTGCCGAAACACGTGAGGTCGGCGGTCACGCCGAACATGCCCTGCGCACCATCGAGGCCGAGGCGGAACCCGGAGATCACCTCGTCGAAGATCAGCAGCGCCCCCACCCGATCGCACTCGACTCGCAGACCTTCGAGGAAACCCGCTGCGGGAGCGACGAGGCCCATGTTGGCGGCGAGCGGCTCGATGATCACGCAGGCCACGTCGTCGGAGAGGGTGGGAACCACGTTGTAGGGCGCGACGATCGTGTCGGCTACCTGGTTCGCCGTCACCCCCGCCGTTCCGGGCAGGCCCAGCGTGGCCACACCACTCCCGCCGGCCACGAGCAACCCATCGGAATGGCCGTGGTAGCACCCAGCGAACTTCAGGATCTTGTCTCGCCCGGTGAACCCTCGAGCCAGGCGAATGGCGGTCATGGTGGCCTCGGTGCCGCTGCTCACGAGCCGCACCATCTCCACCGACGGCACCCGCTCACAGATCGCTTCGGCCAACTCCACCTCACGAGACGTGGGGGCGCCGTAGGACGTGCCGTCGGCGGCAGCCGACATGACGGCATCGATCACCACCGGGTTGGCATGCCCGAGGATGATGGCGCCATAGCTCTGCACGAGGTCGAGATAACGGCGATTGCCGGCGTCCCACACGTGGGGGCCCTCGGCCCGCGTCACGAAGTACGGCGTGCCCCCCACCGACCCGAAGGCCCGCACAGGCGAGTTCACGCCCCCCGGAATCACGGCCTGGGCCCGGGCGAACCAGCCCTCATTCTCCGATACGGGTGTGGTCATGGGAGGTGTCCTTCGGCGATCTCTCGGGCGGCGTAGGTGAGGATGAAGTCGGCGCCGGCCCGTTTGATGGCCGTGAGCTGTTCGACCATGACGGCGTCGGCATCGATCCAGCCGTTCGCTCCGGCGGCTTTCACCATGGCGAACTCACCGGACACGTGGTAGGCCGCGATGGGTAGGTCGAGCTCCGCCCGAGCCTTCACGATCACGTCGAGGTAGGTGAGCGCGGGCTTCACCATCACCATGTCGGCGCCCTCCCCCACGTCGAGCCGGATCTCTTCCAGGCTTTCGCGCACGTTGCGCCAGTCCTGCTGATAGCCCTTGCGGTGTCCGCCTCCGGTGATCTGCACGTCCACTGCGTCACGAAACGGGCCGTAGAGCCCGCTGGCGTACTTGGCGGAATAGGCCAAGATCGCCGTGTCCACGAAGTCGGCATCATCGAGGGCGTCACGGATCGCCAGCACCTGCCCGTCCATCATGCCGCTGGGTGCGACGATGTCGGCGCCGGCTTCGGCTTGGGCGATGGCGATGTTGGCGTAGATCTCGAGCGTGGCGTCGTTGTCGGGCTCGCCGTTGTGGTTCAGCACGCCGCAATGACCGTGACTCGTGTACTCGTCGACACAGAGGTCGGCCATGAGCACGATGTCGTCACCGACGGCTTCACGCAGCTCGCGCAACGCCACCTGGATGATGCCGTCGGGATCCCATGCCCCACTCCCCGAGGGGTCTTTCACGGCGGGCACCCCGAAGAGGATCACGCCCGGAACCCCGAGGTCGACGAGTTGGCGAACCTCCTCCGACAGCGAGTCCAGCGTGTGTTGCCTCTGACCAGGAAGTGAGGTGATGGGTTGGGGAGAATCAATCCCCTCGCGCACGAACAACGGGGCGATGAGGTCGTCGACCCCAAGCCTGGTCTCGGCCACGAGACGGCGGAGAGCGGGGGTTCGGCGAAGCCGGCGCATCCGGCGCTGCGGGAACGTCATCAGCTCCATCCTACGAGCCGACCGGGCCGAGGGCGGTGGTCGGGGTGACCCGGCAGCACCTTCCGAAGGGGGTCAAGTCTGTAACGGAAGCAGCGTGGAGGCGATGGCGTCGAGCTCGCGGAGGACGGCGTCGGTGTCTCCCGGCTCCACGATCGGAAGCACCACGAACTTCGAGGCCCCGACGGCCACGAATCGTTCGATCTGCGCTGCCAGCGCCGGCAGCCCGGCGGGAATCACATCGTCGGGATCAGCGCCGGGGCGCCGCTTGGCCACGATGCGCGCCAGCAGCTCCGGCACCGGACCTGCGGGGCGGTAGGCGATGAGCGCACCGATGTGCTCGGGGTCGATGGTTCGGTGGTGGGCCGCCGCCGCTTCGTTGATAGCGGGGAGCGCTTCGGCCACATCGACGGGCCGACAGAACGAGGGCAGCCACCCGTCGCCCAGTCGACCGATGCGGCGGAGCTCCGACGGCGCCTGGCCTCCGAGCCACACATCGAAGTGGTTGTTGATGGGCTTCGGCCGAATGGTGACGGCGTCGAGCCGGTAGTGCTCGCCCTCGTGGGACACCTCATCCTCGGACCACAACCGGCGCAGCAGCGGAAGGGCTTCGTCGAACATGGCCGCACGCTCGGTTCGCTCTACTCCGAACGCCGACTGCTCATGAACGTCGGCCACCCCGAGCCCGAACGCCGGCAGCACCCGATTCCGCCCACCGGCGAGTTGGTCGATCGTGGCCAGCTCCTTCGCCAGAACGGCGGGATTGCGGCCGGGCAGCACGAGCACCGACATCCCCACCTTGAGGTGTTCCGTGCGCGCCACCGTGAACGCCATTGCCGCGATTGGATCCGGCGCCAAACCTCCGAGTCGTTCACTGAACCAAATCGAGTCGAACCCTCGATCTTCCAGCGCATCCACCACCGGGCCGAGCGAGGCACGACCGTTCATCGTGGTCTGCACCCCGAGGCCGAAGCCGATCCTGATCTTCATCGAACGCACGCTATCGGTGGCACCGGCGGGGACGGCGAGGACGGCTGATCAGTCGGACTGGCCGGGGCATTGTTGCGGCGGGGCCGACCAGCCTTCGGCCGAACTGAGTGCACGGGTGAGCGCCCGACCGTAGGTGCCTGCGCCGTCGGAGGTGAAGTGCACACCACCGTCATAGGCCAGCGACCGGATCTCGTAATTCGTCCCACAAATCGTCTTGAACTGGCGCCAACCACCGGTGGGCGTGGACACGGCGGTGTTCGCGGTGAGGAACTTCACGTTCGCGTGATCGTCGGGAAGGTCGGCGTTGAACCGGGTCCAGAGCTTCTGCGGCATCGACGGGTTGCCATAGGCCGCCGGAAACGGGGGAGTCTCCACCCAGTACACCTGGGCGCCGGCCAGTTCGGCCAGGCCCGTGAGGCGTTTGGCGGCAGCCACGTAGCGGTCCAGGAAATCCGTTGACGCTCGCTGGGTGTTGATCCACGCTTGGTACTCGGCCGAGCCCACCGCACCCGGCGGCGAGTACCCGTCCCAATACGGCGCCGTGAAGTTCCCGGAGAAGCCCATCAACACCACGGTCGGTTTGAAGCTGGCGAGCAGTTCGGCCAGTCGCTCGTCGTACTTCACCGGGCCCGACACCAGGCCGGCGGTATTCACCGCCTGCACCAACGTTTCGGTGCCGGCGTTCATCGTGCCGAACGCGACCGACAGGCTCGGTTGACGCACGAGCGAATCGCCGATGATCAGCACCCGTTCGCCCGAGGGGTTGTCGGGTACCAGACGAAAGCCTCCGTCGGGGAGTTGGGTGAACTCGCAGGCTGACGCCGCCACCAACGCCACCGAGACCGTTGCCGCCAAGAGGATCCTTCGCCAAGTCATGTGCTCGGAGCGTAGCGGGGTCCTCGCGCCGCGCTCCCTGCCGGCGGAGCACCACGGGCGGCTAGCCCAAGGACCGTGAGGAAATCGATCAGTCGGACCGACCGGGACACTGCTGCGGCGGATCGGCCCAGCCTTCGGCGTCGGCGATCGATCGGGCCATGGCACGCCCGTAGGTACCGGCCCCATCTGAGGTGAAGTGCACGCCGCCATCAAGTTCCCACCGGATCTCGTAGGTGACGCCACAGATGGTCTTGAAACGTTTGAAGGTCCCGTCGTCGTTGGCCACCGAGGACCGAACCGACATCATGTGGACGTCGGGGAACGCCTGAGGCAAATCCACCTTCCACCGTGCCCACAACTTGTCGGGCGTGGGATTCGGTCCGAACGCGGGCGGGAAGGGAGGTGGCTCAAACCAATACACGCGCACTCCGGCGAGCAGGAAGAGCCCGGTGAGTCGGCGGCCGGCCTCGACGAAGCGGTCGATGAAACCGTCGGAGTTCTTGGTGGTCTCCACCCAGTCGTTCCACTCCGAACTGCCGTTCTCGCCCGGCGGGTGGTACGGCGACCAGTAGGGCCACGAGAAGTTGCCCACGAACTGGATCATCACCACGGTGGGACGGAACTGAGAGATCAGTTGCGCTGCCCGCTGGTCCCAATTGGTGGGGCCGCTCACCAGCCCCGATGCGTTCACGGGTTCCACCAACGTCTCGACCCCCGCGCCCATGATCCCGAACGCCACTGTGAGGCTCCCTTGCCGCATCATCGAGTCGCCGATGATGAGCACCCGTTCACCGGTGGGTTCGTCGGGTTTCACCGAGAATCCTCCGCTGGGAAGCTGGGTGAACTCACAGGCCGACACGAGGAGCACCGCCACTGTGGCGATGAGCAGCGCCGCTGAAGGTTGGTTACGCCGGTGACCGGTCGGGGGTCGTCGTGCCGTAGAAGTTCTCGCTGACGTCCAGGTTCGGGAACGAGTTCGGGACGGATCGAGAAAGGTCACGCCGTCAAGCCCCAGAGTTGGTGATTCCCGGCCCGTGGATCGGGGCAGGAATTCGAGACAGTAATCCGTTGTGGAGCCGGCTTCGAGCCTCGGTTGGCGTGTTCGGCGATACGGCGGAGGTCGGCGCTTCTGTCCCGAGCGGTTCAACAACGTCGACCACGAGATTGCGACGGGGGCCGACAGGGCCCGTCAGGGGACGAATGATGGCGATCTCACCCACCGCCGACGGCAACGCCCCTTTGGCTTCGCGCTCGGCAACAATGACGGCCTTGACCACCACGCCGCCGGATCCCCCCCGGCCATCGGACGCACCCACGAGCGACGCGTCGGACACCTCCACCGCGCCGGGCGGCGCGACCTCATCTTTGCCAGACGGCCCGGCCGCCGCACCGGCACTGTTTCGTTACCAACCGGCGCTCGACGGCTGGCGGGGCATCGGCATCGCGATGGTGATGGCGTACCACGCCGGCCTACGCACCGTGATTCCCGGCGCCTTCCTCTGGATCGACGGCTTCTTCACCGTGTCGGCATTCCTCATCACGACGCTGCTGCTCGACGAGTGGGCGGCCAGCGACGCCAACAACGACGGCTCCGCTACTCCTCGCCTGCTCGACCTACCGGCATTCTGGGGACGACGTCTCCGACGCCTCGGGCCGGCACTGCTGGTCACCCTCGTGGCAATGCCGGCGTTCGCCATGATCGCTGATCGTGCGCAACGGGCCGCGCTGCCAGGCGACGTGCTCGCCACGTTGTTCTACGTCGCCAACTGGCGAAGCATCCTTGGGGGCGCCGACTATTTCACCGCCTTCGTGAACGACTCCCCCCTCAAGCACACCTGGAGCCTCGCGATCGAGGAACAGTTCTACCTGGTGTTCCCGATCCTCATGTTGGCACTAGTGGGCCTGGCCAGGCGTGCGCGTTGGGCGCCGAGGGCAACGGTGCACGTGCTGGGTGTCGGCGCGGCGATCGGCACCCTGGCGTCGGCGGCATGGATGGCCTGGCTCTACGCCGGCGGTGCGCCCGTGTCACGCCTCTACTACGGCACCGACACGCGAGCGCAGTCCCTTCTCGTGGGCGTCGCTCTCGCCGCGTGGTGGAACCGGCAACGACGCAACCACGCCGAACGCGCCGCCGGCACGAACACGGCCCCCTCCGATCTGACCACCGCCCGCCCCCACCCGATCGTGCTGGCCCTTGGCATCGTTGGTTTCCTCTCGATTGCGATCGGTCAGTTCTTCGTGCACGAGGACAGCGCCGGGCTCTACCGGGGCGGCTTTCTGCTCGCCGCGGTCATCCAGGCATTCGTGTTCCGTGCGGCGCTCCAAGCATCCGTGCTGCAGCGTTTCCTCGCCCTGCGCCCACTCGTGTGGATCGGTGGTCTGGCCTATGGCTTGTACCTCTTCCACTTCCCGATCGTTCTCTGGCTCGACGAAGCCCGACTCGGCGTGAGCGGCGCGCCACTCTTTGCGGCCCGCATCGGCCTCAGCTTCGCCGTCGCGCTTCCCGTCCACCGATTCATCGAAACACCCATCCGGCTGCGACGTTGGCCCAAGCCACACACCTGGAGTGCCCGACTGGCCTGGCCGGCGGGAGTGGTGGCGATCACCGCCGTCGCAATCCTGGCGCCAACGACACCCACGCAACCGTCGAAGTCCGACCTTGTGGCGCTGGTATCCACGACCGCCGCCCGCCGCCCGCCGCCCGCCGCCACTGACTCGACCGTGGATGGGCCAGGGCTACCGGGGTCGACGGGCCCCGAGGGCACCGGTCGGGGCACCACCACCGCTGCCGCGGCACCGACCTCCACCACGATCCCCAAGCCGCCGCCTCGTATCACCATCGTGGGCGACTCCACCGGTACCAGGCTTTCGCCCGGGCTCGACGCATGGGCCACCGCCACCGGCGCTGCCACATGGGCCGGCGACGGCTCACGGGTCGGCTGCCCGTTGGGGCGAGGCGGCGAGATGCACACCGCTGCCGACGCCACGGGCCCGGTCAACACGGCGTGCAACTGGTCCAACGCGTCGACGGTTGGCTTCGACGGCTCACCCCGCCCGGCCTGGGCCGACCTCGTGGCTTCGTGGCGGCCCGATGTGGTGGTGGTGAGCTTCGGGCCGTGGGACGTGGCCGACCGCCGCATCAACGGTGATCCCACCTGGCGTTCCCCCGGCGACCCGGTGTACGACCGTTGGATGGTCGCCGAGATGGGGCAGGCGGTCGAGACGCTCACCGCACAAGGTGCACGAGTGGTGTGGCTTACGCAACCACCGTGGGAGGGCGCCACCCGCCACCCACCGGATCGCCTCTACGCCCCTGCCGGCGACCCTGCCCGCATGACTCGACTCAATGCTCTCGTTCAGGAGATGGCGGCCGGCCGTTCATCCGTCACCGTGGTCGACCTTGCCTCATGGATCGCCGGGACGGGCGACGACGCTCGACTCCGTCCCGACGGCGCCCACTTCGAACCTGAAACCGCCGTCGAGGTGGTCACCCGATTTCTCGCCGACGAACTGCTCCAAGCCTGGGCCCGTAGCTGACGAGTTCGCCGCCCACGAGCGGACCCGGACGGTTGGGCAGGAAAACCCCCGGTAACGATGCTGCTGCCCACACGACGACGAACAGCACACCGACGACCGACCGCCAAGGGGAAGCTTCGGTGACACGACACGATTCGGCGGGTTCGGCGTCGTGCGGCGAGCATGGGGCATGGGACAAGCCGCTGTCGACGACCTCATCGCCCTCCTCGATCTCGAATCGATCGAAGTCAACGTGTTTCGCGGCGTGAGCCCCGCGGTGAAACGGCAGCGGGTGTTCGGCGGCCAGGTGGCCGGACAAGCGCTCGTGGCGGCGAGCAGAACCGTCGAAGCGCCGTTCCACATCCACTCCTTGCACGCCTACTTCCTCCGTCCCGGCGACCCCGAGATCCCGATTCTGTATGAAGTCGACCGCATACGGGACGGCTCCACCTTCCTCACCCGTCGGGTGGTGGCGATCCAGCACGGCAAACCCATCTTCCACCTTCAAGCCTCGTTCCATCTGCCGGAGGCGAGCTTCGAGCATCAGTTCGACATGCCTGCCGGGGTAGCACCGCCCGAATCGATCCCTGACTTCAAGACTCGGTGGGCGGAGTTCGCCGAGATCATGGGGGACGAGTACCACCGCGACCGGCCCATCGACACCCGCAACTGCGACTGGGAGCCAGGGCAACGCCGGACCCATCTGCCACCCCATCAGAAGGTGTGGCTCCGAGCCGACGGCCGCCTCCCCGACGACCCGGTGCTGCACGCCTGCATCGTCACCTACGCGTCGGACATGACTGTGCTCGACACCGCCACGCTCCCCCACGCGTTGGGTGCCATGGAGGAGAAGCTCTTCATGGCTAGCCTCGACCACGCCATGTGGTTCCACCGACCGTTTCGTGCCGACGAATGGCTGCTCTACGACCAGGACTCGCCCACCGCGTTCGGTGGCCGAGGTATCTCCCGCGGCCTCATGTACACATCGGACGGCGCTCTCGCCGTCTCGGTGGTGCAGGAGGGCTTGCTCCGAATCACGCGATGAGCGCACCCGCCGTCGGCCCGCCACGTCCACTCGGACCCCAGCGCACGACCCCCGTTCGAGCCGAACAGCACCCGCGCCGTTTCTCCCACGGCGTCGCGTTCCTGGTTGCGCTGGCGCTGGTCGGCACCGCTGCCTGCGGTTACCTCGGTGGTGATGCGGAGACGGCCGGCCCGGCCACCACGGGTGGTCCTCGGGGTACCGCCGCCGCCCTCACCACGGTGCCGGCCGCCGCCCGACCGCCTTACACATTGCCCGGCGGATTCCCGGCACCCGCCTCGCTCGAGCCGGTACGCACCACACTCACCGAGATCGGCAAAGTAGAGGGTCCCACGGCATTCACCTCCCGACCTGGGTACCCGAACTACTACATCACCGAACGGAAGGGTCGAGTCCGCCAACTCACGGTCGACCAGCAGTTCGACCGTGATGGCAAGTTGATGCGTACCGGTCTCTACATCGAACGCGGCTACGTGCTCGACATCGCCCGTGAGGTGTCCACCGACGGCGAACGGGGAATGCTCGGCCTGGCGTTCTCCACCGATGGCCGCACGATCTACGTCAGCTACACCGACCGCGACGGGCGAATCAAGGTGAGTTCGTGGCGGATCTTCGACTACGCCGTCGACTATTCCAGCCGCAAGGACATCCTGACGATCGACCACCCGCGCACCGAGCGGAACGGCGGCACCCTGGCCGTCGGGGACGACGGCTTTCTTTACATCGGCACCGGCGATGGCGGCGGCGAAGGCGACCCCGACAACAACGCTCAGAACACCAAGAGCTTGCTGGGCAAGATTCTCCGCATCGATCCGCAAGGTGGCCTCGGCGACATGCCCTACGGCGTGCCGCCAGGCAACCCGTTCCGCGACGGAACCAATGGTGCGCCCGAGGTGTGGGCGTACGGCCTCGCCAACCCGTGGGGCTTTCGTTTCGACCTCGTCACCGGCGATCTCTGGGTACCCGACGTCGCTGCTCTCTCGATCGAAGAAGTCACGAAGCTTCCCCGTGACGGCAACGGTGCCGCCGGACGCGGCGCCAACATGGGCTGGAACGCGCTGCAAGGCAACGGCGTCACCGAGGGCAAGACCACCCCCGCGGGCGCCGTCCCACCGGCGTTCGAATACGCCCACTTCGGCGGCGAGTGCGGGATCATCGGCGCAGGGATGTACCGGGGGCTGGCCATGCCGGGCCTCGCGGGGGCGTTCGTCTACGGCGACCTCTGCACCGGTCAGATCCGGGGCGTGCTCACCGACGGGGTTGCGGTGTTCGACCAGCGTGACCTCGGCGCATCGTTGCCCCCGAACCAACTCGCCGGCTGGGGGCAGACCGACGACGGCGAACTGTGGGTGCTGGCGGCCGACGGACGAATCCTCCGCCTCGACCCCGCCTGATCCACGAGCGATCCACGAGCGATCCACGAGCGATCCACGAGCGAT